>Ga0129336_10000641_pt1 | contig 20713 bp, 20 predicted proteins | sample CPB6_02_DNA_FD_96878 | JGI IMG/M metagenome (GOLD analysis project Ga0129336, IMG submission 96878) | Freshwater to marine salinity gradient microbial communities from Chesapeake Bay, USA - CPBay_Sum_0.6_0.2_DNA | ecosystem: Environmental > Aquatic > Marine > Coastal | place: USA: Chesapeake... | reverse complement strand
GTTGAGCTTCAGATGGACCCAATCGACCGTGAAGTCACGTCGACGCTCCTGAGCCCGCCGGATGAATTCACCGCGGAGCCGCGCTCGCGTCGTCTGAGGAGGAATCGATTTCGCTTCGAACACCGCAGGGTCGTGCGTCACTCTGGCCGCCTTGCCATGGCGCTCGAGTAGGTAGAACAGACCACGCGATCGCGTGACATCATGATAGGCCAGGTCGAGCTGCGCCACGCGCGGATCCGACAGCGCGAGTCCGTGCTTGGCCATGTAGCGGTCGATGAGGGTCATCTTGATCACCCAGTCGATCTCCTCGGCGATACCCGTGAGGTCCTGCGTCTCCACCGCCTTGAGCGTGCGTTCCCACAGATCGAGGCAACGCGCCTGCACTCCATCGGGGTCGTCGGCGAGACCTTGACGATCGGCGAAATCACGGGCCTTCTCGTAGTACTCGGACTGTATTTGCAGGCCCGTCAGTTCACGTCCGTTCGCCAGTCGGACGGTACGCCGCCCGGTCGGGTCGTGGCTGATCTCCCGGATCGCTCTGATCGGGTTCTCCAGGGTGCGGTCTCGCAGCACGACACCTGACTCCAGCATTCGCAGGACGAGATCCGCGGACGCCACCTTGAGAAGCGTGGTGGTCTCGCTCATGTTGGAATCCCCCACGATCACGTGCAGGCGGCGGTATCTCTCCGCATCCGCGTGCGGCTCGTCCCGCGTGTTGATGATGGGTCGACTCCGCGTGGTGGCGCTCGACACTCCCTCCCAGATGTGATCGGCGCGCTGGCTGATGCAATAGACGGCTCCGCGCGGGGTCTGCTGCACCTTGCCCGCGCCGCAGATCACCTGACGAGATACGAGGAAGGGGAGAATCGAGTCGGCAAGTCTCTGGAACTCGCCGTGGCGGGCCACGAGATAGTTCTCGTGGCACCCGTAGGAGTTCCCGGCGCTGTCGGTGTTGTTCTTGAAGAGGTAGACGTCACCCGAGATGCCTTCGTCATGCAGGCGCGACTCCGCATCGACGAGAAGCCCTTCCAGGATCCGCTCTCCCGCCCTGTCGTGGGTGATCAACTGAATGACGTCATCGCACTCGGCTGTCGCGTACTCCGGGTGGCTGCCCACATCCAGGTAGAGCCGTGAGCCGTTGCGGAGGAAGACATTGCTGCTCCGCCCCCAGGACACGACACGCCTGAAGAGGTATCGGGCCACTTCATCGGGACTCAGTCGGCGTTGACCACGGAAGGTGCACGTGATGCCGTACTCGGTCTCGATCCCGTAGATGCGCCGGTCCACGGCTAGGACCCCTCGCCCCCGGGAGAAGGCAGGTCCGGCGAGTCGGCCACGCCCGCTGCAGGGGGCTGGGGTCGAGAGACGCCCAGGATGCCCGCAAGACGATCGGCGCTCAGCCGGCGAAAGGTGCGTCGGGGACGACTGCGCTCCAGGACCGCCGCCTCGAGCTGGTCAGGGCCGGGGGGCGCGGCCGCGGTGGCTCCCAGGGCGGCAACCGCTGCCCGGACGGCCTCATCGAGAGACAGCCCGCTTCTCCAGGAAGCGCCCAGGGCTTCGGCCACCTCGTCCGCCTGCCCGCCCATGGCGACGTAGCCGTGCTCGTCGGCCACGGAACCATCGAAGGTGAGCCGGTAGATCTCGTCGAGATCGGCGTCCTGGCCCACCTCGGCCACCACGAGCTCCACCTCGTAGGGCTTCGCGGTCTCGGTGAAGATCGAACCGAGTGTCTGCGCGTAGGCGTTGGCCAGGCTGCGACCCGTGACATCGCGGCGGTCGTAGGCGTAGCCGCGCATGTCGGCAAGGCGCACTCCCGCCACCCGGAGGTTTTCGAACTCGTTGTACTTGCCCACCGCCGCGAAGCCGATTCGGTCGTAGATCTCGGAGATCTTGTGCAGGGATCTCGAGGGGTTCTCGGCGACGAAGAGGATCCCACCGTCGTACTGAAGTACGACAACGCTGCGCCCGCGCGCAATGCCCTTGCGCGCGTAGTCCGCCTTGTCCTTCATGATCTGTTCGGGAGAGACGTAGAACGGCACGCTCATCGCGCACCCCCCGGCAGCGGGGCATTGGGCCCATCGGGGCTGGTGAGTCTCGCTCCCACCACTCGCTCGACGACCTCGCCGACTTCGGCGTCCGGGAGCATGCGCACGCCGTCGGCATCTGCGACAGCGATGACCGGGAAGATGCGGCGGGTGAGGTCAGGCCCCCCGGTGGCTGAATCGTCGTCCGCAGCGTCGTACAGGGCCTCCACCGACGCCATGACGCCATCCTCCGTGGACATGCCCGTTCGGTAGAGCTTCTTCAGCGATCCTCGGGCGAACATCGATCCAGACCCCACGGCATGGTGATCGCGCTCTTCATAGCGGCCACCCGTGACGTCGTAGCTGAAGATGCGGCCACGGCCACGGTCGAGGTCGAAGCCGGCGAAGAGGGGCACGACAGCGAGGCCTTGCATGGCCATGCCGAGATTGCCCCGCAGGAGCGTCGCCAGCCGATTCGCCTTGCCGTCGAGCGTGAGCGGCAGCCCCTCGATCTTCTCGTAGTGCTCGAGCTCGACTTGGAACAGTCGCACGAGTTCGACCGCCACTCCAGCCGCACCAGCGATGCCCACGACGGAATGCTCATCGGCGGGAAAGACCTTCTCGATGTCGCGCTGGGCGATGATGTTGCCCATTGTTGCGCGTCGGTCGCCCGCCATCACGATTCCGTCGGCCGTCGCGAGCGCCACGATCGTGGTGGCATGCGGGACATCGACCGTGCCGGAGCCCGATAGCGCGCGATCCGGTGCAGGCCACTGCCCCGAGTGGGCGAGGAAGTCAGCGAACGAGGAGCCGTGCGCCATGAAGGACCTGGGCAGCCCCCGCGCCCGTTCGAGCGTCACTGCCCGCCCTTCTGAACGAAGGACTTGACGAACTCTTCGGCGTTTTCCTCGAGGACCTCGTCGATCTCTTCGAGGATCGCGTCGATGTCAGCGTCGATGTCGCTAGGAGCCCGCTCAGGGAGGGCGACCTCGTCATGCTCGTCCTGGCCCGTGCGAGCGGAGCGACGCTGGCTGTCCTGGGTGCTCATGGCTACACCCTAGACGCCGTGGCCCCGCCTCGCCGTCCGTGCGGGCGCGGTTCCCCTGTTCCGGCTCACGTCGCGCGCAGGGCCTCGAGAAGTTCCTCCGCGGTGCGGGCCGAATCCAGCAACCCGCCCACGTGGTCCCGTGTGCCGCGGACCGGCTCCAGGGTGGGGACGCGCTGGAGGGCATCCTGCCCGGGGATGTCGAAGATCACCGAGTCCCAGGACGCGGCGGCGACCGCGTCCCCGTAGCGTCGGAGGCACTCGCCCCGGAAGTACGCCCGGGTGTCCGTCGGCGCGTACTCCCGAGCCCTGGTCACGGCCTCGGGCGATGTGAGGCGCTCCAGGCGCCCTGAGGCCTCCAACTTCAGAGCCAGACCGCGAGCCGCTCGGATGTCGGCGTACTGGAGGTCGACAAGCTCAAGTCGGGCGCTGTCCCATCCGAGGGAGTCGCGCCGACGGTAGCCATCGAGCAGGCTGAGTTTCGCCGCCCAGTCGACACGGTCCGCGGCAAGTCGCGGATCCTCCGCGAGATCGACCAGCACTCGATCCCAGCGAGCCAGGATGTCGGCAGTCTGCGCGTCCACCCCTGCCACCGCCTGGCTCTCGGCGAGTTCCGCGGCGGCTTCGAGGTAGGCACGTTGGATCTCGAGGGCTGTGAGCCGGCGACCATCCTTGAGCGTCAGCCGGTGCTGAAGCGTGGTGTCGTGCGATACCGCGTGGATCTCGCGGACAGGATCGGCGAGCGACAGCTCCGCGCGAAGTCCACCAGCCTCGATGATCGCCAGGACCAAAGAGGTGCTCCCCATCTTCAGGTAGGTCGCGGCCTCGGCCAGATTGGCGTCTCCCACGATCACGTGCAGACGACGGTGGCGTTCCGGGTCGGCATGCGGCTCGTCCCGCGTGTTGATGATGGGGCGCTTGAGAGTCGTCTCCAGTCCCACTTCCACTTCGAAGAAGTCCGCACGCTGGGAAAGCTGGAATCCCGCCTCCTTCCCCTCCTGCCCGCGTCCGACGCGCCCGGCGCCTGCAAAGACCTGGCGCGTGACGAAGAAGGGGGTGAGGTCCCGCACGATGTCGGTGAACCGTGTGCTGCGTCGCATGAGGTAGTTCTCGTGACACCCGTACGAGGCACCCTTGTTGTCGGTGTTGTTCTTGTACAGCTGAATCGTGAACGGACCGGAGCGTGTGGCCGCCTCAGCAGCATCGGCCATGATCTCCATGCCGGCCCGATCCCACAGCACCGCGTCGCGCGGATTGGTGACCTCGGGGCTCGAATACTCGGGGTGGGCATGATCGACGTACAGTCGCGCCCCGTTGGTCAGGATGAGGTTGGCGAGTCCGAGGTCGTCGTCGGTGAGCTGGCTCGGGTCGGCCTCAGCCCGCGACATGTCATACCCGCGGGCATCCCTGAGGGGGTGCTCCTCGTCGAAGTCCCACCGCGCACGATGTCGCCTGTCCCCCACCGCGATGCCGTCGTACGACGTCACCACCGCCGAGGACGTGGTCATGGCATTCACGTGGGGATGTCCCGGCACGCTGATGCCGTACTCGGTCTCGATGCCCATCACACGGTGCACGCTCACGGCAACTACCGACGATCAGAGGTACTGGCCGGTGTTGGACACCGTGTCGATCAGGCGTCCGGCTTCGGTGCCCTGCTTGCCCTGGACGAGCGTCCGGATGAAGACGATGCGCTCGCCCTTCTTACCCGAGATCCGGGCCCAGTCATCCGGGTTCGTCGTGTTGGGGAGGTCCTCGTTCTCACGGAACTCATCGACGCACGCGGTGAGCAGGTGCTGGACCCGGATGCCCTTCTGGCCGACGTCCAGGAAATCCTTGATGGCCATCTTCTTAGCCCGAGCGACGATGTTCTCCAGCATGGCACCGGAGTTGAAGTCCTTGAAGTAGAGGACCTCCTTGTCACCGTTGGCATAGGTGACCTCGAGGAATCGGTTCTCGTCCTCTTCGGAGTACATCCGCTCGACGGCGCGCTGGATCATGGCCGCACAGGTGGTCTCGGCGTCACCCCCGTGCTCGCCGACGTCGTCCGCGTGGAGGGGAAGGTCCGGTGTGAGGTACTTGCTGAGGATGTCGCGTGCCGCCTCTGCATCCGGACGCTGGATCTTGATCTTCACATCGAGCCGACCCGGACGCAGGATGGCCGGGTCGATCATGTCCTCGCGGTTGGAGGCCCCGATCACGATGACGTTCTCCAGGCTCTCGACGCCATCGATTTCGCTGAGCAGCTGCGGCACGATGGTGTTCTCGACATCGCTCGAGACTCCTGATCCGCGCGTGCGGAAGAGCGAGTCCATCTCGTCGAAGAAGACGATGACCGGCATGCCCTCAGAAGCCTTCTCCCGTGCGCGTTGGAAGACGAGCCGAATATGGCGCTCGGTCTCGCCGACGTACTTGTTGAGCAGCTCCGGGCCCTTGATGTTGAGGAAGAAGGAACGCCCCTCCTCGCGTCCAGTCCGCTCAGCCACCTTCTTCGCCAGGGAGTTGGCCACGGCCTTGGCAATGAGCGTCTTGCCGCACCCGGGTGGGCCGTAGAGCAGGATCCCCTTGGGCGGTGCGAGACGATGCTCCTCGAAGAGTTCGGGGTGCAGGAACGGCAGCTCCACGGCGTCCTTGATGGCGTCGATCTGGCTGCCGAGTCCGCCGATGTCGGCGTAGTCGACGTCGGGTACCTCCTCGAGGACGAGTTCTTCCACCTCGGACTTGGGAATGACCTCGAAGACATATCCGCTGCGAGGCTCCATCAGCAGCGAATCCCCCGCGCGCAGAGTGCGCTGGCGCAGTGGCTCAGCGAGGCCGACCACGCGCTCCTCGTCCGCTCGGCCGATCACGAGTGCGCGCTCGCCATCGGCCAGGAGTTCCTTGAGCATGACGATCTCGCCGATTCGCTCGAACTCTCGGACGCCGACGATGTTGAGGGCCTCGTTGAGCATGACCTCCTGGCCAGGCTGCAGGGCGGAAGCGTCGACATCGGGAGTGGACACCAGCCGCATCTTGCGTCCGGCGACGGCCACATCGAGGGACCCATCGTCCAGATGTGCGAGGAAGACCCCGTAGCTGCCGGGGGGTTCGGCCAGACGGTCGACCTCGGACTTGAGTGCCACGATCTGCTCTCGAGCGTCACGGAGGGTGGCGACGAGCCTGCCGTTGTGTGCTTGGGCCGCCGCGAGCTCGGACTCGAGCACCCGCAGACGCTCCTCAGGTGTGCGCATCGCTGGGTCGCGCTCGCTCATGCCGCGCCTCCCTGGTCCGTGCCGGCCCTGGACCCGAGCCGACCCGTCGACCCTACCCACACATGGGCGCCTTGGCCTGTCACGCGCCGGTGGTCGGCGGGGTCGCCGCGGGCATCCCCTTGGCCGGCCGCCGTCGTCGGGGCGGTGCAACCGTGCCTTCGGCGAGTCGGCGCGCAGCCAGGAGGAAGCCGGTGTGACCCACCATCCGGTGGTCAGGGCGAACGGCGAGGCCCTCGAGGTGCCATGTCCGCACAAGTGACTCCTCCGCCCGTGGCTCCGTCCAGCGACCGTCTGCGCGCAGGTCCTCGGCGATTCGGGAGAGTTGCGTGGTGGTGGCGACGTACACGACGAGGACCCCGCCGGGGCGAATCGCTCCGGACACGGTGCCGATGTGTTCCCACGGGTCGAGCATGTCCAGGACGACCGCATCGAACGTGCCCGTGAGCGCAGGATCCCACGGTCGGTCCGCGAGATCGCCGACGTGCAGGCTCCATGACGCGGGTGCCTCTCCGAACCATCGCGTGACATTGGCACGTGCTGTCTCAGCGAAGTCCGGGCGTCGCTCGCACGACACGACGCGACCCTGGTCCCCAACCGTCTGCAGGAGCGTGCATGTGAGCGCTCCCGAGCCCGCGCCGGCCTCGAGGACGGACCACCCGGGCCGCAACCCCGTGAGCATCGCGATGCGCGCGGAATCCTTGGGATAGATGACCGCAGCACCACGGGGCATCGACAGGACGAAATCCTCGAGAAGCGAGCGCAGGGCGACGTACGCCGTGCCGCCGGTGGTGGTCACGACGATCCCCTCGGGACGCCCGAGCAGATCGTCGTGGGCGATGGACCCGCGATGCGTGTGGAAATTCGCCCCCGGCTGGAGGATCAGCGTGTGGTGGCGGCCGCGGTCGTCCGTGATCTGCACGATGTCGCCCGCGGAGAGCACCCTGTGGCCGGTCATCCGGCGAGGCTAGCCCAGGAGCGCAGGTCCCCGAGTGTCACGCCGTCGAGCGTCTCCACAACCCAACGCCGCGGATGCGGGGGCACAGCAACCATGTGCGGCACGGCAAGCACGTAGGCGCCACTCGCTTGACCCGACGCCACACCCGTGGGCGAGTCCTCAACGACAATGCACTCGGCGATGCGGACACCCAGTCGGCGCGCCGCCGCGAGATAGGGCTCGGGGTGCGGCTTGCCCTGATCGACCTCATCCCCCGCGACCGTGACATCGAATGCGGGATCGGGCATCCCGGGGTGGTCTGCGACGGCATCGGACACTGCATCGAGCAGTCGCCGATGCGATGCGGAGACGAGGGCGGTCGGCACTCCCGTCGCACGGCATTCCGAGAGGAGTTCCAGAGCCCCGGGGCGCCACTGCAGGTTCCCCGAGCGCAGGAGGGCCTCCATCGTCGTGAGGAGATCGACCCCGATCTGCTCCGGCGTGAGCGGGGAGCCGGTCTTGTCTGCCATGTACGTCGTGACGCGATCCAGCGGGCCGCCGAGGCAATGCGCCTGATCCTCGCGGGTCCAGGTCCCTCCCCACTGGGCCACCACGCGAAGCTCCGCGTCCCACCACAGGTCCTCTGAGTCCAGCAACGTGCCGTCGAGGTCGAAGAGCACCGCAGCCGGGAGGTCCGCAGGAGGGAGGTCCATGGCGATGCAGGCTAGCGGCGCGGGGCTCCCCCGCCGTGCTGTGACATAGGGTGAGCGAGCCGGGGGTGCGCATGGCGTGGATCGGAGGTGGCCGGATGATCGAATTCGAGGCCCTGCCCGAACTCGTCGATCCCGTCCTTGTCGCGGCATTCGAGGGGTGGAACGATGCAGGCGACGCGGCAAGCGATGCCGTCGATCACCTGATCCGTGCGTGGGGAGCAACGCCGCTGGCGGAGATCGATCCCGAGGACTACTACGACTACCAGGTGAACCGACCCATGATCGCCTTCGACGACGAAGGCGTCCGCCAGCTCACCTGGCCCACGACGCGCATCTACGTCGCGCGCTTGCCACTGGCCGCGCGCGATGTCGTCCTCGTCCACGGCATCGAACCCAACATGCGCTGGCGCCAGTTCACGGACGAGGTCCTGGGCCTCGCTGCGGAATTGGGCGTAACGCTCTCGGTCACGCTCGGCGCACTTCTGTCCGACAGTCCGCACTCCCGCCCGGTACCGGTGACCGGAACCGCCACCGACCCCGGCACCGCGCTCAGCCTCGGGGTCGAGCCTTCCCACTACGAGGGGCCCACCGGGATCGTCGGGGTTCTCCAGGAAGCGTGCACGCGCCGCGGACTGCCTTCGGTCTCCCTTTGGGCGGCCGTTCCCCATTACGTCGCCCAGGCACCCTCCCCCAAGGCCACCCTCGCCCTGGTGCGGCGCGTGGAGGATCTTCTCGACGTCCCGGTGCCGCTCGGCGATCTCGTCGATGAGGCGCGCGCGTGGGAAATCGGGGTCGACGAACTCGCTGCTGACGACGAGGAGGTCGCCGACTACGTGCGACAACTCGAGGAGGCGCGCGACACGACCGACCTACCCGAGGCCAGTGGAGAGGCCATCGCGCGCGAATTCGAGCGCTACCTGCGCCGCAGGGGCACCGACGGCGGCTAAACCGCTCGATCAGCCACGTGCGTGCATGGACTGGTAGGCCCGGATGAGGGCATCGGTCGAAGAGTCGCGGTCGAGTGGTCGATCGGCATCCTGCAGGTCCGGGAGAATCGAATTGGCCATTGCCTTGCCGAGCTCCACGCCCCACTGATCGAAGCTGTCGATGCCCCACACCGCACCCTGGACGAACACACTGTGCTCATACAGTGCGATGAGCGCACCAAGCGCATGTGGTTCCAGCCGGGCAGCGAGGATGAACGTCGACGGCCGATTGCCCGGCATCACCTTGTGAGGCACCAGCGCCTCGGGCGTGCCGTCCGCGCGAACTTCTTCCGCCGTCCGACCGAAGGCGAGCACAGCTGCCTGCGCGATCGCATTGGAAGCGAGCATGTCCTGCATGTCGAAAACCGGCTCCAGAGCCTGCGCGAAGAGGATGAAGTCGCACGAGACGATCTCGGTTCCCTGGTGGAGTAGCTGGTAGAACGAGTGCTGGCCATTCGTCCCGGGCTCGCCCCAGTAGATCGCCCCCGTGTTGTAGTCCACCGGCGCGCCATCGATCCGCACCGACTTGCCGTTGCTTTCCATCGTGAGCTGCTGCAGGTAGGCGGGGAAACGAGAGAGGAACTGGGCGTACGGAAGCACCGCATTGGTGGGGATATCCAGGAAGTCCCTGTTCCAGACGGCGATCAAGCCCATCCGAAGCGGGATGTTCGACTCCGGATCCGCATGACGGAAGTGCTCATCCATCGCGTGGAAGCCGTCGAGCATCTCCCGAAATCTTTCGGGGCCGATGGCGATCATCGTGCTCAGGCCGATGGCGGAGTCCATCGAGTACCGGCCACCCACCCAGTCCCAGAATCCGAACATGTTGGCGACGTCGATGCCGAAAGCCGTGACCCTCTCAGCATTCGTGGAGACGGCCACGAAGTGCTTCGCCACCGCGCCCTCGCCCAGGGCGTCCACGATCCACTCCCGTGCCGCCTTGGCATTGGTGAGGGTCTCCTGAGTGCCGAACGTCTTGGAAGCGACGATGAAGAGCGTCTGGGCGGGATCAAGGCCGCGCAGTGCCTCTGTGATGTCCGTCGGATCGACATTGGACACGAAGCGGAAGACCATGTCCCGGTCGGAGTAGAAGCGCAAGGCCTCGTACGCCATCGCGGGGCCGAGGTCCGATCCCCCGATGCCGATGTTGACGATATTGCGCATCCGCTCACCGGTCGCGCCCGTCCACCGGCCGTCCCGCACCCGATCGGAGAAGTCGGCCATTCGCTCCAGGACGTCGCGCACCTCCGCTGCTACATCGACACCGTCCACTTCGCGCGTGGTGCCGGCGGGGAGCCGAAGCGCGGTGTGCAGGACCGCGCGGTCCTCCGTCGTGTTGATGTGCGCGCCGGCGAACATCGCGTCGCGCTTGGCGAGGACACCCTGCTCACGCGCCAGGTCCAGCAGTGCCGACATCACGTCGTCCGTGATGCGCTGCTTGCTGAAGTCGGCGCGAAGTCCCGCGGCCTCGAGGGTCCATGCGGGCCCCCTCTCCGGCTCTTCGGCGAAAAGTGCCCGGAGATCGCGGTCCTGCAGGCCGATCGCCAGGTCGCGCAGGCGCGCCCATGCCGGCGCGAGGGTCGGGTCGTTCGCTTCCGTGGAGTTCATGTGGGAAGCCTTGCACTACGGTGGCGGGGTCGTACACGGTATGCGGCAGTAGTTACCCCGCGCACGCCGCGGGCACCCGAGGGAGGGATGAGGCCATGACGACCTCACAGCCCATGCAGTTGGGCATGATCGGCCTCGGCAGGATGGGGGCCAACATCGTCCGGCGCATCATGCGCGACGGCCACTCCGCGGTCGTCTATGACCGCGACCCCGCCGCTGTGGCCGCCCTCGTTGCCGAGGGAGCCGTGGGAGCGGACTCGTTGGCAGACCTGGCAGCCAAGATGACCGCTCCACGCAACGTGTGGATCATGGTGCCGGCGGGTGCGATCACGGAGGCGGTCGTCAGCGAGCTCGGCGGCCTGCTCGAGCGGGGCGACACGATGATCGACGGAGGCAACTCCTACTACCGAGACGACATACGGCGGTCGGCGTCACTGCGCCCCCAGGGCATCCACTACGTCGACTGCGGCACCTCCGGTGGCGTATGGGGCCTGGATCGGGGCTACTCGCTCATGATCGGCGGCGACGATGAGGCAGTGAACCGCCTCGACCCGATCTGGGAGTCCGTCGCACCCGGCGTCGATACGGCTCCGCGTACGGCGGACCGCACGGGTGCGCTCCTGCCGGGCGAGGCCGGATGGCTGCACTGCGGACCCAGCGGCGCGGGCCACTTCGTGAAGATGGTCCACAACGGCATCGAGTACGGCCTCATGGCGGCGTATGCGGAGGGTCTGAACATCCTCAAGCACGCGGACACGGGACTGCGTCAGCGCGAGGCGGATGCCGAGACGGCGCCCCTGGAGCATCCCGAGTACTACCAGTACTCCTTCGATCTGCCCGCGATCACCGAGGTGTGGCGCCGAGGAAGCGTCGTCGGCTCGTGGCTTCTTGACCTCACGGCACTCGCCCTCTCGCGCTCGGGCGACCTCGCGGAATTCTCCGGCCGGGTGTCCGACTCGGGTGAGGGACGCTGGACCTCGATCGCCGCCATCGAGGAGGGCGTGCCCGCTCCGGTTCTCACCGAGGCCCTCTACTCGCGCTTCGACAGCCAGGGCATGGCTGACTTCGCCTACAGGGTGATGTCGGCCCAGCGCAAGGAGTTCGGCGGCCACGACGAGAAGTCGTCGTAGGCGGCGGCTAAGGCGCGAGCTCCACGCCCAGGAGAGCATCCACGGCCGCGCGGATGCGCGCGGGCGCAGAGGGATCACTCCCCCCTCGCGTGAGCGCGTCGTCCACCCAGCGATCTACGGCGGCGAGGGCTTCTGGGGTGCCGAGGTCATCGGAAACGGCCGCGCGCATATCGGCCACCGTCGCCTCGGCAGGTGGACCGGCGTCCAGGGAGGCGGCCCTGGTCCATCGCGCAAGTCGCTCCGCTGCGCCGGTCAGCCCATCGTCGGTCCAGCTCCAGTCCTCGCGGTAGTGATGTGCCAGGACGGCGAGGCGTATCGCACCCGGGCTCACCCCCGATTCGCGCAGGCGATGGACGAAGACCAGGTTGCCGAGTGACTTGCTCATCTTGACGCCGTCGAGACCGACCATTCCCGCGTGGACGTAGTCGCGCGCATAGGGCCGCGCCTGCGTGAGCACCTCCGCGTGGCTCGCTCCCATCTCGTGGTGGGGGAAGATGAGATCGCGGCCTCCACCCTGCACATCGAAGGTCATCCCCAGCTCGTCGAGCGCGATGGCGACGCACTCGATGTGCCATCCGGGGCGGCCGTGCCCGAGGGGCGTGTCCCACGCGGGCTCCTCCGGTCGCGCCGCGCGCCAGAGCAGTGGATCCAGGGGATCGCGCTTACCGGGGCGAAGTGGGTCGCCACCTCTCTCCGCGAAGAGCTCGAGCATCTCCTCGCGCGACAGGCCGGACACCCCACCGAAGCGCGCGTCCGCGGAGATGTCGAAGTAGAGGTCGCCGTCGACGTCGTAAACGGCGCCACGCTCCTGGAGTCCCTCGACGCATTTCACGACACTCGGTATCGACTCGACCGCACCGATGTAGGCATCCGGCGGGACCACGCGCAGGAACTCCATGTCCTCGCGGAAGAGCTGCGTCTCTCGACGTGCGATCTCGCGCCAGTCCTGGCCCGTTGCAACCGCCCGCTCCAGGAGCGGGTCGTCGATATCCGTGACGTTCTGCACGTAGCGCACTCGATGTCCCGCATCGATCCATGCGCGCACGAGGGTGTCGAAGGCCAGGTAGGTCGCCGCGTGGCCCATGTGGGTCGCGTCGTACGGCGTGATCCCGCAGACGTACAGGCGCGCTTCTTCGCCCGGTGCCGTGGGGCGCAGCTCACCGCTCGACGTGTCGCGCACCCGCACAGGCCGCCCGCCCGGACCCAGTGGGGGGACGGGCGGATACGGCCAGGACTCCATGCCGTGAGCCTAGGAGATCCGCACGCGTTGCCGTCACATGGCGGGCCAGGGCAGCGCGGGCCACGCGCCGTCCGGACCCGGGTACTCACCGTTGCGCAGGAGTTGCTCGAGGCGCTGACCAGCGGCTGCGATCTCCGCTCGAGTGAGGAGGGGCTCCAGGTCCTCACCCACGGCGCGCCAATCCTCAGCGAGTCGGACGAGATCCTCGACCAGTGGCGGATCGATGGGTGTGCCGGCCCATCCCCATAGGACGGTGCGCAGCTTCGTCTCCGTATGGAAGGTGAGCCCATGATCGATTCCCGCCACGTCGCCGGGAGCCACTCGCAGCACATGGCCCCCCTTGCGGTCGGCGTTGTTGACGATCGCATCGAGTAGCGCGACACGTCGCAGGGACAGCGACTCCTCATGGATGAGACAGACATGGTCACCGCGGGCGCCCTCGCCCTCCACGACGACATGCCAGCCATCCGGGACCGCGCCGGTGTCCACCACGTCGACCGGCGGGTCCTGCACATCGGCCTCCACCCACGCCTGGAGGCTGCCCGGTCCGAGGGGGGCGTCCTCCCGCCAGACGGTCGGGGGAACGAGACCCCAGCCCAGGGCCCGATCGACGACGTAGGTGGCAACCTCCCGCCTCCCCAGGGTGCCGGTCGGGAAGTCCCACAGCGGCCGTTCACCGCTGCGGGGCTTGTAGACGGCGCGCACGAGCTGATCGCCTTCGACGCACTCCACTCGCAGGGCTGCATTGGAGGAGTCCCAGAGGCGGCCTTCGACATCCACGTCGCCACGCGAGAGGAGGACCTCCACGTCCTCTCGCACCTCGCTCACGGTTGGCGCCGGTATCCGTTGGCCCGGGGGCAGATGTGGCCACCGGGGTCGAGGGGCTGGAGGCAGAAGGGGCAGGGAGGGCGCCCCGCTGCCACGAGGGCCTTCGCTCGGCGCGCAAAGGCGGCCGCTGCATCCATCGAGAGCGTCACCCGAAGCGTGTCCGCCGAATCCGGGTCGTCGTCGCCTGGTTCGGCCGCCTCCTCCTCCCCGAGCGCGTGCGCTTCGATGAGGATGCGTTCCCCCGAGCCTTCATCGGGTAGCGCGGCAATGCCCAGGGCGCCCACGCGGAATTCCTCCTCGAGCGGGAGGGCCAAGGGATCGTTGTCGTCGCGACCCGCGGAGTCGGGAATGTCCATCTGCGCGAGCAGGCGCTCGAGCCGCTCGGCGAGCATCGCTACCTGGGCCTTCTCCAGTGCAACCGAGGTCACGGATCGCGAGTCGCTCGCCTGCAGGTAGAACGTCCGCTCACCAGGGAGACCTACCGTCCCCGCGACGAATCGTCGCGGATCGACATAGTCATGGATACGGCGCGGCACTACGCCACCGTATCCGGGCTCCGCCCCTAGCGCTCTCCCGAGCCGCCTCCGACAGTCCCCTCCACGCGGCGACGCCTTCGCGTCCGCGCGAGGCCGCTGAGATCAGAGCCTCGGTCGTTGACATGGAGGACCTGGACACCCCGCACGCCATAGCGGACGACCGATATCGATGCGGGGTCCACCACGATCCGCTGGAACTGATCGAGGTGCGTGCCGAGAGCGTCAGCGAGGATCGCCTTGATGACATCGCCGTGCGAGACGATCGCGTAGGTAGCCCGGTCGCCGACCTGCGCGTTCCATTCGTGCACTGCGGCCAAGGCGCGCGCCTGCATCTGCGGCAGGGACTCACCCTCGGGGAAGGTCACCGCACTGGGCCGCTCCTGCACGGTCCGCCACAGGGGCGACTTGGCGAGCTCCGCCAGCGGACGGTTGGTCCACTCGCCGTAGCGGCACTCCCCCAGTCGGTCATCCAGGGCGATACCGGGCGCACGGCGCTGGCGTCGGTCGATCGCCTCCGCCGTCTGCACAGTCCGTTCCAAGGGGCTGCTGACGATCGCGGACAGCGCCAGGGGCCTCAACCTCTCGGCAGCCGTCTCGGCCTGGGTCACTCCGTGGTCATCCAGGTGTACGCCGGGTGTCCATCCGGCGAGAATCCCCTGAGCGTTCGCCTGCGTGCGACCATGGCGGACGAGGATGACGAGCGGCATGCCGCGACGCTATCGGAGATTGCGGCCCTCGGCCGCCGCCATGGGAGGCAACACGTGATCCGGATCATGGGGACCTATCGGGACGGTCACCTCGACCCAGGGCCGCCCGTCACCGGAGCGACGCCCACCGCGCAGGACCTCGAAGCGGCCCGTGATGCCGTCCACGGGAAGGCAGACTTCACCTGGGTTGCGCTGGCTGACCCCAGCAGGGCCGAGGTGGATCTCGTCGCCCAGGTTTTCGCACTCGAGCAACTCCTCCTCGAGGATGCCACATCTCGACAGCAGCGAGCCAAGATCGACATCGCCGACAAGAGCCTCTTCGTGCTGCTGAAGGTCCTCGAGTGGGTTGACGACACCTCGGATGTCGAGACAGGCCAGGTCGCCTGCTTCGTCGGTCCGGGCTACGCCGTCACCATGCGGATGGGTCGGGCAGAGGACACCGACATCGTTGCCTCACGACTAGCGGCACATCCCGAGCTCGCCGCAACCGGCCCGCTCGCGGTGTTCTGGGCGATCGCTGACGTCGTCGCGCGGCAGTACCTCGAGGTCGGTGAGGCCATCCAGTCCGACATCGAGGAGATCGAGCAGCAAGTGTTCTCAGATCACCCCTCCCAGGCTGCCAACAGGATCTACCGGCTCAACCGCGAGAACATCGAGATGCGCAGAGCGGTTCAGCCCCTGCTGCCGGAATCCCAGCGCCTGTCGAGAGAGTCGCTGCCCCTGGTGCCTCCTCCGCTGCATCCCTTCCTTCGCGATGTCGGCGACAACATCCTGCGCGCCGGCGACATGGTCGATGGATTCGATTCCACGCTGATGACCATGCTCATGGCCAGTACGGCTCGCCAGGACCTTCTGCAGAACCGGGACATGCGCAAGATCTCCGCTTGGGCGGCGATCATTGCGGTTCCCACCGCGATAGCCGGGATCTACGGCATGAACTTCGACGACATGCCGGAGTTGCACTGGACCTTCGGCTACCCGCTGGTGCTTGCCGTGATGACGGGGATCTGCTTGCTCCTCTACCGCGGATTCAAGAAGTCGGGGTGGCTCTAGGCCTCACGTTGCCGTGATGGTGCCTGTCACCAGCAGGACGACGATGAGAGCAGCAAGCGCGAGGCGGTAGGCAACGAATGGCAGGTACGACCCGGTCCGCAGATAGCGAAGCAGCCACGCGATGACGGCGTAGCCCACCGTGAAGGCTATGGCGGTGGCGACGATGGTCTGCCCCCACGCGACCTGCGGATCGTCCCCGATCCGTGTGGCCTCGTAGAAGCCCGATCCGAGAACCGCGGGTATCGCGAGGAGGAAGGCATAGCGGGTAGCTGCTTCGCGCGTGTAGCCCAGGCTGAGGCCCATCGTGATGGTGGCGCCCGAGCGCGACACCCCGGGGATGAGCGCAAGCGCCTGCGCGCAGCCCAGGGCGAGGGCATTGCGGGTCGTCATGCTGCTGATCTCGCGGTCCTTGCGGCCGAATCTGTCGGCGAGACCCAGCAGCACACCGAAGACGGCAAGCATCGTCGCCGTGATCCACAGATTGCGCGCCACTGTCTCGATCTGCTCGGTGAAGGCCAGACCGAGGACCACGATGGGGATCGTCCCGAGGATGACGTACCAGCCGAGCCGTGCGTCGGATGTGCCGCGGGCATCGGCACGCACAAGACTGCGCGCCCAGGCTCTCAGGATTCGTGCGATGTCATGCCGGAAGTAGATGACAACCGCCGCTTCCGTGCCGATCTGCGTGACAGCCGTAAAGGCCGCGCCGGGATCTCCCCAACCGAAGATCTGCGACAGCACCAGGATGTGCGCACTCGAGGAGATGGGCAGGAACTCCGTGAGTCCCTGGATCACACCGAGAACGATCGCCTCGAACCACGTCATGGCGTCTGCCGTGGCCCTGCCTCGAGTCGCATCTGCCCTATGCCTCCGCGAGTCCCGCCTGCGCGAGCAACTCGGGCATCAGCCGCAGTTGCTCCAGGCGGTCCTGCAGGGTCCCGTGGTAACTGGCGATGGTCAACGTGGTGACTCCCGCGGCCGCATAGGCCTTGAGCCTCTCGACGATCACATCCGGCGGGCCGATGAGGGAGGTGCGTTGGATGAACTCCAACGGGACGGCAGCGGCGGCTCCGGCGTAGTCCTTGGCGAGGTAGAGATCCTGAATGCGAGCGGCGGCATCACCGAAGCCCATCCTCACGGCCAGCGCGTTGTAGAAGTTCTTTTCACGCGAGCCCATTCCTCCGATGTACAGGGCGCAGTAGGCACGGACAGGCTCGGCACATGCCTCGATGTCGTCGCCGATGATGAGGGGTACCGTCGGGACGATGTCGAAACCGTCCATGCCCAGCCCGGCCTGCTCACGCCCCGTCCGAATGTGACCGAGGAGTTCGTCGGAGTGGTCCGGGTCGAAGAAGATCGCGAGCCAGCCATCGGCGATCTCACCGGCGAGCTCGAGGTTGCGGGGCCCCACCGCCGCCAGATAGATGGGTATCCGCTCCCGCACCGGATGGACGGTGAGGGTGAGGGCCTTGCCCGGACCATCAGGAAGCGGGAGGGTGAAGAACTCACCGTCGAACGTGAGCCGCTCGCGCGCGAGCGCCTTGCGGACGATCGCCACGTACTCCCGAGTGCGGGTCAGCGGCTTGTCGAAGCGAACTCCGTGCCATCCCTCGGACACCTGAGGTCCTGAGACGCCGAGTCCCAGTCGGAAGCGACCGCCCGAAAGCGTGTCGAGCGTTGCCGCCGTCATGGCCGTGTTCGCGGGGGTCCGACCCGGGATTTGGAAGATCGCTGAGCCGACGTCGATGCGCTCGGTCTGAGCCGCGACCCACGCGAGGACCGTGGCGGCATCCGACCCGTAGGCCTCGGCTGCCCACACGACGGCGTAGCCGCACTGGTCGGCCTCACGGGCCTGCGCCAGGTTGTCGGCGTCGTTGCCGGCGCCCCAGTAGCCGAGGTTGAGACCGAGCTGCATGAGCCCTCCCGATTCCGGTGCGCACCCTCGGCGGAGCCGTGGCCTTGCGCGTGTCGGGCGAGCCTATCCGCCCCTGATCGTGGCTAGGTTGCCCACGTGGAGCGACGCAGACTGGGTACGACCGGCGCCCACGTCGGCACTCTCGGTCTAGGCACGGCCACGTGGGGCCGCGGCGCCGACCGGTCAGAAGCCCGTGCCCAGCTCGAGATGCTGCTCGAGGCCGGCGGCAACCTGGTGGACATCGCGTCCGCGGCCACGGACGCGCCATTTGCGGCCCACGTCCTGGCCGATGTCGGTCTCAGGCGAGATGCGTTCATCAACGTGCGCCTACCCGCCGGCGCGTCCCAGCGAGACCTGCTCGACGGTCTTGACGATGCCCTCGGCGCCCTGGGGCTCGCACACGCAGACATGTGGACCGTCGAGGGCTGGGATCCGGCCCTCCCCTGGCCCGAGTTGGTCTCCTCACTCGCGATCGCCGTGTCCACCGGGCGCGCTCGATACGTCGGCGTGTGTCCCGATGCCGCGTGGCAGGCAGGACTCGTGGGCGCAGGCTTGGCCACTCACGTGGATCGCCCGCCGCTGGCGGCTGTCACCGCGGCGTACTCCCTGCTCGATCTCGACGTTGCCGAGCAGATCACCGACGTGTCCGTGGCGCTCGGCGCGGGCATCCTGGCGGCGTGGCCTCTCGCGGGCGGCGTGCTCACGGGCAAGTACCGCCACGCCACTCCACCGGATTCCCGGGGTGCGGGTGAGCGCCACGCCGCGCGCCTGCACCACTACAGGTCCGCATGGTCGCGCCCCGTCGTTGATGGACTGTGCGCGGCAGCTGAAGGTCTCGGCACCACACCCGCTGCCGTGGCCCTGGCGTGGGTGCGGGACCGCCCGGCCGTCGTCTCGACACTCGTCGGCGCACGGACGGTCCACCAGTGGCGGGCCGCGCTTGCGAGCGGGGATACCTCCCTGCCTGACGAGATCCGCCGAGCACTGGACGAAGTCGCTGACGAGGCGGCTGGGTTCGGTCATCATGGTGATTCCGGATCAGGGTCCGCCTAGGCCGCACGCGGGAGGGCAGCGATGACGGCGACGCGCGCAAGCGCCTACGAGTACCGCGAGTTCGCCATGCCCCGGGACACCACGCGTGATGTCGCGCGCAGCGTCCTGACTGAGTATGCCGAGTACGGACGGTGGGAGCTGGCCCGACTGCGCGTCTACCCGGATGGGCGGCGACGCGTCTGGCTGCGCCGCCGAATCCTGCGCGTGGAGCGCACCGCCTAGGGACCTAAGCCAGTCGCAGGAACCGGTCGAGCGCCCGCACACCGAAGGTCACGGCATCGATGGGCACCCGCTCATCGACGCCGTGGAAGAGGGCCGTGAAGTCGAGTTCGGGTGGCAATCGCAGTGGCGAGAAGCCATACCCCTGCACACCCAGTCGCGAGAACGCCTTGGCATCGGTGCCCGCCGACAGCAGGTAGGGGGCCACCATCGACCCGGGATCCTCGGCGTCGATCGCGGCGCGCATGGCGTCGACTAGGGGTACGTCGTAGGACGCCTCCAGGGCCACATCGTGATTGATGAACTCTCGCCTCACGTGAGGACCGAGGAGCCGATCGATCTCATCGAGGAACGCGTGCTCCTCGCCTGGGACGTACCGGCCGTCCACGACAGCCGTGGCCTCACCAGGAATCACATTGGCCTTGTAGCCGGCTTCGAGCATCGTGGGGTTGCTGGTGTTGCGCGTCCCCGCACCGATGAAGCGCGCGACAGGCCCGAGTTGCCGCGCGAGCTCCACGGGGTCCTCGAGATCGAGTTCGATCCCATACGCCTCGCTGATAGCCGCCACCATGTGCTGCGCGGTGGGCGACAGCTTGACCGGCCAGCGGTGCTTCCCGATCCGGGAGATCGCCGCCGCCACTTCAGTGACCGCGTTGTCACCGGTGAGGGCGGACCCGTGACCCGCGGTGCCCTCCGCGATCAGGCGCATCCACGCGATCCCCTTCTCCGCCGTCTGGATGAGGTAGAGCCTCCGATCGTCGGGAAGCGTCAGCGAGAAGCCCCCGACCTCGCTCACACCCTCGCTCACTCCGTCGAGAATGTCCGGCCGGTGGTCCACGACCCAATGGGAGCCATGCTGGCCGCCGGCTTCCTCGTCGGGGAGGAAGAGGAACACCAGGTCTCGCTCCGGACGCATGCCGGATCGGCTCCACGCGCGCGCGAGTGCGATGAGCATCGCGTCCATGTCCTTCATGTCCACGGCGCCGCGCCCCCAGACCATGTCGTCGTGCACTTCAGCACCGAACGGGGGCACCGTCCAATCTGAGGCGCGCGCGGGCACGACGTCGAGGTGACCGTGCAGGAGTAGCCGAGGCCTAGTGGGATCCGATCCCGGCAGGCGTGCCGCGACTGCCTGGCGGCGCGAGGACGTCGTGCTGAAGCGCTCGACTTCGAGCCCCGCCCCGCGCAGCGATGCCTCGACGTACTCCGCCGCAGCAGCCTCCCCCGGCCCCGAGTCGGTGCCGTCGTTCGTGGTGTCGATCTGAATGAGATCGCGGAGGATCTCGACCACCTCGGACTGGGCGGCGACCGCTTCCGGGCTGGGCTCTGCGACTGGGGTCTCCACGGCCCCATCCTGCCCTGCGGAGGCAGGTGGAGGCGGGTCTGGCCGTGTTGTTATCCTCGCCGTCGGCGATTGGGTCGTGTCCCCGCACGATGTGATCTCCCACCACGTCCGGGTGGCGGAATTGGC
>Ga0129336_10000640_pt1 | contig 20720 bp, 10 predicted proteins | sample CPB6_02_DNA_FD_96878 | JGI IMG/M metagenome (GOLD analysis project Ga0129336, IMG submission 96878) | Freshwater to marine salinity gradient microbial communities from Chesapeake Bay, USA - CPBay_Sum_0.6_0.2_DNA | ecosystem: Environmental > Aquatic > Marine > Coastal | place: USA: Chesapeake... | reverse complement strand
GTATTCGAGCAGCACTTAAGAGATTGTCTCCAGAAGCAAGAAACACAATTACCATCGAAAACGAGGAAATAAGTTATGGACTCGATGATTGCCTTCAACTTAGTGATGCTGTCGCTATTGTTCTTGATATTCATCACCATTGGATTCGTGAAGGCGAATATATCCAGAGAGGAGATGATCGTATTAAGAGGGTTATCGATAGTTGGCGCGGTCGGCGCCCTGTTTGCCATTATAGCGTTAGTCGCGAAGATATTCTAGTAGGGCACTGCACTAAAACACCTCCCAATCATAAGGCTCTCTTAGAATCAGGACATAAGAAACAAAAACTGCGGGCCCATAGTAATTTCTATTGGAACACCGCAGTTAATGAATGGGCCTTAGGATTCTGGAATCAGTTCGATATCATGTGCGAGTCTAAGGCAAAGAACCTTGCCAGTTTTGAACTACATAGGCAGGCTAAAGAATTAGGCCTCTGACTTTGGCTTACGCCCTGTACGCTTCTTAACAGTTTCTTTTACTTCTTCAACTTTGGCCTTGGCCTTAGCACGGCCACGCTTAACTGCTTCTTTAGCATCCGCTAAGTCGACTTTACCGTCATTATTTAGGTCAAGAGGTTTAGCAGCCTCTTCTACCTTGGCTACTACAGGCTTAACTGCCTCAACAGCAGCAGCCTTAACTTCTTCAGCGTCAATTTTCCCGTCGTGGTTGGTATCAATCCGACCTTTGTTTAACATAACCCAGGCACCGCCAACTAAAACGACAAGCAATAAAATTCCAAATAGTATTTCCATACTAATCTCCTTGTGGTATATTTATAGTTAAATAATGTTATGCCCTATAATTTTATAAAAAACGTTATATTAAACGAAAATACACCTAGCAAGGAACTAGAATTATTACCTTTACCTTATAGTAAAACCGACTTAGAACCTGTTCTAAGTGAAGATGCCATATTCTATCATTATAATAAACTAGCACAGACCTATGTTGATCGCTACAATAAACGAGAAGGAGACCTAGACTTTAATGAAGCAGGTGCATTTTTACACAATTTATTATTTCCTCAATTCCAAAGAACGGTTATCAGCAATGAACCAAACGGGCCTGCTTTAGATTTTATTGTAGAACATTTTAAATCTTTTGACTCATTTAAAAATAAATTTCAAGAAGTTGCTATGGGTATACAAGGAAGCGGTTGGGTTTATCTAGCCAAAGACGGCGAAATTAAAACTATCACTAACCATCAAATTAGGCAAGACATAGTTTTATTGGTAGACTGGTGGGAACACGCTTGGGCTCTAGATTACAAATGGGACAAGAAAAAGTATTTAGAAAACCAGTGGAAAATTATTAACTGGGTGGTAATAGGTGCAAGATTACAGTCTACTAATATCTAATTCACTGCTTACAGGCATATCCCATATATTCCTTCGTTCTACACCTTTACGTTGTGCAAAACGTTTAGCATCACAGTTTTCACAACAATGGAAATAGTTGTTGTTTAATCTTTTTGGACTCATACGTTGCCTAGGTCGGGTAAAAATCATAAAGCAACTATCGCATCTAAAAAATGCTATAATTTCTACCCTAGTATAATGATGAACATTTCCTAATTTGCTAGTCCTAGTAAAATTTTTATAGGTCTTTTCTTCTTTTAAATACATCTTAATATTTACATTAAGGTTATAGAAATATTCTATAAATATTAAAAAGGGCCTAAAAACAATGATAACCATTAGCGAAAACGCGAAAATTAAAATTTTATCGTTATTAGAAGAAGAAAATAATCCGAAATTATCTTTAAGAACTTTTGTACAAGGTGGAGGGTGCAGTGGAATGCAATACGGATTCACGTTTGACGAAGACCAAAATGAAGACGATTTCGAAATACCATTAGGCAATTTTAAAGTATTAGTAGATGCAATGAGTATGCAATATCTGCAAGGAGCAGAGATAGATTTTAAAGATGATCTAAATGGCGAAAGCTTTAGAATTAAAAATCCTAATGCAGAAACTTCTTGCGGGTGTGGATCTAGTTTTTCAGTAGCAGACGACTACTTTGATCATTTAGAGGGTTAAAATGGCACGTAAAATTATTGACATCGGAGTTCAAGGTAACGACGGTACAGGAGACAGTATTCGAGAAGCATTTAGAAAAGTTAACGATAACTTCAAAGACTTATATGCTATATTAGGCAGCGACGAAGAAGTATTAAGCACAGTGCTCTTAGACGACTTTCCTAATTCCTGGAATCCAAACACAGTTCTTATAACTGATACACTGGGAGAAAATGTCTTAGGAAAAACCCTTGAGGCAGCAGATACTAGCATTGTAATTGACAACACTTTTTCTAATAAAATAACATTTAGAGCCACAGGCGGAAAAATTATTGCAGATAGTCAGCCTCAACTAGGAGGTGACTTGGACGGTCTAAATAATCTAATCGCCAAAGTTGCAGAGCCCGACGACTACTTACAATGGAATGGACAAGGAAGTATTACAGCAGATGATGTTGTGATTACCAAAGGATATGCAGATAAACGATATGTTCAAGCAGGCGGAAGTGGCGCCAGCACTGTCGGCACTATTCGACTAAGAGACGAGCCTGCATCTGCATCTGTTCATTCGAAAACATTGGGTGATCCTCCAATCAATGATGGAAGATTATATGTTCCTAATCACGGTTTTAACCTAGGATCTAACGGTGCTGCTTTTACATATAATAGTACTGGCACATTTGTAACACCATTACAAGAAGAAGTTACAGCAGGCTCATTTGTCGGTCTTAGAACATACAAAATTACACAATTAGGAAATACAGATTGGAACAATGTTGCTAATACTGTAGGAAAAACCTATACAGTGGGCGATATTGTAGTCGCTGCAAATATAGGAAGTGTTACTATTCCTACAGGACAAACTCCAAGCGGTAAAGCATTACCTGTGTACTTTATAAGATATTATAACGATAATTATCTTAACTTATATTACAAAATCGAAGAGGCTAAAGAAACAGACCCAGACAGCCTTGGAAATAATCAAAATAATAGAATATTAGTAAATCCTAGTTCAGACACAATTTGCACAGGAAGCATAAGTGGTACAACCTTAACTATTTCAGCAATATCTAGTGGTACAATAACTATAGGAAGCAAAGTAACTGGGTCAGGTGTAACTACTGAAACTTACATTACTGGGCAAATTGGGCCTTACACTGGACTAACTGGAACTTACACAGTTAGTCAAACGAGTGTAACAGGATCTATTACACTAACAATTAAAAGTGTCCATACTATTACAGATGCATATTTTAATGCTACTCTAGCAGGGAACTACCTTAGTAACGAAGCATTGCCTAGAAAAAGTGTTGTAAGGCGCCAAGGTGACACAATGACTGGCCCTCTATATCTTTATGATCATCCTGGAGGATTAGCCGGATCAGGAAGCCCTAATGGTCCAGATGATTTAATGGCTGTTACGAAATTTTATGTCGATAATAGTTCTTTCTCCAGCGACACAAACTTATATGTTAGTAACAGTGGAGACGATCAGCAATTAAACGTTCCGGTTAGCAAAAAAGGAAGTGCATTGGCCTATGCTTATGCAACTATTGGTGCTGCTGCTCAACGAGCAGAAGGTATGATAGAACTAGCAGACAATGAACCAGGACCTTATAGACAAAAAATATATTACACAACAGGAACTACTCAAACAACATCAATAACTACAGAAATAGAATTCAGCTCAGGAAATAGTGGAGAGCCATGGGCTATAGAATTTAAAACACTATTAGAAAGAAATATAGAATGGATAAAAGCAGAAACTATATCCTACGTAAACAATACTGAGCCTACACTTGTCTATAATCAGGAACTCTGCTCCAGAGACATAGAACTTATTTTAGAAGCAATGAAACTTGACATGCTCTTTGCTTCAAATTGGCAAAGTATCAACGCTGGCCGAAATTACTTTAAAAATTCTAGTGCTATCGTTGCTAGCACAACACAAAAGCAATCAACATTAAATGCGCTAAATCGAGTTATAGAATGTGTAGAAGAAGCATTAAACAATGATCCTTCAGTAAGTAGCTCTTTCAATTCTTACCAAACTACATTTGCTAGACATCAACTTACGGGTGCTTATACAAATGTTAATACAGCAGTAATAACTAGTGCTGTAGGTAAAATCGAAATAGTAAAAGATATTATTAACAACTATCAAGTTCAAGGATCTGCTTCTCATCCTTTAGTAGATTATGGAACTGGTACAAGCCTTATCAAATTTACAAATGGTGGTGTGGGTGCAGATCAAGGTATTAGCACTAATATTGATATAATACCTGGAAAATTATTACGTGGCCTAAAAAGTGGTGCTATAGGCCGAATTACAGAATATAATAGACTGGCAGGAACAGATAGTAATAGCCCACCTAATTCGGTAGACACTATTAATGTAACTTTATTAACACCAGTTGAATTTATACTAGGAGAAGAACTTGAATTTGCAGAATCTAATAAAAATCTACAAATTACTATCCTGGTTGAAAGTGGTACCTATTACGAAGATCTTCCTATTAAAGTTCCGCCGAATGTGACCATAAGAGGAAACGATTTTAGAAGATGTATAGTCCGTCCAAAGAGTGCAACAAGTTCTAGTCCATGGGTAGATACATTCTTTTATAGAGACAGTATTTTTGACGGATTGGATCTTCTTACAGCCTATAATCCTTATGCTGTAGACTTACTTACTAAAAATAAAGAATTTCTTAAAAGAGAAATAGTTGAATGGATTAATAACCAAATAAGCGGAAATATAAGTCCATTCACAAGTTCTTTTACTTATAATTCTGGTAAGTGTAGTAGAGATGTTGGATTAATCATTGACGCTATTATACATGATATTAAATTCGGCGGCAATGGAGAAACATACAATGCAGCCTCGTTATATTGGAACGGAGTTATTAGTAAAATTGGGGCCAGTGTATTAGGCACAAGCCAACAAACTCAGACAGCAGCAGCCATCGACCAACTAAGAACTTTAATTGCTACAAATATTTTAACAAATACTACTTATGTTGCTTATCAAAGTTCTCTTACCCAAATAACTACTAGTAATAACGGAGAAGCAGATGCTATAACAAAAGTAACCAGTTTGCTAACCTCAATGTCAACTGTAATAACAGGAGGGCTGAGTTCTCTAAATACATCATTTGGCGATTATGAAAGTCCTAAATATGGATATCATTACTTAACTAATAGTACTAAACCTCTAAATATTGGTCCTTCATATGCAAACAACGGCGGTTACGATAATGCTGCCTATATGATAGACATAAACAAAGAATTCATACAAAAGGAAATTCCGTTATTCATAGCAGCAGTTTACCCTAGTTTTACATTTAGCAGTGCTCAGGCTGAAAAAGATGCTGGTAACATAGTCGATGCTGTAGTAAAAGATCTAAAATCAGGCGGAAAGACAAATGTAGTTGATATAGCAGCAAGTTATTATGGATCAGGAAACGTAATTATCAGCAATGAGTATAAGGCTGGAGTTCAATATATTGCTACATTGATAACAGCCATTCTTTCAGATCCTGATACTGCAATCTCTAATTCGGGAGCAGACAATGTAAACACTGCTAAGAAAAGAAATAGTACAGTTAATCAACTATTAGATTCAGATATAATAATCGAATCAGGAGTAGGCACAGTAGTTACAAATCTTATAAGCAGCGTAACTTATGCTCTTACTAGCACTAACTATACAGGCTCAACACCATATAATCCACCTAAAAATAGCAATCAATTAGATATGTTTTTGTTTAATGATGCTGTTAGAATAAGCAATATAACAGGACAAGGTCATGGTGGATTTATGTGCGTATTAGATCCATCAGGAAGTATAGGGTCTAAGAGCCCGTATGTTCAAGAAAGTGCCTGTTTTAGCGCAAGTATTAATAAACAAGCATTTAGAGGAGGCATGTTTATCGATGGCTTCTCTGGTAGATTAATTGCTAAAATTACAAATGTAAGTAGTGGTGGATTAAACTTAACATTAGAAGGCTTGACTAAACGAAGACCGCTAGCACCTACAGCATTCTATTATAACGGATTCCGTTATCAAATAGACAATATTATATCTTGGACGCCAAGTGGTGCAGGCGTCGCTGAAGTAGAATTAAATCCCACAACCCCATGGAATAATGGAAATCTACAAATAATTTTAGAAACACCGGGTAATCGAAGCATGTTAGCCAATGACTATACTCAAGTTAACGACTTAGGCTACGGTATAGTTGCTACAAATGCAGGGCTAACCGAACAGGTTAGCACATTTACCTACTATTGCCATACTGCTTACTTTGCTAATAATGGCGGACAAATAAGAAGTGTGGCTGGATCAAATGCTAATGGTAATTTTGGACTGAGGGCAGCAGGAGCAGATCCTACAGAGTTACCAGATCAAGTCGCTTTACAGTTTGATCAAACACAACCTATAAAAATATTCAGATACGGTTCATACAGTAACACTGCTTTAGAAAATCAAATCGAGTTATATATAAAAAGGTACTCATATATTCCAGAATCAGTCAGTGAACTTGAAATTGAACACGACGATGGTGACAGCAGTAGATACGAAGTTCGTAACATTACCAGAACTGGGTTTACAGACAGTCAATATTCTTACAGAATAACAAGCATAGATCTAACTGGAAGTCCAGTAAAAGTTAAATTAGATGCATACCAAATAGGGTCAAGTGGTATCGCAATTAGTGGAATTACTCGAACAGACCCATGCGTAATAACAACTTCGGGTTCTCATAATTTAGTAACAGGAGATTTCATTAACATAACCGGTGTCAAAGGAATGACACAAATTAACGGCGGTAGTTATTATGTTAAAGTGACTTCGACAACAGAATTTGAAATTTACAAAGATAGTTTAAATGCTCCTGTTGATTCTACTCTATATAACACTTATATAAGCGACGGAACAATTTTTGTTGGAATAAAATTTTATGCCGGAGATATGGTCTATATCGACGGACTTATTAACTCGGTTGAACTTAATAGAAGAAATTATCTAGCGGTTCCAACAACGACATTTAATGAAGCATCGTTGTATACAAATAATATGTCTACACCGACAACAAGTTATACATCTGGTAAATTGCATTTTATTAGTGATCTAGGATCTACAAGTCAAGCGAACTGGAACACCATTGCCGGGACTACAAATAAAACCTATGTAGTAGGTTCTTCACTTGTAGCATCTACAACTGGAACAGTAGGTAGTGGATCAGTAACCACTTGCAATAGTTTTAGGGGAAGCATTAGTTCAACAACATTGACCGTAACAACAAGTTACTTTGGTACACTAGCAGTAGGACATTATTTGTCAGGACCAGGTGTTAAAAAAGGAACCAAGATAATTTCAGGTTCTGGCAGTACTTGGACTATTAATTACAGCCAAAGTGTTGACACTTGTGATATTATATTTTACGAAGGATTAAGCAATACAGGAATAACTGCGTTTGGAGCAGGAACTGGCACCCACAATGGAGGTAGTTATGTAGTAAACAGACAATACATGATTACAACCACAGGTACATTTACCAATATAGGTTCTAGCGCCAATACTCTGCTAACTAAATTTGTTGCTACTGGGGCAGGAACAAATGGATCTGCTTATTATGGCGGTTGGTTAAATGAAACAGTAAAATATAGAATTACAGATATTAGTAGTACCAGTCCTGCTATTGTAACTTTCTCTGAACCAGTTCATTTTGAAAACGGTGATATTTTAAGCATTGCCGATACTAGTTTAAGTTTACTGAATAATACTCACTATGTAAGGAGAGGCGGGTCAATTATTGTAAGTGCTGGTAATTTTATACCAGGAGAAAGTTATAAGATTACCCTAGTAGGAAATACAGACTGGGCGGGTATTGGGGCAACTGCTGTAGGAGGATCCTTTTATAATGTTACATTTACTGCAACAGGAACAGGAGATAGCCTAACTACTGGCAAAGCACAATTAGTAACTCCTTTAACTCCATCGCAAGTTGCTTTATATTCAAACGAAACACTAGTAACGCCTGTTTCATTAGTTACAAGAGTAAGTGCTGGAAATTTTGTAATTGGTAAAGTTTACAAAATTGTTTATGTAGGTGCTACAGATTTCACATTAATTGGAGCATCTTCAAATACAGTAGGAGTAGTCTTTACCGCATCCGGAACAGGCACAGCAGTATCAAACGGAGGGCAAGCATTTTTACAAGCCTTTACTGAAAATAGCACAAGCACTAATGCAACTTCTATTAACAGAGGCGACTTATACAAAATTACTAGTGCAGGCAGTGATCTTACAACACTAGGTGCCGACACAACTCCTGCAAACAACGAAATATTCCAAGCAGTTAGTCCTGGGTCTGTTTTAGTATCTAGCACAAGCACAGTACAATTACTACCAACAGGATGGGGAGGTAAAGAAGTTCTTAAACTGTCCTTGGCTACAAATGCATCAGATAACCGAAGTGGAACCGGACTGACATCACCAATTCCGGATCACACCAACGGTGCTATAAGAATTTTGCAGAATATGCGATTTACTGGAATCGAAAATGTTAATCCAACTAGACCAAGCACTGCACTTGAATTAGACTCTTATAGCCAACATCCAAGTCAAAAGACATTGCGTGTCATTGCTTACAACCTTACAGGTGCAACCGGCGCTCAACTACCTGATAATACTGCTACAATTACTACAGATCAAACCTTTAGTTATATAAAACCAAATAGCAAGGCCAGCTCACTGTTAGAAGTCGATCCTGACAATCCTGCAAAGACTTTAGGAGGTACTGCTGGAGATACTAAAATTGCAGTTGACCAAATTACAACGTCATATATTATCGATCTACTTAACACCAATACCCTACAGTTTGTGTGGGCAGGAAAACTACACAAGGTAGTATCTTACACTGATGCCACTCCTTCTTTTCCTGCCTATATTTCTATCTCCGATGTGTATGACAACAACAACACAGGGCAGACTACAGGTCTAATAGTTGCTCTTCCGTCTGACGGTACAAGAACCTTCCGTTCAGGCCTTCCTTCAGGTAGCAGTGGGTCTGTAACAATTAAGATTAGCACTTGTCGTGCTACTGGTCATGATTTCTTAGATATAGGAACCGGTGGATTTAATACATCAAACTACCCAACTGCAATCTATGGTAACCCAAGTATCGAACCTAGCGATGCTTATGAAATAAAAGAAGAAAATAAAGGCAGAGTCTTTTATGTAACCAGTGATCAAGATGGTGTATTCAAAGTAGGACCATACTTTAAAGTAGACCAAGGCACTGGCACTGTGACATTTAGCGCAAGCATTGCTCTAAGTAACTTAGATGGACTTGGATTTAAGAGGGGTGTCACGGTAAGCGAATTCAGCACAGATAGTACCATGACCAACAATGCTGCCGACACTGTACCAACACAGCAAGCAGTAAGAGGCTACATTGACAAGAGACTAGGCATCGATCATAACGGAACTAATGTTCCTGTGGCAAATAAAATAGGTCCAGGATTTTTACCACTTAACGGACAAAACGCTATGGAGGCTAATTTACCAATGGGCAGTAATTTCATTACTGGTCTTGGTACTCCGGGAGATTCTAATACAGACTATGCTGCTTCAGTAGGGTATGTTCTTAGCAAACTAAATGTTAGCGACGAATTCGAAGAATTGAAAGATGTAGTTTTACGCTATGGAGAAACTGTAGCAGAAGTAAGTGGTGCTAGCGGAGCAACATTAACTGTTACAGGTAACACAGGATCACTGTTTGTAGATATGCCTATAAAGTTTGAATCTAGTATAGGTACACTATCTGCTAATAAAGTTTACTATGTTATTAGCAAAACAACAAATACCTTTACAGTTGGCACTGAAAAGAAAGGTAGTGCAATAACAGTTGGAACTGTATCTTCTATAACGACCGATGTATATAAGGTCGTAACTGGGCAACTCGCCGTATTAGCCGGGGCTAATAATGCTGTGGTCTACACAGATGTTAAAGGAGACATTTTCAGCAAGTATACAGCAGATGGCATTACTACCTTACAAAATTCTATAGCAACTGATCCAGACCCTAGTGTTGCTCAAAGCATAGTGGCCACCGGAGTCCTTGTTTATGATGTAAGCGGATTTATAAACAACTACAGCATATTTGGATCAACTCCGGGTATTGCTCCTAAGAACTATTTCCAGATTAATCAAGAAATATTCAGTTATACTGGAATAGATAGCATACCCATTAACCCTACGTATCCTAATGCAGGAAGACTAACTGGGGTGACTAGAGCACAAAGGCAATCTTCTTCGCAATCTCATGCTGCTGCTGATTCGGTAATTCCTTTACACAGTGCAAGACTAGATCTACAAATTGCACCCGAAGTTATTGTTAATGCAGATGTAAGTCCAACAGCAGGTATTGTTCAAAGTAAACTTGCTATGAATGCTGCTGTAACCAGAGCAAATGCTACAGGAATAACACAAGCAGATAGAGGGTTAGCCAGTTTTGATAGCGCTACATTTACTGCAACAGATGGGTGGATTACTATAACAAATGGTAGTATTGGATATAGTAAAATACAAAATGTAGATGCAGGAAGCTTATTAGGAAACTTGACAGGAAGTGCAACTACTATTCAACACGTTACTCCTGAAAATGCTCTTAAGAGGGCTATGTGGAATTTCTTTGGATCTGGAGCAACAGCAGATACAAATTATGCTTTTACATTTAACAAACAAAGTTCAGGCGGATCTGAAAGCAATTTTTTAACCCAGCATTTAATTAGCTCTACTGGTGATAATAATGCATTAGTTAAAACAGATGGCTCGGGAGGTATCCAAGTTAATCATGTTAAAACTAATTCATACCAGAATAGTGCAGGTAGTACATTATTGTCTGCAAGTGGCACAAATGTAACTTATAGCGGATCTTGGAGTCCTGGAAGTGGAGCATCATTTAGTGCGACATATGCTACCAGTGCTGGTAGTGCTACTACTGCTGGTTCCGCTACTACTGCTGGAAGCACTACAACGGTGACAACAGGAGGTAGCGTTACAACTACAGTGATTAGCTCAGGAGGAGCCGCAACACCTGGAACTGTTACCGGCAACTGGACGCTAACTGCTGGCAGTAAATGGCAGGCTACATACGCCGACTTAGCAGAATACTATACCAGTGACCAAGAATATGATCCAGGAACAGTTTTAGTATTTGGTGGAACAGCAGAAACTACAATGACAAAAACATTTGGGGACAGTCGTGTAGCAGGTGTAGTTACAACTAACCCAGCATATACAATGAACGCTGGACTAGAAGGAACTAAAGTTTGTATAGCACTACAAGGTCGTGTTCCTTGTAAGGTTGTAGGCAAAGTTAAGAAAGGTGATTTATTAACTACCAGTGCAATAGCAGGGCACGCAGCCAAGGCTGTGAATCCTCAGGTAGGAACTATAATAGGTAAAGCATTAGAAGACAAAGATTATGACCAGGCGGGCGTAATTGAAGTAGCAGTGGGGCGTGTATAATGGCACAACAAACAATTAATGTAGGAACGGCGGACAAGGGTAATGGTGATCCACTTAGAACAGCATTTATCAAGGTCAATAATAACTTTAATGAATTATATGCTGCACTAGGAGCAGACTTTGAAAACCTTGAAACACATCTCATTCCTAGTGAAGATGACACATATGACCTAGGCAGTCCGACAAAGAAATGGCGTAGTCTCTACGTAGGTGCAAACACCATCTACTTAGATAATACTCCATTAACTGTTGAAGGCGGTGTTTTAAAAGTTAATGGAACTGACGTTGGTGGAAGTGATCGATTAAGCCAAAACGAGGCTGAACTTGTTTTAACAGGTGGCGCCAATCCTTACACATTATTCCCTGCTATAACAGGCGGGGATCAACTAATAATACAAGGTGCTGAAGTTAGTTCAGTGTCGGGACATCTTGCACTTACTTCACAGAACAACCTTTACATAATAGCCAACGGGTCTGGCGCAGCACCTGGAGGATCAAAGAGTTGGACCTTTGGCGATGATGGTAGTTTAACTGTACCTGGTGACATTCGCAGCGAACAAGCGATCAATATAGATATCAACTTAGGCGACTCAACTCTACGCAGATGGACGTTTGGTGAAGATGGTGTGTTAAATGCACCGGCATCTTCAGGTTTATATAATGCCAACCTATTCGATATACGATCACAATCAAATTATACTGCTTGGGTTAGAACATCTGGACAAATAGGCCTAGCCAGTATAAACTCTACTGGTGTTGATAATGTTGCCAAGGTTGAAGCAATATCTACACAGCCAGCACACGTAGATATAACCGTAGAATCGTCGGGACAGGCTCCAAAGGTTTGGAGTTTTGGTTTTGCCGGTGCGTTAGCATTCCCAGACGGTACAGAACAAACAACAGCCTGGACTGGTTCAGTATCTTTAATCAGTAGCGGACCTACAGCGCCCGGTAGCGCCGTTGTAGCAGGAGAAAATGATGTAGATTTTAACTTTAGTGACGGTGTTAGCACAGCAGTCAGTATCACTAGAGATAGCGAAGTTGTTTCAGCAAAGGCAGTAGGTTTAACCCTAGCATCAAATTATGATGTCAAAATTGTAACAGATTTTACAGATAATGATCGTACCTGGACGTTTGAAGGCTCAACAGGTGACGTAGTATTACCAAGAGGCAGTATTATTGGCGAAACTACTAATACCACAGTTATCACTCCTCCTACAGCGAGCCCGGGGCAAAGTTTAGTTATACGCCCAACAGCATCTCAATGGACTATAGAGTCAAGCGGTTTTATTGTTTATGGTAGTGCTATTACAATTACTTTAACTTTACAATCTTGGACATATTTTGGAACAGTTAACTATGAAATTACTGGTACTGGAGTAACAGCACAAACACTAGGTCGAGCAGTCACTGGTAAATTAACTTATACAGGAGTAGTAGGCGGGCCTGATGCACAGTCAGTTACCTGGACTATACCTGCTCAAAGTACTATAACAGAATTTACTTTTACAATAACCGGTGTCGACGGCACCGCATCAACAGGCCCAAGTGAAACAGATCCAGCATTGTATTATAATTTTGAATTTAATGCATTACCCACAGGTTATTCTACTACGGTAACCAACAACGGTATATCTAACACAGAAATAAGCCATATACATTTAGTAGCAGGCGATCCGGTAAACACTGATCTTTATCTAGGTGACGATGACCAATATGTCAAGATTGAAAAGAACGCCGGCGATGTCGTCATCGGTACTAACGCAAATACCAAAAATTGGACGTTCGGTAACGATGGAAATCTGACATTGCCAGGCGAACTACACGGTTCTCCAGTAATATCAGGCGGAATGTTTCCATCACAAGTAGGTCGTACTGTTAATATAACTCCCGCCGACGATGCTAGCGATAAGAAATTTAAATTTAGAATAGACCAATATGGAGAAACATTTACTCGAGCATATTTCGATATGCCTGAAGCAGAAGTTGACAAACAGGTTGCAGCAGCATTTCCTCACGCAAACAATACTGTAGGTTATATCTTTACACAAGGCACTAACATAAATGACGACGGACTAAACAATGCTTTTAATATTTTCTACAACAGTGGAAATATTAAAATTACAGCAATGGAAACTGGGGGTACAGGCACTTTACGTACTTGGAAATTTGGCAATGACGGTATCTTAACCTTCCCTGGAGGAGCCACAGTAAAAGATTTACCAGGTGCGACAACAGACGATAGTGTATTGATCTTCGGAGCAGGTACTACGATTGCTGAAAATCAAAGGGCGGCTCGTATAGGAATAAACGGTAGTGTAGAAGGAGTATCAATTGGTGCTGGCAGTAATGATTGGACTTTTACCAATGACGGTAGCGTAACATTTCCAGATGCCACTGTACAGACTACTGCTTGGACTAAATCAGCAGCCGATGTCCAAAGTTCGGCACCCAGCAGTCCAGTTACTGGACAATTATGGTATGATACAGATGATGGCAATACCTACATATGGACTGGCAGTGCTTGGGTAGACAGTAATCCTGCTGCGGCTGCTCCTACAGTTGATATAACTGATACAAATGGACTAACCACTACCTATTACCCAACATTTGTAGAAAATAGAACAACAGGTCAATATGTTAGGGCAGATGTAGATCTAACTTATAGAACAGATACAAATACACTGACCACTGGTAATTTGACTACAGGTGTTCTAAAAATAGAAGATGGTGCGCACGAAAAGTTTCAGACAAAGGCAGATGCTACAGGTATAGTCACACACGACTGCTCATCAGGACACGTATTCTATCATACAAGCCCAGATGCTAACTGGACTGTTAACCTAACTAATTTAAACTTATCGTCAAGTTATGCCACAGCAGTAACATTGGTTATTGTTCAAGGAGCAACAGGTTATTATCCGTCAGCAGTTCAGATAGGTGGAGCGCCCCAGCCCCTAAACTGGCAGGCTAATACAACACCAACACCTAGCACAAATAGAACAGATGTAGTTACATTTAGTATAATTAATAACTCTGGCACATATACTGTGCTAGGACAACTGACAGGATTCTAAAGTGTTTAGTTCATTTACAGGAATCAGCCAGTTTGGTCGTAGAAAAAATCTAGGTATAATAACTAGTGGGTTACAACTTTATCTAGAACCAAAAAAATATAGTGGCACAGGAACAAGTTGGACCGACAGTAGCGCAAATGCCTATACCACTACGCTAGTTGGGTCTCCTACCTATAATACAACATCGTTTAATTTCCCTAATACTACTGCTAGATACGTAGATACAAATCAAAGTTTATCATCGGAAGAATTTTCAGTAGGTCTATGGTTTAAAACTTCAGAAGCAGGTGTGAAAATGACTATATGTAAGGAAACTGTAACCGGGTATCCGTGGAACTATCGTATTTGGTTGAATGGTGGTGCTATCGCTGCTGACACTGCAAATAGCGCAGGTGCTTACGAAAGTATCGGATCACCACTAACAACATATAATAACGGCAGTTGGTATCTTGTTATGTTCACTAGGAACAGTTCAAATCTTAGATTATACGTAAACGGTAGTGAAGTAGCCAACGGCGCTGCCAGTCTTGCTACAGTTTCTAACAGCCAAGAGGTATGGATTGGACGTAGTGCGTTTAGCGGAGCCTATCAATGGGTCGGAGATCTAGGCGAAACATTCATTTACAACAGAGTATTAACTAGTGCTGAACTATTACAAAACTATAATGTTACTCGAGCCACATATGGATTATAAGGAATAAACAATGATAGATAACTTGCCACAACAAGCAGAACCTGGAGACCAATACACAACTCCTAAAGGAGTAACTTATACATTTGACGGTGTTAAGTGGAGAGGCAGTATTATAGGACAAACTGTTTCCGGCTCTACTGGATCACAAGGCCCACAAGGTATTCCGGGCCCAGCGGGTCGTGATGGAATAGATGGCGCTCCTGGCAAGGATGGTAGAGACGGTGTAGATGGTATTCGAGGAGAGCGTGGAGATAAAGGTGAAAAAGGGGATGTTGGACCGCAAGGACTACAAGGAATTCAAGGACCTAAAGGTGATACAGGACCAACTGGCCCACAAGGTGATCAAGGTCCGGCAGGTGCAGGAATATCAAATACCGTAGTAGAAAACACTATAACATTTGGTTCAACTCATAATCAACCTGTTACAGGGACTAGAACCGTACAAAGATTGGAATCGCAGCGTATAGGCGATAAGGCTCGTATAACTTATAAATTTGGTTTCGCTGGTGGGCAAGCCGGTACTGGTGGATATTTACTTACACTACCCGCAGGTATGGCATTTAATACTACATATCATCCTGTTTTTACAGATAACTTATGGACAGGTGATGTTCAAAATATGGCCATATATTTTATTCCAGCCACCGGTGGTATAGTGATGCCTACTCATTGGTCAAATCAAATAATGGTAGTACCCTACGATGCTACACGATTTAGACTGGCATTGACCAACAATAATAGTCAAACTACATATCAGGTTTGGCACAATGGTTGGTACTCTTGCAGTTCTAATACAATGTTAAACATAACATTTGAAATATGGCCTACAACTGCACCTGCTACAACAACTACTACAACAACACCACCAAGAATGTTAGGTGCTATGAGACCTCCAGTCTAAGGATTTTATAGGCTTATAATAGTGCTAAATATACAAAAGAGAGCGAACTATGGCTATACAACAGGTAAATCTAGGAACTTATGCTAACGATGGAACTGGCGACGATCTACGCACCGCTTTTACCAAGGTTAACAGCAACTTTGCTGAACTAGATAATTTAACCATAGTAGGCGGCACTAACCTGGGCGCAGGCAGTCCTGTATTTGCCAGTGTGGTCGCAGACGCTGGAACTGGCAGTAAACTAAGTTTTCGCAGCCTAGTAGCAGGAACAAACATTGCTATCAGCAATGATAGCACCACTATAACTGTAACTACCACAGGCACTATCACCGCTAACCTAACAGGAAATGTTACTGGCAATGTTACTGGCAACTTAACAGGCAATGTTACCGGCAATGTCACTGGCAACTTAACAGGCAATGTTACAGGTCAGGTCAGTGATATAACAAATCATCCTTTAAGTTCATTATCAGATGTAAGTAACCTTGCCCCAGTCGATGGACAATTTTTACAATATCAAACTGGTTTGTGGAGATATATTAATATGTCCTCAGACATTATCCCCGAAGGTAGTAATAATCAATACTATACACAGGGTCGTTTTGATAATGCATTTGCAGCGAAAACTACAACTAATCTGTCAGAGGGTAGTAATTTATATTATACTACTAGTAGAGCAAATACTGATTTTGATACTAGGCTAGCAACTAAGACAACTAGTAACTTGGCTGAAGGAAGTAATTTATATTATACTACTAGTAGAGCAAATACTGATTTTGATACTAGGCTAGCAACTAAGACAACTAGTAACTTGGCTGAAGGAAGTAATTTATATCATACTGTGGATAGAGTAAGAAGTGCTATATCAGTATCAGGAGCATTAAGTTATAGTTCTGCCACAGGAATTATAGGATATGCAGGCCCCGATCTCAGCAGTTATGCTACTACAACATATGTTAATACTGCTATTAACAATCTTATCGGCGGTGCTCCTAATTTATTAAACACCCTAGACGAAATAGCTAATGCAATTAACAATGATGCTAGTTTTGCATCAACTATAACAACACAACTATCTCTAAAAGCAAATACAAGCTCTTTGGCGACTGTAGCAACTAGTGGTAGTTATAATGACTTAACCAATAAACCAACAAGCATACTAAACTTTGGTGTTACTGATGGATCTCCCGGTCAGGTGCTGACTACTAATGGAAGTGGAGTATTTACATTTACTACTATATCTGTAGGAAGCGGAAATATAGATTTTGGATCTTTTACTTCTCCTGCAAATTTTACACTTGATCTAGGAACAATATAATTAGGAAATTAAAATGTCATTGAAATTAAGAAGAGGAACAAACACACAAAGAGCTAGCATAACTCCAGCAGAAGGAGAGCTAATTTATGTAACTGATACTAAAAAACTCTATGTAGGCGACGGAATTACTGCCGGAGGAATAGCTGTTGATACAAATGGATCCGGTATAACAGATATTGTCCAAGATACTACTCCGCAACTAGGAGGGGACCTAGATGCTAATGGGCATTATTTTGTATCTTCTGCTGATATTAGACTAGCACCTAATGCCAGGGTAGTAGTTGGAAGCCCGATAAAAGGAGTTGATGGAAATTTAATTGTAGTGAGAGAAAGCTATAGTGTAGCATTGGATGCCGGGATTTCTTATTTCCAACACCATGAAACTGTTGATGCTGTAAACTTAAACCTTATAAGAACAAGAGGTACGAATTCTATCCCAACTACTGTTCTCCCTAATGACGACTTAGGCGAGATAAACTTTGTTGGGCATACAGGAACTACTTATGTATCAGCAGTACAAATAGCAGCACAAGTTGACGGTTCTCCTACTAGTTCTCAAATACCATCTCGATTAATTTTCCAAGTTAATAATGGAGTAAGCAGAACAACAAAAGCAGAATTAAACTCATCTGGAGTTTGGAAAACTGACAGTGTACAAGCATTAACAACTAATGCTAATTTAACATTAAGTTCAAATGGTACCGGACAAATTATTTTAGACGGAATGACATGGCCTTCAACAGATGGCTTAAATGGTCAAGTACTAGCCACTAATGGCGCAGGAAGTTTAAGTTGGATAACTGTAAGCAGTGGGGGCTCAACCTTTTCGAGAACAACAGTAGTAGGTTCAAGCAGTTCATTAGCAGACGGTTCGTCTGAAAACGTCGATATTACTGGAGCATCTAAAGGATATCTATTGTATAAAATTCAAACTAATGAACCTGCAAGAGTAAGAATTTATACAGACCAAGCAAGTAGAACAGCAGATGAATCAAGAGCAGAAGGGTTCCCTTCGACAGCAGGTAACGGATTGATCGCAGAAATCATAACTACTACATCTAACCAAGTGTATACCTTAAGTCCAGGAGTGATAGGGTTTAATAATGAATCTACTCCTACTACATCTATTTTCTTACGAGTAACAAATAAAGGAGGATATACAACTCCGATTAATACAACCTTAACAATATTGAACTTAGAAACATAGTATGCCTCTTAATATTTGGTCCCGATCATCAGGGTATAAATTTTCAACTATACAAGAAAATGTATTAGTTGATATACCATTACCTGTTAATTACCCTAATTCCTTTGACGACAGCTCATTGTTATCGTTTAGTGTTATTTCAGGTAAATTACCAGATGGCCTAAAGTTAAAGAATGACAGGATATTTGGATCAGCAAGAGAAGTTCCTAGAAGCACAGAATTTAAATTTGTTATTCGAGCAAAACTAGGATCTGACATCTCTGATAGAACGTTTTTTATTACAGTAGACGGAGCAGATGAGCCTATTTGGCAAACACCCGCTGGCACGTTAGCCGTACTTAACCCAACCCAGTTTTATGTACTAGATAGCACATATATAGATTTTCAACTTGAAGCAACAGACAATGACACCGCTGCTGGACAAAAATTAAAGTATAATCTTATTAAGGGGTTACTGCCTCCTGGATTAATACTAACCGAATCAGGACGCATCGTTGGATTTATACAACCGACTCTTAGCATTCCTGAAGTGGACGGTGGTGGTGCTTACGATACAACTATTTTTGATTATATTGCCTACGACTTTGGAGAACGATCCGCTAACGGATATGATAGTTTTTTATACGAAAATACACAATACGATTATGCTACTCCGGGACTGGCTCCTAAAAAGTTGAACCGGTATTTCGAGTTTATAGTTAAAGTAACAGATGGTGATAGTAGTTACGATCGAACTTTTAAAATATTTGTAGTAGGGGATGATCATTTCAAATCTGACTCGATAAGTATTAAAACAGGTTCAGGCACATATACCGTTGATACAACCTTTGTTAGAGCTCCTATTTGGGTAACTCCTAAAAACTTAGGCATATATAGAGCCAGCAATTACCACACTTATAAATTAGATATATATGATGACAAAAACCTAGGACCTGTAAACTACGAATTAGACGGAATTAATCCTAGAATAAAAGCTATAGCATCTACCACATCAAATCTAGAAAATAAAATTACAACTAATAAAATACGTATAACACAAACAGACGGAGTGCCGCAACTTACAGACAAAGTTTATCTTAAAAACTGGGTTGAAAGATATATTATTCCAGAAAATCCAGGCGACCCTATTGAAGTTATACAAGCCGACGATACCATATATAACATCACAAACATACAAACGGTTAGTCAAACGGAGTATGTCTTAACAATTTATCCTGCTTTGACAATTACTATTCCTAAATATACTGCTATCGGTGTAGGACCATTAAGTGTAATACCTCCTGGAATGAATTTTGATGTAGGTAGTGGAGAAGTATTCGGTGTTATTCCCTATCAAACAAATATAAGTCTTAATTATAATTTTACTGTTATAGCCTATCGTTCGCAATTTCAAGGAGATCACATTGAAATTGGACGCAGCAGAAGAACATTTAATGTTACCATTTTAGGAACTGTAGATAGTGTTATAGCATGGGGTACAGATTCTAATTTAGGTAATCTAGACGCTAATTTAGTTAGCAACCTTTTTGTAAGAGCAACAACGACCATACCTAATACAAGTTTATACTATGTTATAAAATCTGGGTCGCTGCCTCCAGGTTTAACTCTTAACCTGGATGGAGAAATAGTAGGCAAGGTCAATCAGTATGGAGTGGCAGGAAAACCTGGAATCATTACTTTTGATGATACAGAAACTACTTTTGATAATGCAGAAACTACTTTTGATAAGGTCTATAGATTTACTGTAACAGCACGCGATATGGTAAACTTTGACAGTTCTGATAGAGAATTTACATTAGAGATTACTACGCCCAATAATGAACTGTATAGCAATATATCTGCTAAACCGTTTATTAAAATTAGCCAACGATCACTTTTACGTTCATTTTTAAATGACTCTGATGTATTCACACCTAGTTATATCTAT
>Ga0129336_10000639_pt1 | contig 20733 bp, 14 predicted proteins | sample CPB6_02_DNA_FD_96878 | JGI IMG/M metagenome (GOLD analysis project Ga0129336, IMG submission 96878) | Freshwater to marine salinity gradient microbial communities from Chesapeake Bay, USA - CPBay_Sum_0.6_0.2_DNA | ecosystem: Environmental > Aquatic > Marine > Coastal | place: USA: Chesapeake... | reverse complement strand
GTCGTTTTGTTATAGCCCACTCAATTGCTCTAATTAGTACTTTATCTGATCCTCCATCCTCATCTAATGCAATTATTGGAATAATTTCTACATTATCTAATATGCCATATATTTTTAAATTATTATCTACTCCAGCAATTATACCTGCAACATGCGTTCCATGTCCAATACTATCTATAGATTTTTCTTTTCTAAATTCCTGATCGGTAATAGCATTGTAACCATCAGTAACAGCATGCTGTAAAGCAGGATGGTTATAATCAACGCCTGTATCTATAACAGCAATTTTTGCTCTATCATAATTATTATTTATATTTACAATATTTAAGGCTTTTTTATACCATAAAGGATAATTGCTCATTTCTAACGAATTAACAGGCGTTGTAATATATATGAGGTTAGATATTATTAAAAGAGATAATATAAAAAATTTATTTTTCACATATAAAAAGTTACTAAATAATAATATAATACATTATAAAACATATGAAAAAGTATGTTGTGAGGTTAACTATATTAATTTATTATAGAATTAATTTATATTAAATACTTTTCAACGATACCTTTCTGGCTCAGCAAGATAGCAACCTGAACAATAATGAGGGGCTTCAAGTGAATTATTACCTTCTACATAAGAATTTAATATTGGGTGTTTAGGTCTTTTTTTATTAGTTATACACGTTTTACAGATCTGTCTTTTCTTTTGGTTTACTGATCTGTGAAGCAATTGAAAATCGCCTGCTTTTTGATTTTTTATTTTATATATCTCTGCATACTTTGAGCAATTTTTGAATCCAAAACGATGATCAACTTCCTTGTCGTCCTTACTTAGAGGAAGTAATGATATATTGCAGTAAGTTTTACTATAAATTTCATCTTTTATTTTTTGTTTAATACTATCTTTATATTTTAATGTAAAATCTTTACCATTCATTTTAACTTTTTTAATTTTCGATGTTTTTCCTTTTTCTCTTTCGAACTCCCATATTATGTCTGACATTCCAAATGCTTTACCTCTTCTAGTATTTCCATTACTGGTCCATTTTAAGCCGCTTTCCTTTATTTCATCAACAGTAACCCATCTAGAAACCATTTTTTCGTCAGGTTTGAATAACTGTATAACCTTTTCACGTCTTTGTTTTTTACTCATAAACTTAGTATCGACCCTATATGCTATTATATTATAATACAATACAATTAATATATGGAAAATAATATAAATATTTTTGATGACCTTCTTTCCGGACCTATAAAGGTAAAAATATACAAAGCATTTAGTCAAGGTTTGATTATTAACCAAGATAATTTTAGTAATATCAAAGATAAGAGTATAGATTCAATTATCACAGACCCGCCCTTTAATATAGCGAGAGACACAAATTTCCACACCTATGAAAACAATACTGTTAACTCCTATAGATTCGATGGTAAAAAAGGGTGGGATACTTACACGCATTTAGACTTTATTGAGCTAATGGATAAGTGGTCAGCTGAATTTAGTAGAGTATTAAAACCCTCTGGCAATTTTGCAATATTCTGCTCAGATAGATATTTGTCACACTTTATAAATTCACTAACAGCTTGTGGGTTAAGTGTAAAAAGAACTTTGACTTGGTACAAACCCAATGGAGTTCCAGTCAACAGAGAATCACTTATGATGAGTTCCTGCGAATATATAATCATTGGTAACAAGGGGAAAAAATCAACCTTTAATTCTACTTTGACTAATAAGGGGTACAACGAAAATAAAGAGATTATAGCATCACTAGTATCTCAAAAAGTAGCTGATATAATTTCAATCAAAATAAAAAAAGAATTACTAACGGACAATAACGAAGTAAGTGCTGAAGGTATAGTAAGTACTATAAATAAAATAATTAATCAAAGCAGTAAAACAACAGAAGATAAAATAAAAAATATGTTCGTTTATGATGAAAGTGATTCTTGTAGTGAATATTTCAGGGGTTGCATACCAAATTTTGTGTCATATAATTCAAAAACAGGCAAAAGAATACATACAACGGAAAAGCCATTGGATATACTTTTGTACATAACGAAAATATTAACAAATGAAAATCATATAGTCTTGGACCCTTTTTCCGGCTCAGGCTCACTCGGAGAAGCCTGTATTAAATCAGGAAGAAAATTTATTTTAATCGAAAAAGATAAAGAGTATTACAAAAAATCTATCCAAAGAATAAAAAAAATAAAAACAAGTATTTTATAAAAAATAGTAAGGCCTATATAACTAGGCTTGTTTTCCATCAGTACTACCCTGCACGTAACGCACTCTTACCTATACCAGTTATTACCTACTACCGATTACAAAACTAATTGTTCCTGACTATTATCTATATTTTACTTATAGAGAATATTCAGGAACGGAGATAGTAATTTTGAGTAAAAGAGTGCATTATTTAGTTACCAGCTGGCGGGGTAGTAAGGGTCAAGTTGTAGAAGCTAATTAACAGAGTATTCGTTCTTTGAAAGATAAAGATTTTTTTGAAATGTGAGAAAAAGATTACGCACCTTACTAACTTCACCATTGCCAATAGCTTTAATTCCTTCAAACACATCTGAATACTTAATTTCTAGCAATGTCTTGAGCTTACTCTCTTCTAATTCCGCTACTCCAGATTCAATGTACTGAGATACCAAGAAATCAACGAACTCAAGTTGCTTTACCTCAATGTCTGATTGCATTATGGACCTAGATTTCTGGGCTCTTATTTGCCTAGAAACTGGCTTAGAGGCATATTTAACAAATTCCAAGACATCAAAGAGATCGCTGTTTTGAGCATCAATTAGTTCTTGAATTGAAATTAATTCGCTTGTTGGAAATCCAGCACATTCTAGTTTTTTCAAAAGTTGAGCACGAGTAGATGGTACCGACCAAATCTCACGCAATTCGTCTTCATTCTTAAAGAAATCAGGCATCTCAAGGGTATTGAACAATGACTGAATGAACTCTGATAACGACATAGGAGTCCCATCCACCGAATAAAACATTTTTGATGTCATATGCTGGAACTGTCGCTCTTTACCGTCAGCTAATTTAATTACAACTTTCTCACGCTTGATGATTGAGGGATCTGTCCGACCGCTACCCGGACCACTTATAACTAGGCCTCCAGGCGTTGGTCCCGGAATCGGATCTTCTGGCTCACCATCCCATTGGGGATCATAAAAATTATTCGATGCATTAACAAAATCGTGAACTGTGAAAAAGTCCTTTCCATCATAAAGTCTTGTACCACGACCGATTATCTGTTTGAACTCAATAATGGAATTAATAGGGCGCATCAAAACAATATTTCGAATATTTCTAGCATCTACACCAGTAGAAAGTTTCTGGGACGTTGTCAGAATAGTGGGAATAGTTTTTTCATTATCTTGGAAATCTCGCAGATACTGATCGCCAATACTTCCCTCGTCAGCAGTAACACGAACACAATACGTAGTATTGGTATTGGTCTTTTTCTCATTTACGATGTCTCTTATCATCAAAGCGTGAGCTTGTGTGGCACAAAAAATAATTGTCTTCTCATCTGGATTGATATTCGAAAGTAATAACTCAACACGATAGATCTCACGCTCACGAATCACGATGACTTTATTGAAATCGCCTCCTGTATAGAGCCTCCCAACTTCAACATCCCCCTCAACAACCGTGTCATCTACTGTGTAGGTGTAATCATCAATAGTCGTTTGATATTTACGAACCCTAAACGGAGTAAGATAGCCGTCCCTAATTCCTTCCTTTAAAGAATAGATATATCTAGGTTCGCCGAAGTATGCGTAAGTGTCAACATTATCTCGTCGCTTTGGAGTTGCAGTTAAGCCTAATTGAACAGCGGGTGAGAAGTAATCTAGAATCGCTCGCCAATTCCCATCTTCAGTGGCACCACCTCGATGACATTCATCAATAATGATTAAGTCAAAGAAGTCTTTTGGATACTCACCGAAGTTTGATTTGCCTGTTGATTCGGTCTCAAAAGTTTGAAATATAGTGAAGAATATATTTCCATTTGTTGGAACCTTACCTTTTTTCCGAACGTCATCAGGCTTAATGCGAACTAAGGCATCTTCTGGGAAAGGTGAGAACTCATTAAATGCTTGATTTGCTAATATATTTCTATCAGCTAGAAAAAGAATTCGTGGTCTACGCTTCTTATCTCCTTGAAGATTCCATCTCGCTTGAAAAAGCTTCCAAGAAATATGAAATGCAATCTTTGTTTTACCTGTGCCAGTGGCAAGAGTAAGCAAAAGCCTACGATCACCCTTTGCAATACCTTCCAAAACATTTTCTACTGCTTTCTGCTGGTAGTAGCGAACAGGCTCTGTACCGCCTCTGCTCTCAAAATCAACAGTTCTAAACTCATCAATTAACTCATTCTTGGGTTCATTAATTAAAGCCCATAACTCATCGGGTGTGGGGAAGACATCAATGTCTTCTTCTTTGCCCGTTATTAAATTGATTTGTCGAATTTTTTGCCCATTTGTTGCAAAAGCAAATGGCACACGAAGTTTCTGTCCATACCGAATAGCTTGACTCACGCCTTCGCTATGGGGAAGATCCCATTTCTTAGCTTCAATAACAGCAAGACGCTTTCCTTTATATTCCAAGAGGTAATCAGCGATAGATGGTTCGGCTCTCTTACCCGCACCAATTATTCTTCCAGCAGTTATCTGAAACTCTCGGCGCACTAGATGACCTTCCCAGCCAGATTTCGCTAAAGCAGGATCGATGTACTGGGCTCGTGTATCGGATTCAGTGAGTGCCATCAAGCAACCGCTTCCTCTTGGGTAAATACATTTCGAAGTAGCGACTGGCGAAGCGCAACGGCATATTCTTTTTCTTTTCTAATTTGCATTTTTAATGAATCAATCGCAGCAAAAACACTGTTAAGCTTCTCAACAATTATCTTTTGCTTTTCAAGAGATAGAAATGGAATCACAATTGAAGCAATCTGTTCTTTGTTAATGGAATCAAATACTGCTCCAGTATTACCAGAAATTTCTGGTTGTTTATGAAGTAAAAAATAGTAAAGAAAGTCCTTGTTAAGCAACTTGCTTGCACGAATAGAAGCCAATCCTCGGCCTATACAAATTTCTTGAGTCGTAAAATTAATGGGTCCTACAGGAGCTCTAACAGACATCAAAATATCGCCGGGCTGAGCCAATTTTGTAACCTTTGTTGTCCAAGTTGTTGGTGCACCTAAAAATTTATCGCCAAACTCTTTTTTCCCTTGATAGAAGGGAGCACCATTACCAATTGAGTTGTAATAAATACCTTCAGGAGATTGGCCCGCAATGACTTCTGCCACTGTTCCAAGTGAAACCAACTTAGTAACAACTGATTGATCTCCCGAAGTGCTACCCAATTCATTTTCATCTGGGGTGGCAATATACGCTTCGCTCAATAAGGATAGTAATAAATTATTGAGTCGTTCATCACATAGTGCAAGACTTTTCTCAAGCAAATCAATCTCAGCAAATACACGATCGAGTTTCTCTGCTATTTCATGCTGCTTTTGTAGTGAAGGGAGTTGAAGAGTCATGTCTCTCAATTTTGTCATCGATATGTAATCAATTGTTGTCGCCCGCCCAAGCGATTTGAGCGTATCCATATTCGCAAGAAACCAATAGTAAAGAAATTCCACTAAAAGTTGTTCAGGATTCTTGACCACCAAAGCATTGAATTGCTGATTTGTCGTAAGTCGTATTTTATTGATTGCTATAGCACCTACAGATGCCGTGCAACATAGTAGGACTGCATTTTCAGGAATGAGAGAGAGGCTTGATTCCTTTAGTCCCAACTTAGTGATGAACTTTTCAGTGTAGGTAATGTATTTTCCTTGTTTGCGTAGATCATCTACCGTAAACCAAGGGATGTCCCCATTCACCCAATAATTCTTGTTCGTTTTCAAAGGAGTAGAGCCATTGAAAAGATCGACAACATCACCAAGTTTAACTATCTTCACAACAATTCCTTGATCCGCTGAAGAATTGCTTGGTTCTCTGCATCTAATGCTTCAATATCAGAGATAATCTCTGATGGTGAGCGATGAATGACTTCATTGTTTCCATTAGGGTTCTTAACAGATAAATCCCAAGTTTCTTGATTAACACTTGAAACATCGACTATCCATGAAATATGTGATTCTTTTAATTTCTTTTGTAGATCAATAAACTCTTCTAAATCTTTGTCATTAAGCGGATTGGTCTTGCCCATATTGCGCCCTGGCGTAAGTTGGTAGTACCAGATCTTCTTTGTTGGCTCTCCTTTTGTAAAGAAGAGAACTACCGTCTTAACACCAGCCCCTTGAAATGTACCACTGGGACAATCAAGTATTGTATGTAGGTTGAAGTTCTCTAGGAGCTCTTTTCTCAATGCAATAGAAGCATTATCAGTATTAGAAAGAAACGTATTCTTAATGACAATGCCTGCCGAGCCACCCGCACGCAAGATTTTCATAAAGTGCTGTAAGAAAAGATAGGCAGTTTCACCTGTTTTGATGGGGAAGTTTTGTTGAACCTCAGCACGCTCTTTACCACCAAATGGTGGATTAGCTAGAACAATGTCATAACGATTCTTTTCTTGAATGTCAGCGATGTTCTCACCAAGAGTATTCGTATGAATTAAATTCGGTGCATCGATACCGTGCAAGATCATATTCATTGTGCCTATGATGTAAGCAAGTGATTTCTTCTCTTTGCCGTAGAAAGTCTTTCTCTGCAGTGTTTCAACATCACTTGTAGTCAGCTGCTTTGATTCAGATAAATAAGCGAAGGCTTCGCAGAGAAAGCCTGCAGACCCAGCTGCACCGTCATAAATGGTTTGTCCGATTTTAGGAGAGACAACTTTTATGATAGCTTTAATAAGAGGACGCGGTGTGTAGTACTCGCCACCATTGCGACCAGCATTTCCCATCTTCTTAATTTTCTCCTCATAAAGGTGAGACATCTCGTGGATCTCAGCACTCGTTTGAAATTTAAGTTGATCAACTAGTTCTAGAATTTCTCGAAGGTTATAACCACTTTGCAGACGATTTTTGATCTCTCCGAAAATCTCACCAATTTTATATTCAAGTGTATCCGGTCCTGTTGCGGTTGATTTGAATTTAGCTAGGAATGGGAATAGTTCGTTGTTAACAAAATTTCTTAGGTCATCGCCAGTAAGTGCAGTGTTGTGATCGATTTTGCCATCTTTGCCCTTAGGTACAGCCCACTCGGACCACCGATATTTCCCGGAGATTATGGGCGTGTATTTCTTATTCTCGAGTTCAGCACCAATTTTGCGAGCGCTTTCAAGATCATCGATGTACTTGAGGAAAAGTACCCAAGATGACTGTTCAACATAATCAAGTTCACTTGAACACCCTGCATCTTTGTGAAGGATGTCGTCAATATTCTTAAACGTATTTTCAAACAATGAATGACTCATAATTGTAGGTGCTTTCTTGACTTCTTTAGAGTAACTCTTACTGCTAATTTTTTTTTAGACTTATATTTCATACCAATAATTATGCTTAGTATCCGCCAAATAGCCAGAGGTATCAGTGTTTACTCTATACCAAAAAATATTTATTAAAGTTTTTCAGATCTTACTATTATCTCTTTTGAAACATCTAATAATTTTGGTAGTAAATCAATATAAATAGATTCTCTTACTTCACTAGTAATAATAATTGAATTATTACTATCTAAGTATTTAATAAATATGTCAAGGTGATCACACGCTATATTGCAAGCTGCTCCGATTATTTGTTCATTATTAAGCTCAATATGATCTAATTTATCCATAATACTATATTCTATTTTTCTCTTCGTAATTTCAATACACTAAATTTTATTTATAAAACTTTTTTTAAATTATTTAAGTCATATAATATTCCTGATAGAATTGAAAGAACATCTATTAGCTCATTGGTAATTATGTTTTTATTTCTGATCCGTGGATGCATAACCTTATTTCTTATATCTTTTACCTTATTTTTCTCTCTAAGAAATGTTGAGTAGTTACTTTTCTCTTTATTATTTGTTATAAATTTTTTCATATAGAAAAATTCAATTAAATCAACAGTGGAGCCGTAATTAAGTAATTCATAATTATTCTCAAAGTTGTTTTTATCTTTATCCCTATTTTTCATCAAGTTAGCAAACTCATCTACAAGATTATTTTTATTAATATATGATATTATTAAATTTTCTATATCAAGAAAATAAAGATATAACCTAGTAAAAATCTTCTCTTCATCTATGTCATGAGAATTAACAACTGCTTTTAAATTATTTTCTTTATTTACTACTAATATTATTTTATATTTTTTAGAAAATATTTCACTAACTAATTCTACAAAAGTATCGTTTTCATTAATAACACACAATAAATCATTGTATACTAATGAAATTGAAGTTGACATATGTACATCAATAATATACCAATTTCTATCTTTATATATAGGTAAATAATCTAAGTCCAGACTTTTAGCCTTAATTAATTTATTATTAACTTTTTCTATATTATCTTTTTCATATTTCTTTATTTCAATTGGCTGACTACCATAGTGACTTAACCGTAATTTATCAAAATCTTTGTTTACGATATATGGGTAAATTTTTCGATTCATATAGTATTAATTTGAGTAAATTTCTATTTTTCAGTATAAATAATCAACTTTTTCTAACATTTATAAAAAAATATTTTTATATAAATTATATTAAAAATTATTGATTGCTGTTATCATCATTATTTAATATATATTTATCGGATAATTTATTAAATAAAGAAATAGTTATTTTAAGATTTGTTACTAACCAATCAAAATATTCAGTTTCTTTACTTTTATCAAAAATATTACTACAATTTTTAAAGACTCTAAAACCAGAGGCTACATTAGCATCATAAAAAACAATTTCGTTATCATATGGCGATTTATGATTATTTAAATACTCTGCAACAAAAGCATAAAATTCCTTATTATTTTTTATGAAAAAGTCAACCCCTATAAGATTTTTTTGTTTATTTAATATAGCAGAAACGTGGCCATGTTTATTTTTTATACTGAAAGTTAGCCAATGTTGAGGTCTAGGGTTATGTGACTTTGGAAGGGAGCTATCATTAGCTATATATAATTTAAACCTGGTCCAAAAATCAAGATGTTCATAATGAGAGTTTTTATATCTATCAGTATTAGAAGAGTTATTTCTACTTCTTATATTTTCTACCCAAGTATTTTTCTTTGCTAATATCTCAAAAGATGGTGCAGGCTTAGAGTTATCAACTTTCCATAGTTCTATTTTTATAAGAAATATGCAGATTTCATCTACTAAGTTTTCGTTTAACCATTGAATTGCTTTTAAGTGTTCATCTCTAACATCTTTTACAATCCAAATAATATATTTAGCACCAAGACCCGAGGCATAAGTTATTATTTTGCCAAGATGATCATGATCAGAAATTTCAAGTTGATTTTCAATTATTATTTTATCATCAGAAAAAGAGTCTTTAGCAAGAATGTCGATTCTATATTTGCCAACCTCAACTTCAAGATCAACTACTTCCATTTCTAAACCAATTGCTTCATTTAGTAAGCTAAAATTTTCATATTCAGACAACCAGCTACTAAAATCTTTACTTTCATGTTCCCAAACTTCTCTAAGACTTACACTTTTTAATTTGCCTAAATTATATAAATTCATTATTATAGTATAGTAACAATATGAATATTTATACAATTTAGTTTATATTTTCGTTCTTTATAATCGTTAAAAGCTAGTACAAGATTATCTCTGGTAATTTTACGAGATCTAAGGAAGTAGAATTAGTAATTTTGGTAATGTATAATTATATTCTGTTATGTTTCGCATATAAAGGTCAAGCGTATTACTTGAGCAACCTATGGTTTCGAGCTCCGACAGCCATACTTTTGATAGTTTGGAAACTGTATACATGCTCACAATATCGTATCTATAAAAAAATTAATTTAGGTAGGCTTCTATCTGGTTAATCACAATATTTTTATCTAAAAACCATTTATTGCTTCTCACTCTAAATATTGTCCATCCAAGCTTATGAACCAAATAATTCTCTCTAATTTTATCCCATGACCTTGCAGAAACTGAACTATGGTACCTATTCCCATCGCATTCTATCCCTAAAACATATCTCTTTTCGATTCTATCATATATTCCCAAATCTATAAAATATTTGTCAGCCCCTATATGAGTTCTGATTTCGTACCTACCATCGTATTTTTTTAATAACTTCTTAAGTGCAATTCCGACTTCTTCTTCAAAATTGCTTTCATACTTATCATTTTCATATGTATCCTCGTGGATTGGTTTTGGTTTTTCAACAAACATGAACCAATCTCTAAGAAGGTCATTTCCGCTTTGTTGGTCGGTTGATTCGGACTTACTACTAGGCGGTGAAAAATCAGTGTAATCGACAGATGAGACTAAATAAAGTTTTCGTCTTGCCCTGGTTATTGCAACATTTAATCTATTTTTTCCATTGATACTGTTAATCGGCCCGAATCGTTTGTGGAATTTGCCTTCCGTATCTTTACCGTAAGGAAAGTCTAAGATTATTATGTCGTACTCGTCACCTTGAACACCTTCTATATTAATCACATTATCAATACCTTTGCTAAATTTGTCAAAAAGATTACGATCAATCAAAAGGTCTCGTATTAAATCTTGTTGACCTTTTGAAAATGTAATAATACCGATAGTATTGTTTGAATTTCTAATCAGTTCGTATATCTCAATACATTTATTTGCCGTATCCAAATTCATTCCGTTTTTATAAGAATTAGATTCTATTTTTACAAACTCAACACCACTATTATTATCTAATGGTCTTGCTGTTGGGAACCAATAAAGTTCATCATTACGATAAAATTTCTCAACAGAATGTCTTATTAGGTCATGATGAGTGGATCTGTAATGCCATTTTAGGTTCAAGCTAACGTATTCTTTTAGTTCGCTTTCTTTAGCCGTATAAGTAAGTAGCGAGATATCAGAATTTAAGTCTACAAGTTCATCGAAATCATCACTAATGTCCTCTTTTGACTGGAAAAAGCTTGTTGGTTGCAGTTGTTTATCATCTCCAGCAACAATGAAATTTTTTGCCCTTGCGAAACTAGGTATTGCTTTGTAAAAAAATATCTGGCTAGATTCATCAAAAATTACAACATCGAATAATTGATCGCAGGGTAAATATTTACTTACGCTTTCAGGACTAGCTATGATGCACGGTGCTAAATCGAGTGTAAATTTTATAATATCTTCGCAATGTGAAAAAAATGTCCGAAGGCCTGTTTTGGAGAAATTAGTCGCCCTCTCCGCATTTCTGAGAACATTTTTGAAGTATGCATAACCAACTTCATATCCTTTATTTCGATCATTAATTTGATTATCGTTATTTCTTTTCTTAAAATTCCAAATTTCTTCTTTTCTTTTATTTAATAGTGAGTTTATTGCTATTTTTGATATTTTCTTCTCAATATCTAAATACTCGTTAGTAATCTTGTCAATGTCTGTTGCACAAATAAAATCCGTACTTTTAAGTGTTGATAAATATGAATTTATAGAGTTAGTTAAATAACTGGCTAAAATACGATCTTCTATGATTTCAACGTTACCTTCTTTAGCAACTTTATCTATCTCACCAGCAAATCCGGCCGAGACGGAGGTAAGAGTTTCCAGGGATGTAGCGTAGTGTTCAATAATGTTAGCTAGATATTCCGTGTTTTCTTCGATTATTATGCCATTTCTGTCTATTATAATATCCATAATATTTATTTTCTTGTCATTCTCTTGAGATAGTCTTAGTATGTTCGATGCAGCATTTAGTACCTCTTGGTTTAAATCAAAATTAAAATTAAATCTTTCAGACATGAAATTTAGTATCTCAAGATTATTAATAATTTTCTCAACAAAATAATATGAGCTTTCGAAATCATTGTAGTTAACTGAAAATTCTGCTCCGTTCGATAATGTTTCTAAATAATATTTTATACTATCGATTTTATTCAGAATTGAGTTATTAAGATCGAGTAATTCGGAATATTTTTTAAAACTTAAACCAGAATGAGTGTATTTATACTTTGATAAATCGTTTACATTAGATTCTAGACCGTGGGCAATCGCTGACATTTCTTTAATAGAATTTATATTTACCAACAAAGTAGAAGAGTTTCTCAAAGTATTAATTTTTTTGGAGAGAGTCACTATATCTAGTTTTAGAATATCATGAAGAAAAGAATGTGATATCGTATTCTGATTTAAGAAGATACATAATTTTCTTAATATTTCTATGTATTCTATATTTTCAACAACAATTAAATTTTCCCCACCCTCAGACATTTTAATTTTACTTTGAATATTATATTCATAAAAAGTAGTTTTGTTAATGGAACTAATTATATCATAAACTTTTTTGTAGTTTTCAAACCATGATTTTACATCATTCTTTCTTTTCTTAATATTCCCACTCTTTGTCATTTTGCGAGAAAGTAGATATGTTATATTTATCACACCTGAGTGTTGTTCAGCATAAGGAAATATTTTATCTAAAATAATATTTTTATTTTGGCTTAATAGAGGCAAATAATGTAATAACGAATCAACCAGAGACATATATTTATTTCTTTCAAAAGTAGTCTCAATAACCTTAAAATTAAAATAACTCTCAAAAAGTTTCTTAAAATATTCAGCAACTTCGCTGATTTCTTCCATACTCATTGTACTTAAATGTGAATAATCGTTATCTGTTATTTTTGATAAAACATCCTCCACATATTTAGCAGTGCTAAAAAAATCACTCAAACTGTCTAAATCTTTTAGTTTCAAATCATCCGACAATAGAACTATTTTTTCTGTATTTAAGTTTTTTAGCCTATCTGTTTCAAAAATCTCTACATTTAATTCATTTTTAAGTTTGTTAATTTTAAGTTTAAGATGTTTCGCTTCTTCTATTAAATAACCAATATCTTTTAAGCTTTTTTGTATTTTTTTTTCATCAAGACCTAAAATCGAAAAATACTGTTTTCTAAAATTTTCATGTTTTCCATATTCTTCATATAAATCATAAGAAATAGAAATTTTCTTGGAAATTTTTATTAAATCATCTATATTTAAATCAGTAGTATATCTGTCATTTTTTAGATTTTTTTCTACGTACCCAGTTAAAACATTTCTAGATATCTTGATTTGATCATGTGCCTCTTTTAATAACTTACCACTATCTTGATTCTTAAGTTTCTTGTACTCTTGTAATGTGGATATACTGCGATAAATAGAATAATACTTTATTAATATATTTTTATTGTTATTTAAAAGTAACCTGAATTTTCCCCAATCGCATTTTAATACAGGATCAGAATCAAATGTTATCGATAGACCAAAATCCGCTTTATTATCCAATCTATTAAGTTCAGTTAAAGCATCATAATAAGATATATTTAAGTCTGTTAAAATTTTATTTATAATATTGTTATAATTTTTTTCAATAAGATCTCTTTTTTCTTTATATGATAAAATAATATTCTCGTTATCTACGTTTTCAAATCGATCATTTTTAAGAATTTGAATTATTTTTCTGTATGCTTCAATAGATTTCATTTTGTCATTGTGTAGATCCAAATATATATTATTTAATTTTTTATCATCAAAATGTTTTATTACCGCCTCAACAGCAGCAGGTTTTTGTGTAACAAAAAGTATTTTTTTATTATTAAGAACTAATTGTGTTATTAAATTTGCTATAGTTAAGCTTTTTCCTGTACCTGGGGGACCTTGTATAACAATTGAGTTGTTACTTAGGCAATTACTAATAATCTCTTTCTGGCTATCATCAGCATTGTAAATTAAATTAATTTCGTCAAAAAAATTTCCTTCATTAATACCATATTTTTTTCCACCTGTTAGTTTGTTTAATGCTATACTTTCAGCGAATTTTTTATCATTTTCAACGTAATCGTTGTAAATTAATAAACTTGGAAAATTTAATTTTGTTAATAAAACATTATCACTATAATCGTTAACTTCGAAAATATTTTTATTTCTTAAAATTTTAATTATTTTTTCTGTATAGCTAATAACTGATTCTGTATCCATAATAATAGGCAGGTCAATCGAATATTTTTCCTTAAACAGTTTTACTAAGGAGGGGTTCACTTCTCGGTTACAATCTCCATAACCTTTTATTTTTATATTTGGTATATTAATATCATATTCAAATTTATGAATTATTAGAGGAGAAATGTTCTCTATTTGTTCATCGGAAATATTATCTTTCCAGACAATAAATGAAAGTATTGCGTGCCCAATCCATATACCATCATTTCTTTCACATAAAAGGTATTCGTTATTTATTTTAATAATTGATTTTAAGAAATCGCTGTTTGTTTTATTTCCAATTATTTCAGAATTTATAGAATTGGGTTGAGGATTAATATTAGAAGCAGAACCATCGAATAGAAAGATATCTTTACAATTTATACACATAAGGTCGTGCAATTTGTCAGGAGAAATGTCCAACTTGACTGCCTTTGAGGTTTTATTTAAAGTGATTAGGGTATTTGACCTGTCTATTGGTATAACATCATTTTTGAACTTAGATATAACATATTCAGTGATGGATTTTTCCGTCATAATCTATAATATCGTACCAAAATGGTATAATAAATTTTACTCACAACATACTCAACAGTTTATTGGTGCTTTACCTATATATAAAAAGTGTAAAAAATAAAATATTTTTTAAAAATCAAAACTTTTTTCATTTATTCTCATATTGTTTTATGAAATTATTATATAACTTACTTAGTTTAATAATCCTATCTAACATCCACTTAAAATATTTTTCTTCTTCGCTTTTGTCAAAAACATCTTCAACGTTTAAAAAAATTCTAAAACCTGAATATTTTTTTGCCTTATAAAATTTAATATTTTCATTATTAAATTCATTATCATTATCGATATTTTTCTTAATAAAATTATAAAAATCAAAATTGTCTTTGATGTCAAAAGAGACTCCTATTTTATTTTGAGATCTCTGCTTACTTACAGTGGCTGATACATATCCATACTTTCCTTTTATTGGGAAAATTAACATATGTGCTGCCCTTGGATTATGGTGATTTATAGTTATGTTTTTATTTTTTATAAATTGTTCAAAGTTTAACCAGAATTCGCGATGTTTTTCATGTTGATCCTTATAATTGTAATTTGATTCAGAATAAGTAGATGATTTTTTCATTGTAGATACCCAATTGTTTTTTGTAGAAAGAATTTCAAAAGCTGGTGCAGGTTCAGAATTGTTTATTTTCCATAATTCAACTTTGACAAGAAAGAAGTAAATATCGTCGTTAATGATGTCATTTAACCATTGTATTGCCTTTAAATGTTCATCTCTCACATCTTTTAATACCCAAATAATATATTTAGCGTTTAAACCAGATGCATATGTTATAATTTTGCCTAAATGGTCATGATTTGATACTTCAAGCTGATTTTCAATAATGATGGTATTTTCTGTAAAATTTTCTTTTGCTAGAATATCAATTCTATATTTACCAACTTCAACCTCTCTATCAATAACTTCTATATCTAAATCTAATACTTCACCAAGCAGTTGCATATTCTCGGGCATAGCTAGCCATTCGCTAAAATCTTTAGCTTCGTGTTTCCATATTTCCCTTAACTCAACCTTCGTCAGCTTACCTAAATTATAATTATTCATAAATTTATTATCGTAACTTTTAATTAATGTACACTTATTTATAAGTATACATAAAATAAATATATATGATACCAAAAATATTATGAATAATTATATAATTATTTAATTATATAGTAAATTAACATTGAATACAAACGATGCTACCTTTTCCACCAAAAAAATATATATTAGTCAAACAATTGAATTTAATTATTTTTACATTTTATAAAATAAAAAATTTATCGTATCTAATTAACAATATTTTAGATAGACAACATATTAACAAATATGATATACTATTATAACAAAGACTATGACCATTATATTATGATTACAATATTATGCGTTAATAGTTTAAAATATAATATATCCTTCTTAAAGATAGGTTAAAATATGAATTTAGAAACAGCGTATAAAAATGGTGCATTAGAGTCAACAAAAAAAAGTTTATCTAATAATCCAGAAGCGATGAAATTAGCTGCAAAAGTATTTAAGAACACAAAAGGAAGTATTGAAAAGCGTTTATCAATTGCATTAGATGTAGCAATTGAGTCACTAAAAGATGATGTCGAGCTTATATTACTTCCTGATAACTTAGAAGATAAGACATGTGCTTGGTTAAGGGCATTTGCTAAAGAACATAACATATCTTATTATTCATCTGATAACAAAGCTAAATTAATTAGTCATATAAGATTTGAAGCAAGTAATAGAAAATTCTTCTCATAATATCAAGAATATCATAACCTCGCAATTATTTAATTGTGAGGTTATCTTGTTATGTTTCTATATTTTTATAAAATAATTTTATTACTTTATTGTTTATAACAATTTTTTAATGTATAAGATTTTCAAAGAAAGTATTATTGTTGGTAAGAGTAAGAGCATTTAAATCCTTTAAGGATTCCACTTGCTCTTCATTGGAGATGTTTTTACTGTAAAGATAATTGCGATTCAAATTTTCTTTCTTTAAATTACTAATTTATATTGCTAGATTTTTTACAAAGAGAAGTTTATCACCAGAGAGGTACATAAAACGTGATATTATTGGAAATGAGCACAATAAACATGTACCTGCTCCTGAATAAATTCTACAGAGAAATTACTGCTGATAAGGTATGTTAAAAAGAGTAAGATTACATTTACACTGATTGGGTCAGCGGGATCATTATATTTTATAGAACCATTTAACAAATTTGTATTATAAAACCAGGTAATAACATTGCTGTTAGTGATATTTCTAGTCTATTTAGGGATACTACTAAATTATAAATTACTAAGTAGGTAGTTAGCTTCACAGTTAATACCTTCTACCTCATCACCATAATATACATAACCATTTAATAAATTACTTACATAATTTTCTTTATTAGTAACAATACCTTCAACTTTAAAACTTCCTTTTGGAAGTAAATAAAATACATCATGGTTTATATTTGGTAAATTCTTATTATTATCGCTTATAGTATTATTTGATACACAGCTAGATAATATAAGTAAAATTGAAGAGAAAACGCAAATTTAAATTTACCAAAACTGTCACTTTAGCTACTTTATTACAAATATTTTTTGATATTACATCTTTATCTAATCTATTCAAGAAGTTTGCCTTCATGGCTTACGCTGCTAATTAGCTCAGAGATCTCTTCTGGAATTGGCGGTATACTCTCATGGGTGATAGTATTATCTCGAGACCATATTAAATTAACTTGAAGTTTTGGATCTAACACTGGATAATCACTCCGGTTATGTGCTCCGCGACTCTCTTTTCGCTCAAGAGCTGATTCAATTGTAGCACGTCCAGCTAGAAGCGAAGCAGATAAATCAAATGCATAAGCAAGTCCTCCAAATCCTGAGATATTAGTCTGAACTCCAATTCTTTTTTGTCGTAATTCTAAATCATTTATTTTATTTAAGCCCTCAAGTAAACCTTTTTCATCACGCACCACTCCACAATGATCGGTCATTATATTACGAAGATCACGCTGTAAAGCTCTGACATTCTCATAGCCATTAGATGATAACATATCTGATACCTCTAACTCAGCTAGAGAGATCGCCTCACGAGAGCGACGATAGTACTCCAACCCTGCACTATACTCAGCTGCCGCTTCGCCGACAATTCTTCCGTAGACCAGTAATTCAATCAGTGAGTTTCCGCCAAGTCGATTTGCTCCATGTAAACCACTAGAAGCTTCGCCAATAGCGTATAAACCTTTAACATCAGTTGAGTGATCTTCAGGGTTAACCCAAACTCCGCCCATTGAGTAATGAGCAGTAGGTGCTATCTCAATTGGCGTTGTAGTTACATCTAGCACCTGTAATTCCAACATCATCTGGTAGATACGAGGCAATCTCGTCATTATTACTTCCCTAGGTAGATGAGAAATATCTAAGAGAACCCCGCCTTTTGGAGTACCCCGACCCTCTTTAATCTCTGTATAAGCTGCCAAAGCTACCCGATCACGGGTAGATAGCTCCATCCTCTTTGGGTCATACCTCTCCATAAACCGCTCACCTAATGAGTTTAGCAGATAACCACCCTCACCCCTAGCAGCTTCGCTAATAAGAGTTCCTGCAACGTTCTCAGGCTCAATTATCCCGCTTGGATGAAACTGTACAAGTTCTACATCTCTCAATCTACAACCCGCATCAACAGCTAATTTAAATGAATCACCATTATTTTCATCTCTTCTACTTGATGATCTACGCCATATTCTAGTATGTCCCCCAGCAGCTATTATTACTACATCAGCTAATATAGTTACTCTTCTACCATTTGCTATTTCAAAGCCATATGCACCAAAGACAACATTATCACTAACTAATAATTTAGTAATGTATAAATTATCTATTATAGGAATATTAAGTTGAGTGGCACGAGATATTAAAGTTCGTTGAATTTCCAATCCAGTAAAGTCTCCAGCAAATGCTGTTCTACGATATTTATGAGCACCAAAATATCTCTGACTTATTCTACCATCACTCTCTCTTGCAAAAGGCATACCCCATCTCTCTAAGTCATCGATTCCTCTTGCAGCATTTTTTGTGACTATCTCGGCTGTAATTGGATTAGATAGAAAATAACTTTCTAAAATAGTATCAGCCATATGTTGTTGCCAACTATCCTCTTTATCCATCGTTGCTAAAGCTGCATTGATACCACCAGCAGCAAGTGATGTATGAGCATCTGTTTTATTTCTTTTACCAACAACGAGGACATCAATCCCTCGCTCTGAGAGTTCTATTGCAGCTCTTAAACCTGCTCCGCCACTGCCAATTACTAAAACTGAAGTAGCAATTTTACTCTCAATTTGACCTTTTGACATAAACTTTTCTCTCCTTTATATAAATAAATACTATTATAAATATATAGTTTATATTATAGCAGAGTTATCAAATATTAGAAATTACTTTAAAGAAGATAAGAAAAAATTCTTATATTATAGAAATATTAATGTTGTATTATGAGATAATAAATTGTATAGTATAAAAATAAAAAGGAGTAAAGTGAGAAATATAATTGATTCAACGAAGTATTATGATATAATAGATGAGCAGCAGTATTCCGAGGTTAACCATGGTCGTATTCTGCCGTAAAGCCCGTAATTCTTATCAAATCACGGACGTGGGAGGGATAACAAGAAAGAAAGGATTGCTCGAGTTGCGTCAAGCTTTTCATACGGAGCACCAACATAGGATTGAGCCAGATTTGATTGGGCCGGGTGTCCCATCCACGCATGTGTAGCACCTTCCACCGTTATATAACGTATTGAAGAAGAATTTGCACACTTGTTCCATGAATAGATAGTTAAGTCTGTATTCCTTTTGTAAGGAAAAACTTGCGGATTCACTTCACATTTATTAGCGCTGGCAATGGTATCTACTGCAAATCTTGCAGAACGAAATGGTATCCCAGCCACACCGTTTCCTGTTCCCCCAGATATCGGGAAGTTGGAATCTGAGGTTCCGTGAATATGAATCAAACTCACCGGATGCGAAGATCTGCATTCTTCCATCCCAAGACTTCCGGCTTGAACGCCAATTCCACTTATCTGATCAGATAGTTCGCAAGCTATTTTGTATGCCATCATCGCTCCGTTTGAATGACCAATAATGAATATTCTTTTTGAATCGATGGTATATGTTGTTTTCAAAATAGAAATCAGAGTCCGAATAAAGGCGAGATCATTTACATTGTTCTTTGCCGCTGGGCCACAACAATCGCCAGCGTTCCAAGTCTGAAGAGTTGATAGGCCCTCTAACGCACCAACCCCATTTGGATATGCGACATAGAAACCATTTGTTTCAGCAAATTCACTCAAGCCAGAATTAGCTTCAAATTGAGTTGCGCTTCCCAAACCTCCGTGAAGTGCAATAACAAGAGGAGCGGGCTTCTTTGAAGTCAGGGCGTGAGGTACGAATAATCGATAGGTGCGAATTCGACCATCAGTGGTTTGTAACGATTGCTCAACACTAGTTGTGAGTGGTTTTAGAGGATTCGAAATACCCGCATAAAGATCTACCTCTAGTTTTGGATTGGCCGAGTGTCCTGGTTTTGAGGAAACCTTGACGCCTTTACTCCAAATTAATTTCTTTCCAGACTTGATGCATGTGAATCGGAGTCCTTTTGATTTAGCAGTCGCGTTAAGTTTCGTGCAGGAATTGCCCACTCTTATTTCAGAACCCGTCGCAGTAGTCGAAGGGAAGAGAAGAGTGACTGCAAGTAACCATGCAAGAAGCCTCGTCGAGTATATATTATTAGTTCCTAAAGATCCAGATTGATCGAATTGAAGATATCTGCGAACCACCTACAACCTCCTTCTATTAATTTACATATAATACTATTATAACTATATAGTTTATCTTACGGCATGATTATCAAATATTAGAAATTACTATTAAAGAAGATAAGAAAAAATTCTTTTATTATAGAAATATAATATTGTATTATGAGATAATAAATTGCATAGTATAAAAATAAAAAGGAGTAAAGTGGG
>Ga0129336_10000637_pt1 | contig 20779 bp, 27 predicted proteins | sample CPB6_02_DNA_FD_96878 | JGI IMG/M metagenome (GOLD analysis project Ga0129336, IMG submission 96878) | Freshwater to marine salinity gradient microbial communities from Chesapeake Bay, USA - CPBay_Sum_0.6_0.2_DNA | ecosystem: Environmental > Aquatic > Marine > Coastal | place: USA: Chesapeake... | reverse complement strand
GTAGTAGCGCGACTTGACAAGCGCGACCGCAATGTCACAGAATCGCCTTAGCGTTCGTGCACTATGCCCGTGAGTGCGCAACGCATACAAGCCCCGAGGCAAACCGCCCGGGGCTTCACCATTAGAGGAACCGAGGATGGCCACCGTCGCAACCGAACAGGACATCGCCCAACTAGACGAAGCCCTGATGCACGCAAGCCTCATCCCACTCAACGAACGCGGCCCCGCCTGGCACGCATGGACAAACGCACTCCTTGAACAACGCCGGCGCCTCCAAACCACCCCCCGCACCTACCCCCCAACCCCCCACACCCGGGTACTCCAGCCACAGGAAACACGCTGACCAAACTCCCACGACCCTGCCTTGACTGCGGAACCCTCACCACCAAAACCCGCTGCGAACCCTGCCGCCTCACCCACAACCGGCAACGCGACCAACAACGACCACCACGCCCCCACTACGCAGGCAACTACCGGCAACGCGCCAAAGCAATCCGCGAAACCGCAACCACCTGCCACTGGTGCGGTCAGCCCTTCACCCCCACCAACCCCGTCCAAGCAGATCACCTATGGCCCGCCGACCCAGGCAGCCCCCTCGTCCCCGCCTGCCGGACCTGCAACATCACGCGCGCAAACCAAGCCCGAGCCGAACGCCGACGCGCCGAGGGACGGGGGTGAGGACACGGAGGGTGGGGTCAAACTGGGCAGCGACGCGCAACGGCTACCCGAATGTTTTCCTCCGCGTTGCGTGTGCAGGTTACAGGGTATGCCGTGGCGGGCCTACGGGCCACGCTGCCGGGCCAACTTTGTCGGCGGTAATTTGCTTGACCTACGGGCGTGTGTTCGCGCCTGCTAGGTGCCTCATTTTGGCCTGACTTTGTAGCCGTTACATTCCGCGATTTGTGTTGTGGCGCAATAGAATCTGGCTATGCGTTGCGCCTGGTGTTCGCGGTTGTTCGCCGGTCGAGCTGATGCGCGCTTTTGCTCGGGTCGTTGTCGGGTTGCGTCGCATCGTGCCGATGTTCCTTTTGAGATGCGGCGATTGCGTCGGTGGTTGCGTCATGAGGCGAAGCGCCCGATTTCGGTGACGGGTGGGCCGGCGTCGTCTACGAATAGCAACACTTGGTCATCGTTTGAGCGGGCAAATTCGGCTCGTGTTGGTGATGGGCTCGGGTTTGCGCTGGGCGATGGTGTTGCCTGCATTGACTTGGATCATTGCCTATCTGATGGCGTGCTGGCTGATTGGGCTGCGCCGATTCTTGCGGCTTGTCAGGGGACGTACATTGAGGTGAGTCCATCTGGCGAGGGTTTGCACATTTTCGGCTTTGCAGTGGTTGGTCGGGGTCGTCGTCGTGCTGGCGTTGAGGTCTATGACCGAGGCCGGTATATGACGGTGACGAAGCATCGGTTTGGGCGTGCGCCGCTGGTGCTGCGTGATATTTCTGCGGTGGTTGCCGGTCTTTAGAGGATGCCGCCGTCGCGGCACGCCTCGTCGTAATTGATGCAAATGCCTACGCGTTCCTTGTTCCCGGCTTTGCTGACTTCGATTTGGGCGACGCCGTATTCGCCTCTGGCGTGCATGGTTTGGAACTCGCGCCGGTAGAGCGGGACGCGCTGCTGTTCCATGCGTCCGATGATGGTGCCGTCGCCGGCTCGGGCAACGATGTGGTCGCCTTCTAGGTCGAGTCGGACTGTGGCGTGGTGTCCGGTTTTGTCGGCGGGTTTGGTTTGGCGGACCCAGTTGAGGTAGTCGGGGTCTACGTCTTGCATCGGGATGCAGGCCCCGGTTTTGAGTGTGCGCGGTTTGGTCGCGGTCTTGGTTTTGCCCCCGAAGATTCCCATTGCTCCAATGTATTCCTGCGCCCCTGGAGTGTCCATGTTTGTCTGGAGTTGTTGTGCCCGGTAGGGGTCCAGCGCCGAAGCGTGAGCGAGTGCGCCCGAATGACACGGCTCGGCGTGAGGCTGAGTTCACGCGGGTGGCTAATGATGGTCTGTTGCGTGGACCGGATTTGCCGGATATGGCGTGGCATGACCGGACGGTGGCGTGGTGGGCGACGTGGCGCCGGTCTCCGCTGGCGCAGACGTTTACGGCGACGGACTGGGACTTTCTGTTGGACACGGCACTGCTGCACAACGAGCTGTGGTCGGGGAACCCGGGCGTGGCTGGGGAGCTGCGCCTGCGGGTGGCGAAGTTTGGTGCGTCGCCAGAGGATCGCCTGCGGTTGAAGGTTGACATCTCGGATGAGGTGGCTGCTGCCAAGGTTGAGCCGCGGGTGAATGCGGAGCGGAAGGCTCGCCTTGTCGCTGTCGCCAACGCATAGCCTGGGCTTTCAACTGCTGGATTGGTGTGAGCATTATCTGGTCCATGGGCCGGGTGATGTGGAGGGCGATCCGGTTCTCATTGACGATGAGTTCGCGTCGTTTGTGTTGCGGTGTTACGAGGTTGACTCGTCGGGTTCCCGAGTGGTGCGTCGAGCGGTGATGTCCCGCCCGAAGGGTCGGGCGAAGTCAGAGCTGGCCGCGTTCCTTGCGATTGCGGAAGCGATTGGCCCGGTGCGGTTTTCGCATTTCGCTGTGGCTGGCGAGGTGTCGCCGTGGGGCTATGTCTTTGATGAGGGTGAGCCTGTCGGCCAGCCGGTGAAGCGCCCTGAGGTGCTGTGCTTTGCCACCGAGTATGGCCAGGCTGGAAACACGTATGACGCGGTGCGTTACATCTGTGCTACCTCAAAGGCGTTGCAGGCTGACTATCCCGGCATAGATGTCGGGTTGACTCGGATCGTGTTGCCGCAGGGCGGGCAGATCACACCTGAGTCTGCGGCTGATTCGTCGAAGGACGGCGGCAAGTCCACGTTTGTGGTGGCTGACGAAACGCACCTGTGGGTGTTGCCGCGGTTGAAGCGGCTGCATCAGGTGGTGCTGCGAAACCTGCTCAAGCGCAAGGTCGCTGCGGGCTGGATGTTTGAGACCACCACGATGTATGCCCCGGGTGAGGGCTCGGTGGCTGAGGGCACGCACGAGTATGCGAAGGCCGTGACTGAGGGCCGTGTGTCTGATGCCGGCCTGCTGTTTGACCACCGGCAGGCGTCGCCTCGCTGGGATGCGTCGAAGAAGCGTGACCGCCTCTCGGGGCTGGCTGAGGTCTATGGGCCGGCGTCTGAGTGGATGAACCTTGAGGCCATCGCGGAGTCGTATGACGACCCGCAGACTTCTCCTGCGGAGTGGGAGCGGTATTGGTTCAACCGCCCGGTGTCGCTTCAGGGGCAATGGCTTCCGCAGGCCGCGTGGGATGAGTGCCAGGCGGCGCGGGAGATCCCTGACGGTGAGCGGGTCGTGCTCGCGCTTGACGGCTCCTATTCGCGGGATGCCACAGCTCTTGCCGCGGTGTCGGTGTCGGAGTTCCCGCATGTGCAGCTCGCTGGCGTATGGGAGCGACCACCGGGGGCGACTGACTGGACCGTTCCGATCCTCGATGTTGAGGAGGCGGTGCGAACGGCGTGTCTGCGATGGCAGGTGGTGGAGATCACGGCTGACCCGCATCTGTGGGCGCGATCTCTGGAGGTGCTGGCGGCTGAGGGCCTGCCGGTCACCGAGTTCCCGCAGTCGGCTGCACGCATGACGCCTGCGACGCAGCGGTTCACCACGATGGTGCTGGAGCGTCAGATGACCCACAACGGTGACCCAGTGTTGACACGGCATGTGTCGAATGCGGTCCTGAAGTCTGATGCCCGTGGTGTGCGGATCTACAAGGAAACCAAATCAAGCCCCCGCAAGATTGACGCGGCTGTGGCTTCCATCATGGCGCTTGAGCGCGCCATGACTTTTCAGGACCAGCCCACGGAGGCTGCTCCGTTCTTTATCGCTTAGGAGTGTTCATGGGCAGCGTCCTTCAGGTGCTTGGGCTGGTCGCGGTGACGACCGGCTCCGCGCTGATTGCCCTGCCCGTCGGGCTGATTGTCGGCGGCGTGGCGCTGCTGATTGTTGGTCTGGCGCTTGAGTCTGCCAGGAAGGGCCGCTGATGCTGGGTCGGTTGCTTGGACGCGGTTCTGAACAGCGGGCCGTGTCCTATCAGTCCATGTTTGCATCGGGCGCTGACATTGCGTTCCGGACGCCGAGTGGCGTGCCGATGGATCAGGACAAGGCCCTGAAGGTATCGGCGGTGTATGCCGCCGTGCGCCTCCTGTCCGACACGATCTCAACTCTGCCGGTGGACACGTTCGTGCGCCGTGACGGTCAGCGTGTCCCCTACCGGCCTCGGCCAGAGTGGGTGTACAACCCGGATGTCGGGACAAGCAAGGATGAGTTTCTCCAGCAGGTGATGATCTCCCTGCTGATGGATGGCAATGCGTTCATTCGCGTGTATCGGGCAACATCTGGCCCGAATGCTGGGTTGCCGACCGCGCTGGTGGTCATGGACCCGACGATGATCGAGGTGCGCCGCAACCGGGAAGGCTCAATCGAGTACGTCCACAATCATGCGACGGTCATCGGTCGGCAGGACATGCTTCACATCACGGAGCTGAAGAAGCCCGGTGCGCTGCGTGGCATCAGCCGGATTGATGAGTTGAAGGACACGCTCGGCATGGCGCAGGCCCTGACCGAGTTTGCGTCACGGTTCTTCGGCCAGGGCTCGGTCACGTCGGGGATCATTGAGACCCCAGCGATGATCAGCAAGGAGCAGGCACTCGACCTCAAGTCTGTGTTTGAGGCGTCGCATCGTGGGCTGGACCGTTCGCATCGGGTCGGCGTGCTGGGTGGCGGGTCCAAGTTCGTCAAGACCGGTGTTGACCCTGAGCAGGCTCAAATGCTGGAGTCTCGGCAGTTCGCTGTTGAGGAAGTGTGCCGGATTTTCCGTATCCCGCCGCACATGCTTCAGATGAACATGCCGGGCTCTATGTCGTATGCGAGCGTGGAGCAGAACGCGATCCAGTTCAGCCAGTACACGCTGCGCCCGTACGTGTCGAAGATTGAGACTGCGCTGACGACGCTGCTGCCAGGTGATGCGTTCTACCGCATCAACATGGACGGCCTGCTGCGTGGGGACTTCTCAACCCGCATGGCCGGGTACTCGACGGCGGTACAGATGGGCGCGTTCAGCATCAATGATGTGCGCCGCCTTGAGGACTTGTCGCCGGTGGATGGCGGCGATGAGCACCGCGTTCCCCTAGCGAACGTGAACCTGACAGCCGCCAATCTTGTGGAGACTGACCGGCGCGTGATGAACGCGATCCGGCTCATCCAGGTTGGGTTTGAGCCGCAGCAGGTGCTGGATGTGGTTGGTCTCCCGACCATTGAGCACACAGGCCTGCCGACGGTTCAACTCCAAGCGGCAAGCAACTTTGACCCCATTGACCCGGCTGGCGCGTATCCGGTGCGCGACCTTGACCCCGCGGAGTTCGCGGAGGCTATCGGTGCGCAGATCCGTGCCTTGCCTGCCCCTGTCGTCAACGTGACCGTCCCCGAGCCGCCAGCGCGCAGCAAGCGCATTGAGCGTGACGCGCACGGCAACATCACCGCGGTCGTGGAGGAGTAATGGCGCTCAACAGCAACGGCAAGAACGCCCTCGTCGGTGGGCTTACAGGCGTGGCTGCATATGCAAGCCTGCATACCGCCGAGCCCAACAGTTCTGGCAGCAACGAGGTGACTGGCGGTTCCTACGCCCGTAAGTCAATCTCGTGGGCGGCGGCCAGCAATGGCACCGCCGCGTCCAACGCGAACATCGTGTTTGATGTTCCAGCGACCACGACCATCACGCACATCGGCTACTGGTCTGCGTCTACGTCTGGAACATTCTACGGGTCACGGCAGTTGGACACGTCACAGACGTTCTCCAGCGCCGGCACGTACACGATCAGCAGCGGGAATCTCACCGAGTCTGTGTCGTAGCCAATGCCGGGGCTGTTCACCCTTGACAGCGCCACGCTGGGGGTTCTGGACAAGGACGTTCTTGGCGGATTCGGCACCGGGTTTGTTCAGGGTGTCAGCAGCAGCGCGGCAACCGTTTCCGGTGCCCTCGGCTATACCGGCACCATAACCGGGGCGTCTGCCTCGACGGGCAGCGTCAATGGTTCTCGGCAGGCGTCCGGTTCCTCCTCGGGCAGCTCGACAGGGACCGGCACCGTTGCCGGCGTACCGGGACGGCTGGGGCGTGCGTCGGGAACCGTGAGCAGCGCCGGGCAGGCCCTAGGTGCCGCATCCCGCGCAGGATCGGTCACGGGCCTGACTGGAAATAGCGGGATCGCGACCGGGGCAGTTGCGGTGCTGGGCTCGGTGACGGCAACTACGGCGAGCCTCGGCAGCGCCTCGGGTAGTCCCGAAGTGGCTGGGTCGGCACATGGTGATTCGACAAGTTCGGGAAGCGCGACCGGCAGTGGCCCCACGCCCGCACCCCCGGTGCCTGCCCCGGTCCCGTCTGGTGGCCGTCACCGTCCCTACCGAACCGCCTCACAGGCCGCCGTCGCGGCGTCCGGCTCGGTCAGCGGACACGCACTCAACGTTGCCCACGTTCGCGGCGCTATGGCCCCGACAGGGCGCGTGGCGGGCAATGGCGTCAGCGCGGGTATCGCCCGAGGCAGAAGCCTGCTGAGCGTTGCCCCTGTCCGGTATGTCACTCACACCAATTATCGGCGCCGCCGCCGCCACGAGGACGACCTGCTCATCATGGAGATGCTCTGATGCCGTACTTCATCACCGATCAGGCATCCGGCTGCTCAGGCTGGGCGACCGTCAAGGATGACGGCGAGGTGATCGGCTGCCACACGACAAAGCAGGCTGCCATCGATCAGATGGTCGCGGTGAGTCTCGCGGAAGGCATGGAGCCCGGTGGTGAGCGCGCCGTCACCGTCCCGCAGTACGTGAGGGCCGCAGCACAACGTGGCCTTGACCTGCGCCGTGAAGGCTTCGGTGGGGATGGCCTGACGGAGCAGACCGTCCGCGAGGCCCGCCTCATGGCGCGGGGCCAAATGTCCGACGACAAGGTGGTCCGCGCAAATGCGTGGGCTGCCCGCCACGCAGCAGATTTGCAGGCCGATCAGAACACCGACCCCGACCATCCCCGGTGGCCAGGGGCGGGCGCGGTCGCCCACTACCTGTGGGGCATTGACCCTTTGAATCCACAGCCGGCACGCGCATGGCTGGAGCGGCAAGCCGAGCGCATTAGCGGCGAAAGGAACAACATGAGCAAGGTTGAAGTTCGTCAGGTGCAGGTTCAGGATCTTGAGGTCCGTGAGGCTGGCGCCGGCGCGGTGTTCAGCGGGTACGCCGCGGTGTTCAACAGCGACAGCGAGCCCCTCCCGTTCATTGAGCAGATTCGACCCGGGGCGTTCCAGCGCACCCTCGCTGCCCGCAATCAGGTGAAGATGTTCGTGAACCATGACGACACGATGGTGCTTGCCTCGACACGAGCCGGAACCCTTCGCCTTACCGAGGACAACCGTGGCCTGCGGGTTGAGGCTGACCTTCCGGAAACGACATACAGCCGCGACCTAAGCATTCTGATGCGTCGCGGCGACGTGGACTCAATGAGTTTCGGTTTCCATGTCCCCCGCGGTGGGGATGAGTGGAGCGATGACGGCTCCCGCCGGTTCCTCAATGAGATCGCGCTCCGTGAGGTAAGCGTCGTCACCGGCTTCCCCGCATATGAGGCGACCAGCGCCACGATCCGCAAGGCGCAGATCCTCGCCCAGCGCACGAACACCGACGCTGATGCCCTCGCCGATGCCCTCACGGCACTTGAGACAGGCGGGCAACTCACCGACGATCAGGCCAGCCTGCTGGTGGATGTGGTCGAGCGGCAGCGCGTGAAGGCTGACACGGTGGAGAACCCGGCTGATCTGCTGAATGTTCTGCGCGACAAGTTGGAACTGCTTGCCAAGGCGGTGTGACCGCCAGGAGGTAATGGTCTAAGGCCGGTTCGATTCCGGCGACCTCCACCACCAACCGGACACGGAGCCGTGCCGGTTGCCGCGGTAGCGGAGCCGCACCGCATGTCCTCCTGCGTAACACACTCCAATATCTGAAAGAGAGGCAGACAAGTGTCTGACTACATCAAGACTCAGATCGAGGAGCGCGCCAAGGCATACGAGGCGGCCAAGGAAGTCCTTGACCGCGCTGCTGCCGAGGGCCGTTCCCTCGACGCGACCGAGCGGGAATCCGTGGATCGTGCGTTCGCCGACATGGATCGTCGCAAGGCCATCATCGATGACATGCGCGCCCTTGAGGTGCGCGAGCAGGAGATCGCCGCGGCGACCGCTGCTCATGCTGAGGCTCGCGCAGTCTCGGTGCCGGTTGCCGAGCAGACTGACGCGGAGGCCCTCCGCTCACTCGCTCGTGGCGAGGTTCGCTCGCTCACGTTTGAGAAGCGCGATGTCACCAAGTCGTCCACGGGCGCCCCGGTGCCGACGTCGTTCTACGACCGCATCATGGAGCTGGCTCGCTACACCGGCCCCATGCTGGAGGTTGCGACGATCATCAACACCGCTGGTGGCGAGAGCCTCCAGATCCCGCGGACGAACGCTTACAGCACCGGCTCGGTGACCTCTGAGGCGTCCGCTATCGGCGAGAGCGACCCAACGTTCCAGGCGTTCCTCACGCTCGGCGCGTTCAAGTACTCGTTCCTCACGCAGGTCTCCCGCGAGATGATCGAGGACGCGGGCGTGGACATCCTGTCCTACCTCGGCACCAACGTCGGGCAGGCCCTCGGCTACGCGGTCAACACCGCGCTGACCACGGGTACTGGCACCGTTGAGCCGAACGGCATCGTCGCTTCGGCTGGCTCGGGCGTGACCGGCGGCACCAGCGTGTCCGGCAAGTTCACCTACGACAACGTGGTGGACCTCGTGTACAGCGTGGACGCTGCGGCTCGCCGCCTGCCGGGCTTCGGCCTGATGGGCAACGGCCAGTCCATCGCGCTGCTGCGCAAGCTCACCAGCCCGGGCGGGGACTATGTGTTCCAGCCGGCTCTCGCGGAGGGCACCCCGGATCGCGTACTCGGGTTCCCGCTCATCGAGAACCCCGCGATGGCTAACCCGGCCACGTCGGCTAAGTCCCTCATCGCAGGGCACCTGCCGACGTACATGGTCCGCCAGGTCGGTGGCATCCGCCTCGACCGCTCGGACGACTTCGCGTTCTCCTCGGATCTGGTGACGTTCCGCGCCACCTTCCGCGTTGACGGTGGTCTGCCGCAGGCAAGCCACGTCAAGTACTTCATCGGCAACGCTGCCTAGTTCCCGGTGATGTAACCCCTGCTCGGGGGCCACGGCGCGCAGGACGTGGCCCCCGGGCAGGTCACCCATCCCCTGCGCAAAGGAAACCTGCGAATGGCAAACGCCAAGAGATCCGGCAATCCTGCCCGACGGGCGGCCGCTGAGAAGTCAACGAGCCGCAAGGCAATTCTGTGGAGCAGCAACAGCCCGTGGGCGACGACTGGCTACGGTCAGCAGACCGGGCAAGTTACCAAGCGAATGGCAGCCGATGGGCACGCCGTCGCCCTCGCCAGCAACTACGGCCTAGAGGGCGTCGTGCAGTCGTGGGAAGGCATGAAGCACTTCCCGCGCGGATTCGACATCTACTCAAATGACGTGATCCCGGCGCACATGGCCGCATGGTCGCATGAGCATCCCGACCTTGATCCCCTGCTCATCACGCTCTTTGACACATGGGTGTTCAAGGGCAAGCAATGGGACATGGTTGACCGGATCGCGTCATGGGTTCCGGTTGACCACCAGCCATGCCCACCGGATGTGCTCGCATGGTGTCGGCGCAGCAACGTGACTCCGATTGCCATGAGCAAGTTCGGGCAGCGGATGCTGTTGGACGCCGGTGTCCCCTGCGAGTATGCCCCGCACGCGATTGACACAAGCGTGTTTACGCCAACGGACACCATCGCCATGCGCGACGGAACCGTCCCCGTCCGTCAGTTCATGGATGTTCCGTCCGATGCCTTCGTCATCGGCGTGAACTCAGCGAACAAGGGTGGGCAGCACGGCCTCAACCGTAAAGGCTTCGCGGAAGCGTTCCTTGCGTTCGGCATGTGGAGTCAGAAGCGCACCGACGCTGTGCTGTATGTGCACACCGAGTCAAAGGGCGCCATGGGCGGCATTGACCTGCTATACCTGGCCAAAGCGTGCGGCATCCCCGAGGACCGCATCCGCTTCGTTGATCAGTACGCCCACCGGCTCGGCATCCCGAATGAGGTTATGGCTGCCGTCTACACGGGCATGGACCTGCTGCTCCAGCCTTCCCTCGGTGAGGGCTTCGGCATCCCGGCCATTGAGGCTCAGGCCGTTGGCACGCCCATCGCGGTCACGAATGCGACGGCCCAGCCTGAGCTGCTGGGCGACGGGTGGCTAATTGATGGGCAGCCGGTATGGGACGCGGCACAGAAGTCGTGGTGGACCATCCCGAGCATCCCGGGAATCATCGCCGCGCTTGAGGCTGCGTATTTGCGGGGCCGATGCAGGTCACAGAAGGCCATTGACTTTGCTGCGCAGTACGACGCGGACCTCGTGTATCGGAAGCATTGGCGCCCCATTGTGGAGTCCTTGTGATCCCGGTGATGATCGTTCCGGTCCTAACTCGGGAAACCCTTCTCTATCGGATGATTGACAGCATCGACCACAAGGTCGAGCACCTGATCGTCATTGACAACGGTGGGGTCGTCAATGATTCGGACTGCCGCACAAATGATCATGTGCAGCGCGTGTCAGTCATCCACATGCCGGCGAACCTCGGGGTGGCGGGGTCGTGGAACCTCGGGATCAAGGCCAGCCCGTTTGCCCCGTGGTGGCTGGTCGCCAACTTTGATGTGGTGTGGGAGCCGAGGTCGCTCGCCGCGTTTGAGCGTGAGGGCTGCACGGATGCGCTGGTGCTGTCCCACGCCTCTCCCCCATGGTCGGCGTTCAGCATCGGTGAGCACGTCATCAGAGCTGTTGGACTGTTCGATGAGGCGCTGCACCCCGCGTACTTTGAGGACAACGACATGGCCCGCCGCATTGAGGCGGCTGGCCTCCCGATCCGCAGGCCAGGCATCCCGGTTCATCACGACAACTCCAGCACGATCCAAGTCACCAAGTATCGGGACCGCAACGACCTGACCTTTCAAGCGAATGCCGACTACTACCACGCAAAGGCATTCCGCGGTGATCTCACGGAGGGCCGGTGGAGTCTCCGGCGGCGCCGGGAACTGTCATGGGACTGACCCTCCCAGCGGACGTGACCCAGTTTCGGGATTCACGCAAAGGTGAGACCGCGTGGGTTCTTGCCTCTGGCGCGAGCTTGAATCACGTTCCCCGCGCCTTCTGGCAAGACCAGCTGATCGTCTGCGTCAACTACGTGGGCGTGACGCTCGGCCTGCGAGAGTTTTACAGCGTCACCCACTATCACCGAGATGCGGCACACATCGCGGAATGCCGACCAGACCTGCCCGTGATCGCCCCTCGGATTGATCAAGGCGGCCCAGCAGCGATACCCGTCCCACCCGACGCGCCAAACATCTTCTATATCAACACGGGCGCGCAGATGTATTCCCAATTTGACTGCGCCGAGATGTGGCCCAAACAACCGGACACCCTCGTCGTCGGCCCGACCAGCCTGCACATGACAATGCACTTTGCTCAATACCTTGGCGCACGGCACATCATCCTCGTAGGCGCCGACTGCGGACACCTTGACGGTGCCAGCAACTTCGCCGAATACCAGCCCGGCGACAATCCCATGGGCGTGTGGGGGGAAACCCTTCCAAAGGTCGCCAACCAGTTGCGAGCCGAGGGCGTCAGCGTGATGAGCCTGAACCCATTCGTCAACTTCGGTCTTGAGGGTCACACATTCGTTGGCCCCTCAGTCAGCATCAACTAGGAGAGTCCATGACGCTGTATGCCAGCAGCGCGCAGATCAAGGCCGCGCTGCGCATCACCGACTCGGTGGATGACTCCCTCATCAACATGGCTGGATCAGCCGCATCAGACCTCATCGACGGCTATTGCGGACGATCCTTCAGCGCCGGCTCGGCAGTCCGCTACTTCGCTGCCGACGACGCCTACATGCTGCACGTTGACGACATCGCCTCAACGGATGGCCTCGTCATACAGACGAGTGACTTTGACCCCCCTCAATGGGAGGTCACATGGACTGCTACCGACTATCAGGTTGAGCCGCTGAACGGCAGGGTTGAGGGGCTGCCGTGGGCCTACACGCGGATTCGCGCCGTGGGTGACTACCTGTGGCCCTTTGACTTCGGTGAGGTTGGCGTGAAGATCACCGCCAATTGGGGATGGCCGAGCGTGCCGAGTGCCATCACGCAGGCCGCCGTCATTCAGGCGTGCCGGATCTTCAAGCGCCTGGACTCACCGCTCGGGGTCACGTATGGCGAACTCGGAGCCCTGCGGGTTACGTCCCGTCACCTTGACGGGGACGTGGCGCAGCTCGTCGCCCCGTATGTGCGCTTCCGTGGTGTCGCCTGATGGCAAGTATCGGCACGATCCGGGCCGGCATCGCCACCAACCTTGGGACCATCGCTGGGCTTCGCACATCAGCGTGGGTGCCTGACCAGATCAATCCACCCATTGCCGTGGTCAAACCGGAGTCCATTTCCTATGACACGGCGTTCGGGCGCGGCTTGGACACCCTGGAGTTCTCGGTGCTGTGCATCGTGGGCCGTGTTGAGGAGCGCACCGCACAGGCAACCCTTGATGCATATTGCGCCACTACCGGGACGGCCAGCATCAAGGCCGCTATCGAGTCGAACCGGACTCTCGGGTCGGCAATTTCAGACCTCCGCGTCACGGAGATGCGGAACTACACATCGTTGAGCGTCGGCGATGTGACATATCTGGCCGCGGAGTTCGTGGTCCAGGTGTTCGCATAACTCAGGAAAGGGCACCCTCATGGCCAAGTTCGTGGCGACCGACTACGCCATCACGATCAACGGCACCAACTTCTCTACCAGCCTCGCTGCCGTCGAGCTGACGGTTGAGAGCGACGACGTCGAGACCACCGCGTTCGGGACCGAGTGGCGGTCTCGCGTGGGCGGGCTGAAGCAGGCCAGCGTCACGCTGGAGTTCCATCAGGACTTCGGTTCGAACAGCGTTGATGCGACCCTGTGGGGGATGCTCAACACGCTGGCGACGGTCGTCATCAAGCCGACCTCCTCAAGCACGTCGGCAAGCAACCCCTCGTACACCGCGGTGTGTCTGGTCAACCAGTACCAGCCGTTTGCATCCTCGGTCGGCGACCTCGCCACCCTGTCGGTCACTTGGCCGGTCAGCGGCACCGTCACCCGCGCCACCGCCTAGCACGGAAGCGAGCCTGCGCAATGATGCAAATCGCCATGAAGGTTGAGTTCGCTGATGGGTCGGAGGCCGCGGTTACGGCCAAAGCCTCCGACCTCATCGCGTTTGAACGGCATTTTGACAAGTCCATGACCGCGTTTGGCGACCCGACGAATGGGCGCATAGAGCATGTCATGTGGCTCGCCTGGCACACGATGACGAAGGCCGGTGAGACAACGCTTGAGTTTGAGCCGTGGGTTGACTCGGTGGCTTCGATCGGTGTCGGTGATTTGGGGGAATAGTTCCGCTGGGTGAGCAGTCAGCGCATTGGCTCATTGCGCACCTGTCTTATGAGTGGAAGTGCCCACCCAGCGCGATTGCGAATGAGTCACCACGAATGCTGGCCACGATGTTCCGCTACTTGCGCTGGCGCGGCATCGAGATGCGCAAGAGTTCAAAGAGGAGATAGCCATGGCCGGTGCAGGTGGCGTTGGTGGTTGGCATGTTCAGGTCACCAATCTCCGGCAGGTGTATGACGCGCTTGGCGAAATGGACAAGAAAGCGCAGCGACGGGTCACCCGAGAGATCACCACGGCAGGAAAGCGTGTCGTTGGCCATGCCAAGGATCTGGTCGGGGATGAACCGCTGAGTGGATGGGGTGCCTGGAACTTCAGCAGAGATGGACGTGACCTGGGCTTTCGTCCTGCGGATGTGGTCTCCGGGTTCACTCTGCGCCGCAACAACTATCGACGCCGTGGCGTGAGCGCCGGTATCGGCTGGGACGTGTGGCAGAGGAATGCCGGCGGCGCCATCTTTGAAGTCATCGGCGACAAGTCCCGCGTCGGCGGTACTCCATTTGACTGGCAGGGCGAGGGATTCGTTGATCGCATAACTGCACGAAACCCGCGCAAGCAGCCACGCACCCTGATTCAGGCGTACTACCGCGTGATGACCAAAGAGTTTCGGGATGCGTTGCGCGATCAGATCATTCGTGAAGCGAGAGAGGCAGGGCTTCGATAGTGGCTCCAGCAGGTGCTCGCGTACACATTTACGGCGACTGGGATGGGTCCGCCGTCAAGCGTGCGCAGCAGGATCTCTCAAACTTTGACCGTCAGGTGTCCGGGTTCTCGGGCAGCATCTCCAAATCGTTCATGGGCGTCGGCGCCGCTATTGGCGCGGTGTTCAGCGTCACGACCATCGTTGACTTCCTGAAGAACACAACGCAGGCTGCCCTTGACGACGAGCGCAGCATGGTTGCCCTTGCCAAGGCAATGGAGAATCTCGGTGTTGCGGCTGAGAATGCCGCCGTCGAGGACTTCGTGTTGCAGCTTGCCCTCGCTAGCGGAGTGGCCGACGACCAGTTGCGTCCGAGTCTGCAACGCCTGATCGTTGTCACAGGCGATGTGGCCAAGTCTCAGGACGCGCTCAAGGTGGCCATGGATGTGGCCGCAGGAACGGGCCGCGATCTTGACAGTGTTTCAGCCGCATTGGCGCGTGGGTTCTCAGGCCAGACGACCGCATTGCAGCGCCTTGGAGTTGGGCTTGATGCTGCCCTCCTGAAGTCCAAGGATATGGACGCGATCACGGCTGCATTGTCGGAGAAGTTCGGCGGCCAAGCGGCGGCAGCGGCGGACACGTATCAGGGGCGCCTCAACCGAGTCTCGATTGCGGCTGGCGAGGCACAGGAGGCAATCGGCTACGCCCTGCTGAACGCCGTTGATGACCTCAGCGAATCGGTCGGTGGCACAGGTGGAGTAGTCCAGAACATCATTGACCTCGGCGATGCGATTGCCGGCGTAATCACCTTCACCAGTAACGCGGTGCAGCCTGTCACTCGACTTGCCGCCGGCCTCGGTCTGGTTGATGCGTCCGGCAAGTCCCTGATTGACACCATGGTTGACCTTGGTGCCAAGTTCGGTTGGCTCATTCCTGGCGTCGGGAACATCGTCAACCTGCTGAGCACCGCATCCCTTCGCGGTCAGGCAATGGCCGAGAGCCAGAAGCAACTTCGCGGCACACTGTCTGGCACGGTCGGGGCCGCTCAGGCAGCTGGTGACGCTATCGGTAGCGAACTCGTCCCCGAGACCTATGACGCGGCGGATGCTGCCGACAAGGCCGCAAAGTCTTACCTGTCCCTGTGGGAGTCCATTTGGAATACTCGCCGGGCTGCGGCTGATCTGGCGAACACGTCCGGCACGGTCACGTCGGCGCTCGCTGAGGGTGCTCGCACGGGCGGCGTTCAGGGGTACTGGCAGTCCCTTCAGGTTGAGTACGGCAAGACATCAGAGAAGCTGCGTGGGGTCGGGTCGAGTTCACGCAGCACCGCTGAGTCGCTGACCGAGCTGCGCGACAAGTTTGCTGAGACTTTCAGCGACACGATGCGGGAGCGCATCACGACCCTCACGGACACGCTCAAGCAGAACCTTGAGGACGCTCAGCAGAAGGCCCGGGACTTCGCATCCAACATGCAGGGAACGATCTTGCAAGGCTTCGGCATCGGTGCCGCATACGAGTCGGCGCTGAACGAGGAGGGCAAACTCAACGCGGATGCGTGGGTTGCCGGCGTTGACTCAATCGTGGCGAAGTGGCAATGGTTCGGCAACGTCCTTCAGGCAGTCCGTGGACCGGGCAATGATCCGGCCCGTCAGGCGCTCGCCGAGTACCTGTCCAAGGAGGGTGCCGATAAGGGTGCCGTGATGGGGCAGGCGCTCATTGACAACGGTCTCGTACAGACGATGGCTGACAAGATGCAACTGGTCAGAGATCAAGCTGCGGTTGTTGCCAACAATATGGTGCCCGAGTACCTGACCGCTGGCGTGTCCTCAGCGCAGGCCACCTATGACGGGTTCAAGGCGGCTGCCGGAAAGGGCGGCCCGGTCTACGAGGCGCTGATGGACCTCATGGACAACCTTGCGTCGTCCATGAAGCGCAGCACAACGATCACCGTGACGACGATCAACCGCACCATCAATGAGGTCATCGGGTCGTTCGGGTACGGCGGCGGTCGTGCGGTCGGTGGCCCGGTGTCCGCGAACACCGCCTACACGGTGGGCGAGCGTGGCCCTGAGTTGTTCATCCCGAACGTGAGCGGAACGATTATCCCGAATGAGGATCTGTCACGGTCCCGTGGCGGCAACTCGTACACGATCAACGTGAACACCGGCGTCGGTGACCCCAGGCAGATCGGCCAACAGGTCATTGAGTACATCAAGCGTTTTGAGGCCGCGAATGGCCCCGTGTTCCAGGCGGCCTGACGATGGGTGTGCGGGTACAGATCGCCTTTGACCAGACCGCAACCCAACCAGTCAACTTCTTTCGCCTCAACGACCCGGAGGCCGGCGTCCTTGACGGCCCGTATGTCCTCGGTGGCGAGATCCTCATTGACGTGACCGACCGGGTGCGAAGCGTTCAGGTGCGTCGCGGCCGGTCACGCCCGCTGGAGAAGTTCACGGCCGGCAACGCGAACATTGTGCTGGACAACCGGGACCGGACGTTTGATCCGCTGTATTCTCCTGGCCCGTACTTCGGCCAACTAGTGCCGAAGAAGCAGGTGGTCATCGACATTGACGACGAGCCCCTGTTCACTGGCTCTGTCGCCGACTGGAACCTGTCCTATGACGTGTCAGGTGACAGCATCACGGAGCCGTCCTGCACCGATGCGTTTGACAGGTTCGCGGCGCAAGTCGTGCCAGCGGGCACCTCCACGTCGGAGTTGACGGGCGCCCGCGTGAATCAGGTGCTGGACGACATCGGCTGGCCAGCGTCTCGGCGCACGATCTCCACCGGGCAGGCCACCCTCGACGCCGACGTGATCCCCGATGACACGAACGCCCTGACCTACCTGTCCAAGGTGGCGGATATTTCGGAGCCGGGCGCCCTGTTCATGGGCAAGGGCGGGGAGGTCATCTTCCGTGACCGGGCCGACTTGCAGGGCTTTACTAGTTCGGTGCAGTTCGGCGGCACTGGCATCCCGATGACCGGCATGGCTGTCGTGTATGGCGTTGAGGAGATGGCGAACACGGTATCCGTGACGTACACCGCTGGGACGGTGATCGCCGGGACTGCGCTTTCGACGGACTCGGCAAGTGTCACGGCCTATGGCGAGTTCGCCAAGCAGATTGACACCCTGCTGTCGAGCTTGACGCAGGCGCAGGATCTCGCGGACTGGACGGCGAGCGTCTACTCCGAGCCGAAGTATCGGATTGATCAGGTCTCACTCAGCATTGACGGTTTGACTGATGCTGCGGTGACGGATGTCTTGGGGCTTGAACTTGGCGATGTAGTGCTGGTGGAGTTCACGCCCAACTCAATCGGGTCGGCGATCCAGCAGTTCGTGACGATTGACGCCATTGAACACAGCATTACTCCGGGGCGTCACGATATGTCGCTCACGCTGTCGGAGACCCTCGCGGCGTTCATCCTTGACAGCACCACGTTCGGCGTCCTCGACTCAAACAATCTCGGGTTCTAGGGAAGGATCGGCATGACCAACTTCACCGCTGGCGCGGTGCTGACGGCCAGCGCGCTCAACACGGCGTTCAATACGGCGACCATCAATGCGCAAACCGGCACGACATATACGTTCGGCAGCGCAGACGCGGGCGAGCTCGTGAGTTTGTCAAACGCCTCTGGCGGTACGGCTACGATCCCCGCGAATGCAACGTGGGGCGCGGCGACGGGCACGATCATCGGTGTCCTCAACGCCGGCACGGCGGGGTCGTTCACGATTGGCACGGCGGCGGGCGTCACCCTCAACGCTTCCAGCACGAGCCTGGCCGCGTTGGAGTCCGGCACCCTCATCAAGACCGCGACAAACACTTGGTATTTCCAAAAGGGGGGTGGTGTCCCAAAAGCATCTAGTGTCACGGCCACGACAGGCTCGCCGACCGTTGACACTACCTCACGACCCGGCAAGACGCTGTATATCTTCACCGGATCGGGCAGCCTGACACTAGGCAATGCTGGAACATGCGACGTGCTGGTATGCGGTGCCGGCGGCGGCGGCGGCTCTGATGACGGCGGCGGCGGCGGCGCGGGTGGATATCAGTTCATCCAGGGCGCCTACCTGTCAGGCACAGTGACTGTCACGATCGGCGGCGGGGGTACGGGAGGCAATGGGACCGCAACGTCATCCCTTGCAACGATTGGTGCGGGAAACGGCAACCCGAGCCTAGTGGGCTCTTATGTGTCCGTCGGGGGCGGCCTTGGTGGCACACTTCTTATCGCCGGCACCGGAACCGTGGGATTCAATGGAGCCTCCGGCGGCGGCGGCGGATCAAAGAACGCTGCTGGATCGACGAACGGCGGCACCGCGCAAATCAGTCAGGGTAACAACGGCGGAACAGGATTTGGCCGCACAACGGGCACCAATGAGGCAGGAGGCGGTGGCGGGGGAAGCGCAGCCGTAGGAGCCAACGCATCAGCAGGGCAGGGCGGTAACGGCGGCGCAGGCACGGATATCTCCACGATTCTCGGCCAAACCGCAGGCACCACCTACAAGGCCGCGGGCGGCGGCGGCGGGGTCGGCTCGGGCACCGCCGGCACAGGGGGCTCAAGTATCGGCGGTGCTGGGTCAAACTCCGGCGCCGGAACCGCCGCCGCCGCCAACACGGCATCGGGCGGCGGGGGCGCTGGCGGCAACGGCAGCGCAAACGGCGGCAACGGCGGGTCCGGCTACGTCGTCATCGTGATCGGCTAGGGAGAGTCATGGCACACTTCGCACGCATCGAGGATGGCATCGTCCGCGAGGTCATCGTCGTGAACAACACTGAGCTTGACGACAACGGGACCGAGTCCGAAGCCAAAGGGGCTGCGTTCTGCCGGTCCCTGTTCGGCGAGGACACCGAATTTATCCAGACGAGTTACAACGGCAACCGAATCGGCGGCAAGGACCGCGGACCGTATGCGGGCATCGGATACACCTGGGACGGTCAGCGTTTCTCTGCACCAGATGCATCTGATGATCTATGACGCACGTACACGAACCCGTTGAGCATGAGTACGGCCCTGCGTGGTGCTGTACCTGTCGCGTGAAGTGGCCGTGTGCGTTTGATGACGTTGAGCCCGTAGCAGTCCCGATCTAGCGCCGAAAGGCTGTGCCGTGTCTGAAATCATCGTTTCCACCCAGCAGATGTATGACCTCCTGCTGAAGGTGGACCGGACTCTGACTCAGGCCGTGACGGATTTGAGGGCGACGGGCTCAACGGTGGCGGATCATGAGGCACGCCTTCGGGCGATTGAGGCTGAGGAGGACGTGTCGCGCAGGCTCACGGAGATGGAAGAAACCATCAAGGGCATGAGCCAGCAGATTGAGGAATTGAAGCGCCGTGCTTATGCGGTGCCAGGCGCGTCAGTTCTGATTGCTCTTGCGGCAATCATTCTGACTTTGGTCCGCACGTACTGACACACATCGTTTGACCCCCGGCTTTGGCCGGGGGTTCTTTCATTTGGAGACAACATGCCTGCAATCCCCGCGCGCTGGAGGAAGTGGCTGTATGCGGCTGGCACGGGAATCGTGCCCGTCGCGGTGGCGTTCGGCTGGATTGACGACAACAAGGCCGTCGCCATCGCCGGACTCATCTACGCGGTGTTCATGGGCGGGCTGGCTGCCGCGAACGTGCCGAAGGGTGATCAGTAGTGGCGACGAGCCTGAACGACTGGACGGCGATCCGGCTGCGCGTTGATCCTCGGCTGCGCACGATCACGGTCCCCGGCACGAAGCGCAAGATCACCTGTGCTAGGTACGCGCATGTGGTGTTCGCGTCGTTCCTGTCGGACTGGAACCGGCTCATGCCTGCTCGGCTGAAGCTCAACGAGGGGCCGGTCGATTCGTGGCTTTACCGTGAGGCAAGGCTCGCCACCGGCCTGAGCAATCACAGCAGCGGCACCGCCGTGGATGTGCGGTATGACGTGCTGAAGCCCGACAATCAGCGGCACATGACCGATGCCGAGCGCGGCATCCTCAAAGCGATCCTCGCCCGGTACGTCACGGACGACGGGCACCACATCCTCGCCAATGGCGCGTTCTGGAAGTCGTGCGACGAGATGCACACTGAGCTCTCACAGGCGTGGGATAGGGCCAATGGGGCGAAGCGAAACACGACGCAGGAGGATGTTCTGAACGTGATTCAGCGCCTCGGCATTGACAGCAAGGGAAACCGTGTCGCTCGCTGACCGGCTCACAAACGCCGAGCCCTCAATGCACGGGATGCCCTGCCCAATCGCAGCTCTTATGGCGGTCCTTGACGACGCTGACCGCAAGGCGTTCATTGCCGTGCTGAAGGTGCCCGCAAATACCCCGGGCCGGCTGTCCAACGCCCGACTCGCAGCGATCCTGGCTGAGGAGGGGCACAGCATTCACTTCAAGGGGATTGAGCGTCATCGAACCCGCGTCTGCCGGTGCTATACCGGCACGTCACCGGAATGGGCATGAGCCTTTCCGATCACCTTGCCTCTCTGACTGCCCCCGGCACGAACTCGCCACAGGTCCGCTCCCCCGCCCCCGCAGGGTGGGAACC
>Ga0129336_10000636_pt1 | contig 20795 bp, 21 predicted proteins | sample CPB6_02_DNA_FD_96878 | JGI IMG/M metagenome (GOLD analysis project Ga0129336, IMG submission 96878) | Freshwater to marine salinity gradient microbial communities from Chesapeake Bay, USA - CPBay_Sum_0.6_0.2_DNA | ecosystem: Environmental > Aquatic > Marine > Coastal | place: USA: Chesapeake... | reverse complement strand
TTAAAATTAATCCTTTCAAATAAGAGACATTTTAAGAACTTGATTCAACAGATACGTCCGGAAGTTAATTTTGAAGATCCATCTTATGATGTATTTGGAATTTCTGAAGGATTATTAAAACTTGGAGAACAAAAGGGATCAAAATCGACAACTTATCGCAAACCGGACACTATAACAAGTACTTTATGGAGTGCAACACGATTATACGCTGCAGACCCATCTCTACAATCTATATGTAGGGAAATCAGAAACACGATCGCCGGCCATTTGTATTACGATATTGATATGGTTAATAGCCATATTGTTATTATCGAATATATTGCAAGAACACATTTAGGATATACATGCGAATTTCTAACTGATTACGTGATTAATCGCGAAAATAAAATAGAAGCTATTATTAAGGCTAATCCAGATAAAACACGGGAACAAATCAAAACATTAATTCTAGCAATTTGCTATGGAGGAAGTAAATCATATCGTGAAATAGAACCTACTAAATGGCTTACATCATTCTATGAAGAAGTACAATATTTATTTGATCTAATAAAAGATAAATATCCACAAAAATACGCGATTGCTAAAGAAATACATGATAAAAATGCTGGCGGAAGTCTATTAAGTTCTATGGCGTGCATGTATGAATCTCAATTATTAGATATTATGGTAGCATATTTAAAAAAGCATAAGATAATTAAAGATACTTGTGTCCTTTGTTTCGATGGAGTAATGATACCACGCGGAAAATTACCAATCACAAAAATAGAAACTCATCTACGTACCATTGAAGAAGAATTTAAAACATTTGGCATTCATATGAAATTAATCATCAAAAATGGAAAATCTTTACCTTTGGATAATATTCAAATATATGATGATGAACCAATTGATAAACCGATCAAAACACAAGAATCAGAGCAACCATGGACACCAATTATAGATACCGCACTTAATTGGAAACAAATATATGAAGTTGGTTCTCAAATCACTAATCATGATAAATATATTACATTTATCAAAAAATTAAAAGAAACGCTTGATGCAAATTTTGTAATGATTACACTACAAGCAAAATCGATGATCATCGCACATACATACGAGGACGACATCATATCTACAGAACCTCTAATCATTACTAAAAAAATAAAACGTAATTTTATGACATTATCAATGTTAAAGACATATTTTGATAACAAACTAATCTATACAAACTATATATTAAAAGGCAAACCGATAACTATAGATCCATTTGCTATATGGTATAAGTCAAAAGATAGAAATGAAAAAACTCATATAGAATTTAATCCATCGACAAATGGCCCTACCTCTTATTATAATTTATGGCACGGATACCGTATAACAAGAGAAATGTGCGCAGATGTAGAACCCTTAACTATAGAAGATCCATTACTACACCATATTTATAAACGATGGGCTAAATGCGATATGAATGTGTATAATTTCATAATGGGATGGATGGCCACAACTATACAAAATCCGACACGTAAATTAAATAGTTGTATTGTACTACGTGGTAAAGAAGGAGCCGCTAAAGGTAAACCATTTGCATTTTTACAAGAAATAATGGGGGAAGATTATGTATTTCAGCCTGGAACACCTAATGCGGTTTTGGGAGAATTTAATTCATCTCTAGAAGGTACCAAGCTTTTATTTATGGATGAATTAGTATGGGGAGGAGATAAACAAAAAGCGGGTGTTTTAAAAAAATTGGTGACCGAAACACATCTCGAGATTAATCGTAAACATATGCCAAGCTATAGTGTTAAAAATCTACTAAATATATGTATGTCATCTAATGAAGAATGGGTAGTGCCTGCCGGATTAAATGCAAGAAGATATTTAATTTGCGATGTAGATAACGAATTAGCAGGGTTAGATTTATCTGTAGAAAAAAAAGAAGAACGTAGACAAATTTTAAATACAAATATACTACAGTTCGCTAAAACACTATATGATTGGGATATAACTGATTTCGACGATCGAAATCCACCACAAACAGAAGGATTAAGAAGACAAAAAATATTAACATTTGGACCTATTGATAAATACTGGCACACATGTTTAGTAAACGGATATATATCTATACAAACGGGAGGAACCCAACGAACATATAGATTTGGAGATGAAATACCCAAAGATGAAATGTATGAGGAATTTGTAAGGCAAAATAATAATAATCGTTATACAAGTTCTGTACAATTTTGGCACAATCTAACTATCATTAATAGAACCAGTAGAAGAGAAGATATAGAAACTATACAAATAAAACGACGTAGAATAACTACTCAGCGCAAATATTTCGCAATATTACCCAAACTCGAAGATGCTCGCGAACATTTTCGATATCATGTGGCAGATTCAAATTGGCATTTTCCCGATATTGTGGAAGACATAGCTACTGAAGAAGATGAAAACTAATCGCAAAGCTGCAAAGTATACTTTGCGTGAACAACATCATCTGTTTTTTTTATCCGAGTTGATCAAGTGGCGCAGACTCTGTCGCAAACTTCGTCTGCTGTGGCGAGCGCTGTACGGGTTCATCACAAACTTCGTTTGCAGTGGCGACCGGTGCAGATACTCTAAGGGCCTCTATGAATTCATCATCAACAACTGCTCGGGTCTGACGTAATTGCTCTTCGCGAAGCTTATCTCGCTTTTCTTTTTGTTTTAGGGCTGATATTGCTTGAATATCTTTAAAAGCCTCAGGATTAGCAGCTCGCCAACGGGCTCTATGGATCTCAACTAAATCTTTATTCTCGCGCTTCCACCGATCAATGTATTCTCGCTTTTTCTGATATTGTCTTATAGCGACTTCAGGATCAACTTTGTATATTTTGGACATATAACGACTGTATACTTATCGTAAAAAGAAAATCAAAAAATATTTAACATCGTCAAACGAATATGTAGTTCACAAATGGCTTGTTGCAAATAATATAGTAAATCTATATTTGCGCACATATATAGTCATATAGATAAACTTACGATATTGATGGCTGATTATCCGACTCCAACCCTTCCAATCCCTCCTGAATTCAATCCATCAACATTTCAGGTCAACCCGTCAGCCGGCATCAGTGTTGGCTTTGCGGACAGCCGGTACCTAAAGCTGAACGGGGGTACTGAGACCGGCCCTGTCATATTCCAGTCAAGTACGACATTCCAGAACTCATCTACATATACTGCCAATAACACATCGCTAGCATTCAGCGGAACAGGTCAACAGATACTGGCGGGCTCAGGTAGTCTAACTATTCCATCTATCTCATTTTACAGTAATAGCAATACCGGTATCTATTTACCATCTGCAAATATTATAGCTATGGTATGTAATGGAATAGAAGAGCTGCGTATATCGGCGTCGTTAATAACATCATCGAACCCTATCAATTTGCCAAGTGGTTCAAATACAGCCCCCGCCGTTCAGGTCGGCGCTACGGGAGTTGGTTTGTACTCCTCCGCAGCCAATACGCTTAACTTTGCAACTAATAGTACAAATCAGCTTGCAATATCAACAACCGCTATAACAAGCACATTGCCGATTGCTTGCCCATCAACAACCACCATAACAAATTGCGGGCTCCAAGTGGGTCTCGCGAATACAGGGCTCCAATATAATGGGGGTGTGTTATATTTTGGATTAGGCGGTACTCAGATGATGAGGTACCAAGCCGCCCAAATATATAGCGCCGTCCCTCACAATTTTACGAACGGCTCTGCTGCAACGCCGAGTTTAACAGCAGCATCATATCAGACTACCGGTCTATACTGGAGTGCCGGCCCTACTCTAAATATTACAGCGGGTGGTGTTCAACGTGCAAATATAACAGGCACATCTCTCCAACTTAATGGCGTTCCGCTTGATGCGAATGGCAATAATGTACAGAATGCCCCGCAAGTAGGCAACGCAGCCGGAAACTTAGAACTTCGTATGAATTCGACGGGCGCGGGCGGTACATTTACTATAACGGGTGGGACGGGTTTACTATCGGGTACAGCAGGCGGCTCATCAGGTCAGCATCTTGCGTTAACTATCAATGGAGTAAGTTATAAAATAGCCTTATTATTGCCATAGGTTTTAGTCCTTAGTATATAGGATGGCTGACTACCCACCACCTCAAGAAAGTAATCCGATATGGAATCCTGCTAATTTTTTATATGGATCATCAAACTTAACTATTGATACAGCAAACAGCTTATACATAAAAAAAACAGGAGCCGACACAGCAGTCGGCCCATTAACTATAAAAAATGATTTAACAGTTCAAGGTGAGATGTATGCATCTGCTGGGTTGGTATCTGCTCCAAGTTATAGCTTTACAAGCGAAACTAACAGTGGCCTTTATAGAAATGCAGCTGGAGATTTACGTATTAGCATACTGGGTGCTGACTCATTGGGCATCACGGCGGGAATTGTTAATATATACGATTATGTACGCGGAGGCCATGGAAGTCAAGTGGCGCCAATTTATTCTTTTCGCGGAAATTCAGATACCGGTGTCTATTCACTAGGCGCAGGGTCAGGAGGTATCGGATTCTCAACAGGAACTGACCTGTGTTGTTATATGCAATACAAGCGTTCATATTTTGGAGATGGTACAGGAGCTGCGCTCCCATCAATATCGTTTATTAATGAAACTAACACGGGCCTTTATCGTGCAGGTGTTAATGATCTGCGTATATCGGTGAACGGAGTAGATCGTATTCAGCAGAATACTTCCGCAACACAAATAAATCAACCTATATTATTGTCTAACGGCTCAGCATCCAACCCCGCATATGCATTCGCAAGCGAGACATCGCTCGGGTTTTATCGCGCAGGTTCGGGAGATATTCGTTTGGCGCAGTCGGGTATTGATGTGTTAACATACTCAGGTGCACAATTTTTAGTGAATGGACGGCAACGAACAACAATTGCAGGAACCGCAACTAATCCGGCGATAAAGATAGGAACGGACGATACAAACATGACGGGCTTTTATAATAATGGCATCTATGCTTTAACGGCATCGGTTGGGCAAGTCGCCGTTGCAGATTTTCGTTATACAAGTTCTTCACAAGGCATTCGATTATATGGGAATACTACAACTATCCCAAACAACGGACCTTATAGCCCTTCTGTTCTCGGTTATTACCAAGAAGTAAATTACACGAGCACATTTACTCCAACAGCAGGCACTCTTACTTTAAATCCCAGTATTAATTTTCAATTGACTAGGATAGGTAATACTGTTAAACTAACTTTTCAAGGGATGACATCGCCGGTAAAGTGTAATACTTCTTGTTATTACGACAGCACACAGATATTTCCAACCCAATTTCAACAAAAATCAGGACAATCAACTTATTTCTATATCAATGCAACAATTTCAGGTTCTGTAACTCAAATCATTCTTCAAGTAGACACAAGGTTTAGATTAGTATCGACTTCTGGCGGAGGCTTACCTGCTAATTTAGATATTTCAGTTTCTGGCTTTAGCGTTTCTTGGGGTATTCTTGTATAATTTTGTTTTACGATTTAACCAATCCGCATTTGCTTAGAATAAGCGTAGTCAGCTCATCATCAGATACCCATCCATTATATTCATCCCCTACAATCTCAATCTCTTGATTTTTTACTATACGCCCATCTTGATCGTACATATAAACGACGCATTTAAGGCCATAATTTAAAACACATTGATAGATATTGATCTCAGCTGAGACGATCGAAGTGTTTACGGGTTGGACGGGAATTGACATTTTACGAAGTTGGCGATTTACTATATAACTGTTTTGATAAATCAAAACAAAAAAAATATAGAACATATATATTATATGGGTATTTGTGGATCAAAAGAAGAAATACCGACATTATCTGCATTCAATAAGGCACGTATCAAATCAAATTGCTGTAGTCGTAGTACTCAGACAATAAACTGCGAGTATTGCCAAGGGAAGGGCAAGATACCAACCCAGTCGTTTAGTAGGTGAATCGTCGTAAACGTTATTCGCGGGAGGATTCAACATATAGTTTTGGATTGTCAATAATATAAAATTATACATATCGCGTTCTGCGTTATCATCTAAGCTTTCTATGTTATGGTTTTGCATTAAATATCTAACAATATTTGCTCGTATATGATCAGCCATAGGCTCAATATCAGAAACATGTACTAGAGGCATAGTGAGTACTATATATTATTTTTTTTTATGAATGAGCTTGAATAATTCCTTATCATTCATGAGCCAAAAAAATGGCGGTAGTTTAGCTATATTGGATCTATGTGGTTTTGAGTGAATATGTGCAAAAGTCAACATAGGTTTACCCCAACATAAAGAACACTTACTATCCATTATTGCGATTATATATAAATACAATTTTTTATTGACTAAAATACCATTGATGTAAATTGTATTAATATAAAGGGACATTAATCGGCGTAAAATTTATTTAAATAAAGTTTTTAAAATAGTTTTATTTTTATTTAATATTATTTTAGTTTTATTTAGTAAAAATTTATATTAATTAAAGTTTATTATAAAATAATAATTATGGTTTACTTAATAAAAAATTTTTTATTAAGATTACTCTAAATATTTTATATTTTTTAGTATTTTTTTATCATTTTAATTTATGATTTTGTTATTTTTGGTTTATGTTTATTAATTTCATAATATTTAATTTAAATATATTTTATGCCCGATAATTATTTATTTATTTTTTTTTTACATTTATTTTGATAGGTTTTATATACTAACCATAACTATATAGAATGGAACAGATAAAAGAGGAAATTAATCGTGCAAATCCTGCAATCAAAGAATCAAGCCTTATTACTTATGCAAGAATTCTGAATATTATTTATAATAGAACAAATGAACATGGTGAACCTGTCGATTATAAGTATTTTGAAGATAATAAGCAAAAAATATACAAATATCTCGAAGGTGTGAAATCACTCAAATATAGAAAAACTATGTTGGCTGCTTTAATAAATATAGTACGCGATCCCGATATTCGTGCCGAGTATAAAACTACTATGTTGGATCAATGGCGAGAAGCCAATGAAGAAGATAGTAAACAAACTAAATCTGATAAACAATCCGAGAATTGGATCAGCATGGAAGAGGTCAAGAATATTTATACTAATCTCAAAATAGATGCAGCACCTCTATTCAAGAGGAAAAGCCTAACGCGCCAAGAACATAACCGTCTCATCTCGTTTATTATCCTATCTCTGTATGTATTGCTACCACCACGCAGAAGCACCGATTATACCGAGATGCTTATGCTTGGAGAGAAGCCTACTTCTGAAAAAGAACAAGTTAATTATATCGACGGTAGAGATATGGTTTTTAATGTTTACAAGACTGCCAAGCATTATGGTGTGCAAAAAGTAAGAATGCCAAATACTCTGATCCAAATATTAAAGCAGTGGCAGAAGATGTTTCCGCATAACCGATATTTGTTATTTGACTTCTGTGGCAAAAAGTTATCTAACGTCTACATCACTCATTATCTCAATAAGATTTTTGGCAAAAAAATAAGTGTAAATATGCTTAGACATATCTATATTAGCGAGAAAGTATTAGCCGGAGTACCAAAGCTGACTGAGCTACAGAAAGAAGCCCATGATATGGGGCATAGTGTAGCACAACAGACATTGTATAAAAAGTTTGATCCATAGTTTGTTTACAGTTATATAGAGATGATAGTCTATACGCTTCTTCAATATTCTGCGAATATAAAATTGTATCATTGGGCGACGACTTGCTTTGCTCGTCATATGGCGAGCTGTAAGCTCGTAGATGCTGTTAATGAGTTGACTGATAAATTTGTCGAAACGTATACTGGCATTTATGGACGTAAAGAAACGCTAGGCAGTGGTTCTGTTCCTATTGAACTAAAGCCCCTTACTGATAAAGAAGCTACTCATCTACTTACTGGCTTTGTTAAATTCTTAACTGTAGATTTAGCTAAGGATTGCCATAGCCATACTGATTTATTGAATATCCGAGATGAGCTTCTGAGCGAAGTAAACAAAGCATTGTATCTATTTAGTTTATCGTAGTTCACGCAAACGGAGTTTGCTGGATAACTATTTTTTTTTATTGAGCATCAACAAGATTTCCGTTAAGCATGTTGAAAGTGGCGCTTCTGCCATAGACTACAAAGCAAATGAAGTCCAATGCAGCAGCGGTTGCTGCGTTTTGTGGTGATTTACCTGAAACAGTGAATGACACGGAGATCGATTTGGAGCTCGCATCATCAGCAGGCAATCGTCTTCCTAAATCAGCAACATAAATAGGATTGTTGACCCACTGCCTGTAGGAAAGCATGCCGGAAGTCATGATAGACTTTCCTCCGTTTACTCCATAGAGAGTAGATACTTCGTCGAGATAGTTCTGCCAAGAATATTGACTGATGAGTGGGAATAAATTCTTACCTCCGACGAACACTTGCAAGTTAGTAATACCTGTATTGGGAGCTCCTCCGAGAGTTCCGGGGAACGAATCGAAAATATTCTGTTGAGGCGCCACCAGACCAGCTGTCGTATATTGAACGCTATTATAAACAGGCACCATAATGAGGTACTTGGGATTTTTAACACCTGCAGACAAAACAGATTGAGTCGATCCTGATACATTGGTAATACTGGTGTATGTATAGAAGTCGTTATAATAGATCGTCTTAGTTGGATTCGCTGCAATGAGTTGAGATTCATATTCTGAGTTCATCTCGTAAATATCAACATACCAACGGCAATTCTGGAAGAATGGACTTTGCAGACCGGCTAGAAGAGGTACTCCAGAAACACCATTAATACCGCATCCCCAAGTGATAACCCCTGCAGCGACATCTGAATTTGGTTGGGCAGGTAATCCACTTCCTGCTGCAGCTGCGGATGCCATCATCACAGGGTTAGATCGTCCAGCGGTTTGAGAATACGAGGTGTTTACAAGACTATTAGCGCCAGTAGTGATTGTTCCATTCGCGGAGTTAAAATTGATGATCAGATCGATACGACCTCCTTTGATTAAAGGAATATGATTAAAGAAATCATGTAAGTCTTTAAGTCTGAGAGTTAGCAAACATTGCCAGACGTAAACATTCGCTGCTGCACCAGGAGTCGCAGGGGATGGCGATGTTGTATAATAACTCTGGCCTTTATATGCCAAGTCGGATGGTGTCATTGCAGAAAATCCGTTAACTGCAGCGGAAGCATTCTGAACGAATTTAATACGCTCTTCGAATCCATAATTCGTTTCGAGTGTGTTAGCTTGTAATATAGCCGGCGTTTGACCTGTTGGAGTTGATATAGTATTGTTAGATACTCCGTCTCCCCCAGCACTTGCTCCCGCGCTATATCTGCTTGATAAAGTGTTATCAGTACTGACAAAAGTTGACGGTCCCCAAGTCTTAAAGTCCTCGAGCGTAAATTCATTAAGAATACGGAAAGTACGTTGGATATTAGTAAATGCGCTCTGCTGTGCAATCTGGGTACCGTTGTATTGCAACACTATCGAGTCAACTAGTTGGATAGAACCGTTTTTAAGGCCCATCATATACTGGTTAGCTCTGTTTGTTGGATAATCTACGGAGGACTTCATTGCATAAGTAAATGGAATTTCAATATATGAGTTCTGGAAATCAATCCACTTACCCGATCCACTCTGCAAAGAAGCGGTGCTGAACTGGATCTGCGATCCAGAGTAAACACCCTGATTCAGATCGTAAATGATCTGCTTCTCCTTATTAATGAAGGGCTTAGTAGGTACTTCATTCTCGATATTGTCGTTATAAATCGCTCTGTCTCCGGACGATGACATTGTTCACAAACGCAGTTGTATCTATATATATCAAAATAACATTTCTGATATCCTACAAAAAAATTAATTATGTGTGAAAACACACGCAACCTTAGAAATACACATATTGCTTTTTACCTCCTCTGACTGCAGTCGTAGTTTGTGGCGATGATATCTTCATTTGCTCAAGGCTATCTTTTAGTCGTTCAAGATTTGTATCTTGCTTATTGTGGCGATGAAGTTTTAATTGATCTGATCCACGATGTACATGAGCACCATTCTTAAGGGATAGTGTCCCTCCTTTTTTTAAGTTCAGATACATGGCTATATATGTGCAGTTATGATTTTACTAAAAGAAAAATAACCAGATTAGTATCAATGATCTTTAGGGGTGAGTATGAGTTATCATACAGCGTAATCTCAACAGTTGAGTAGGTTCCGTCCTGTATGTCAACCCATGAATATTGATAAGCATTTGATTCAATTAGATTACCATATTGAGTGCCGCCGGGTGAAAAGCTGTACAACAGTGATCGGGGGTTTGCCAATCTGTTGTTGATAAGATTACAACCAAGCAAGACGGATGATACTACACTAAGTTGTGGTGTAGTGGATGATAGGGCAGAATATGCGAGCGCCTGCGCTGGAGAAGGATAAGTACCCGCAGCAAATCCAATCAAGTTTCGGAAGTTTGTTGCCGGCACTACAAACTGAGGGGTGTTTCCCACAGCAGGTAAAGCCCATCCGGGGTTCGTCCAGCCCGCGGGCAGAGCAACCGGCACAGGATATGTATTAAGCTGCACACTGTATCGGACTGAGTTCTCTACTAACTCTACGTAGTATACATAGTTGCCTGATGCATCAATGAGATAGTAATTGTTTTGAATCATAATAAACTGCAAATATGAGTTCAGATCAGCAATACTATATGCGCCATCGGGAAATGTAATATTTACAGTAGCCGTCCCTGCGCCTACAGGAAAGATAATCGAGCAAGTGTTGTTAGTATATGCAGATTGAACGTTTTGCCACGAGTAGTAGATCTGCACAGTACTGACTGCGATCTTAGAGTTTTTAAACGTAGCTGAGCCTGGAAAAGTATAACGATACACATTGTTGTAAGCACTAGGCACTAAATTATTTTGAGTTAAGATTATTGGGAATATCGTAGCATCTTGAGGTGTCGATTTATCCATTGCGAACCTATATATGTCTAATCGTTTTATACTTGTTCAAAAATAATGCATACGCTTCGGCCGGCGTTTGTTGAATTGGCCTTTCTGACATTGATTTTAAAAAATGTAAACAATATTGCCCACAGAAATTAGAATTGATTTGTTGGATCTGTTTCCTACTATGGATAATATCAGATGATCCCCACGATCTTGCAAATGTCAACACATCTACAGGAGGTGGTACGCCGAACGAATCAAAGTAATATGCGCGGTGATGCCCTTTCTCATTAGTTAAAAAAATAGCAACCCAATGTGTTCCGCCTGTTTTATTATTGCAGCTTTCCATGTTGATGATGTAGCCCCCCGGCTTTGGTACTAAATTATATAGTTGATCTCGCCAGCTTATTGCATTTAATGGTATCTTTAACTTTTCAGCTGCTTCCTGTAATTGAGTATTTGTAGTTTGACCTTCTTTAAGTAATTTTGCAAACTCAGTCGCAAACTCAGTTTGTGTTTGCTGCATTGTCTATATTATTGTCGCAAAGTTTGCGTGGCAAGCGTTTTGCGATATTTAAGCCATTCTGAAGCTTCCACCTCGAGGATAATGATGCTTTGGATGATGGATAGCGCTGTAATGTGGTTGCACATGGCGAGAGTGATCATGTGGATAATAGTAATGATAATGCATAGTCTGTGCTCGATCAATACCGTCGCCAGTTGCCGGCGCCGGCAACGCAGTGAATCCCGCAGGGCCTCCAATTCTGGGTTGGGCCATAGATTCTACGACGAACTTTTGTAAACTTGCTTCATGGGATTGTGCATGAGGATGTGCATGTCCACGACCGTGTCCACGGCCACGAATACCAACTCCAGCAACATTCCCGACAATATCAGCTACTCCCGATACTACATCGGCGCTGATTGGCACGCCCGTCGTTGATGTAATCGCCGACGCGATAGGGGCTGCAAATGTCTTTGCTAGAGGTTTGGCCACAGAAAGAATTGGCTTAGCGATAGTTTTACCCATGTTCAATAGACCCTTAAAGAAATCCATAAAGCCACCAGCATGAGCAGTATGCTCGAACTCTTCTGGGCTGAGATGCAATCGAACACCTTTCTGTTCGCGATGAGCCTTGTGCATCTTTTTTGCTTTGTGAGGATGTACCATTACAAAATGCTTCCCCGCATTTAGATGATGATGCGGGATTTGGGTATGATGACCCTTTTTAAGTTTCTTGTACTGCGGATGGGTCAGGTGCAGGTTTACCTTGACTAAATCGGCACTCATTATATTACTGGAAATATTTTCTTTTCGTTTGTGTGAAATAATATTATTATTTGATTTCTTGAAACGATCAACCGCTTCTCCTTGTATTAGACGATTAGCACGAGCCCCTAAATCAGTTATGAACTTTGCAAATTTTGACGTCCATGCCGGAGTACCCTCAAATATCTTAACAGCATCTTGCTTAACAAATTTCCGAAGATCATCAGTTAGTAAGCCATTTGCTTGTAAGGCTGCAAGTACGAAATCTTGACAGTTATTAGTTGCTGCATTGTAATCTGTATAACGCTGATCTCCCATCGATACTCTAGTGTTCTCTACAAAATCGGCGATTGTCTTTGATCCACTTAGTGCCACATCTTTAACTTCGCTATCTTGCTTAATCGGATTCTCTGCAGCAAATGTAGTAGTCTCTATTTTATGATAGACATACTTACCATTTATAAAAAGCGATAGGTGGAATAGTTTATCATAGCCGGCGTTTTTTACAGCATTGCGCCAATTACCCAAGCTTACAATAGATAAAGTGCGATCTATGTATGATTCGATAGGAGTGCGTACTACTTTGATTGAGGTGATTGTTTCTGATCCGACTTTGGCCAATAGATCGCGACTCTTTGGTGGTAGCTTACCTTCGGCCCGTTTCTTAAAGCTGAGACGATCTGCCAGATCAGAAAAAAATCCATCTCCCGCAATCTTTGCTTGTTTGCGACGTTTAATTTGCAAAGTGCGCTTTGCTGGTTTACGGGGCATTTATATATTTGCAAAGAAATCTTTGCAAATTTGTCAAACTAAATACAGTTAGCAATTTCTACAATTAGTTTATCATAATCTGCCTTTGCGATATAATCACGTCTACGTAGCTCAAACAGAAGTGAACGCATCTTCTTTAGCAACTCTATAGAATTATTGCCGGCAAGTACTTCTCCACGCAGGATCTCAAATGTTTTAAGCATATCACGCTTTTGCTTTTCGCTATGTAGCAGATGTCGCCCGATCTGATGCGTAGATAGGCGGGCATATCCTATTGCGCGATCAAACAGGAGTTTTTCATTATCATCCAGTTTGTCATATTCATTCGGCGCAAATTTATTCTTAAAAATAATGTCGAGAAGTATGTTTTTAAGTTCATGACTGATTGGTTTAGATGTTAGATATTTAGAGCTGTACTTACCGGATTTGCCATGTAGAGTTAAGCGATTACGTAAGAGCGACATATAATTAATGTATCTCTCACCAAATGGTATTATTTTCTCACCTACGAGATGAATGTTATCTGCAAACAAAGTTTGCTCATTTGGTAATTGTGTAATAATTTCACTTGCAGATTTATCTTTTGACATTAGATATATATATATGCAAATATATTTCGTAAAAAAAAATTATTTATATTCAATGTAGTTGCGGAGTTTGTGAATTTATTCACCACCGAGTAAGCCACTTAGCAATAATAAAGGTAAGAAACCACCTTTTTGTTGTTTACGTGTGCCTTTTGCAGATAACAACTCTTCTTTTTTCATGACGGCAGGTTTAGCTGTGATCTGTTTTGTTTGCTCTAATCTTGCTTTTAAATCGGCAGCTTGTGCTTCGCGCTTTTTTTGAAGGTTTACAACATCAGCAGCTAAGCCTTTGCCTTTTTTGGCTTTGACGCCAGCTGCTTTCTTGGCTCCTTTCATGATACGAGCTGCATTCGTGCAAGTACCTTTGCCACGAACTTTGTTTGCACGACGCAGACCTTCCGCAGCAGAACCACTCTCGCTTGCAGCAGGGGTACCTGGAGGGGTTTTCCCTATTAACATATCATCCCTTTCAATACGCGCCAATATATCACGCATGTCTTTTAAAAATGCTCCCGTTGGGTTTTTCTCGTATCCTTCAAATTCAGATAGCGATTTTTTATTTAGGAGTGTCGGTAATCGAGTATCTCCAAATTTCCTTTTCTCGCCTAACCGCTTTATAATTTCATCTCTGTTTCGTTTAGCAAGTTTAAATATCTCGTCATCGGATATGTTGTTATATTTAGACTTAAGCTCTTCGGATACAGGAGATGTCGGTTGTTTTTTAGGTTTTCTTCCCCGAGTCTCTTGTTTTTTTTCTTCCTCTTCTTCGGATCCCTCTTCGGGGGATCCCTCTTCGGGGGATTCCTCTTCTTCGGCTTTTTGTTGTTTCGATTTTTGTCGTGCATCTATGTACTTGTTTAAGCCTTTAATTAGTTCAGGTACTATTTCAGATTTATTAATCAAGTTTCTCATTTGCTGAGAAGTTTGTACATTAGAAAATATCTCTCGTAATTTACCGATATCTTCAGTATTGATATCCTGTCCATTGGTCAGTTTGTCGCGTATATCCTCCGCTTCAAGTATCGTCACAGGAGAGCTCGATGCATCTTCTATGATCCGTAATTGTGATTTTGGTGAAGGTGATTTCGATGGGGCTTTTGGTGGTGAGCTTGGTTGTCCGAACAGTTCTTCTTCCGCCATAGATACTATTGGTATACCTCCTTTCTCTTCTTCGGGAGCCACTTCTTGGCCAAGTTTTCGTGCAGCGATGTCTTTTAGGGCTACAGTCGACACATCTTCATGGCGCGGGGTTCCGAACGATGGCCACACATTGTACTGTCTTTCGCCTGATCGTCTAGATTCCAATCGAGATTCCAAGCCTTTAAAGATATATGCGCCGGATTCTGAGCCGCCATACTCTGGCTCGAACTCTTCTAAAGCAAAGCTGCCTCTTCGGGGAGTTGGAGCCCCCCACTCGATAGTATAACCCCCCCACTCGGTAGTAGTAGCCTCCTCTTTTAGGTCTTCTTCTACGCCATGAATAGATTCATATAAATCCTTTAACTCCTGTGCTTTAGCAGCTCTTACTTTTGCAGCTTCATTTTCGAGACGCTTCATACGTCCACTATGTGCAGCTTGTTCAGCAGCTGTCTTGATTGCAAGTCTATGCGCTTGAAGTGCATCAGCCTTTTCTTTATCAAGTTTGTCTTTTACAAGTTTCATTCTGCGAAGATTATTGCGGGCGCGTATTATTTCAGCTACTTTTTTTGCAGTCTCTCTGCGTTGTTTTAATGCTTTAGTGCCCGCGACGCCTCTCGTTTTAGAAATCTCTTCTAGTTCCTTAAGATCTTCCTCAAAGAACTTTAGACCATCGTCTATTTGCTTTTCTACGTTAGATGATTCCGGCTTACCTCTCGATAAGTTATCATAAGACGTCTTAACATTTTGCTGCAGGTTTCGGATTGTTTTCATGATTTCATCGTTCTTAGACATATACAAATCGCGCTCTTCTTGTTTCATTGCTTCCCACGCACCTTGTTCTTCTTCAGTAAAGCCATACTCTCCTATTTTTTCTTTATATCCTTGCATCCTCTCTAACTGCGCTTCAATACTCTCTACGATAGGATTAGGTTTATACTCCCCCTTCAATTCCTCTTCCTCACCGATACGCTTGTATTCAGTTCCGTATATTGCATGATATTCATATGGCTCTACAATAGGCTTTTTTGACACTTTCAATTCGGCAATTGCAGCTTGGACTTTATTGCGCAATTCGTTTCTCGCATCGCGATCCTTGCCTCTGAATATGTCTTGGACATCTGATAAACTCTCTTTAGTATAACTCGATACAATTCTCATAGTCTTAGCGTCGGCCGTCATATTCGTGAGCAGCATCATTTCAGCAGTTTGCAGTGCAGTTAAGTCGGGTTTAATCACATCAGGCGCTACAACATATGCAGCTCGACCGAGCGGCGGTAGAATAGCTTCAGCTTCAGCCATCTTTTCAACTCGCGTTTTGAATCCATTCCACAGTCCTTTGAGATAATTAATGTTGACACCCTTGAGGTCTTTAACCTCGTCTGCGAACTTCGCACTAAATGTAAGATAGCCTTTTGTGTCGCCATTCTGTTCGAGCCAATTTACAAAATCATTAGCGGTATCGGCATTCATTATCTTACTAGCGGTCGCCAATGCACGATCGCGCCGTGCGAACTTGTCTTCAATTAAATCCTGATTACGTAGAGTGACTGGGGGTATTGCTTCTGCGCCGCCCGTCTGAACAGACTCTTTAACTGCGTCATAATATTTTCGGTCCAATTGGGCACGCAGCTTCAACGCCTTAAAAACATCATTAGTAGAGTCAATCTGATATTGGGTAGAAAAATTCTCAACTGGAGGTGCACTCATTCTATATGTGCGTAAATATACAAAAGCAGTTCTAATATTATTTATAAACTAATATAGAACAAAGAATATCTTTGTGGTTTTTGCAGCTATGAGTCGAAAACTAACTGCGCCCGTACAAAATTATTATAAAATGACTAAAAAGCAATCTACCCATAATCCGAATTATAATAATCATCTCATCGAGGTGCCGTTTAGAATGGCTATCATCGCAAGTTCGGGCGGAGGCAAAACCATGTTTCTGTGCGAACTAATTCATCGTATGTCTGGCACGTTTGAGGAGATCGTCATCTGCCTGCGTAGTAAGCATGAGCCACTATACGAAATGCTAGAGGCAAAGGGTAAAGGTCTTATCAAGTTCCATGAGAATACAGTCCCCGATATTGACGAGTTCAAAACCGGCGAGCAGCGATTGATTGTATTCGATGATCTGATTTTAGATAAGAAGTTGCTAACGCGCATTGGCGAGTACTACATCAGATCGCGAAAGTATAATGTCAGCTGTGCATTCTTATCGCAGAGTTTCTATGCAATCCCGAAAATGATCAGGCAGCAATGCAATTATCTTGTGCTTAAGAAGCTTGGTTCTGATAAAGACATAAAGATGATCATCCGAGAGTTCTCGCTGAATATGCCGATCGACCGGCTTATGGAGATGTACAAAGCTTGTACAAAAGAAAAAACTAACTTTTTGATGATTGACCTGCAAAATGATACTTATAAATATAGGTTTAACTTTACTCCAATTAAGATAGATGTATAGTGGCAAAGGTATCTTTGCGGTGCCCTATGTGGTAAAAAAAAGCACAAGAGTTTCTAAGAAATGGATGGTGATTACGCCCGATGGAAAAAAAATACATTTCGGCGCAGCCGGCTATGAAGATTATACGCAGCATGGCAATATGGCACGCAAGCAGCAATATATACTTCGCCATCAAGATAAAGAAAATTGGTTCAAGAGCGGTATCGATACTGCTGGGTTCTGGGCGAGGTGGTTATTGTGGAACAAAGATACTCTAGAAGAATCTGCGCGGGATATAGAGCATCGTTTCAATGTGGAGGTCATACTTAGTTTGCCGACAAGTTATTGAATGCCTTCAGCATCTTAGCCTCTAAGCGCTTTCTGATCTTGGCGAACTTCTCTCGTTTGCGCTCCGACATTCTGGCCGGTAGATCCTTTTCAAGATTAGCGCGATCGAATTGTAAGAAATTAGTTATAACAGATTTAACATGAGCTGTTAATTCGCGATGAAATTGATCGTCGGCATGTGCTTGCTCTATTTCACCTTTAGATGGTAGTTCGCGCTTAAAACTTTCATAATCGGCAATCAGTTTGGCAAATTTGGCAGATGACATTCGCTTTGGCGTTGCGATTACTATTTCTGCAGCAATTTGAGTTTGCTGCGGTTCTACAGCGGACGGGGTTTGCTGTGCGCGTGGCTTGGCGTGTGGTTCTGGTGCGAGCGGAGTTTGTTGTGGTGCACCGAGCCGTTCGACTCGCGCCTTTAGCTGCTCGCGCGTCAAGTATGAATATGGCTTACAGCATTCATTAGTTTTTTTGAGTTGACGCAGCTGTGCTTTGTAGTGCGATTTGGGTAATTCGCCAGCTGGTAAACGTCCCCCGTCTTCCGACTCAGATAGCGGACCATCAAACTTCTGGAATACAAACGTTATCCCACGAGGTAAAGTTTTGCTATAGTATTCCGAAGTCTCTACTGGGTTGTGCTGCATTCGGCGGATTTGTCCAACAGTCTCGCGATAGTATTTCGCAGAGTATCCATGTTTCTTAAGCCATGCCGTACTAGTCGAGCGATTCCATTTTTTTTTATCAAATAAGATAGTCTGCAGGTTATGTGGTTCATACCCGCGCTCTAAAGCTTGTTCTACGCTTATAGAAACCATTCGTAAACACAGTTTACTATATATAGCGTCGAATATAATTTACATAATGACAATTTCAGATGTAGTTTGTGATCACATGGTCGACATGATGGAAGAGATCGCCGAGAATTATATGGATCGGTTAGAGTCGCCGGTTATCCGCGAGAAACTGGATCGGCTTTTTACCGAGATGCATCAGGCAATATCAAGTCTGGAGTTCGGGACTCCAGTCAGTCGCGCCGAATCAAAAAAAGCAGCCGTAGATATGTTTGACGAGATCATCGCCGAGAAGCAGGATTAATCTCTTTTATAAATGTGTAAAAAAATGCCCGTCCCCATAGTGCTAAAAAAGGGTGGTGGACAGTTTTTTTTTAAAAAACTATAGAAATGCAGCGTTTATATGTGTTTATAGTGCCTTTATTGCCCGTCCCTAAAACCTTAGTCTCCCCGCGTACTTTTCTTTTCATATACATATATACATATATTTATACATACCCCCCGTCATATTTATATACATACTACTACTTCTGTAATATCTCTGTAAAAGAGTTAGGACATATAGGACAGTATATATATTATATTATATTACTTATAAATATATATATAAATACATATATAACTACATATTACGATATAAATGTATAGTAATAACGTCCTAACTGTTAAAAAAATAACGATGGGCATAATGAATACCTTGGGCCTACTCTCAAAATCGACATAGGTCGTTAGGACGTTATTTGCGGATTACACAAACTGTACTAAATCTTGCATACGCGATACTGCAGTATACTGCAGACGTGAATTTAAATGTATATCTCTACACAATCTCAAATTAGTTATATCTACAACAACATTACTCCATTGCGATCCTTGCGCTTTATGAACAGTAGAAGCATATCTATAATTAATATCTGGCATAAGAATCTCACGCACGCTATAATACACTTTCCATATATCTTTATTTTTTTTATGAATACAATACGATTTGTACTCGGACATAATAGATTTAAGTTCACTTTCATCAGAATCATCCACAGATAACCAAATCGTACTCTTTTCATCTTCGATTACATGAAATTTAATATCGCGCCCCAATATATTATGCCCCTTTAGATTACAATCGCCACATTTCTTTATCTTAGTACCATCTTTTTTTTGATGCGGACACATAAAATAAGGAATAAACAGGCTAATCATATGAATTTTTTTAATCTCAAATAGATCGGATGAATAATATTTGTAAAAGGTTATTTTATTTAATGGATCCGATTGTTTAATATATTCATATTCTTCGGATTCTTTGGATTCTTTATAAAAATTGGGTATTTTCGATTTAATATCAAACAACATACGATTAGTATTAACAATACTATCTGTTAAAGTATTTCTAAACCCTGAAAATACGAGTGTTTCGCCCTTATAATACTTATTTAGAACATCTGCTTTATTTTTTTTAAATAAATAAGTACGAATCTTATCATTCAATACATTAACTTGCTTATTTGTCCAAGCCAACATGACTGTATCCTGATTATTATTAAATAAAGTCAAACAATCAGAAAAAGATTGTCTATCTATATACACGACATTTCTAGTATCTATATTATCTCTAAATTTCTGAAGCCAATGATTACTAAGGCTATCTTTACTACGCATATTCTTTGTAAAACTAAAGCATAATGTATTTTCAGTATGATTTTTTTTATTAAAAATGGGAGATTTATCTTCTTTTACTGGCGGGATCTGACACTGATCTCCGCAAAATATAATAAGATACCTTTCTGATAGAATTTTAAATAACTCATACATTTCTACACCAATCATAGACGCCTCATCCACTATAATGATGTCTGCGTGAACATTATATTTCTTAACATCAAAATTAAACACTACATCACCGTCTTCATTTACATCTTTTTCTGCATTAAAAAATCTATGGATTGTCATTGCAGAAATTAAACTTGCAGCTTTATGCGTAGGTGCTAATACGATTACACCACGATCGCATTTAATAAACTTCCTAATATAATTGATAGTAAACGTCTTACCGGTTCCCGCTGGAGCATTTAAAATAAAAATACCAGTTTTCTTATTATTCAAATAAGATTGGACACAATCTACAAAATTTTTCTGTTCTACAGTAAGAGACATGCTATATATATACAATAACTTAAATCACAACTCGATTTAAGTTTAAAAAAAAAATACAGATCCATTTGTAAAATAAAATTAGATGATACGATTTAATTATAATATATAATATAGCAAAGTTTACTTTGCGAGATTTACTTTATTAGAATGACAACTTATAACGAAATATTTGATGTTGAACGATTAAAATTAATCCTTTCAAATAAGAGACATTTTAAGAACTTGATTCAACAGATACGTCCGGAAGTTAATTTTGAAGATCCATCTTATGATGTATTTGGAATTTCTGAAGGATTATTAAAACTT
>Ga0129336_10000634_pt1 | contig 20826 bp, 29 predicted proteins | sample CPB6_02_DNA_FD_96878 | JGI IMG/M metagenome (GOLD analysis project Ga0129336, IMG submission 96878) | Freshwater to marine salinity gradient microbial communities from Chesapeake Bay, USA - CPBay_Sum_0.6_0.2_DNA | ecosystem: Environmental > Aquatic > Marine > Coastal | place: USA: Chesapeake... | reverse complement strand
GCCGGGACCACGGTGGGCGGGCTCAAGTTGCTGTAGTGATACCTGCCGGGAGGGCCAGCGGCATAGCGATAGTAGCAGACGTAATTGCCGATGGTAGTCAGGCCATTGCTGCCCGCAGTGCCAGAAACCGTAATTGTCGGTGCCAATGTGGGCGGATCAAGGCCTAGCTTTTCCTGAAACGCCGATGCACCGTCCCAATAGATCCCACGACCGTAACCGTTGATGCCAATCAAAGCCCCGCATCGCTCGCGAGCAAATGACCAGCAAGTATCGCCGTACTGGCCGGATGCTACCGTGGCAATGGTCGAGTTCGCACGCGACTCAATCTGGCCCGTCCTGTTGACCGTAATCATCCGGTCGCCAGACGGATGCCGATAGCGATAGATGTTGGTCAGGTCGGCCATGGCTTCGGACGGAATCGGTCGATTGAATCCACTGGCTCTGGCCCAGCCCTTGCGCACCTGAATCTGGCCCGGCACCAAGCACTGGAGATTGTCCTGCACCGTAGTTGCGCCGAACGGAATATCGTACGGGTCAGCATTCGAGACCAGACCAGTAAAAGACTCCGCGCGAGCAATTCGCTTTGGCTGTGGCTTCATGCTAGTTCCCGAACGGAGTGGATACCTTTGTCCCAAAGTTTGCGTTGCGAGGATGACCATAGGGCGACGGAATGAAGAAGCTGTTGCTGGCCTCTCGATTGAACCGCACCTTGTAATCGCCCTCCATCGCCAGCGTCAGCGAGTCGCGATAACGCTTGGTGGCTGCCATGATTCGATCATCGTCTTGCGTCTTGAACGCATACAGCTTCTGGCATAACGCATAGAACGCATTGATGTGTTCGCGAGGCAGGTCGATCTTGCTGCTGATCAAGAACGACAGGCTGGCCCCATCGGCCTCCGATGGAGCAGAGATCGTCAGCGATGTCGGTGACTGCACCGACTCGATGCGATACAGGTATTCGTACGGGCTTTTTCCGTCCAGCCCGCTAGGCTCTGACCGCATGCTGGTCTTAGTGCGTCCGATTCGCAGGTATGCACCCACCATGCTTTTAGTAAACGCAGTGTTGACACCAGTCACCGTGCGGCTGTCGAACGTGCAGGTGATGGATGGGTTGCCGTCGTCAGCACTGCTGGCACTGGGCTCTACGCCGGACCATCGCAGCTCATCGGCAGGTCGTCGCGTATAAATAAACGAGATCCTGCGATTCGATCCTAAGTTGCCAGCCCAGCGGATCTCCCACCGGCCCTCGGCAAATGAGCTGGGCATGATCGTCCAGCGGAAGGGGCGGTTGATTTGGCCGTAGTTTGCCTGCTCCCAGCCCAGCCATGAATCGGACTCGATGTATGCATCCGACCACCGCACGCCGCCGGTCGACTCAGTCACCCATCCCATCTTGTGGTAGTCAGGCGGTAGCAGAACTTGGTTTTGTTGGATCTTGAAGTCGGCACCAGCAAGTGAAGATCCGGGATTTGCCGTGTCGGAAAGCACCACCGTGGCATCGTCGATGTATTTGACTACCGGATACGAAGTGCCAGCATAGGTCGCGCGACTGCCGAGATGCGACGGGCTAAACGCGAATCGGCAGACCGACTCGTTGCCGTCTAGCGTGGAAGTGCTGGCCCAAGCGGCCGAGTCTCCGTTCCACCATGTATGCGTGTTGGAGTTCATCCAGATCCACTGGTTAATCTGCGTGGAATCGCCAGACGGACCAGTGGTGTTCTGGAGTTCGTAGACCTCGCCGGGGCCGACCTTGTGGATAATGTAGTTCCCGTCAGGCGTGCCATCAATGTTCTTGATGGCTATCGTCTCGCCCTCCTTGGCGGCGAACTCCACTGGTAGCAGCACCCGCACAGGCGTGGTGTCGTACACTGCAAGGATCGGAAAATCCGACCGTAGCTGTCTGGTCAGGTGATCGTATCGGAGCCTTGTGGTCGCAGTCTCAAACGGAATCTGGAGCGTAGCTTCCGCCTCGAACCACGACCACGGCTGCACTTCGACAAATTCGCGATAGGCTTCGCGAATGATACGCTTGAACAACCTCTGCTCTACGTCCTGAGTCCCACCCTGAACGTAGTCTACGAGATTATCAATTGCATCCCTGACCAGAATAGGATCATTCATCAGATCACTCGCGCCTCGATGGTGCTGGTGGCTGGACCTGCGGATGTAATCAAAAAGATAGCATGCAAGTTCCCGTGCAAGTCAACCTTGGCAGGTCGCGTATAAGCGAAGCTGCCATTGTCGCGAGGGTCCGTTGCAGCGTCTGGCGTAAACGTCAGCGTGTAGTTACCTGCCGAGTCCGACAGTAACTCAGGCTTGGGCGCTACGTTCAGCGTGAGATCTTCGTTGATTCGCCGATCGTTATTGTGCATGTACGCGCCGTCAAATCCAACCACGCGGACATTGCATGCACCAGTTTGGCCGACTGGGTAGCGCATGCGTACCATGACTGCCGTGCCGCCATGCCCGCAATCCAGACGAATGATCTGGGGATTAGACGTGCTGTTGGCATTGCCCGGAATCTGGAGAATGCCGGACGGGGTTGCCGTCGATGCGCTGGTATTTACCGTAGCCCAGTTCGTACACGGGCTTACCGGCGTGACGTACTGGGCTGCACGGCCCGCATTGAACTGACTGCACGAAGCCATGGGCAACGTGCGAATATCGCTGGTATTAATGTAGGCGTGGGTGTCCATTACTTCACTCCGTGCTTCTGAATGACGTGCTGCTTCAGTTCTTTCAGGCCAGCCTTGCGGGCTTTCTTGTCTTCCATGGTCAGCTTGACCACTTCCTGCTCCACGATCTCGTCAGCCAGTCGGCAGGACTTGGGCTCGGCCTCGCGGGACTTGACCTTGACCAGACCGTCGCAGCCCCAGCCTCGCTTCTCCAGTGTTTTCTTGACAGCGCCGCGAGCTGAGTCATGGCGAACAAACGCTTCTGGGTCGCCGGGAAACCGGGCCACGGACGGCAGGTATACGTCGTTGATGTTCGGGTTGTACCCGTTTAGCTTGGCTGCCTTGACCACCGACTCGGTCTGCTCACCAAGCTGGCTGCCAAGCGTCCCGCGATTAGCCATGAACTCATCGTCAGTCTGGAGGCCCGGAAACTGGCGTGACTCTAGGATCTCGCGAATTCCGTCGCCGCCCTTGAGAAACGATTCTTCAGACACTGTCTTGCCGTTTAGTACATATTTGATTTTCATGACGCTGGCACTGCCTTTGACTTCTTGCGGGTGGGTGTTGATGTTGGCTTCATGTTTGCACGACGGCGGGCAGAGTTGATGTCGGATCTGGTTTTCGCTGCCGTGGCAAATAGATCGAGATCTGCCTTGCGAGCGGCCTGCTGTAATTTCTGCTCGTGGCTTTGCTGGTCCTGCACGAGCTTTTGTTCGTGCATGGCCTCGCCGTACAGCATGTCTAGAGCAGTCTGCTGCTCCTTGACCTGCATCTCGTTCTGGGCCTGCGAAGCTTGGATTGCCACCTTGGACTGGTCTGCCATGGCCTGCTGGGCCAGCTTCTGGGCTTCAAGCTCTGCCTTCTGCTGTTCCATCTGCATCCTCATCTGGGCTTCAATCTGCTTCATTTGCAAATCAGTCTGGCGAGACGCCATGTTTACCTGATGCTCTTCTTGACGCATCTGCATTTCAATCTCGGCCGGGTTCGGGCCTTCCGGTGCGGGTGGCATTCGTGGCTGCAAGACCACGTCGCTCAGGTCAATCTGGGCTGCATCGCCCCAGCGCTGGATCAGCGAGTTCAACGCGCTAACATCCGTCGTAATGTCAGCGTGCTTGCTTATTTCTGGGAAGAAGAACTGCAAGGCTTGGTTCAAGTTGCTCAACTCAAGCTCGTGATTGCGGCGCCGTCCAGAGCCCGCCACTACCGTATACTCCATTTCACGAACTACCAGATCCACGTCCTGCGAATCAATCAACCACGACCACAGGTTAGCAGCCGTGTTGCCAATGAGCGGTGCCACGTCCTTGGCCTCGACAAACCAGCGAGTGCAGAACGCCTCCATGCTGGACGCACGCGCCATCCACTTTTCTACCTTGCGCGCCATGTGGTCAGGCCGAGCCGAAACAGCCTGCCTTTTAGTGGCTGCGTCTTCGGCTGACCGACTCTGTGCAGAAGTCAAGCCATAGACCAGATCGGTCAAGCCAGTTCGCTTGTCGAACATCTGCGCCACTCGATCAATGATGTGCCACGCATCTACATTGATGTTGGGCTGGTCAAGGAACTTGATCATCTTGCTGATGTCTTCGTGATGGTCAGACACCGGCAGGATCGACAGGTCTTGGCCTTCGCGAATGATTCGCTCGACTTCTTTTTGAGCCGACTTGGCGACTGCAATGAAATCTCGACTGCTCATCCAGATGCGATTGCACAGGTGAGAGATCATGACATTCAGGAACTTCAGCTCACCAATGCCCGGCGCGAGTGGCGGCATCGGCCATACTGATCGCGTCGACGGATAGAAGTCCAGCGGCACAAACGGCAAGTGGTTGCCAGCCCAGAACGGAATAGGCCACTGCATTGCATCGCGCACCTGCTCGTCATTCGCGCCCGATGTCAGCATGTCTGCTGGCATGTTCAGCGGATAGTCGCATGACGGGCAAATTGCTAGGTATGCGTACTCGCCTACCACGTCTTGCAGGTGTTCCGAGATGCGCCAGTCTAGGCCCGTGCAGTCGCAGCCGGGCCCGTTCTTGCTATAGATCTCGTAGTAGACGATCAGGTCTTTGGCTTTAACGTCGTTCGGCTTGGCCTGCGCCGTTGCGGACGCAGCCCACAGTGAGTCGAGTGTAGTCTTGCCACGCAGGCTATTTCTCGGCAAGCCAAACCGATCTTCAACCTTGCGGTAGTTTTCGATGCGGCGACGGGCAAACCAGCGAGCATCTTCCAGACGCTCAGCATCTGGGTCAATGTACAGATTCTCGACCGTGTCGTAGAACAGGCCAGTCAAAGTCCTGTCCGATCCCGGCACCTGATAAGGCTGCGGCCAAAGTACGCCGCGACCACGGATCAGCGCTTCTACGATAGCCCGCTCTACATGCTCTTCCAGCCCGCCGCCCGGCATCTGGTCGGGCGTGTAGTTAAGCCACGTCTCCAGCATGGTGGCGCGGCTTACGTCCGCCTGCATTTCAGCAGACATCTCGGTCTGGTACTGTTGGTAGACAGCCTGCGCCTGCGGGTCATTCTGGATGTCGCCAAACATTTCTGGCGGCAAGGCATTGGCGCGCCGAGGACTGACCTTTCGCCTCGGCGCGCGGAAAAACAACGTCGGACCAATCTGCGCAACAAGCTCGAACGCCTTGGCAATCACCACCCGAAACGTCGGCTGCGTGACACCCTCCCAGAATTTGTGCTGGCTGGATGCGTCCCACAAGAAATTTGCGGTGGCCTCGTAGAAGTGCATGCACTCGTCACCCAGCTTCTTCCATGGGGTGCGAGCTTCCTCGGCCTGATTGATTCGGCCAAGCCATGCAGTCACCAGCGGCTTCAGGTAGTCATCCTGATAGTCTGGGGCAAAAGGCTCTTCGTCTTGTTGGTACATTGATCACCTATTTCTTTATCGCGTCTGCGGTCATGCGAGGCTCAGATCGTCGAGCGGGAGGCCAACGATCAGGCTCGTATGCCGGGACAAAGTCCCAGCCACCAGACTTCTGCGTCGACTCGCGCCTGTTCTCGTGAAAAGGGTCGGTGACATGCCGCACGCCTTGCAGGTAGATCGGCGCGCTATTTCGCTTATACAGCGTCAGCGAAACGATTCCGGGTCCGTCAACTGAAGTAATCATGCCAGCAGCAATGCCAGACGATTCGACAGTAACGTCAGCATGCGGAAACCACTGGACGATGGTGCCAACTGGAGGATTGCGAAAGTCCGCCATGTCTTCAGGGCGGCGGTGTGCGGGGGTGCGCTTTTCGGGTGCGTTCATTTCTAACCTCGGAGAATAGGGCCAAGATTGACAAAGCGACTCGAAGCCAAGAGGCGACTCTTCTCTTTGCCGACAAGTTTCTTGTAGGCATTCAGTGCCGGGGACTGACTGACTGCCTCGTGCTGAACTGGATTGTATTGGGGATTCATGGATACCAAATAGCCCAGTGAATCCATGGCGTGGTCGTCACGATTGATGGGGCGATCAGCTGAGTTGCCGTGCCGTCCCTCCTTGAATCGGTAGCGGGCAAACTCCTTGAGAAGACTTGGGCACTTGGCAGCATTGATTCGCAGCCTTGGCTTACCCAGTCGATTGGATCGCAGATATCCGCGAACCAGCTCAATTCGTCCAAGGATATCATCGTTGCCGCGAAGGAAACCATTGCCTGTCTTGGCGGATGAGACATCGTACTTCTGCATCATGTCAGAGAATTGCTGGTAAATGTTGGAGCCGCCGCTCATGGGAGTCTGTCTTGCTGCGTGCCAGTCAATAACAAACGCTTCGTAGGAAAAGCCTTGCGTCCAAACCTTGATTTCGCGAACAACTTCTTCGATTGAATAATTCTTTAAGTACAGCTCGCCTTCGATCACCAGCGGCTGCTCGTTCTCTGGCAGCGGATTAAACTCGTCTGGTGTGGGCACGGCTCCAAAGATAACTGCCGTGCAGTTAAAGCCCGGATCAATCGACATGTACCGCGTCCAGCCCGCTGGCCGTTCGTTCTTGAACAAAGCCTCGTCGACGTAGTCCCAGCGTTCCTTGTTAGCCGTTGGCGAACAGTGAATGCTTTTGCTGAAATTGGGATAGACCAAGAACGAGTCGTAGCTGAACTCACCGTGGATTCTGCTTTTCTGGTCTAGCTCTGACAACGTGGCAATCACGCGGTCTTTCTGGTCTTCCGCAATAAACGGATTGTCCATCAGGCTCAGCTTGATCTCTTCAACGATGGGCGGCTTGCCCCAGTTGGCTTGATAGTCTGCCTGCTCGCTCATCTCCACCAGCGCCAGATTTTTGCTGTGAGGATAAGCTGTCCAGATCAGTCGGCCACGATAGTCCAGCAAACGCATTCGCCATTCTGCGACGTGCGACTGGTATTCAATGTCTTCGTCAATCCAAATGCAATGGACCTTGTCGCCCTGCTTGGGCTCGCTGCGTGAGCTGAACGCACAGATGGTTGTACCGTTGACCAGCTCGCACATGTCAAAGACGTTGGCCGACTTGTCCTTCCACGCCCAGCTCTTGATGTAACGCTCTGGGATCAGCGGCTCAGACGGAATCGTTTCTTCAGACCGGGCAACATCGTCAGCGTCCCACGGTCGAAAGCAGCGATACCGACCCGTCTCGCGATCCCGAAGAACGCGAAACAGGCCGGGCTTGAACAGGTGCCTGTAAATCGTCTGCCCAATGTGCCGCTCGTCATAGCCGATCACCCACAGAAGCAGATTGTCTTTGCCCCAATGCTTCGGCCATGGGTCGGAAATCTCGACATCATCCAGCCCGTGAATTGGCTGGCCCATGGCTAGTGAGGCAAACAGGACCGAGGTGCTGGTCGTCTTTCCCGAACGGTTGCCGCCTCGGACAACCAGCTCTGGCGACTGCGATTCAAAGATTCGCAGCTGATTGGGCAACGGACGATAGATGCGGAGCATCTCGTATTGCCGTCGCTCTCGCTCGGCTAATAGCTCTCGCAGTCTGGCGTCTTTGCTGTTGCTCATTTACTCACTCGGAAAGAAGCTCTCGTACATCCACTTCTTGCTGGATAATGCGAAGCAGCTCGTCTTTAATCTGGTCGTCGCTCATCGACGAAACATTGTCGTACTCCGCTTTAAGTCGATTAGCGTCAACCATCAGCCGAGCCAGCTGCTCATGGGCGCGAAGAACCTTGGCTCCACCGGGGTCTTCGATCTTAGCCGTGGTGATGGCACTATACCAGCTTTTGCTAAAGCCCTCTAATGATCCGAACTGCTCAATCATGGAATTGATCATTCGGCCCAGCGACGGAGCTTCATCCATCCTGCGACTGCGCTTGCTGTCTCGAATCAACTTTTCAACAGCGCGAACCGCTTCTTTTCGCTGGGACTCACTGGTCGGCTCGCGATAGATCTTTTTGTTGTCTACAAAAGATCGCTCGCAAGCTGAGCAGTTATCCTTTGTAGCAAAGTTCTCCATTAAACCCACAAACCCGCAGCTTTTGCATTCTCTGTAGGCTACGGGATGAGGAACCAGTGCAGACTGAGGCTCAACTCGGCTGTCATTACTTCGCATGGCTGCTCTCCGCTTTTCGGAAATAGCAGTAAACGGAAGGGGTAATCTCCGTCATCTTACCAATCAGCGGCTGCGGAACATCGGGAGACGAGCCGTTTGTTGCCACCAACATAAACAGCCCATTGTGACGCAGGTGGCGAGAGTAGAGCGAGAAGTCGTCTGGCCTTGGATCAACAATGATCAGTGCGTCTACGTTCTCGGGATCTCGCAGTTCCGCGACCGCTTCCTCTCGCACGAAGCGAATCGAAGATCGCATGAACACGTTGGCGTCGAACACTTGCTTGCTGGGGCTGGACTCGAAGTCATCCCCGCCTACCACAAACACCGTGGCTGCTTCGTTGCCAGCCATGATCGCCAGCTCAACCTCTCCGTAGTGCGGATTAATTACCAGCACACGGATGGCATTGCTGCCCAACTTGTTGATCTCAGTGCGAACCGCAGCCAGATCGTCGTTGGTCGGATAGCTCTCGTCACCGAGGAATATCGAGCCGCCCATCTGCCTGCGGACAAGCTGCGGCATTTCCTGCTGCTCGTCTTGTTCCAGAGATGGCTGACCGGAAACTGCTGGCTGCTCCAGCTTCACCATCTCTTCGACGCTGACCTGCTGCGTCTGCTGCTCTTGCTGCTGTTGTGGATCAACGACCATCAGCATGAACCGGCAGTTCAGCATCTGGCCGTACAGCGTCAGCTGTCCCATCACATCACTCAGGAGGTCTCCTGCTCGCATCGGGCGCACGAGCAAAAACTGATCGTTCATAGCAATCTTCTTTCGGGTGGAAGATTGGGGCCTACAAAAAAACACGTCCGGGGCGCTAGGCCCCGGACGCGCCCCGAAAAACCGGACTCCGGTGCTTCGATGTACTAGAACAGGATTCGCAAGTCGACCCTGACCCACGGATCGGAAGAGCTTGTGGTCTTCGTTTCCAAGGCGAATCCGATGTCCGTGCCGCCCGCAAACGAACCGGCCTTGTCCTTGGCGCTCCCTTCCTTGCCAACCGTGGTAGAAATTACCACGCCGTTGTTGGAGGTGCTGTTGCCATCGAAGCGAACCTCGACGGGTCCAGAGCGGAAGAGCCAGAACAGGTCTTTGTCAGCCACACCAGAAGAGGGCAGGTAGTAATCCACCACACCCGCCACGTTGTAGTTGTTTGCGGAGGCCAAGGCAGCAACTCGCTGGCCTCGGAAGCCGGTCTGCCAAGTCACGACCTGACCGGGAAGCAAGGTCGTACCAGAAGTATTACGAACCAGCACGGCATTGCGCTCGCATCCGCTCAGGACGGGACGAATGCCGTTGCTGCTGGTCACGCGAGCCAGATGGCGAAACGTGTAGGGCGTGCCCTCCACTGCCACCGTCGTTCCGTAACTGCCGGGAGTTGGGTCCGGCGAAGTGGGGTTCGACAGCTGCACGCCGTGAACCGTGTAGCCCAGCTTGGGCAATCCAACAGGAAGATCCATTATCGTAACTCCGAATTAGGTTTTGTTCTGAGTGCGGAAGCGAGTTGCTTAGACGGTGAAGTCTGCAACCTTGCCAAAGTACTTGGGCTGGAATTTCATGTTTCCGAAGAAACCGATATTGAACAGCCAACTCTGCGTCTCAATAGACCATTCCGGTCCACTGCGGAAGAACAACTCGGAGTGCAAGGACGAAAGCTGCATCTTGTCAAAGTTCAGGAAGTAGCCGACACCGCCCTTGATATCGAAGTCGCGGTGGATGCCGATACCTTCCTGATTGACCGTGTTGCCGAAGCCGAGATCCTCGGACTTCTTGTGGGGCACCACGATACGCTGCTTCTTCGCCTGCTGGTTCAGGTACTCGCTGTACATGCGACCGTTCGTCAGGAACAGGTCGGGCATGCCAGTCTCGCCACCCAGAATCGACAGCCAGATCACGCCCTGGCGAATGATGTATTCGCCATTGCCCGTGCCGCCGTCCCAGCCAGTGCCGCCACCACCCCAGTTGTGGTTCGTGTTCAGCAGCTTGGGCGAAAGGTAGTCGTATTCAACAGAGCCTTGACCATCCGGCCAGTCAGTGGCAATGCCACCGGACTCTTGATAGGCACGCTTGGTGGACGTAATGTCCGCCGACCAGAAGCCGCCTTGGTCCTGAAGAGCCGTCGACCGGGTGGCGTAAACGCCTCCGGGCAAAGCGATCTTGGACACTGACGTGACAGCGGCGGCTGGCTTCATGAACGACTCGATGCCGCAGAGGCGGTTTTCGTTGCCGCTCGCGTAGCCGTCGATCATCCACTCGCCACCGAACTTGTCGGTGATCGACTTCATCAGGTTCGGAATGATGCGATCATATCGTTTGTAGATCGCTTCATTGCCGGTATTCATCAGACGCTCCTTGCGGGTCATCTGATCAGTACCGACATATCCACGCCAATCAAGCACCAGCTGACGCATCGGATCGTGGCGCTGGAAGTTCAGCACGCCACCATCCGCATACGGCTCAATCGGCGGCTGGGAAAACTCCACGTCCCAGATGCAGGTGTGCGATGATTCGTTGAAGCGAATCCGCCCCTTGCTCTTGAGGTAGCTCAAGACGATACGCTCACGCATCGTCAGGTCTTCAGCGCCCTTCATGTACTTGGGCGCTGTGGAGTGGATTACTCCAACCCATTCATTAGCCATTCTGCAAGTCCTTTACGCTAAGCGGTCGGCTGGAGCAAACCCAACTGGGTTGCGGCCTTGGAGAAAAACGACTCATTTTCAAAAGACTGGATAGCAGGACCGCTCGGGGTTGCGGGCGCAGCCGCGCCGCCGCTGTGGCTGGCAATCTGTCTTGCTCGGTTCAAGAACGATTGCTGTGGTGCCACGGCGGCAGGCGCATTCGCGTACATGGAACCGGCAGGCGGCTGGGTCACGGCAGCCGCCGCCGGGGTCGGCTCCGCCGACTGTTGATCAAACAGGTAGGCTTTTGCCAGATCGAGAGCCATGTTGAAGTTTCGGTACGGGTCAGTGATACCCATCTGACGCAGTTCCTGCATCTTGCCGACAGTGAACTGGCCGAATGGAGACCACCTATAGCCGCCCGTGGCCGGATCGACTACTCGATTGCCATTGGCGTCATGCTCGTACAGCACGCCTTCGTACTGCCTCTCGATTGCATCAAAGTCATTGGCCGTGCGATATGAACTCAACTCTTGCTGGACAAGGCTTTTGACTACGTCCTCGACACCCGGCTTGATGGCTTTCCATGTCAGGTCGAATGGATCGGTGATCAGCGAGTTCAGGGCCTTGCGCTGCCAGTCGCGGTACGAGTTCATCCCCTGCACTACCGTGGCGGGAACGAGCGGGCTCACGCCCTCGAACATGCCGGTGCTGGTGTTGATCTGTACCTGCGATTCCCATGCTGGATCGTACTGGGGCTTGTCCCAGATCGAGTTCCAGTGTTCACGCAGGCGATCTTCCAAACTTTTGGCTGGCTCGGACGGCTCTGCCTTGGCTGGCTCAGGAGCCTTGCGACCGCCAATGACCTCCGCCACCTGCTGCGCGTAAGGCATCACCTGCTGCCCGTACTGGGCGTAAGGCGACATCTCACGGATGTACTGTTGCTGCTGTGCCAGCGCCGCCGCCAGATCGGCCTCCGAGCGAAACTCGGACGGGTCGATGCCAGCGCTGCGAAGCTGTTCAGCCCACGCAGGCTGCGCAGTCTCTTCTGCTGGGATGCTTGGCGACTCTTCCTGACTCGTCGGGATCGTGTCGTCAGGACCGGCATACGGCAGCGGTGCCGTCTGCTGTTCCACAACAGGCTGCTGTTCGGGCTGTCCGGCTAGTTGCTCAAGTGTCATTTTTGCCGCTCATCTCTTTCGGGGAGGACTGGGTATTCGGGTGTACTCGATCAGTGGTAGCAGAAAACGCAAGCGGTGGCTTTACATCTATGCACAAGATTGCCACACTTGTCCCTAGTTGCTCCACGAAAACAAGGAGGATAGAGATGCATAACCGTAATCTGCCGTGCGTAGTCGGCCCGGCAATTGACATTGAGAAGGAGTGCGCGAGTCTACAGACTATTCGCGCCTTCTGTTTGAAGAACGGCTTTCACGCACGCACGGTAAGAAGCTGGATCTTTACCGGCAGGCCAAGCAAGAACGGCGACAAGATCGTGAAGATGCAGGCAATCAAGACGCCCGCCGGGACCAAGACCACCTATCGCGCGTATCTGGACTTCCTGATGCTGCTCAATCACAGCGATGGCGTGGACGAGTCCGAGGAAGGATCGCCCAGCGAGGAGACATGCCGCAAGGTGATGGAGTACTGGCTCAAGGATCGCTGCTATGCGTTCATCGACGGCAAGGTGCTGTGGCATCTGGGCGTGGATGACCTGCGCTGGATATGCAGTGCGTTGCCTAAGATGGACCCGCTGCAACAGGAAGTCACGATGATCTTGAATGACCACAGGGATCTGCACCTATGAGCAACTGCAAAGAGTGCGACAAGCACCGCAGCCTGCGTTCACTCGAACAGATCGCCGGAATCACACCGCCCACCAAGAGACGCGAGCGTCGTATGGAAGGGCTGGTGCAAACATACGGCGTGCTGGGCGTGCTACGGCTGATGACCCTGCACTTCGAGCGACTGCACGCCAGCAGTCGCATGGAAGAGCATCAGGTTATCTGGAACCTGCTGGCAAACTTCGAACGGATCGTGTCCGGCAGGCTGGAGAAGGTGAACCCGGAATCGGCAGCGAAAGCCTTGGAGCGAGCCAAGACCTCGCTGGCCGAAGCCGGTATTCAGCTGTAGATGCGACGGACATGGGCGATAATGATCGCCACGCCCCCGTAAACAATCGACACGATCCCCACAAATCGCACGCCCGTGGGGATTGTCAGCCACCAGACGCCCAGCGCCATGGCCGCTGCACTGGTCAGGTAGACGATCCAGAACCGGAAGTTCATCAGGGCCAGTGCGATTGCAATCGGCCCCGAGGCCAGCACCGCCAGAAACGCCAGCGCGGCAAAGAGTGCTAGGCTTTCCATCGTTTCCCATTCGCGTGGTGCGGCCACCGATAGCCAGACCCCTGACAGTCCGGGCATACGTCGCCCGCCCGCTCGCCCTCGGCCTCGCATGTGGGACACGCCTTGGGCTGCTCAATGTCCTCGCCTGTCACCGCCAGCCACATCTTCAGCAGGTCGTCCCGCTTCGGGTGGTAGCCATGCTCTAGGTCGGATCGAATCGCGTCCATGAAACTCATGCCTTTCTCTCCTTGAGTCGTGTGCGTATCGCCCTGCGCCTCTCATCCAGATCACGAGCTATCTGGTAACGCTGCTTGGCCGTCTGAGGATCAAGGGCAATCTCTATTTTCAGAACCCTGATGTGCTTCGCGATCTTGCGATCTAGGTTGCGAAGCTGCTCGTGAGCGGTGCGGTTGGGACTCGAACCCAAGACTCCATGTCGTGTCATGGCGCTTTTCTCCACCTAAGCTACCGCCCCGGTTGTCTGGCCGCTCAAGCCAAACCAGTACACTTGATCATCTGGCGCATCGTCGTACCATCCATCGGAGATGCCAAAGCAATGGAACCCGTAGCTGCGCAGGAACAGCTGGAGTTGGAGGTCGCCCTCCCACACCGTCACGTCGATTGAACGCCACGGTTTCTTGTATCGTCGCTGGAGCCGCTGGAGCAGCGCGGTGCCGATCCCCTCCCGCCGGAACTCCTCCATCACATACAGGCGGTTGACCAGACAGGACATGTCCCGCTGCTCGTAGCGGTAGAACATATGGCCCACCACCATGCCCTTGTGCGTGGCGATCAGGCACTTGCCGCCTATCTTGAAAAAGTCGGAGCAGTCACGCTTGCTCCACGGGTCGGGCCAGTACTCCTGCTCCAGCTCAACAACGTCCTCGCGAAAGCAGCGAGTGAGCGGCATGATCAAGATGTCGTCTGGCATGGCTCCGATGCCTCCACTAATTCGAGCAGGTCAAAGGCGCCGTTGCAGCCGCCGTTCTCCAGCCGCATCGCGCCAAACCCGATGTAGCTGCCTGCCCACTCCACCACGGATTTGGCCTGTGACACATCAATGTCGTCCAGCAGCAAACACATGGTAATACATGTCGCCCAAGAATCTACCGTGGGGAAGATCTTCGTGACCTTCTCCGAGTCGCCCCACCCGTTGCGTGGCACCGTGTGCGACACGGGCAGCAAGTCCGAGCGACGCAGTGGGTGCTGCCCCGTGGCCGTCGTCAGTCGCGGCGCGTCCGAGATCAGGATGCCCGTGTAGAACTGGTGCCGCAGGGCGTCCACGTCCACGCCCTTCAGCAGCGAGTGCTTGCTGGCAAACAAGATGGATGAGTCCAGACATCGCTTGATCGCGTGTGCTGGCAGGTAGAGCAGGTCGCCGCTGTCAATGAAGGCACGCTCCATCCAGTCGCCGTCCTCTTCGATGGGCCGACCATAGTAGAGCTTCGAGCCGGGCTTGCTACGCAGACGTGCTTGCATGATTCGCATGACTTGTTCCTTACTGCTTTCCGATCCAGTCCATTTTGACCAAGAGGGCCTCTGCAACTGCCTCCGCAACTTGCGGCACAACGGCATTGCCTAAACATCTAACTCTGTCCACCCTATCGGGAATCCCATCAGCCACTCGACGTAGGACAGGCTCAGGCGACCAGACCCGCTCCCTGCCAAACCGCTCTCCACATATTCGCTTAAAGGACGCCCTCGCCTGCTCAGCGTCTTGTCCGATACGCTTCCCGAACGCCAGTCCCTTGCAGTAGGTGTTGGCATTAAACCCGAAGAGGAAAATTCTGTCCCTATAGTGCGGAGCGCCAACGGCGGCAGCCGGTATGCAATGCCATTCCACGTTAAACCCGATTTCGGCCAGCGAGCCGAGTACGTCTCCGATTCCGACACGGAGCAGGTTTGCCACGTTTTCCAGCACGATGGCTGTTGGCTGCAATTCGTGAAATACGCGAATGGCCTCAAAGAAAAGTCCGCTGCGAGTTCCCCGGATGCCAGCTTGTTTTCCGGCCTGGGATATGTCCTGACAGGGAAATCCTGCCGTGATGCAGTCCACTCGTTCAAGGTTGTGCCCTCCAACATCCGTGATGTCGCCGTAGCGTGCGACACGAGGCCAGTGCTTCTCCAAGACCCGCGTGGCATACGGATCGTTCTCCACCTGCCACCTGCATTCAAAGCGGCCGGTTCTCTCAAAGCCCAACTCGAATCCGCCTATTCCAGAGAACAATGATCCAAGTGTCATGCCGTGCGTCCTGCCATGCGTGAACAAAAAAAGCCAGCCGGGTGCGGTATGCCCGACTGGCCTTGCCAGCAGCCGTGGATCTGCTGGCGTGTGCGATAGGATGCCCGTGCCACCGCTTGCACAGACGCAAGAAGGTTAGCGGCCTCGCGCAAGGAAAGCAAGTAGCGTCCCCAGCAAGATCGTCATGACGGCGAGGTCAAAGAGGCGCATCGCGAAATCACGAGGTCGTTGATGCATTCGTCGTTTAGATAGATTTCGCCCAGCCATCGGCCGTACTTTTCTTTTTTGTCGCGGAACCCTTCGGCGGTTCGCTGCTTGATGGTGCGAACAATAATCGTCTGCCCTTGCAGCTGGGAAGTCAACCACTGGGCGATCTGCTTGCCCTCGGGCGTGTCGAGTTCCGGTGCGTAAGTGCGAGCGAGGCGGATCTTCTGGCCGCGCGACCAGATGCTCATTCCTAGATCAATGTTGCAGGTGATGGTGTCGCCGTCGTGGACTGAGATGCAGATGGCGGAGTAAGTGTAGAGCTGCATGGTTTCTCCTGTGACAACTTGTTGTCAGTGATGGCAAGGGCGATGAGACGTGCAGGTGGTAAGTGTAAGTGACAAGTGCGGTGAGTGAAGATAGGGAAGGATGGGTGGGGCGAGTTTTGAAATGTGAAAAAAATTTCGCGTGTAGGTACTGGGGGGAAGCGGGCGGGCGGTCGGGGGCCTATGCCCGGCCCCTATGACCGGCCCCTATGGACCGGCCCCTATAGCCTCGGCCCCTATGACCGGCCCCTATGGACCGAGGCCCAAGGCCAAGGCCCATGGCCGAGGCCCAAGGCCAAGGCCCGATGGCCCGAGGCCCATAGCCCAAGGCCCGTATGGGGCCCGGGCCCAAGGCCAAGGCCCATGGCCGAGGCCCAAGGCCCAAGGCCTCGGCCCCAAGCCCGTGGAAGTGAATTCGTTTTCACTTCCAAGTTTACCTATCTTAACAGGCCCTGGTCTAGGTTTACCTATCTTAACATCCCCTGGCACAACAATCCTGGCCCGTGGAATGCCCGAGGCCCGAGGCCAGAAGGCCCAAGCTAACCCGCACCTGGTCCTCGGCATGACAAAAAGCCCGAGGCCCGGCCTTGGAATGTCATGCCAATCGGTGGATTGGCATGACGTGGGCTTGACCGACGGCCATCTAGGGACAAGAATGGCATTCCCGGGCCATCGTTGGCCCGGACGAAACATATCCTTCTCACTCTGGAGAATGCCCGTGTCCATCCCTATCAACAATGCTCTGGTTTCCCGCGTCGAGTCCTATTGCCGATCCGCATGGGACAAACAAGCCCGTCTTGGCCGAGGCCCGATGAACCCGACTGACCGGGAAGAACTCGTCGCTGAGTCCACGCAATATGCCCTGCTAACCCTAGCAGGCGACTACCCTGAATTCGCCACGAGTCCAGAACATGCGGTCCGCATATGCGTCTGGCGTGCTGTTCGCCGCTTGCGCAAACAGTCCCGCACTATTGCGGGCGGACGACTGAACCCGGGCACGAAACTGCGATTGTCTCGCCGCAAAATGCCCGTCATGAAGGCCCCGGAGTTTCTGCCCGAGGCCGCCATGGATGAATTCATCGCAGTGGTGAGCGAATCTCTAGAGGGTCCTGGTTTCGACAAACTCCGGGCCATCTGGAATGGCCTGAGGAACCCGGGCATTCTTTGGAACGGCGAGCGGATGGACGCATTCACCGCTCAAGAATTGTCGCTGGCCTCGGGCATAGCAGACGCCCGAGAGCTTCGGGACGCGGTCCGGGCATTGAAACGACAAGTAGAACGCATGGCCCGTATGTAAGGCCGAGGCCCGAGGCCCGCATTGTTGGTTGGACCGGCCCGATGGGAATTCCCATCGGGCTTTTTTTTGGCCCGGCCCGGCCCGGCCCGAGGCCCGAGGCCCGAGGCCCGGGAAGGCCCGAGGCCCGGATGGCCCGGGAAGGCCCCTAGAAGGCCTCAGAATCAAACCAGGAAGCCCGGCCCGGCCCGGGGCACGTCCAGTCGGCCCGAGGCCCGTACGCGGCCTGTGGAAGGCCCGGATGGCCCGAGGCCCGGCCCGAGGCCCGATGGCCCCGGATGGCCCGAGGCCCGAGGCCGGATGGCCCGAGGCCCGGGAAAATTTTAAGAATCTTTCGTCACTCAAGGCCGAGGTGGGCTACAGGGTATTCGGAAGGCCGGAATCGTTTCGGTCCACAAGTGTTCCACGATGGGAGAAGTGAGTAAATGTCAAAGAATGCTCAGTCCGAAAAGCTTGCGTTGTTGCTGTCGATGTTCGAAAAGTTGGACGCGACGAACGCAGGCGATTTGGCCGCAAGTGTTGCAGCGGCCAAGGCCGTTCTGGCCGAGGTGAACAAGCCCAAGTTTGACGTGGCGGTCACCAGCTTCGACGACAAGAATGGCAAGCCCGTCTTCATGCTCCAAATTTCTGGGGACGGGTTCAAGGCCAAGTCGCTGAGCCCGAACATTGTCGCGGCCATGTTGGCCCATACGGCTCAATTGGCCGATGGAGTCGAAATGGCCCGTCGCATGTCCTCGGGCGAGTAGTCTGACGATTGGCAAGCCCGATGGGATTCCCATCGGGCCGGGGCCCGAGGCCGGGCCCCATGGCCCGGGCCTTTTTTTTGGCCCCTATCTATGGCCCACGAAAGCCCATGGAATCAGCAGAGCGTTTTTCGCAAATAAGTTTACATAGGCGACAGTTCATGGAATCAGCAGAATGTTTTTTGCATATGTCTTATATGGGCGACAGTTCATGGAATCAGCAGATCGCATATGAAACCAGATAGATGGCGCGCTACTTTGGGGGCCGGGCCGCGCGCGAAAAATAGACGGTCGTTGAGAAAAAGGGGTTACTTGGAACATAAGTGATCTATTTATTGCACCCCTCCGCCGGGGGGTTCGCTGCGGGTTTCCGCAAAGTCGGCGGTTTCCGCCGTCACTTCTCGGCGGTCGGGGCTACAAGAATGGCGGCTCGGGAGTCCGGGCCGCGACTGGTCGCCATGTGACGGCTTGTTGCAACAAACATCTCTTTTAGGGACTGGTTATGGACACAAAGCATGAGTTCAAGGCTGCGGTGCTGCAAAAGATGATCGAAAACATCGAGAATTCGATCAAGAACGGAACGCCTTTGGGGTTCGGTCTTGATAAGACCGGCTTTACGCCCGAGGAAATGCTGCGACAGGCCAAGCTCATGCTGGCCTTCCAGTACAACCGCTAGTTGATTTGGTGAAAGTGATGTGCAAGCCCCATTCAGGAGCAATCCTGAGTGGGGCTTTTTTGTTTTGCGACAAACTACTTGGAGGTACTTGATGGATACAAGTCTGGAAAGCGCAAAGATCGCCAGCGATGCAGCGAAGAATGTCGCGCAAAACGCAGTCGACATGCTGATGAAGCACTTGCGAGAGTGCGACAGCGGAGAGAGCAGCCCAACTAAAACTCGGGCCTATATAAATCAAGCGTGCGTCAGCCTGATGAATGCCGTCAAGTATTCGCAGATTGCGTCGGCGGAAATTGAGCGCTGCATTGTTTGGAACGAACTTTACTCAAATGGAGCAGAACAGTGAGCAACGAACAGCTGGCCTTGGACAACGTCCGAATGTCGCAGAAGCACATCGAGCAGCTTTATGCTGCTATCTACCGGGCCGCTGAAAGCCCGGCAGTTTCCAAGTCCGATATGTTCCAATGGCTGACGCTGCTAGACAATGCCAGCCTGAGACTTGACGATGCCATGAGGGCAGTCAAGCAGGCGTAGGCGAAGAGTCGGTCGTGAATGTAATGGGCATCACTCAGTAGCAATACTGCGTGGTGCCTTTTGTGTTCACTTACGAAACTCTTTTGTAGAGCGAGGACAAGAAATGGAACTCGAAAAAATGGCAAGGGCCAAAGCTCACATCGAAGAAGCCAAGCACCAGCTGTGGGTTCTTCAAAGAGCGCTGAGCAAACTTCAGGATTCCGCAAGGATTCTAAGGGAACTCAATGCCCGGACGGAATGCCTGTACAGCCAAAGCGAGACCATGTGGCACAGCATGTATGTGCTTGAAAAGTGCGCCGAGGCTGCTGAGAGCGTTATCAAAACTGACTGAACAACAGAGGTCGGCCCCATTCAGGAGCAATCCTGAGTGGGGCCTTGTGTTGGTGAGTGGCCTTAAAGCGCATCGCTCTGGCGGTTCGCTTTGTGTTCATTTGTTGTCACTGTCTGGAGGACGACATGTTGTGTTACAGCAAGCCGGTGGAAGTCCGGCAAGTGATGTGCGGGGTCGTTGCACCCCAAAAGTTGCTTCTGGCCTATAGGGAAGAAGGCCTTAGGCACAGTGGCTACGGGATGTTTGTCGGCGCGACACATGACGACGAACAGATTGTCCATGTGTACGACGCCGAGGGGGACTTTGTTTCCATCGAGGTTTACTCGCTCAATGAGGGCGAGTCTTACAATGCGAATTGGGTGATTGCTAACGATTAGGAGATGTGCATGTCAACGTGTTCTAGCGTTTTGTGCTGCAAGTGCAGCAGCGAAATTGACCCCGAACGTATTGAGGCGCTGCCCAATACTACCGAGTGTGCTGCATGCAGCACTACCGTTCGCAAGGTGGGGTTCATGGTTGTGCCCCACAAAACTGGCTCGTTTGTTGCCATCATTGATGGCACCAATGCCGAGCAGATCAGGCTGGCAAAACGCGCTAATAGGAGGTCGCGATGACAGAGGATGTGAGCATCAACCACCCAGCGCATAGACGCCGGGAGTTGAGCAAGCTGCTTTCAGTACGCAAGCCATGCGACAACAGCATGGCTTGGCACAGCAACGGCATAGTCCTGTGCAACAACTGCATGCAGCAGTTGTTGCGCAAAACCATCAGGCAGGTGGGCTTGATGGATGAGCTAATGCCCGGCATGCACAGGTCTAACAAGACGTGCATGTTCACGCAGTAAATGCTTGCTGTTTAATAGCCGGACCCCGCCGACGAGGGGTTCGGCTTCGGGTTGCCGCAATCCGAGCGGTTTTCGCCGTCACTTCTCGGCGGTCGGGGCTACAGGGTGGATGAGCCGCTGCGACAAAGCTCACTGTAACTAAGTGGTTTTTGTCGTGTCTGCTTGCTACCTGTTTCCCTAGGAGATCGTTATGAAGCTGATTGAGGGCATCACCGCTGCCCATAAATGCGGTGTTCCTCTGGTCGGGATTGCCACTCCTGACCCAGCAGCGACTCTTCGCAACATTGCGGAGAACGTGTCACCAGACAGCCCCAAGGTTGTTTGGAACGTGATTGACGGATTCAAACCGCTCAATCAAGCAGGTCAACAGATCGTTGGCGACCTTGGCGGCTGTGAATCAAACGTGCTGTCCGCCATCAAGGCGGCGGGCAACACGCCAGATGAAACCATGGTGTTCATCTTGATGTCGAACCG
>Ga0129336_10000633_pt1 | contig 20828 bp, 23 predicted proteins | sample CPB6_02_DNA_FD_96878 | JGI IMG/M metagenome (GOLD analysis project Ga0129336, IMG submission 96878) | Freshwater to marine salinity gradient microbial communities from Chesapeake Bay, USA - CPBay_Sum_0.6_0.2_DNA | ecosystem: Environmental > Aquatic > Marine > Coastal | place: USA: Chesapeake... | reverse complement strand
TACTACAGAAAACTGCTAGCTGTTGCGCTTTCCGCTGATGAATTCTTTAGTACGGATCAGCGCCTCTTCATCTGTGTATTGCTCTGGTGGAGACTTCATAAAGTAGCTCGAAGGTGAGAGCAAAGGACCGCCAATTTTGCGGTCCAAGGCCAATTTAGCGCAGCGAACTGCATCGATAATTACTCCAGCTGAGTTTGGCGAATCCCAAACTTCAAGTTTGTATTCAATATTTAAGGGAACGTCGCCAAATGCACGACCTTCGAGGCGTACGAAGGCCCACTTGCGATCATCGAGCCATCGGACATAATCCGAAGGTCCAATATGCACATTTCCAGCGCCCATGTCGTAATCAAGCTGGGAAGTTACCGATTGAGTTTTGGAAATTTTCTTTGATTCCAAACGATCGCGCTCCAGCATATTCTTGAAGTCCATATTTCCGCCGACATTCAATTGATAGGTGCGATCAACTTTTACGCCTCGATCTTGGAACAATTTCGCCAATATTCGGTGGGTAATAGTTGCGCCAACCTGTGACTTAATGTCATCGCCAACAATAGGAATGCCAGCTTTGGTGAACTTATCGGCCCATTCAGGGGTAGACGCGATAAAGACCGGGAGCGCATTTACGAAGGCGCATCCAGCATCGAGCGCGCATTGTGCATAGAACTTGGTGGCTTCTTCTGAGCCAACTGGCAAATAGCAAACTAGAACATCGACTTTAGCTGCCTTTAATTCAGCAACCACATCAACCGGAGCTGCCTTTGATTCAGTTATCGTCTCGCGATAATAACGACCTAGTCCGTCATGCGTTGGCCCTCTTAATACGGTGACGCCGCTCTTTGGTACATCGCAGAATTTAATAGTGTTGTTTTCGCTGGCCCACATTGCATCGACGAGATCTTTACCGACCTTCTTATCGTCGACGTCAAATGCGGCAACAAACTTGACATCACGGACGTGATAGCCGCCGACAACAACATTCATCAATCCGGGTATCTCTTCGTTATCAGGCGCGTTCTTGTAATACTCGACTCCCTGAACCAGTGAATTGGAGCAGTTGCCGACACCGACAATTGCAACGCGGATTTCTTTATTTGACACTAGGACTTCCTTTCCGAATTGATCATTTCTTCGAGCCAAGCGATCTCTCGCTCCGCTGTCTCTAAGGAATGGCGGCGCCACTCCACTAAGTACTTATCGAGACCAACTGCAGAGCGATCTAAATCTGCTCGGAGTATGTCGGCTCGCTCTTGAAGTCGACGTAACCGTCCCTCAAGAATTCTTAATCGATTTCTCTTTGATGTTGGACTAAAAAATGCGACATGGACTTCAAAATTGTCATCTTCCCAAGCAGAAGGCGAAACTTGTTCAGTTAATTGATCGAAGCGTTCGCGACCTTTTCTCGTAATTGAGTAAACCAGACGAGTTCGCTTGGAACGTCCACCCTTGGGAACTTCCTCTTGCTCCACCAGTCCGAATTCAGTCATTCGTCGAAGCTGGGGGTAAAGAACTGAGAATGAAAGTGCGCGAAATGGACCGAATATGGTGCGAAGTCTTTTTCTAAGTTCATAACCATGTAAGGGGTCCTGGGCGAGTAGGCCCAGAAGGGCAAACTCCAAAGACTCTGATCGTGACCGCACGTATCCCCCTGTATATCGATTCGATATATCGAGTGGATACTAGTGGCAAATTCACGCTAATTCCTCTTAACTCCCTTGCAAAATTCCCAGCAAGAGTGTGGTTTTCTGCCCGAATAGGTGTTTAATTGCCTTATTCGGGCAAAAACAGGCGACTGGAGGTAGTTATGGCTCTGTTGGCTGCTGAGCGACGCCTGGAACTTATCGCCCTAGCTAAAGAAGTTGGAAAGGTAGATGCGCTTAACGCTGCCGAGCGTTTCGGTGTTGCCGTCGAGACTATCCGGCGCGACCTCGATCTTCTTCAGCGACAAGGAATCATGAGGCGGGTCCATGGCGGCGGGATTCTTATCGATCGAATCCAATCGGAACTTTCGGTGGAAATTCGAAGAAGCCAAAATCATGAAATCAAACAACGCATCGCAGAAGTTGCGGCTAACTACATCCCGAAGTCTGGAACCATAATTGTAGATGCCGGCACTACCACCGAACTGCTCGCTCCATATCTTCGAAATCGCTCAGATCTCACAGTTGTAACAAACAGCTTAAATCTTTCGCTTGCAATTGGTGAGTCCGCTACAAATGTAATTTTACTTGGCGGAAGAATTCGCCCCGTTACATTAAGTGCGGTCGGAACCCATTCCTTAAATATGGTCTCTAGTTTGCACGCTTCCGTATGTTTTATCGGCACCAATGGAATCGATTCACGAGTTGGTTTCACGACACCTGATATCGATGAAGCTGAAGTCAAGAGGATTATGATTCTTAATTCTCAAGAATCTATCGTTCTCGCAGACCATACAAAATTTTCGCAAATCTACACATCTAGCTTTGCAACAAACAGAGAAGTTGATCGCATAATTACGGATGTAGGGGCGCCGCTTGATCAAGTTGAGGCGCTACGAAACTCTGAAGTGGAAGTTGTATTGGCATGATTACAACACTCACTCCTAGCCCTTCGCTCGATCTTGAGTATCAATTACCAAATCTACAAATAGGAGCGGTAAATCGAGCCGGATATTTTGGACAACGGGCTGGCGGTAAAGGAGTTAATGTCTCTCGTGTACTTGTACGTATGGGGGTAGCCACCAACGCATTAGTGCCTTTGAATGAAGCCGAGAGCGGAACCTTCTTGGCAAGTGCCGAAATCGATCGAATTCCCATTAAAGCAATTGAAATTGAATCCGGCGTTCGTTTTAACGTAACGCTGCTTCACAATCAGAAAACCACCAAGATAAATGCTGCGACTAAAGCTTGGTCAAAAAAGGAATCTAAGAGAATTTCTGATGCGTTTCACGCCCAGGCTAGAAAGAGTGAATTTGCCGTGATTGGTGGCTCGCTTCCTGAGTCAACACCAACTCAGTGGTTGTCGGACTTGGTGAGAGAAAATAAAAGTCGCACTCGCATCGTTGTTGATTCAAGTGGTCCCGCGCTAAAAGAAGTGCTCTCCGCATCTCCGTACTTAATTAAACCTAATCGAGACGAAGCAGAAGAGTTACTTAATTCCTCGATAAGGGATTTATCAGATGCCAAGTTAGCCGCTCAGGAATTGAGAAAAATGGGCCCGGAAACAATTCTTCTAAGTCTTGGAAGTGCCGGAAGTGTGTACTGTTCAAGCGAATCATTAATTCACATCAGGCCCGCTGAACTAGCCGTACAGAGCACCGTTGGCGCAGGCGATGCATTACTAGCTGGCTTTGTCGGATCTTTTACTAAGGGTTTGGAATTTGCTCTAGCCTGCGGAACCGCCTGGGCAGAAGCAATTATCTCTAACCACGGACTTCATCTAGATGTTTCCGTTCAAGAATCGACTGTTAAGCGAATTATCGCTAGCGGAAGAATTAAGAATTTATTGCAGACAGAGAGCTCGCGCGTATGAGCGAAAAAACAGAATTCATGTCCCTCAAATGGGGATATGAATACGGGAGATTCCCGTATCTCTTTTCGAAAAGGGAGGAAACTGCATGACAAACTACATAGGTAGCGCCTCGACCCACTCGGGTTGGCGTGCGACCCTACAAAAAGTGGGTGGCAATCTCGCAGGTATGGTGATTCCAAATATTGGAGCATTCATAGCTTGGGGCTTGTTGACCGCTCTCTTCATTCCAACTGGATGGATTCCGAATGAAGATTTCGCAAAGATGGTAGGTCCGATGATTATCAACCTGCTACCAATTCTTATTGCTTTCACTGGCGGCCGAATGGTTCATGGCCACCGCGGTGCAGTAATTGGTGCGGTTGCAACCGTCGGCGTCATCGTTGGAACTGATATCCCAATGTTCTTGGGCGCCATGATTATGGGTCCATTAGCCGCTTGGGTTCTCAAGAAAATCGATGCAGTACTCGATCCAAAAGTGCCTGTCGGATTCGAGATGCTCATCAGTAATTTCTCTCTCGGCATCAGCGGCCTTCTTATGGCGATGTTGGGATACCTAGGCATTGGCCCAGTCGTTAAGTCAATTAGCGATGTACTTGGCAATGCAATTCAATCATTGGTTGACAATGGTCTTCTTCCTCTTGCTTCGCTCATAATTGAGCCAGCAAAAGTTCTATTTTTAAATAACGCTATCAACCATGGTGTTCTTGGACCTCTAGGTGTTGCTGAAGCACAAGAGACTGGTCGTTCCATTCTCTTCATGCTTGAGACCAACCCTGGTCCTGGACTTGGCGTATTACTCGCATTCTGGGTAGCTGGACCTCGCTTAATTCGTGGTTCAGTACCAGGCGCGGTAATTATTCATTTCCTTGGTGGAATTCATGAGATTTATTTCCCATACATTCTCATGAAGCCAAGAATGATCCTTGCAGCAATTGCAGGTGGCGCAACTGGCGTATTTGTTAACGTCGCACTGGATAACGGATTGACTGCAACACCGTCTCCAGGTTCTATCTTCGCCTACCTCGTGGTTACTCCGCAGGGTTACACATTTAAAGTTCTTCTCGCGATAGCAGCGTCAGCAGCAGTAGCATTCCTAGTCGGATGGCTATTACTGAAATCTGATAAATCCTTGGATCAAGCTGATCTAGAGGCCGCTAAAGCACGAAAAGACTCATTGAAGAACGGTTAACATGGCGAGTATCTCTGGCTCTGATGTGAAGCTTGTCGTTATTGCCTGTGAAGCAGGCATGGGTTCAAGCGTGATGGTTGCGAATATGATTGCCAAACAGTTGAAGGCTCATGGCATCAAAGCAACACACTCGCCTGTTAATCAATTGGCAAGTTCGGGCGCAGATCTCGTTCTGTGCCACCGTGGGCTCTCCGGACGAGCAAAACAAACGGTGCCCGACACGGTCGTGATTCCCTTTGACATGTTCTTAGGCGACCCTGCTATCGCATCAGTAGTTCAGGCGATAAAGGATGGTTCAACCATCACAGATGGCTAAACCACTTATCTCGCTGGAAGGTATCCACTTAGGTGCCACCGCTTCAACGAAAGAAGAGGCGGTGGCCCTTTGCGGTAAAGCGCTATTTGATCTGGGCGCAGTACAAGAAGGCTATTTATCTGCGATGCAGGAAAGAGAAATAATTTTTCCTTCGTACATGGGAAATGGAGTTTCCATTCCTCATGGAACTGATGAAGCTCGCTCACTTGTGAACTTCGGCCAACTAGTATTTATAAGATTCACCGACCCAATCCCATGGGGCGATGAATCTGCAACGATTTGCATTGGTATTGCAGCAAAAGAAGATGAGCATGGAGAAATCCTTGGTAATCTTGCGGAAGTCTTAGTTGATGAAGAACGACTACGAAAACTAAATCAATCAGAGGATAAAGAAGAAATACTTAAAGTTCTGATAGCGAATTAGCCAAAATTTTCTCCATAGAAAGGTTTAACAGTGAAAGCAGCGCTCTTTAAGGAACCCGGTAACCTCTCCATAATTGAAGTGCCGAAACCAAATGCCGGCCCCAAAGAGATTCTGATTCGAGTAAAGACCTGCGCTACTTGTGGTACAGATGCGAAAATTTTTAAACATGGCCACCCTCGCCTAAAGCCGCCTCAGGTTATCGGACATGAAATCTCTGGCGAAATTGTAGAAATTGGTGGCGAAATCACTGGATTTTCAATTGGCGATCGGGTTCAAGTTATCGCCGCCATTCCCTGTGGTGACTGTTGGCTTTGCAAATCCAATCGAATGACTATCTGTGAAAACCAATTAAGTATGGGCTATCAATTCGCTGGTGGCTTTGCGGAATTTATGGTTATTCCTTGGGAAGTAATTCGGGTAAATGGTGTGAATAAAATTCCTGACAATGTATCTTTTGATGAAGCTGCCGTAACCGAGCCGTTAGCCTGCGTCCTTAATTCTCAGAAAATTGTTGGAATCACAAAAGGAGACACGGTTCTCGTGATGGGAGCGGGGCCAATTGGATGTCTTCACGTACGGCTAGCTCGCGCTTTAGGCGCCGAAACGGTTTATCTTGCAGACATCAATGGCGAACGTCTTGCACTTTCTTCTGAAAAAGTTAAGCCAGATGCATCAATTGATATGGGCAAAGAAGATCTCGCTACCGCTATCAAAACTCTGACAAATGGCCGTGGCCCTTCTGTCGTAATAACTGCGGCGCCTTCAGGCGCGGCTCAAGAACTGGCGATATCGATAGTCTCCCCAGGAGGAAGAGTTAGCTTCTTTGGCGGCCTTCCAAAAGATAAGCCTTTCATTAATTGTGATGCCAACATTGTTCACTATAAAGAAGTAACGCTTTTCGGTGCCAATGGTTCTAGTCCAAGTCAAAATCTTGAAGCGCTGCACATGATATCTAGCGGTAAGGTCGCGGTAAGCGATCTGATTACGCATAAAGTCTCATTAGATCGCGTATCTGATGCAATTGATGCTGTGATGAGTGGCACGGCTATCAAAGTTGTGGTCAATCCATAACATGTTCACGCGAAGTATGGAAGTAAAAGCTGCGGTTGGTCTCCATGCCAGACCAGCTGCTCAATTTGCTGAAATCGCAAAAACTGCTGGCTTCCCGGTGAAAGTTGGCCGAAACGAGAGTGGACTCGTTAATGCCGCGAGTCCCTTACGTTTGCTTACCTTGAAGGTCGCGCAAGGCGAATCAATATTGGTCGTCTGTGAAACTTCCGACGAAGCAGGCGCAAAGAAGATATTGGACAATTTAGAAGCCTGCATCCAAAATTAACTATGGCAGGGATATCAGGCTACGGCGTTGGCGATCAACCCGTAATCGGAAAAATTTTTTTAATTGAACGCGGTAATTCAGATTCACACGATTCACTTAAAAAGCTCTCTTCCGAAGATGCCATTACTAGATTAAGCGAAGCTGTTAAGAAAGTTGAAGCAGATTTCAATGAATCCATCAAGGCTTCCAAAGATACAACGCTAAGGGATATTCTCAATGCTCAGTTAGCCCTGATTACCGACCCAGAGCTCTCTTCCGCGATTATAGAATCAATAAATTCTGGGAAATCCCTACCTCAAGCAATTGAAACGGCCATCAACGAATTTACCTCACTCTTAGTCGGCGGTAGCGAGGAGTTTGAGGCTCGTATCGCAGACTTAAAAGAAATTGGAGTGAGATTGATTGATGCTGCAGCCGGAAAATCTACTTTATTGAATTTTCCGAAAGATGGTGAGTGGATTGTCGTCTCAAATGATCTAAGTCCGCTTGAAACCTCTAAATTCACTTCAGCTATTAAAGGAGTCGTCACAAAGGATGGCGGACCGACTTCCCACACGGCAATCGTCTGTCGGCAATTGCGAATATCTGCGGTTGTTGGTTGTGGTGATATCTCTCAATTAAAAGCAGATGAAACTATAACGTTAGATCCCACAGAAAATGCGGTCTACCTTGGATCAAGAACCATTGAACACACAGTTCCATGGTGGGAAAATCTGCCCAAACAAAAAACATCTGTTTTCCGCCCCTTAGGAAATGTTGGCTCCGCAAAAGATGCCGCACTTGTTAAATCATCAAAAGCTCTAGGAGTCGGTCTGCTCCGAACTGAATTGCTATTCCTAGACGCCAAAGTAGAACCAACAATCGAGGAACAATTCAAGATATATAAAGAAATCGTCTCTAATTGCCCCGAGGGCGAAGTTATATTTCGAACGCTTGATGCCGGAACCGATAAACCAATCGAATTTTTAAATCTGGGCATAGAGGAGAATCCGGCCTTAGGTGTTCGGGGACAACGCATTTCTTGGGTGAGGCCCCATTTTTACGAAAATCAATTACGAGCGATCAAAGAAGTTTCGACCCAATTCCCAAATCGAAAAATCTCAGTTATGGCCCCCATGATTGCAAATGCGCAAGAGGCAACAGTTTTCTCAAATTCCGCAAGAGAACTAAATTTCGAATCAATAGGAGTAATGGTTGAAATTCCTTCAATTATCGAAGATATTACAAATTTACCTGAATCCATAAATTTTCTTTCTATCGGAACAAATGATCTCTCGCAATATTTATTTGCGGCTGACCGTCAAAACTCTACCGTCGCACATCTTTTAAATCCTTGGCAACCAATACTTCTCAAAACAATCTCAAGAATTTGTGACCTCGCTAAATCTCGAGGGATAAAAGTTGGTGTTTGTGGCGAGGCGGCATCCGATCGCTTACTCGCTCCGGTTCTTATTGGGCTCGGAGTTGAATCCTTGAGTGCAGGTGCAGGAGCTGTTTCAGATCTAGTTGCGATTTCTCATGCCCTCTCCCTATCTCAGGCGAGAGCAGCCGCGGAAATCGCTATCAACTCAAAATCTGCAAATGACGCTCAACGCGCAGTAAAAAATCTCCTTAACTCAAAGATATAAATCCAGTTTCGGCGCGCCTTACGCCCTAGTAACGAGTCGCTAGTTCTAGCCTCCTTCTTTAGTGCGCCTCCTTCATAACCAATGGGCGTGCTAGAAATGAGGACCATTCACATGAGCCTTCTCTCATGGAAACTCCACGGAAATGGAACCAGCATCGCTCCGGGCGAAGTTGTATCCACGGATGAACGACTTAGCTGGCCAAGAACTATCGGTGTTGGACTACAGCACATCGCTGCCATGTTTGGCGCGACTTTCCTTGTACCAATTCTTACCGGGCTACCGCCTACGACCACACTCTTTTTCTCCGGAGTTGGCACGATGCTCTTTCTTATTCTTACCCAGAACAAATTGCCAAGTTATCTTGGTTCTTCCTTTGCGTTCCTTGCTCCCATAGCCGCATCTGTAAAGAGTGACAGCATGGCTGTTGCACTTGGCGGCGTTGTCGCAACCGGCGTGCTCTTAGCGCTCGTTGGATTTATCGCAAAGATGGTAGGTACTGGATGGATTGATTGGATGCTGCCACCTGTTGTTACCGGAACCATTGTTATGGTTATTGGTTTCAACCTTGCAGGCGCCGCAAAGGGAAGCCTTGCCAGCGGTCCGATGCTCGGCACGATAACGCTTATTGCAATCGCTTTCTTCGCAGCTTTCTCTCGCGGATTTCTTGGTCGAATCTCAATCTTTATGGGGCTACTAGTTGGATATTTGGTTGCCTTCTTGATGGGTGATGTCAAGACCGATGGAATTTCCGCAGCAAAGTGGATTGCAGCACCTACATTCACAACTCCTGAATTCAAGTTGAGCGCGATCGTGCTCTTCTTGCCGGTAGTTCTAGTTCTTATCGCCGAAAACGTTGGACACGTAAAGGCGGTAGCAACAATGACAGGCAAGAATCTTGACGATCAGATGGGCAATGCTCTCCTCGCTGATGGCGTCGCAACAACTCTCGCAGGAGCTGGCGGCGGATCTGGAACCACCACTTATGCTGAAAATATTGGCGTAATGGCGGCAACGCGCGTCTATTCCACAGCGGCCTATTGGATCGCTGCTATTGGTGCGATTGTGCTCTCAATCTCGCCGAAATTCGGTGCGGTTCTTAGTGCAATTCCAGGCGGAGTGCTTGGCGGAGTTCAAGTTGCTCTATTCGGAATGATTGGAATTCTTGGCGCCAAGATTTGGATTGAATCTCGAGTTAATTTCGCAGATTCCACAAACTTGGTAGTTGCAGCTTCTGCAATCATTATTGGAATTGCAGATATTTCCTGGACAAGCGGTGATTTCACATTTAATGGAATCATTAATGCCACTCTTGTTGCAGTAATTGGGTATCGCGTATTTCACGCAATCTCCAAATCAAGAGGAACTAGCGCTGCATAGTTAGGAAAGTTCAGAACAGAGGCGGATTTCTCCGCCTCTGTTTCATTTTTCTCTAAAATATGTAGATAATTGAGATATGGTAATTCCTAGTAGATTTCCTGAGTATCTGATTGCGTCAGCACTCATAATCTTGGCACCTGGCCCGAGCGTACTTTTTGCAATTGCGCGAGCAATTTCATGGGGGCGCGCTACGGCAGTTGCAACGGTTGTAGGTAATGCCCTGGGAATGTTTGCGCTTTCAATATTAATTGCCTTCGGTCTTGGTCCACTGCTTGAGCGAAGTGAATTTGCATTCATTACAGTCCAAATCCTTGGTGGTTTGTATCTGATTTACCTTGGAATAGATGCGCTTAAGCATTCAAGAATTGCCGCTTCGGAAATGGTAAGCCAAGGCGAGATTAGGCCTTCCCACCTTCGCTCGATTAGAGATGGTTTCTGGGTCGGTGCGCTTAATCCCAAGGGGCTGGTGTTCTTTGCAGCAATACTTCCGCAGTTCTTAGATCGTGATGGAGAAAATCTCACCGGCCAGCTTCTTTTGATGGGGGCAACTTTTGCTATTTTGGCGATTATTGGCGATGGCACTTGGGGTCTTCTCGCGGGAACAGTAAGAGCTTGGATGGCAAGCTCGCCAATGCGCCTTGTACTCCTACGAAGACTTGGTGGGGCGGTAATAATTTTGCTCGGTCTCTTTACCCTGATTTCCGTGGCGTAGCCCGAGTTTGTCAGTCTCCAACGGCACAATCTCGCCCATGAGTAAAGCGCGCGAATTCATAAGCCCAAGTGATCTCACCTTCTCTTGGGATAACTGCCACCGTTGTCTCTGGCTTTATTACAACCACGGATTAAAGGCTCCTTCATTCTTTCCTCTAGTAGGCGAACTCTCAGCTCTACAAGAAAGCCATTTCGCTAACGCAACTTCAAAAGATCTTCACCCAGATATCCCTGAAGGTCGAGTTGTGGGTAAAGGCGGATGGGTTAAATCAATTCCAATACCAATCAATGGAAACTCTTCGCCCTTTGCGATTAGAGGTAAATACGACTTACTAATGGAGTTTTCTGACGGAACTTACGGCGTAATCGATTGCAAGTTCCAAGGAAAAGATAACGATAAGAGTGAGTTCTACTCCCCACAATTAGAGGCTTATGCATTCTCACTTGAAAATCCAGCCTCAGATGCCCCAAAGAAAGTTTCGGTCTTAGGTCTCTTAGTTTGGTCACCAAAGAAGCCTGTCGGAAATCCAAATGATGGATTTAATCTTGAACTTAATAGTTCATGGTTCCCAATAAAGCGCGACCCCGCTTCGCTCTCAAATCGGTTGACCGAATTTATTACGATGGTCTCCGGCCCTACTCCGGTCCGAGATAGCTCTTGTGAAAATTGTAAATTTATCTCCGAGCGCCGAGAAGTTTTTGGATCTGAGTAACTAGCTCTTTTTTCTACTTCGTTTTCGAACTGGTTTTTTGTTACGTTCCGCTTCTAGCGCCTCTTTAGCCTGTGAGGCATAGATATCTACATACTCTTGTCCAGACATTTCTTGTAACTTCTTCATAATTTGATCGGTCGCTTTCCTTAACTTTTCAGGATCGCTACCGTTTTCAACTCCTTCAAAATACATAGGTTCACCGAATTTCATTTCAACTCTAAGTATTTTCGGTATCACTTTGCCAGTCGGTTGAATTTCAGCGGTATTGAACATTGCAACTGGAATGACCGGGGCTCCAGATTCAAAAGCAAGTCGAGCAACTCCCGTTCGACCGCGGTATAGCCGTCCATCAGGAGATCGCGTCCCTTCTGGATAAATGCCAAGACACTCTCCGTTAGCAAGAACGGATAACCCCGTTAGAAGTGCTGCCTCAGATTTAGATCCACCAGCTCGATCGACTGGAACTTGGCCCAATGCGATGAAAGTTAACTTTTTTAAAAGTCCTTTTGGTCCAGGCGATGTGAAGTACTCGCTCTTTGCAAGAAACGTTACTTTCCTTGGGATAACAAGTGGCATAAAAATTGAATCACTAAATGAGAGGTGATTCGAGGCAATTATTACTGGGCCTTGTGCCGGTACATTTCTAAGTCCACTTACCTTCGGTCTAAAGAGCAGAGTTAAAACAGGCATTAGAAAAGATTTAAGTAATCCATATGCAACCTTGTCGCCTTGAACGACTGAGGGCCGCCTGCGAAGCGCCATGGGGTTAATTTACGACCCCTATGCCTTGACCTGACAAACCTGTGACAAAATCGAGCGTGTGAGCATTCCTAATGCCGAGCCATTTCACCTTGCTGGCAATCAGGTTGCGGTTTTGCTGATTCATGGATTTTCGGGTTCGCCAGTATCGATTCGACCATGGGCAGAAGGTTTGCATGCTAAGGGTTACACGGTTTACGTACCTCGCCTTCCCGGACATGGAACTAATTGGAGCGAGATGAATGAAACTTCTTGGCAAGATTGGTATCGAGAAATTGAAAAGAATTTTGAAACTATTCGAAATAACCATCAAAGAATCTTCGTCGCAGGATTTTCTATGGGTGGAGCACTCGCACTTCATCTTGCCGCCCAAAAAGGAAAGGCGATAGAAGGATTGATATTGGTTAATCCTTCAATTGGCGACGACCGACTAGTGATGTCACTAGTGCCAATCATTAAATATTTCATACCCTCAATTGTGGGGCGAGGCACCGATGTTGCGGCTCCGAACCCGCCTCGACATAGTTATGGCCGAACGCCGTTGAAAGCTCTGCACTCTTTACAGAAACTGTGGCGTAAGGTGCGAAATGAGCTATCTGAAGTAGATGTTCCACTAATGATTGGTTACTCCATTCAAGACCACGTCGTAGATCCAAAATTCTCAGAGATGGTAATTGATAATGTTTCTTCAGTAGATATTCGAGAAGTTATCTTTGAGAACTCTTTTCACAACGTAGCTCTGGATTTCGACTTACCTTTACTGGTATCTGAATCACATTCTTTTATCCGAGATGTTTTAACGGGAGAAGTATCAACGGAAAGTCTCATTGATGACGAATTTAATTCAATAGTTGAAGGTCTAGCTCTAGACGAGTCTTCGCCAAGTGATTATCTAGATGAATTAGAGCAATCTGGAGTCGATGTTTATCCAGGTGACAATAAGCCGCTTCCTACTTTAACTTCCGTGCAACGTGGAGCCCTAGTTGGAGTGATTGGCGGTCCCTCCTACGTTTTGATTACAGCTCTAACCCCCATTGACCCTTTTGGAATCGGATTCTGGCCAGGTGCAATTGCACTCATGGCCGGCGTGATCACTTTTTTCTGGCAGATGAAGCCAGACCCAGATGACGACGACGGGATTGCCCTTTGAAAAGAAAATTTAGATGGGGCGTGATTGGGACCGGAGGCATCGCACGCGCGTTTGCGAAGGATCTTGAACTTACCGATGGAGATCGAGTCACACATTTCGGATCAAGAACACCGGCAAAGGCTGAAGCGCTAGCTCGTGAATTTGGCGCAACGCCAATAACTGGTTACGAAAATCTAGTAAATGCCGATGTAGACGCTATCTATGTTGCAACTCCGCATTCATTGCATTCACAAAATGCCATCCTTGCTCTCTCAGCCGGAAAGCCAGTTCTGGTTGAGAAACCTTTCGCCGGCAACGCTCAGCAAGCTAAAGCGATGATTGATTCCGCTCAATCGCAAAAAATTCCGTTAATGGAGGCGATGTGGAGTCGCTTCCTGCCCAATTTCATCCGCCTGCGAGGAATTGTAAATAGCGGTGTGATTGGTGAAATCATCTCTATCCAAGCCGATCACGGCCAAGCACTGCCTAAAGATCCATATTATCGATTACATTCTCCAGAGCTAGCAGGTGGTGCGCTTCTTGATTTAGGCATTTATCCAATTTCGCTAGCTTCAATGTTGTTAGGTCGACCTGAGAAAATTATTGCCGATGGTGTAATGAATGAATCTGGCGTTGACTCGCAAACTTCCATGATTTTTACTTATGAGAATGGCGCACAAGCTAATCTAACAACCACGCTTTTGGTTAGAACGCCTTGTGTTGCAACAATTGTTGGAAGCATTGGACGAGTTGAAATAGATAGTAATTTCTATACACCAACCTCTATGCGCACTGTAATCAGTGGCGAGACGAAGGAATATCCCAATCTGTATTTAGGTCATGGCTTACGCGAGCAAGCTCTTGCCTTTAAAGATTTAATAGAATCTGGAGAAATTGAAAGTAAAGTCATGAGCCATAGCGAGAGTTTGGAAATCATGGAAACTATGGATGAAATACGACAACAGATTGGGTTGAGATACCCCTTCGAGAGTTAAAGCTAGCCTTCGAGTTTCTGTTTCAGCTGTGAGAGCGCCGCTTCAATAGTTGCCATCTCAGCTTTTCTTCGCATCATGTCAGGAACTGGCATTGAGACCTGGACATTTAAGCTATATGTGACATCACAACTCTCGCCGCCATCTTTGATGGAGTAACTTCCCGTCATCTCAGTCATCAGATCAGCTTCTTCAAGTGTGAATGAGATTGAATTTGGAAATGCGGAGTAGTCGTAAATAAGTTTGGCGCGATCCTTGAGAACCCCAGCTTCAATCTTTACGGTCGCCGAAGTTGGACGTCCGGAACCATCACGCTCATGAACCTCAACTTGCTTGATCGCCGAGGACCACTTCGGGAAGCTCTCAAGATCTGCCAAAGTTGCCGCCACATCGCTTGCTGGGGCCTCGATAGTTACCGTCTTTGAAGACATTTCCGCCATGGGGTGAGGTTACCTCTTCCGATAGACCCCCTCTACCAGTAGTTTTCCGCCATGACTGAATTCTTCGTACCAGCTCTCGAGCCCGCAGCAACCGCCGGCAACCTAACCAATTTGATCGCGGAACGCGCCTGGTTTGAACCAGAGCGCATTATGGTTTCCAGACCTCTCGGAGATGGTTGGCAGCCTGTTAACGCCCGCGAATTAGAAGCTGAGGTACGAGCAACCGCAAAGGGACTGATTGCATCCGGAGTTGAGATTGGCGATCGCGTTGCGATCATGGCGCGCACTCGATACGAATGGACGATTCTTGATTTTGCAATCTGGTTTGCCGGCGGCGTACCGGTACCAATCTATGAGACGTCCTCTCCAGAACAAGTCGATTGGATTCTAACTGACTCCCACTCCGTAGCAATAATAGTTGAAACACCGCAACTCAAAGATTTAGTCACTCCAGTTCTTCCAAGTTTTACCAAGAACTGTTGGACTATGACTGAGAATGTACTTTCACAATTAGAGTATCTCGGTCGTGAAATCTCCGATGCAGAAATCGACCGCAGGCGCAGCGCTCTTACTCCTGACACGCTCGCTACCTTGATTTATACATCAGGCACAACTGGTAAGCCAAAAGGCGTCCAACTAACCCACGGCAACTTCCTTTCCGAGTGTGGAAATGTTGTTATGGGAGCTTCCGATCTTTTCTTGAAACCAGGCGGTTCGACGCTCTTGTTCCTTCCTGTTGCACACGTTTTTGGTCGCATGGTGCAGATAGGTTCTTTACGTGCCGGACTTCACCTTGCTCATTGTGGTGATGTGCTCGGACGATTGACGACCGATCTTGCATCATTCAAACCCACCTTCGTACTAGCTGTACCGCGAATTTTTGAGAAGGTTTACAACAGCGCTGAATCGAAAGCAGATGCGGCTGGTAAAGGTGCGATTTTCCGAAAGGCTGCGAATATCGCTATCGAATACAGCCAATCTCTCGATGAAGGGAAAGTGCCTCTGGGCTTAAAGGTAAAACACGCACTCTTTGATCGCTTGGTTTATTCCAAGATTAGAAATGGACTTGGTGGAAGAGTTGAAGCTGCGATATCCGGTGGTGCGCCACTTGGTGAGCGGCTTGGTCATTTCTTCCGAGGCGCTGGCGTTCGAGTTCTAGAGGGATATGGCTTAACTGAAACTACTGCCGGTGCAACTTTAAACCTAACAACTGCTCACAAAGTTGGTTCTGTTGGAAGGCCAATTCCTGGAACAACGATAAAGATCGCAGATGATGGCGAGGTGTTGATTAAGGGACCAATCGTGATGCGAGGCTACTGGCAGAACGATGCCGCAAATAGTGAAGTCTTCTCTGATGATGGTTACTTCAAGTCTGGAGATTTAGGAAAACTAGATGAAGAGGGCTATCTCTATATAGTCGGTCGCAAGAAGGAATTGATCGTAACTTCTGGTGGAAAAAATGTTGCACCTGCAGTGCTTGAAGACCGACTTCGCGCTCATTCTCTTGTAAGTCAATGCATCGTCGTGGGTGATAATCAACCATATATTGCAGCGCTGATAACAATTGACCCAGAATCTATCAAGGGATGGATTACCGCCAATAAGAAAGATGGCGCCACCGTTGCCGATTTAACTAATGATCCAGATTTGATATCGGTAATTCAGACTGCTGTTGATGAAGCAAATAAGGCAGTAAGTCGAGCCGAATCAATTAGGAAATTCAAGATTCTCCCCGTTGATTTCACTATTGCTGGTGGACATCTCACCGCAAAGCTTTCTGTGAAACGTCACGTGGTTCAAAAGGAGTTTGCTTCCGAGATCGCAGAGCTTTTTGCCTGATCGCTTGGAACTTGCGCGCCGACTTCACGATGGGCCGGCGCAGCAGATTGTTGCTCTGGGACTTTCCCTTGATGAGCTAATTAGTAATCCAAGCCTTGAAGGTCCAACTCGTAACCAATTAAGAAAAATTCGACTAGACCTTCTTCTCTTAAGCCGTTCTCTTAGAGATGAGATCTATCTGCTTAGGACAAAATCGCTTTTTGAACTTGAAGCAATACTCAAAGATATTCTCGGTGAGATAAGAGTAGATATTAATTTGCCAAATCTTTCACTTGGTCAAGACGTTGAAGATGCGATTGTGAGATCTATTAGCGAAATAGCGCGCAATAGCGCACGCCACTCCAGATGTGATCGATTCTCGGTGAAGTCTGTTATTTCCAATAATTTATTGGTACTTGAAGTTTCGGATAACGGAGTTGGAGGAATAACCCATTCTGATCGAAATTTTGGGATTCGCTCCATTTCCGAGGCAATTGAAATGGTTGGCGGTTACGTTAACTGGGAGTCTGATGGAACCGGATCTCGATATTTAGTCACTATCCGACTCGCATGAGCATTCGAATACTGGTCGTAGATGACCACATCTTGGTAAGAGAGGGATTGAGAAGAGCACTGTCTCGGGAAAATGAATTCTCTGTTATAGGTGAAGCGGCTTCTAAACGTGAGGCGCTCGTGCAAATTCCCCATCACAGTCCAGATGTTCTTGTTGTAGATCTACATCTGCCCGATGGAAATGGACTTGAAGTTATCGCTTGGGCTAGAGCTCTATCGCAACAAATGGGAATAGTTGCCTTGACCTTCTCAAAGTTTCCAGAACATATCTTGGCCTGTATGGAATCAGGTGCCAGCTCATACGTTGATAAATCAGCTCCCATAAGTGAATTAATAAGCGCAATAAAGACGAGTTCTTTAAATCCACTAACTTTTGCAGCGAGGAAAATTACGGATGCAATATCTCTAAAAAATCAAAGCGTAGGACTAACCGCGCGAGAGCTAGAAATTCTAGAGATACTTCCCACCGGAGATACAGTTTCACAAATGGCGCAACATCTATTTGTTACTGAATCCACAATCAAGACTCATCTAGCTTCCATCTACCGAAAACTTGGAGCAACAAATCGAGTACAAGCAATCAACGCGGCAAGAAAGTTGGGTCTGTTACCTCATTAATCAGATTGCGTAGCGGTAATCTTCAGTAACTTATTGAATTCTTCAGCCCAGATATCCCAATCCCAATTGTTTTCTGCAAATAGCCGTGCTTGCTCGCTCATGCTAAATCTCAGTTCTTCATTCCGCAGGAGATAAAGTGACCGCTCCGCTATTTCCCTAACGTCTTTTCCATTGACCACAAATCCTGTTTCGCCGTGACGTACGGCATCGGGCGCTCCACCAGAATTTCCAACTATGACAGGTAGTCCACACGCGCTTGCTTCTAAGTAAACAATTCCTAACCCCTCTACTTCCAAACCAAATAATCGCGTTCTAGCGGGCATTACAAAGAAATCTCCTACTGAGAGATAGTTAGGAAGATCTTCATATGCAACCCGACCAAGGAACTTAACGTTTTCAGTTAATTTTAGTTTTCTTGAGATTCCTTCTAGTTCTTTTCGATACGGACCTTCTCCAATAAGCAAAAGCGTTATATCTGGGTATTCATCTTTAATAATCGAAAGCGCTTCTAAAAGTCGATCCTGTCCTTTTCGATGTACCAGTCGCCCGACTGAGACTATGACGGGAGAATCGGACAAATTCAACTCTCTTCTTAGCCCATCCCCACGAGGACGGAAGTGCTCTACATCTATTCCAGGAGCGATTTGTATTAGTTTCTCACTTGGTACCACTCTTGAAATTTCTTTAGCTGTGAAGGAACCTAGATATCCGAAATTATCTATATGGCTAGCGCTAAAACGCATTAACCACGAAAAAGGAGGAATTTTTGCCCACCAAATTTCATGGCCGTGGGTTAAAGTCACAATTCTTTTTATTTTAGGCAGGCGCAACCATTTTGCTGATATTCCAAGTGGAGCCGCAGCCCCAAACCAAATCAGTTCAATCTCATTTTTCTTGATTACTTTACGCAATGCGCTAATGACTCTTGGCGTAGGCAAAAGAATGCGGCTACGATCGCGAATTACTTCGACACCGAATTTATGCTTCCACTCCAAATCGTATTCCTCAGATTTAGGTTGGTTAGATGTGTAAACAATTACTCGTGCATCTGCTATTCGAGCTAACAGTCCCTCAATAAAGGTTTCGATTCCACCGGCGCGCGGTCCAAAGTCGTTGGTTACAAGTAATACTCGAACCGGTTTTTCCTTAGAGACGACGAGCTCCTACATACTTTTTGCGGCCAAAGAAATTTCCAAATTCTGCAATCTGGACTCTTGCCCCCGGGCGCGGTGCATGCACCATCTTGCTCTTGCCGATATAAATTCCAACATGCGAGATTGGGCTACCGAAGAAAACTAAATCTCCAGGGAGTAAATTGCCGCGAGCTACAGCTCGTCCATAACCAAATTGTGCTCTCGAAGAGTGAGGAAGCCGAACCCCGGATTGTTGAAATGCTCGCATAGTTAAACCAGAGCAATCCCACTTAATTGGACCAGATGCGCCCCAGACATAGTTATCGCCAATTTGTTTAACAGCATATCTAAGTGCAACGCCTGCTCTACCCGATACCGTATTTGCAAGTCGGGCCTGCTCTTTCGAATACTTTTCGCGCGCATCTTCATCCATCGCCTGTAGACGCAGTAAGCGCTCACGATCGGCTTTTTCTAATTTAGAGAGTAACTTTTCAGCTGCTGCTAACTTCTGTTCAACTTGAGCAGCCTGTGCGCGGTAGCGAGCTTCCGCAGCTTTAACCAGGCTTAACTTATCCCCCACAGTAAGTGAAGTCGCATCAAGACGTTGCTTAGCAATTGCAAATTGCCGCAACTTCAAGGATTGTTTTCGAGTTACGCTCTCTAGCGATCCGGCGGCAGATAAATAAAGTGTCGGATCTGATGAGAAAAGTAGTTCAACGCTCTCACCTAATCCAGTAGATTTGTAGCGCGCGACTGCGATTGAGGCGAGCGATTTTCTGATTTCATCTACGTTTTCTTTCTGGCTTGCCGCTTCTTGCTGGACTGATGCCAGTTGTTTCTGGAGGCGTCCTAATTCAATCTTTGCGGCTTGAGCATTTTCACCAGCTTCTGCAGCATCTTCCTGGAGGCGTTCTACCTCAGCGCGAACTCTCAATAGATCCGGGTTGGGCGCTCCATACGAAGGTGGCGCCAGAGTGATAGCAAGGGCCACGGATAGTAGAGAGGCAAGAGTCCGAGGGCGGGTCATCGCTTTAGGCTAACCGCGTTACCTGGGAGGGCTCAACCTGAGAGCGAGTCTTTCGTCTGTGAGTCGCCTTGGAGCTGGAATCTAAGCGGCGGCACCATCCCTCGGGAGGCGAGTAGGTCGATAACCCGGGACTCCTCGCTTCCCATTGATCGAGGGTTGCCAATCAATACCGAGACCACGCAATCGTCGCACTTCAAATCTCTTACGGCGCAAGAGTCGCAATCAATGATCATGTCATGGAGGATAGAGAGGGGCACTGACATCGTATGCCACTATTTCTGTCACTATGTCTTCGGCCTCAGTTTCAAAGGTGCGGGCAAATCTCATTCTCGCCTCAGATGGCGCAACCACACTTAACGGCAGTTCGCGACCACTTAGTCCAAAAGCCGACCGGGAGCGATTTCACCTATTGCGTAGCCAGGCCGATGTAATTTTGATTGGTGGCAGAACCTTTAATGGTGAACCGTATCGAGGAATTTCTACGCCCCTTCTAGTAGCTAGTCGATCCCTAAGGATTGAGGTACCCGGCGTTGAATTTCATAACTGCTCTCCTATCGATTTAGTGCTATTGGCAAAAAGTAGATATCAATCAATTCTTATTGAAGGAGGAGTCAATTTCCTCTCAAGCATTCTCCCTGAAAAACTAATTGATCAATTTTTCTTGACGCGAGTAAATATGAGTGGTGATGGAAATATTTTTGACGAGAGAGATTTAAAAGATAATTATTCATTAACCGCACAAGAAACCTTAGAGGGCTTAAGCTTTGAACTATGGGAGCCTAACCCACCGAGATAAAGGCAACCCCGGCTACCGCAAAAGTGATACCTAAATACTGGATTCTGTGTAGCCTCTCACCTAAGAATTTAAATGCCAAAATAGAAGTGACTATCGGAAATAGCGAGCCCAAAACCATAGCGACTGAAACAAGCCCTTTTGTTGTTGCAATTCCAAGTAGGAAGTTTGCAAGAAAATCAGCAATCCCAACAAACAATAAAGTTGGGATATCACTTTTGGTAAAGCCACCGATCGACTTTGCGCGTAATGCAATGAAAACACAGATTGTTACAGATGCCAATCGCATTGTGGTCATAGTGTGTAACGAATCAACTCTCGCTCCAATTGCAATAAAAG
>Ga0129336_10000632_pt1 | contig 20829 bp, 22 predicted proteins | sample CPB6_02_DNA_FD_96878 | JGI IMG/M metagenome (GOLD analysis project Ga0129336, IMG submission 96878) | Freshwater to marine salinity gradient microbial communities from Chesapeake Bay, USA - CPBay_Sum_0.6_0.2_DNA | ecosystem: Environmental > Aquatic > Marine > Coastal | place: USA: Chesapeake... | reverse complement strand
CACCGAACTTGACGGTCTTGCCATTGACCTTAGTTTTGAACTTAGGTTCTGCCATTTTACAAATAGTTAGGTAATTACTTTACATTATCTACCCTGACCTCTATACTTCTTCTGCCTGCCCTCCTTTGGCCTCCTTGACTTTCGGTGCTTGCCCTCTCTGCGCTTGCCGAAGCTGACCTTTACTTGTGACTCCTTTGCTTTTTTCATGCTCAAATATCGTTTATTATCACTTACTTTTGTAATCCTCTATGCGCCTTGAAGATAACCTTTACTGCCAGAGAAATGGAGCTGCTCCGAGTGCTTGCCAAAGGCAGGCACTTTCTCAAAGATCAGGCTAATCCCAACAGATACAAGCAGCACTGGGGCAATGACCAGCAGACTGCTGACATGCTAGGTGTCATGGGTGAATATGCAGTATCTAAGGCTCTTAGAATTCCAATGGATATGAGCTGTGGTTTGGATGGTGATGGAGGCACAGACCTGATGATGGATGAGTATAACCTAGATGTAAAGACTACAAAGTACAAGACAGGAAGGCTGGTATTCAATCTGAATGATGAGCTAAAGGCTGATGTCTACATCCTATGCTGGGCAATTGAGGATCAGTCAGAGGTCATCCTGAAAGGCTACATAAGGAAGGCTAGCATGGCTGCTGTAATGGTTCAGCAGAACTTAGGCTATGGCCTCCGAAATGTCATTGAGCAAAGGCATCTAAAACCCATCTCCCTACTTATTGCTTATCGGGAGAAAAAGTAGGGTGAAGTTACTTCAGGCCAGCTCTGCCCTTCTCCTTTGCAGCCTCATACTGCTCCTGGCTTACAGGCCATAGCTGATGCCGGCAATTATAGCCACCTCGGTAGGTAAAGATGGTGGTGCTGTTAGTGCCTTTCATTCGACCATCCCAGTTCTTAAGGTCTGCCCACTTCTGCACCTCTTCCTTGGTGAAGTATCTGCCAGCTCTGGCCTCGCAGAATGGCCTTGAATCAGCTATCAATGTGCCTGCATAAAGGTAGTATTCTACACCAAGATCATCACTAATGGTCTGAATGTACTCTGAATTGAATGTCATCACAGCATCATTGGTAGTCTGCTTGATGTATCGGTTTAGAAATGGAGCTTCCTCTGGAGTGCCTTCGATAAACTTTCGTAAGGTCTTATTAAGTTCGGTGCGTGTGCCTACTCCGGCTATGTTATCCTTCAGCACCTCCTGAATGGCTGTGCCAAAGTTCTCCCTGATGCCAGCACCTAGCAGGGCATCCTTGGTAGTGGCTATGTTAGCCTCCAGAATGGCCTTGTATAGTTCTGTTTTAGGCTTAAATGCGCCTATTGACTCGGTTATAAACTCATTGCTGTAGGTAGCCAGCAGATTGAATCCAGCCAGCACCTCAGCTACCTGTGTCTGGTAGGTAGGGTTATTAATTATGGTGTCAGCAATGTCCTGCTTGAGCTTTATTAGCTGCTTAATTGTCTTTGCCCGGTCTTTTGAGTCAAGAGAAAGCTCACTTGCCAGGTCAATTACTTGCTGAGATAGCTTTTCAAAGACCTTTGGAAGGGCATTGCCCATCCGGCTTTCAATTGCCAGCTGTAGCTTCTGTATTTTCTCAATAATGTCCTGCTGTGCAGCCATTAAATCTGCTTAATCAGAGAGTCAATCTTAGCATTTAGCTTGTCAAAAAGCTTGGTATTGCCCAGCTTTGATGCCTTATCAGCAGCATTGGACAGCTGTTGTATAGCTAAAGGGAGCTTGCCAAGTTGATCTTGAGGCATTGCTTCTGCTTCATCTGGATTATCAGCTGGCATATCGGTTGGCACATCAGGCATTAACGGAACAATGCCTGACTTTATCTGTGCCTGCTTCTCCTCTGCCATAGCATAGACATCAGCCTGCTGCTCGCTGAATGGTTTATCATACCAATAGGGGTCTTCTTCGACCTTTTGCATGACAAATGCTGCAAGATTAGCACTTAGAATGTAGTCTAATTGAGTACATCCATTGCTGGATAGCAACACTGTCTTCTCATCGGTGGTCTTGAATGGCAATGGATCAAGGCTGCTTAGTAGCTTTAGGTAGGTCTTCTTCATCGAATTCTCACCATACAACTTCTCAACATAATCCATCTCAATTCCGGCTATAATTAGTGGATTGAACTTGCCAGAAATAGCCTTATTAAGCTGCTCACCGACCATTTCGGTGGTCATGATGTCAAAGTCAGTAGGCACTGTGATGGATGGCAGTGCTGCCTTGACTTTGTCCGCATCCATTAAGCCAGACATGAACAGAGTGTTGTACCTCTGATACATGATATAGTAGCTTATCTTGCGATAAATGCTAGCAAGATGTACCGAAACAGAGAAGCAGAAGGTGTTCAGCTCCTTTCGGTCATACTCCTTAGCAATTCCTGACTGAGCTATGGGTATCTGGCTAAGTATCTCTAGTCCTATAGCCTTAAAGCCTTGAAACTCCTTTTGTATGATGTCTTCCTGGAATAGCCTGACTGTATCAGTAGGTCTCTCAATGTAACCAGCTGGAGGCACTGGTGGTATCTGTGGGTTAGGATTAATTGCACTGACCCGGTCAATGTTAATCTCCATCAATCCGAATGGTGAGCTGCTTGCTCTACCAGAGCCAGAGCAATCATTACAGCTTACCTTCTCCTCCTTTCGGTTAGTCCTAATGCCTGTGCCATTGCAGGTCTTACAAGGGGACATCTTCAATGCCCACTTCTGAGGCAGGGCATGCATTGCCCAAAGTATGTTCAGGTCATCAGTCCTAAATAGTACCTCATTCCATGCCGGAAGGCAAGGAGCAAGTACCGAATCATAAACTAATTGACCATCCTCCTCCTCATAGATGATGTTGCCTACTTTACAGACAGGCAGATAGCCAAACTCATAAGGCAGAATGAAGACCTGAAATGGCTGGTCATAGGTATAGCTATTGACTTGCCTGAACAACACCAGACCTTGGGTGGTCACGCAGAAGAATTGATCCCACTTCTTACGGTTCATGTCTACATACTCCTCAGCCTCTATGATGACATAATCCTCACCTTCCCAAATCAGGTCTTCTGACTCAATAATGTGAGGGTAAGGTCTTGACCAGTCAAGGGTAGTGGTACTGTTAGGGTCTTCAATGAAGTCATCATAGTCTGGCAATGTTACTACTATGGCATTTGCATCCATCAGATAGGTCTTCAGGAAGACATTAAATAGCCACTTCTCCAGGCTACCAGTTTTTGGCAACTCTTCCTCCACATAGTACTCTAGAGTGTTGTCATTGAGACCTATGCGCTCTGCTATGCCTGTCTTTTGGAAGTCAGATTCAAACTTGATCTTAAAGTCATCAGCCTGCTGAATCTTTTGCAGGAAGGTATAAACTCTTCCGGTGGCAGTAGTGGTAGGAGCTTGCCATCTCTTCCTCCTGTACTCCCTCATCCAAGGCTCTTCACTCGGATGCTGAGTTATTAAGAGCTTCTCGGGGTACTCATTCTCGAAGTGATACTCCAGCTCTTCTGCCTTTTCTCTAGCCTCTTCAATGTAATCGTGCCTGCCTTCCCGAATCTCACGGTCAAGCAACTTAGATAGTAGTACCCCGATTATCTCTTCCATTTATTTTAGTCGCAAAGTACAGTGATAGTAACTTCCTGCTGACCGAATACACAGCCAAAACCATTGGTAACCGTTACCACAAAGGTATAAGTTCCAATGTAACCATTAGGATTCCAAGTCAGGTCACCAGTTGCTGAATCAATTGCCAGATTAATCTGAGTAATGTCATCACTTCCGGCTACTGCATCAATTGACCACACCAAAGCTGGCGCACCAGAGATAGCACCTACATTCAGCACAGCTGAGAACTCAGCAGTTTGTGGGTTACTGCAGTCGGATGTCCAAGTAAATCCATTATTACCATTGTAATTGGTAGAGATGATGTAATACAGACCTTCTAGGAAGGTGTCGGTGTCGAACTCATAAGGCAATGGATTCACCTTGCTAACCCAGTTTACTGACACTTCAGCCATCTGATAAGTGTTCAGGTCAGCAGTGATGATAGGATCACCGATAACAGTCACATAGTAACCAGAGGCATCCCAGATGCGACCAGGAGTGAAATAGTAGAAGTCGAAGTTCTGAGCAGTAGCAAGTATGTCATTGTAGAACTGAACATTGTTCTGCACAACTCCCTGCATGTCCTGATAGGTCAGCGTGTGAGTTTTTGCAAGAGCTTTAGTGTTCTGCATACCCCTACCAGCTACAGTAGCTGTCTCAGGTTTTGGCTTTTCACCGCTGGTATTGAATACAAGGTAAGCCTCGCCATTCAGGTAACGGTCATAGAGAGCTGCTATCCAAAGGTCAGCAGTAGACTTCTCTTGAGCAGTGAGGGCAGCAGACTTACGAACATAAGCCACCGCCACAATCTTATTCTGAAACTCTGGGTCACAGAGGAAGTTCTGATAGCACCCTACATCGGGGCATGTTAATGAGAAAATTGACATAGTTTTAGCAATTCAAACAACTTGAATTTTTGGGCTGAAAGCCCTGAAGTAGTGCCTGAAACTTTACTTGAGATAAAGTCTCAAATGAACTTTGTGTAGTGAAGTCTTGGGTGGTGGCTACCTCAATGTCACCGTTCACAAAGATTGACTTTCCCTCCCATATCAGATAGCTATGCCGGGTGGCATCGACAAGAGCAAGCTGAGTGGCCTCATCGAGAAAATCAGTATGCAAATCTAAGGATAAATCCTGCTTTGATTGTGGCCTTCTATGGACTCCATTGCTTTGCCTATATAGGCTCTCTTCTATCTGAGGCTTTGCCCCTCCACCATTGATGCCTAGCCTTACCTTCTGCTTCCATCCTCCGGTGTACTCAAATCCCTCTGCTATGCTGATGCTGTCTGACCAATACTCCAGCATAGTGCTGAAGCAGTCAGAGGCATCAATGTTAATTATGTTGCTTAGTGAATAAAGTTCATATAGGCTTGCATCTGGCTCTTCACAGATGCACATCTGGTATTCGGTGCTGAATTGCCCATCAATCACATTGCCATCACCATCCATAATGTAGTTACGCATGGTGAAGTTAGTGTTGCAGGCCACTGTCACTGTCCATGTCCACTCCATTGTGTCTCCCTCCTCATCATAGACACATACCATGCCCGGAATTGTGTTGCTCCAGTCTGCAATGTCTTGCGGAGTGAAGCCTCCAGTAATTACAGGAGGCACTTGTATTGAGTATACTTGGCTATAGTTAGTGCCATCAAACAGGGCAAATGAATAGTATTGCAGCTCATAGTTCTCATTTATCTGGTCAACATAATTATTAACCCCACCATCAAGGAGATAATTAAACACAAGTTCGCATGTAGTTGCTCCACCATCTGTGCCTATGTTATACAGACCCATCCGGTAGCAGCCTGTCTTACTTGGAATAGTCACTGATGCCTGCATCTGAGTGTTATTGCAATCATCTGGAAGGGTAGCTGTGCCTATCTGCTGGACTAATTGACCTTCCTCAGTAAATAATCCAACCAAGGCATTTACTATGCCTTCCGTGTTGCCATCTACTACATTGAACTGCCATTGGTCTCCCGGCTTTGCCGGCATGGCATAGAACTCAGGAGATACATAACAGCCTGATGTGAACTCTACTTGCTCAAGGTCATAGGTGGAGTATTCATAGAGCCATCTGCCAGCCTGATAAGGTTCATAAGGCAAAGGAGTAGTCTCTGAGTATAGTGTAAGGAAGTCAGCACCACCTCCGGCTAGATCACTAACAAACCTTTGCCAGAGCCATTGACCATCCAGCCTGCCTACCAGAATGAACTTCCTTCTGCCAGTATCGGTGAAAGTAAACTGCGCTCTTCTATAGGTAGTAAATGCTGGTGAGCTTACGCTGAATATCCAGCCATCAGGCTCATTGGCTGCAAATGTGTAGTAAGTAGCTAGCACCGAATTAGTCCAGTCAGTATCACTAAGACTAGCCTCAATAATTCTGTCCATGATGGTCAGGACATAGCTGTCATCACCGTTTAGCTGAGGCAGACTGAATAGCCTTTGATTTTCGTAAGGTGCAGTTGGTGCAGGGAGTCTGCTAATCTCATCATTGAGCAGCTGCCAATTGCTTCCCCTGGCTAGGCCAGAAGTTGCTATGTTAGTCAATGGGTCAAATGAGTAGGTAATCGGGAAGATAGCAGAGCCATTAAGGCTAACCACATTAAGTGCCTCCTTTACCTTTAGCTCTTCCGCAATTAATGGGGCAGCAAATGTGCCTGAGTAACTGCCGGGAGTGAAGGCTGCTATGTTAGCTGAAGTGATGACCTTGGTGGTGTTATTGAAGTTGCCATAGACTTCAAGAATCTGGCTATTGTCAACTTGATAAAGTGAAGTATTGCGTATATAGATGTGATACTCCCATAGCGGAGGATCAGGTGCAGTAGTCATGTCAACCACAAGCTCTCCGAATATTGGAGAGGCATTGTAAACATCAACAGCCTGCTGCACCGAATTACGCAGCTGATAGATTGTTGTAGTGCCTACCACTGCTATGGTTGGCAGTGATGAGGTCAGTGACAGATTTAATTCATTCAGAATGTCAGATACTATCTGATTATCTGGGTAAAATCCGGCATTCCATGCCTTTTCAAATCTATAGAAAGGATGTGCGTTACCCATTGGCTAAAGTCTCAAGTATCATGTCTACCGATGTCTGAAGTACCCCATTGATCATGGTTGCTTCAACTACCGCATTAGTACCCCAGAAATAATCATCATTTTTCATGTACATAGTTACTGAATTAGATGCACATCTGTCAAAGTAATAAACCTCATACTTTACTCCTTCAATGGTAGCAATTGGTTTTATATAGTCAAACTCAAACATTATCTTGGAGAAACATGGGTGGAAACATTGAAAATCTGCTGGCCTACAGTAGCAGGAATACAAGTCATAATTATATACTGAGCTACTGTCCAGTCAATGTTGCTGCTTGATAGGTTGTCATTGTTAAAGTCATCATATCTTGCCGCAGTACTATTGACATAATATGTAGTAGTAGCATTATATATAGTCACATTTCTTTCACAGGTTATGCCAAACTGACTAATATTACCAATGGTCTGAAAACCCATTAAAGGTTTACCACTAAACACACCTGATTGATTACTGATGTAAAAGTTCCATCTATCGGTAGCTAATTGACTAAGCCTTCTGGCTCTGAATAGGATAGTAAAACAGTCTCCTGAAGTGAATGTATTGGCAGGAATAAGCAATTCAGAAAGCAAGGTCTCAGCAGTTGTGCCTGTTACAGTTGCAGGGGCTACAGTAGATAAGAACTTACCTGTTGTTGCACCTCCATTATTTGCCCAGCTTAATTGCCCTGTGCCATCATTAACAATCACCTGACCTGATCCTCCCTGAGTTGTTGGTAAGGTTAGTGAGTAGTCACTTGCTAATGTTGCTGCAGCCTTTACTGCAGTGTAGTTAGTGCCACCTCCTAAACCTTCCCTGAGCCTTATCTCTCCTGCACTTGCTCCATTGTTCAGAGTGGCAATGCCTGTGATGGATGGGGTAGTTATGGCTGGAGTTGTAAGTGTCTTGTTGGTCAGAGTCTGGGTAGCTGTGTCAAGCACTACATTGCCAGACTCATCAGGCAGAGTGTAAGTCCTGTCAGCAGTAGCACCGAATTGAAATGCACTTGTGTATGCATCGGTCTCAAACCTTGCTCCAAATTGCTTTGGTGACTTGTCTGCCCATAGAGTAACATAGTCAGTGACTCCTGAAGGTGGACTAGTGTTGATGCTATGCATGTGCATGTGACCATTACCAGTGCTTTGTCCGATTCTTGGAGTGTTAATTGTCAGGACATTGTTTACATCATCCCAAGTCAGGTCACTTACCCCACCGAATGCACCACCATTGTTGTATTGAATTTGAGTGTCAGCTCCTCCCGGAGTGCCTCCATTTGTGCCATTGGCAGCAGCAGTCACCCTTCCATAGGCATCTACTGTTATATTTGCATTTGTGAAGCTTCCAGATGGGTCTGGACTTACTGTATCAAGGCTAATGTCTGGAGCATTGCCTCCGGTTGAGCTGAGTGGAGTAGATGCAGTTACAGCAGTAATTGTGCCTACAGGCAAACCAGTGCCAGGAAAGTAGCCTACTACCCTCCAGCTTCCAGAGCCTTCACTAATGACCATCATGCAGTCTCCTGCTGTCGTGGTGATGTTGGCTGCTCCCGGGATGATGAGTGTAGTGGCATTGTAGGTCACTACTACTGCATCCTCAAAGTATAGAATAAACCTAGCTCCGGCTGGCAATGTGCCAAAGCTTGTGATTGAAGTAGTGCCTGAGACATGCACAAAGTTGCCTGTAGCTAGCGCAAGGTTAACTGTTGCTGCTGCTGTCAGTGTGCTTCCCTTGCACTCATAGAATGCATTCTGGAAGGTGCTGACATCCTTCTGAGTGACAAAGCTATCAATGCCATCAGTGATCCAGTCTCTCAGGTCAAAGGGAGAGATAAGCTGTGATGTGTTGTCTGGAAAGTTAGTTGCACTAGTGGTGCTGAGTTGCGCTCTGGTTACATTAGCCATTAATCATAGCCTGTGTCATAGCCTGAATCGAATGCACCGCCAGCCAAGGCATCCTGTGCTGAAACAAGCAAGGTGAATGTAGTAGTACCTCCGGCAGAGTCTTCTGGCTTATTCTTGGCCTCAGTAATGAAGCCTTGGATGTCTAAGCTTCCAGAAGTGAGCCTGATTTGCCGGTATTGCTCATCTTGCGACAAAGTTAAAAAATCACAGAGACTTTGTGGATAGCTAAACTGCACCTCTATAGGCTTGAACAAGTATTCCTTTGCCCCATCTCTCAGCACTGTTGGGCTTATGCTGACATTCTCATAGAGTGGGGTATCAATAAGGTACTGCTGACATGGCTCTTGTGAGTCATCTATCTGGCTATAGTAGCTTGTCTGATACTCGCCTATCTGATACTGCAGCACTGGATTGCCTGTGCTGGTAGGCACAAGTCCGTAAGTGTTCATGCCTAGCACTTTCCACCACCTCATGCCTACTCTGGCAGGAGTGTGGAAGATATTGTAAAGGTTCTGCATGACCCCAGAGCTGAAGGCTATCAGACTGCTGGGCATGCTCACCTCTCCTGGGGCAAAGGTTATTGATCCGGTTTCCTCTGGTAAGTTAAAGCAAGTGCCTTGTACATTTTCAAGAGCAATCTCCTGCCTGTTGAGCCAGATAATGAAGGTGTCATAATCATTAGGTCGGTCAGATGTAGCACCTCCATTGGTGATGGCTGATGCTCTACGATTGAACTCTATGCAATAACCTTCAGCTATTATGTCGCTCCGAATATCAAGGGCAGCAGTGCTATTCTCGGTCATTGCCCGATTGTCAATGAAGTAATTCCGGTCAGTATGGATGGCATAAGCTCCAGAAATCTGGATGTTTTTCCACTTATCAGAAAAGCCAAGGGTAATATTATTAACCAGGTCTTGACTCTTAGCCATCTGATTAACCTCACCAACATTGGTAAAGGTCTGGCTGATGGTGTTCTGGTAGAAGTACTCCCTAGGTTCTACTCTGACTTTCCACTGTGAGCCTGTCCACTCAAATGCCCAACCAAGGCAAAAGATTCGGTCAAGTCCTTCAAAGACCTGCTTCCATGTGGTTTTCAAAGTCTGGAAGCCAAAGAAAGGGTCTACCGCTCTTATCCTTGCTCCGGTTGTCAGGGCATTATTCCAATAGCAGCCACCATCAGCCTCACTGAACACATCAGAGAGCAGCATGTTGTTGTTCCCAGTCATCACATAGATTGCCCTGCGTAGCCACTGCTCAATGGTCAGGACATTGCAAGTGCTGGCATACTCACCTGAGTTAACTTCCTCAAACTTTATGGTTGCATTTTCAAGCACAGTGACATCTGCAGTGTTTGGGTTACCTGTGTAGCCAGCCTGAACTGCATACTGTAGCTTATAACCTGAAGGTATGCTGATGTTATTGATAGTGCCAGCTAATGTCCATGTCTGGGTAGCTCCGGCAGCAAGAGTTGTGTTCAGTAAGTAGTAGCCTGTGTCGAATACATTGCCATTGATTGTAGCCAGATAGACAAAAACATCAATGGTATTAAAGGTATTATTATTGACTACTGTGACCGTTAGGTCATGGGTGGCACTAAATGTCCTTGTTAGGCTTGTGTTGTTCTGGAATATTACGCTGTCACCATACTGCCCCGCATTCCAGTTAATTGTTGTCTGGGTAGTGTTAGCTGTGTTGCCATATTCCTCAGTAAAGTCAGTATTCTGCCAGAAGGTAGGTATGATTAAAGCTTCATACCAATAGATAGCTGCAGTCCTATCGGCATAACTCTTGCCAAAGGCTGATAAGTAAAGGTCTTGCCTGTGCAGCCTGATGTTCTTGAAGGTTATCGCACTGATAGGATTACCATTAAGATCAGTAGTGGCAGTCAGGTCTATCTCTACATCCTGCCTGGCCTTGAAGTCTTCCCGGAAGTTGTCATCAATGATACCTACAGTGACCTCAAAGCTGTCGGTATCGCAGACATTATGCTCCTGATAGATGGCTAGATTAAGATATCCTACAAACTCATAGTCCTGACCATTATAGCCAACATCTGAAATAATTCTAATTAGAATAGGCTCATTGATGTAATACTGGTCAAAGATGCTCTTAATGTATCTAGCTCCTTTGTCATAGAACTTAACCTCTGTGCTGAATGGCTGGTCAATGCCATGACTTTCCATCCTGAGAGCAGTGAACTCAATTGCATCCCAGCCTATAGGCTCTTCGACCTCTATGCCATCTAAGTAGAACTTCCAGCCTGCCATGTCGCAAAGGTAAAAAGAAAAAGCCCCTGTAGAACAGAGGCACTTTCGGAATCTAAACCAATAAGAAATGACATCAGCTTCTGAACCGATTGTTGAGGATTTTAGTAGTCCTCCTTTCGGTGCGAATATACTTTTCAAATCCACGCTCATCCATATTGAGCTGAGTAATGGGTAGAGATTTGAGAATGCTACCTAACTCATCCAACTTGCCATACATTGGATTGCTGGCCTGACTACCTCCAGACATCCGGCTTGCCCAGAATAGTTCCTGTTTGCTGAGTGCATGGTTAGGAATAACCTGAGAGCCTGATGGGAGATCAACCAGGGTAGCAGTCGGTGGAGTAAAGTAGACCTTGCCGGATGCAGTCACTACCTTCTCAACACCTCGCTCACCTACCATTGCTCTACCTCCTTTGAATGGCTTGCCCTTAGTACCCTCGGCAAACTCTGGTACAGGCTGAGCCATAATAAAGCCTATCTGTGCTGCCTGGTTAGCTAGTGTCAAAGCAGCAAGTCCAGCAGTGACCGGGTTACTTGCCCACTTAGCAACTATGGCTGCAGTCTCAAATATAACCTTAGCCACAGCAGCAGCCTGCTCTGCTTTGAATGCCTTTTGCTTTAACATCTTCTCCTCCTCTGCCCTTCGATTATTAAGCTCCTGAATCTTCTGCTCATTGCCTTCAGCAAGAACTATCTCATTGTCATATCTCTTGTTCATAGCAGCAATCTCATTGTTGATGCTTGTCTGGTAAAGGCTGCTGAAGTTGCCCAGAAGGTTCTGAGTCAGGCTAAATGTTGCATCTACCTTGGCTTGCTTGTCAGCTTCTGCTGCTTCTCTGGCTTTCTTTTCTTCTTCCAAACCTTTCTCATACTCCTTCTGCCATGCCTTCATTTGCTTGAGTCGGTTGTCATACCTCTTCTTCTCCTCCTCCTCATCTGACTTTGTCAGGTCTTTCTGGAACTTTGATATAGCATCCTTTGGCTTAATGAGTGACTTTTGAAATGCCTCCTCATAGGCTTTGGCTGATAGCTCGGCAGATATTTTTGCATTGTCTACCTCCTCCTTTTTAAGACCAACACCTTTGTTTAGGTACTTAGTTTTAATCTGAAACACTCGCTCTTGGTACTCTGCCTCTGCCCCGACCTCTTCTACTTTGTCATTATTAATCTTAGCCTGCAGCTGTTGCCTTTCCTTCTCAAGTTGAGCCAGCTTTAATTCATCCTGATAGGCTTCTCTAATAGCTGCTTTTGCCTTATCGGCTGCATCTTTTTTTGCCTTTGCATCAGCTTGTGTTGTTTGTTCTGTGGTTTTTTGATCCTTTAGTTTTGCCACATATAAATCATTAAGAGCAGATGACTGCCCTCTCAGTAATGCTACTTGATTGGCTAAAGTTTCCTCTGCCTTTTCTCCAGCTAACATTGTTGACTTGCCAAGTGCTGCAACAGTAGGAGCTATTGCTATTCCTATTCCAGGTATGGCTAATGATTTCTTAACCATGCCTACATATCTCTCATTAACCCTTGTTTCTACTTCTTTCAATTGTTCCTCTGCTGCTTTTAAGGCTTTCGCATTGTTGGCTTGAGCATTCTCAATAGCCTTCAGACTTGCCTTTTGCAAGTCTTTTGTAGTTTTATCATAGCTTTCTAGCTCAGCCTCATTCAACTTCTCTTTGTCAGTCTTGATCATTCCAAAGAGTTTGTTAAAGTCATTGACAAAAGATGCAGTTAACATTAATGTGTTACTAAATACTGGATAAAGTTTAGTACCCACATTATTGAGAAATCCATCCCAAGTGTCTCCAAGGTTACTTATAGCTCCATTAAGTGTCTTAGATTGAGCCTCCATTGACCCCATTACACCACCTACTTCTCCAAGACCAATCAGGTATTGCTGAATGGCCTCTGACTGGTTCTTAACTTCAGTAGTTACACCTTTAAAGGTGAATTGAATCATGTCACCCTGCTTGGCTGATCTTATGCCAAACTCTTTTAGTCGCTCAAACTCGCCTACCTGAGCATCAATAACAGCCTCTGCTAGCATGTCAAATGACTTACCAGTTGATGAGGCAAGGTCACCAAGTTTTACTATTTGTTCAGATGTTGGTCTGAATCCTTGGTTGGCTAACTTAACAAATGATGCAGTAAGCTCTTCAACCGAGAAAGGAGTAGCTGCTGCCACCTCCTTAATCATTTTCATGGTCTTAAGAGCAGGAGCATTACCTCCCAGAGTTGTGCTAAGTACTGTCTGCAGTGATTCAAAGGTAGCAGTCACACCAAAGACAGCTTTACCGAACTCCATTAACCCTTCAACAGCAAACACTCCAGCCACCATCCCACCTATAGAAGCTAACTGCTCCTCTAGGCCAGACATCTCCTTGGTCGCTTTATCAGCTCCCTTCTTCGCCTCATCACCTACCTCCTTAAATTTGGTCTTAAGTTTATCAGCCTGTTGAGCAACTTGCTTCTCCTCTGCCGATAGTCTATCGAATTGCTGTGTTGCCTCCTTCAGGTCGCTGGTATCAAGAACATACCTAATCTTAATGTCATTAGTCGAAGTTGCCATGTGCTAACTATTTGCGCCAAAGATAGCCAAAAAAAAAGCCACCCTATTGGATGGCTCTTTCCTCATGAAGCAAACATTAATCTAACCCTTAACTCTGTTTCTCTTCTTTTTCAAGTCCGCAAGATAGGCATTATATATCAAGTAGTACTCATAGATTGGCCTTTCGACCAGGTATTTAATCTCTCCAGCTCTTCCATTTGTAATTGTAAACTGCTCGTTAAATCGCTCTCGGTGTTGTCTAGTGACAGCAGTAAAGTAATGTGTTTCAGGTTGTTTAGGCTTGCCTGAGTTTCTGCCTGCAAAAAGGTCGGGAAATTCGTGCTGAATTCTTTCAAAGAGGGCAGATAGGCGTACTCTGGCAGTTTCAAAAAAAAACCCTCAACATCATTGTGCTTCATCCAATGCTCCATCTTCTGCTTATTGTATGGGTACTGATAGTCTAGTGGATTCTCATGCTCATCAAAGTAGAGGACTGTTGCCAGCTTGAGTTGCCTGGTCATGCTCATGGATAACTCTAGCTGCTCCTTGAGTCTGGAGGCCAGAATGCCTATCTCATAGAGCTTCTTTTCATCCTTCTTCTTCCGGTCGGTCAGTAAGTTGATAAGGCCAATGTTCCATGCCCGGAGATAGTCAGGGTTGACTTGCCAAAGCTCCTCCGTGAAGATGTCCTTGGCAGCTACTGCCCTCTGGAATGGCACATTGACTTCTGCTGAGAATCTAAAGTAGTTGACTCCACCAGAGGTAAAGGCATACTCAATCTGATCCCATCTGTCCTTAGGGGCTACTCCCCTGTAAAGAATTCTGCCACCTTCTGTTTGTAGAGTAGCTTCTTCTGCCACTTGTTGAGCAGGAGGAGGCACAGATGGTTTGCGCCTAAGAAAATTAAACATAAGTAGAAAGGGTAATTAAAGATAAGATAGCTGATGACCAGGTACTGCCAAGCACCTGAGCAGAATGGACATTCACCCAGCGGCTTTGCCCAGTTCATGGGTAGCCTCTGGATTTGGGAGAGATACCACTGCCCCAATGGATGATCTTCCAGAAGGTAATCCAGAAACAACGAGAAGGATGCGCTGAGTGCAGCTATGAGCAGCAACATCAGTAGGCTCTGCATCGTGTGGTAATTCGATAATGCAGCAGCCTCTACGCTTGCCACCGCAGCTAGATTCAATGTCATAATTCAAGGGTGTCATTATTAATTGCGTTTATTTCAATGATGTTAGTCTCTAGGTTGGTGTAGGCTACCTGAAAGGTAAGGCAGATGCTGTCATGTATCTTGCCATCTAATCCCATGAAGTCAATTACCTGGTGAGTATCTGGATCAATGAATCCTATGCTGTACTGGCCTGCATAGGCATTAAAGAATCCTTCTGGTAAGCCCTCCATGTCAAGCTCAACAAAGCCATCAATGCCAACACTGAGCAACTGCTGAATGGCTACATTAACACCGGGCTTAATGATGTCAACAAGCACCGAAGAGTAGCCTGTTGGTGGATAGATATAGACAGCAGTAGGGCAGCTGTTGAATGGCTGGCAGATAGGGTAGCAGTTATTGCAGCATAGTGCCATACTTTTCTAAATTGAAGTTGCTGGTGATTTCGGCAAAGTTAGAAAAAATGAAATACCTAAATGCATCTAGTGCATGTGACTTGTCTGGGTTCTTGTTCTTCCATGCATCAAGGCTACCCTGCCTGTCTACCTTGGCCTCCTTAAGGTCGGTGACCAGGGCAGCACATGCCTTCTCACTTATCGTGATCTTTGCTTTCTGGAAGATCAGGATGGTGATGAGTCTGCTGGCAATGTGGCTAGGGTTGACCTTGGGTATCTGCAGCTGCATGTCCACCAACTGTAGGTAGTTCTTGATGATTAGGTAGGCACTAATGTTGCCTTGAGTGAAGGCATTCCTTGCAGCTCCAGATGCATCCCCATTGATGACATACATCATGTCTGGGTACTCCTGCTTAATGGTCTGGCACAGGGTTGAAAGGTCACCTATCCGGTAGGTCTTGAGGACATTAATGGTGGCATAATTGGCTGCCTCACTGCCATACTTGATGTACTGGCACACTACGCATGTGTTGGTTACATTGAAGTCAAAGGCTAGATAGAGTGGGTAGGCAGGATTGGCCTTGATGTAGCCACCAAAGACATGCTTACTGTAGTCAAAGGTATAGGCAAAGAGTGACTCCCTATCCCAGACTCCCCACTGCCCAAGGGCATAGACTTCATAATAGGTCTGATTGACTGTCTTGAGTGCCTCCATCCTTGTGACATACTCATCATCAAGGAAGTTCAGAGCATCCCGGTAAGTGCCATGCAGTCTAAGTATCTGGTTCTGCTCCTTGGCAGGCACATCATCAAAGAACCTCTTCTTAATCCAGTGGCTATCGGAGACCGGGTTGAAGGTCAAAAAGAATCTTTTTGGCTGCTCTGACTTACCCCTGAGACGCAGGGTTATCTGGGTGAAGTCCTCTAGGCTTAGCTCAGTAGCTTCCTCTATCCAGATGTACTTAGCCTGAGAGAGTGACTTGAGCTTCTCAGGGTCATCACAGCCTAAGAACACTATCCGGTTAGTGCCTGACTGCAGCTCAAGGTAGCCTGTCTTGGCCTTGACTAGCTTCTCAAAGCCCCATTGGCTAATCTTATTGCGAAAGTCAGCAAAGACTGAGTTTCTCAGGGTAGCAGCAACTTTTCGAATGACAAAGTAAGTCTGGTATTGGTTGGCCTTGTTGTCAATAATTTCGCTCAGAAATATCTGAATCATTGTCTGACTCTTGCCACTTCCTGCCCCACCCCATAGGATGTTGTAGGTCTTAGGCTCAACAAGAGCAGGCAGATACTTCTGACTCCACAGCTCACCGCTGGACAGGTCATAGAGAGCCATTACTCAGCCTCAGGCTTGCGTAAGACTTTAGGCAGGATTACTTCATTGACCTGCATGTTGACCTGCTCCTGGTTCATCAGGCCAAGGTCTCTGGCTATTATGTTGTGGTTGAATAGCCCACTTGCAGCCCCTTCTAGCTTGCTGGTGTAGATTGCTTGCTCTATGCGTGTAAAGACACTACCGAAATCTTTTGATTTGGTCTTGTACTCTGATAGCTTAGTCCAGCAGGAGAAGCCACAAGCAAGGGCAAAACCTTCTTTGGTCAGCAGCCTTTTTTTTGGTAGCCTGACCTCAGTTGCATCCTTGCCCCTGAAGTCTACTTCAATCAATGGGTTTTCTTCAGCCCACTGAACATACTGCTCAAAGTTTTCAAGGATTTCCTCTGGTGTCTTGAACTTGCCATCTAGCCCATGCTTCAGCCTGAGCATCCAACATTGATTACCTTTCGGTGCTGCCATAATTTTAGTACCGGGATTGCTCCCCTTGTTTTTTATTGATTACTTCTTTTTCACTGCCTTCTTAGCCTTCTTAGCCACAGACAGAGCAATAGCTACAGCCTGCTTCTGAGGCTTGCCTGACTTCATCTCTGTCTTGATGTTGCTGCTAACTGTCTTAGCTGAATAACCTTTTTTTAGTGGCATTGTGATAACGGTAATTTTCGCAAAGATAAGTAATTGAGCATTGCCTCGTAGATGGCCTTCTGATTGTGCCAGCGCATGAGGTACTTATTCTTGTTGTCATGGCCTTGATGGTCAACAATCTTTTTGTTTAGCTGGCTAATCTTTCGGGTCAGATAATCCATGCAGTCTTGGTAGCCTATCTCTGTGTTAATGTAGTGGTATCTCATGTCATTGATGTAAGTGCTTGTTCCTTGGTAAACTTCTGGTATCATGCTAATGTGAATGTTGGTCATAGTCTTTTAACTGCATCAATGGGGCATCGAATCGCAAAGGTATAATTCCTGTGCTGCCTGATCTCATCTTGACTTGATCTATAAGGCAAAGGCCAGCATTAGGTAATTCGGTGCTTCCTACTTTGGTGGTGGCTGATGGCTCAAAGTAGTACTCAGGCCGGAGCATCATCCAGATGACATCAGCATCCTGCTCTACTGAACCGGATTCACGAATGTCAGACATCAGAGGCATCTTATCTCCTCGCTCATCTACTCTCCGGCTAAGCTGGCTGAGTGCCACTACCGGAATCTGTAGCTCTTTAGCAAGCAACTTGAGACCTCTGCTTATCTCGCCAATGATATTGACTCTGTTTGTCTCCTTTGGGTTGACCGAATTAACAAGACCGATGTAGTCAACGAATATGACCTTAATGCCGTACTTGTTCTTCCACATCGTGGCCTTAGTTCTAATCTTGCTGATATTGAGATAGCCTTCATCGGTTATCTTGATAGGCCAGTCTTTCATTCTGCCCACTGCCTCATGGATTGCGCTCTTGTCATACTGGTTCAGCTCACCTTGCTTAATCTTGTAAGCCCAGACATTAGACTCCTGAGAGGCCAGCCTCTGGACAAGCTCATGCTTTGTCATCTCTAGGCTAAACATACCACAGCCTACTCCGGCCTTGGCTAGATTGCGGATAAGGCTAACCACTAGGGCAGTCTTGCCTTGCCCTGGTCTAGCACCTACAACAGTAAGCTCTCCGTTAGTCAGGCCACCGCATAGCTTGTCAAGTGCAGCTATGCCTGTCCGGTGTCCGGCTATCTCTCCTGGCTTACTTGTCAGCCATTGGTTAGATGACTCAATGAGCTGCTGTTTGAAGTCATCATCATTTTTGGTAATGGAAGATGCAAAAAGTGCATCAAGCTTAGTCTGATACTTGGAGTATATCTCAAAGACATCACCAGAGTCAGCCTGAGACTCCTGCAGCAGCTGCATACTGATGCCATAGAGCTTGGCTCTGATGTACTGCTCAACTAAGTACCGACAGTGAACCTCTATATGACCAGGAGACTTGAGGCTTGAGAATACTTGAGCAATGTACTTGATGCCTCCGGCCTCCTTTATTAAGCCAGACTTCTTGATAGTGGCTACTGTTGTCTCTAGGTCAACAGGCTCGCCGGCATCTTGCTGAGCCTGCACTGCCTGTGCTATTATGCGATGCTTGTCTACTTGGAAGCAGTCAATGGTTGGTAATACTTGGAAAGCTGTGAGCCTATCCTCCGGAGAGAGCATCATAGCTGAGAGGACTTGCCTCTCTAGTTCATCTTCTTCGAATTTCATTTCTATTGGTTTGGGGTAAATGTAAATGATTCGTGCAAACGATGCGACCGGCCGGCCGGAACTTCTTGGGTTTGCTCGTTTTTTTTGTTTTTAGGTTCGAAGATTCCTTTCCATTGATTAGCCATAGAGGTCTCAATTATTTCTTCAGCCAATTGAGCATTACCACTTGAGTAGTTAATAAGTTTCTTGACAAACATATCAAGTGACTCCTGAGATTTATAACTGTCCTTAATTGACTTCTTATAGTCAAGCCATCTCTGGACTAGGTATGCCATCTGACCATAGCCTGATAAGTCATACTTACCTTTAGCATTTACATTGACATCTACATTTTCATCTACATCTACATCTACATCTACATCTACATTAGCTTCACTCTTGCTTGCCTTCTGCTTCGGTCTTGCTTCGGTCTTGCTTATGTTTTGCTTCCGTTTTGCTTTGCTTCCGCTTTCCCACTTGGTTCTATTGGCCTGAAGATTAGGCTTAATAAGTAGCCAGAATGGTTTGGCACTGTTTGATAGTTCAGGCTCAATTCCATCAAGCCCGAACTCAAAAATTGCCCGAAAAATCTCTAATTGTGTGTCATCTGGGAGCAACTTTATGGCATCATAAAAGCTCCTGTAAAGCACCATTGAATCTCTGCTTTTCATAATAAAAAAAACCCCATCCGGCTTTCCATGTTGAGACCAGCCAAGGAGTAGGCTGACATGTACTGACCGAATGGGGCTTTAATATTTTTCATATCCTTTATTTTACCCGGGTCTCAATCGGGGGCTTTCGCCTGCACAAATATATAACTACATTCTAATTGCCCAAACAAAAAGTACTGTAATGGCTAATCCATAGCACATCAGCACTATTCCAATGGTTGCCCAGGCATTGTGATGCCTCTTAGACTCTACTAAGTCATCGGCTAAAAGATCATGCTCAGTGTGCCAATACTCAATGTCCTCATTGAGCTTTTCAATCTCTTTCCGAAGAGCAGCATTAGTCTCCTTATGGTAGTCTCTTGACCGCCTGTGATTGTCAGAGTGCCTCCGGCAATCAGCCAGCTGGGTCTGTAATGTCTGTAGTTCTGTCATTGGTTAGATTTTTTTTTGCAAATATTTTGCCAAATAATGACAATGACAAGAGGACAAGAAAAAAAATTCCATGTACCCACAGCCAGAAGATTAGAAAGTCCTGATACTTACTCATCTGAATATCATTATAGTGTTTTTGAACCAAGGTAAAGAAGCTGCCTTTCGGAGCTTGGCAGTGGCTACATCATCCAGCTCATAGCCTCTGGATAGCATCTGCTCAATGATGTACTCATTAGGCTGGCAATTGACATGCCCATCTCCATCCTGCCCAGGGATTGCCCAGCTGAGGATGATTATTCCTGGTCTAAATGAGTGCCTGCATAGGTTGCCTATGAATATCTGCTCAAACTCTGCCGGGATGTGTTCGCCTACTTCAAGACTCATTACGCAGTCAAAGCCTTCATCTAGGTCTACATACTGAGACAAGTCAAGCACCGAACCTAGGCCATTAGAAAGCTCATAGGTGTGAGGGTTGCCATCGTAAGCTTCACAATAAATGCCATGCCTCTTGAATAACTTAACATAGTCAGCCTTGCCACAGCCAAAGTCAACAAGAGTAGCTACACCTTCTCTCCTGATGAGCATCAGGATTGCATGTGCAAGCTTTGCATCATAGGCATGGCCTACTCCGGTCTGGTTCTCCCAAAAGCCATTACTGTTTATCTTCATAATACCAATCTATCATAGTGATTACTTCATCCAAAGACCAGCAGACAATGACTAGCCAATTCTTATGTACTAATTTATCAAGGACATCCATCTGGCTCTCTGATGGCTTGTTGTAGCCTACCTTCAATTCAATTGCCAGACCTGAGTAGCCTCTGCGCTGATCTAGCACCAAGCAATCGGGTATGCCAGCCTTTACTCCCATGCCCTTGAGCTTGCTTGCCTCTATAGCATTCCTTGAGCCACCATTAGGGCAGTGAAACCAGAAAGCTCCTATAGTGTCTAGGTATCTGGCTACTGCCTTCTGGAAATTGTCCTCAGTACCAACATACTTCTTGAAGTCTGGGTTAGGTCTGATTGGCTCTTGGATTACCATGTCGAAAAATATGCCCGGCATTATTTTTTTGCACTTACTTTTGCAAACCTAAACCAATTCTATGGACTTATTGAAAGTATCAGACTTCTGCCGGAAGTATCAGCTACCTCCTCACCGATTCACCAGATACAAGAGGCTCTTCCACACAGCCAAAGTAGATGGCTATGT
>Ga0129336_10000631_pt1 | contig 20840 bp, 17 predicted proteins | sample CPB6_02_DNA_FD_96878 | JGI IMG/M metagenome (GOLD analysis project Ga0129336, IMG submission 96878) | Freshwater to marine salinity gradient microbial communities from Chesapeake Bay, USA - CPBay_Sum_0.6_0.2_DNA | ecosystem: Environmental > Aquatic > Marine > Coastal | place: USA: Chesapeake... | reverse complement strand
TTCCATGCTCAATTCTGTCTACAATTATCATGGTAGGTCTGCCATTTTCTTGGAATGTTTCTGCAAACTGTTTTATTCTATAATTTCTTTCCCAACATTTAGTTACATGTTTTACATAAGAGTCCGCATAATTATCAGATGCTTCATTATGTTTAATTGGAATCATATAAATTTTAGGAGGAACTAAAAATCCTCTTTCAATTAAAAATGTAGGACTTATTTCAATTATTTTTTTACCTAAGCATCCCTCAAGACGAATTTCTTGGTTATCTTCTCTCCAAGGTGTTGCAGATAGTCCGAATCTATAATATGCTTTTGGAGCATGATTAGCTAATGTTTCAATTACAACAGCCGCCAAATGAGCTTCATCGACAATAATTGCCTGAGTCTCTGAAAATAAATTTCTTATTTTTTTCTTATTTTCAATTGATTTCAATCTGGTATCAAGAGCTAATTTAGTTTTATTTAAATTATTTTTTTCAACTCTAGAATAAGATGATAATTTTTTAGTATCTTGTTTGATTTCCTCTGAAGCAGAATCTATTTTTTTATTATAGATATACTCAGCAGTTTGAAACTCTGATTGAAGTTGTTCCAAAGTTTTTTTAGAAGATTCTCCTGCCAATTCATCAATTTCAATTTTGTTTTTCGACTCACTAAACTTTTCATTAAAAGCAGCTAGGGCAGTTTGATATGTGCAAACATTAATTCCATTTTCTTCGATATTGCAAATACCATCACCAATTAAACCAATTGAAGCATCTTTTCCATTTATTTTTAAATATTTAGTAAATTCATTATGTGTTTGTTTTAATAATGATTTAGAAGGCACTGTAAATATTACAGGAGAAACAGACATTTGAGCAATTAACTCGCAAGAAGACATGGTTTTACCTGCCCCAGTGGCAAGAGCTAAAACCCCTCTGGATTTTCTTAATGCCTTTTCAACTGCCTCTAATTGATAATCATATAATTTTCTATTAAATTCAGAAAATCTAGTTTCAATTTCTATATTTAAAACTGGCTTTTCTCTATTATCAATTAATTGATACTCACATCCTAAAAGCTTCAATGCTTTTAACACATTAGATAATAAACCAGTTGGAAATGATTGATTTCTTTTATCATATAGAGTAATAATTCCATCCCACTGATGATTCTTATATGAAGGCGACCATTCAGCATTGGGCACGGAATAGCCACACACTTCTCTAAGCATCGTATGGTATGCTTGTTGATGATTTTTTTCTTTATGAAATTCACCAACAATTTTTGTTTTGGCATTATTGATAAAAATAGACACCATAATATTCAATTATGGTGTCTATTTAATTTATTTAATATAAAAAAATTAAATTAAGCCTCTAGACTTGAGTTCAAATAGCAATTGCTCACGAAACATATCAGCTTTGGCAGGCTCTTTTGCAATTAAATTGCCATAAAAATTTTCCAAACCTTGTCTTCTGGCTACTTTCATAGCTTCAATTTCTGCCTTAGACTTTCTTCCTCTGCGAGCCAAAGCTTCAACATCTGAAAAATTGACAAATTCATCGTCAAAATCAACATCTTCAACTTCTGGTTGTGGAGTAGGTAGTGGTACTACTTCTTCTACAACTTCGATAACTGGTGTTTCTACGGGAGATTCAACTTTTTCTTCAACTTTTTCTGCTGCTTTTGTCCTTGTGGACTTTGCAGTCGTGCTTTTTTCACCTGACATATTAATTTCCTTGTTTATTTTGTAGATAAAATTTTGAATGCAACGTTTTTGCTTTTTTTATTAGTAAATGATTGAATTGTCATTTCGATAGCAGAATTAATTATTTTATTTTCTTCCAAGCTAAATTTATTTGCGCTTGTTTTTATTCTGACTATATTCATGAATTGTTCTATCATTTCTTCTTCAGTAAAATTACCATCTTTAATTGATTCAAGACCTGCTATCCAAATGTCAATAATTTCACCAGCTTTGTCTCCTAGATTTTTTTCTAAGTAAGATTTGATAAAATTTAATTTGGTTTGTACAGTAGCGATTAAATAGACATGCTGTGCCAAAACATAGAATACAATTACTGTCGCTTGGGCTAATAGAATCCACCAACCATAAATTAATAATATATATTCTATATTATTAATCATTTAGCACCTTATAGCAACAACATCATCGTCATCATCATCCACCAAGGCATCTGGAATATCAGCCTTAACTAATGTTTTGGACGCGTCTCTGTGGCAATAGGGGCAGCTGCCGTTGGATGCAAGATTTTCTCTGAACACAACATGAGAGCATGCTTTACACACTATCATACTTGAGTCTTCTTTTTCACCAACATTTTTAATGCTACCACTAGTGGCTCTTCGAATCATAGTCATGGTATTTTTCCTTTTTAACTAACTAAAGATAAATATTTTTTAAGTATATCTTCTTGTTCTTGTGTCATCGACGATGGCATTGCATGTTCAAGCTCAATAATAAAATCAGAACGCTGAGTATTTGATAAATAATATCCTTGATTTTTATATTGTAGCTTTTGCCCAGTCTTTGAAGATTTTGGTATCTTAATTATTACTTCTGTGCCTTCAAGAGTAGTAACCTTTTTTTCGCACCCAATCATAGCTTCAACTGGGTTCAAATCTAATTTTACATAACAATTGCCTTGTTCTGTAATCTTAAAATATGGATGGTCTTGCAATCTACAAATTATTACCAAAGGTCCTGGTTGCTGACTAGAATCTTCTTGAGAGCCTCCCCCTTGCAATATAAATTGTTTATTTAAACATCCTAATGGTAATTCAATTTCTCTTTCGCAATTTTCTTTTTTGATTGAAAAACCATTACATGTCGTACAAACAATCTTGTGTAAAAACCCACGACCTCTACACCTTTGACATGGACCCATATCTTGCTGCATATTGAAAAATGCTTCTTGGAAAATTCTAATAATTCTACCCAAGCCATTACAATCGGGGCATACGGATGGGACATGTCCATCGGAATGACCACCTTCACCATTGCAGTCAGAGCAAAATATAATTCTTTCGTATTGAATTACTTTCTTGAATGATTTTAATGTTTGTTGTGGCTCCACTGTTATTACAACATGGACGGCTGAATTTGGTTCTTTATGAATATGCCTATGTGCTCTAAATTGAGCAAACATATCATTCCTATTGTCATATTCATGACGCTTACGAACGTCTGACAATACTTCATAAGCTTCTGATACTTGCTTAAATTTTTCTTCAGCATCAGGTGATTTGTTTACATCTGGGTGATATTCTCTTGCCAGTTTTCTATAAGCAGATTTTATTTCATCTGCATTTGCGTTTTTGTTTAAACCCAAAATAGAATAATGGTCTTGCATAGTTCGTCTACCTCGAACTATATTATACTATTTTTGAAATGATTTAAGCAATTCCAAAATTTTATAAGATGGGCAAATGGCTCTTTCTCCAATGCCTACATTTGCTTTTTGGCCAGTTACTCCCATGACGCTGCCATAAATAAAGCCGTCAGTGCCGATGACCATACCCCCGCTGGACCCTTCTAAAATATCTGCATCAATAAAAATAATATCGTTCCAAGCTGGTTTATCAGCCTGTCCTAAATATTGATGGATATTAGAAATTCTTCCCACTGTAGCAGTATCATGCCATCCTTCAGGAGAGCTAATAACAGCCACAATATCTCCAATTTGAGCTTTATTACTATTGGCCAATTTTGCCGCGGGAATCATATTAGCTATTTGAGGATTATAAATAATACCTGAATCAATATTTGGGTCAGAGGCAACCAATTGAGCCTGATACATTGACTTACCGTCAAATGTCATTGTGATTTGTGCACCAGTGTTTTGTAAATCTGGTGGAACCACATGTGAAGCAGTAGCTACATATCCTGCTCCCAAATGGAAACCGCTGCCAGTCCATTCTTTACGCCCAGATTTAACAAATATAGTACATGTGGTTTTGATTGATTCTTGAATAATTTCGAATATCGGGTCATGAACTTTAGGGCGAGTTGGAATTACACCAGGTTGAGAGTCTGGCTGCTCTTGAGCAATTCTCAATTTCCATTCTAATAAATCAGTGCTTAATTTGAACATAATTAAAATTCTATTATCTTTGCTTTAATTTGATTTTTATGAACAGGACCGAAATTTCTTGAGTCTTCAGAATTAGTATCATTATCTCCTATTAAGAAATAATGGTCTTTAGGCACTTCATAGACCCCACATTTTATTCCTTCGCTATTCAAATATTTTATTTGCTTTTTTATGTTTTTAAGTGGAGGAATAGGGCAAAATTTCCTAAATCCCAAATCCGCACATACAAATTTCTGGCCAGGAACATATGCAATTCTCTTGATTATTAATTGAGAATCTTGTTCTGCAATAATTACATCTTTGAGATAATAATCTTTATCGAGAGAATTTGCTATGACTATCTGTCCTTCAATATAAGTTGGCTCCATAGAAGCACCAACTATTTTAGTAAAATAAAATGGCCTATAAATTAAATAAATAATTGCAAATATCAAAATCAGTATTTGGATACTAATTTTTATATTTTTTTTGTGAATTGTTTTTATCATGAGCCGTGCTTTCTGCTGCTTTTAGAGCATCTTCAAGTTTATCAAAAAATTTTTCCTGCACTTTATTATTTTTTAAAATAATAAATACAAAATGAGAATTACTTTTTTTAAGCTCACTTATTTTTTTGACTTCTAAATTAGAACTTTTATGACGCCATATATTTTCTGGTACTATTTCAAACCAGTTTTCCTTAATATTTGTGCCAGTTTTTTTAGAAGTCTTATACCACATAATTATTTAACCGCCAAAATAGTTGTGACCTCGTGGTATGCCGAATCCAACATGCCCCATTTTACCATCAATCACCCTGCCCTTAGGGTCGCATAATTTATCTAACTCGACTAATAGTTCAGGCAATGTTTTGATTTGCGGCAAATCTGTATGTGCTTTTCTATATGCAAGTATCAAAGCAATCATACCACTTATAAATGGTGCTGCTTGACTAGTGCCTCTTAATGTGGCATATTTATTCATTGGCCATGTTGAATAAATACTTTCCCCAGCTGCTACTACCGCAATTTCGTCACCTACTGAAGAAAATGGGCACAAATCGCCGTTGGGGTTTATAGCTCCTACTGCAATAACTTCATTATATTTTGCAGGATAATTAACAGCACCAGAATCATTTCCGGCGGCAGCAACTAAAAAGATACCAGCATTATGTGCTTCAATGATGGCCTGATGCAATGATGCAGGTGGTTCACTTGGCGAACCCAAGCTCATGTTAATAATGTCAACTCCCCACTCCATGGCTTTTCTGATACCAGCTTCTATAGATTGATAACCACCCTGGCCATTATTATCCAAAACTTTTATAAAATAAATTTTAGATTTTGGAGCTACTCCAAGAATTCCTTCTGCATTATCTGCAGCAGCAATTATACCAGCAACATGAGTAGAATGACCTTGGACATCAACATGATTGCCATTCCCAGTTGCATCCCATGATTCAGCAACATTTTCTATCAAATCAACATGTTCCGATGAACCTGTATCTAAAACTGCAATTTTGATGCCATCACCTAATGTTTGCTTGTGCATTTCAGGTATTCCAGCCTGCATCAAGCCCCAACCAGTTGCTTGAGAAAGCTGAGTGAATGGCGGAAAAATAGGCATTTTGTCATCAGGATGCAAAAAATCAATTTTATTATTTATATCCATAATTTACTCCAAGGTAGTTTGAATATCATATTCAAAAATAACATTCACATGAGGCTTGCGCATCAAAATCAACGAAGAGACATCATATTTTTTAATATATTCTATACCAACAATTGTTTCAACATCATATCCAGCACTATAAGGCTTTGTTAATGATGTTTTGATATCACCAGAATTTGTGTAAATTGGCGCATTATTTCCCTTATTGAAATATCTTTGAGCAAAATATTTTAATGAGAAATATTTAGAAAACATTTTATGTTAAATCCGTTGTTATTGAAGACCTGTTGCCATATGTGTCAACACTTGCCACAATTCTATTTTTGGAGTCTCCAATATTTCTAAAGGTAATTGTATTTGTTGCTGCTCCAGAAACCTTGCCCGCTGCGGCAGCAACCATCAGTCTTAAAGCCTGGCGCAGTGTCAATGAAGTTTCAATACCATTTGATAAATCTAAAATAGCAGCTGCAATTTCATTTTGTTCAGAACTACTTAAAGCGACATTTCCACTAGGGTCTGAAAGCGGAGTGTAAGCAACTGACAATAACCTTGCTGTAGGAACATGATTATCTGCTGCAGACTTAGCATATTCCAAGCTTACATCCCCGTCGACCCAAGGAGTTGCTGATAGATTTAATGTCCAGTGCCCGTCTGATTGATGAGTCATTGCATTTGCAGTTTCAGAACCCTGCCAAGTTCCGTCTGAATTACGCCACCATTTTCCTGCGTTGGCGCCGCTAATGTTTTTTAAATACCAATTTACAGTGCCGCTTGTCACACCTGAGCCACTTGTTTTGTCAACAACTGTAAAACATCTTGGCTGAGTTGAACCAGCTTCCTGTGTTCTGAAATCGTTCATAAAGTTACCCCATAATTATTTTGCAATACGTTGAAATACACCCAAGGCTTACCAAGATAAAAAGCATCAGAAATCATAAATCTATTCAATGCATTTTGATACCCTAGCGAAGACTCCTCATAAGTTCTAAAAGGATAAATCAAGCCTAATGCTGCACTATGGATAGAAATATCATCTACATAGCCTTGAAAATATTGATTTTGATTTCCATTAGTAACTAAATTACCAATTAACGTATTTTGAGTAGTGCTACTCAAACTCCAAAAATCGTCAGAAGTTCCAGACGCAACAAGTTTGCCATTGAGATACAAATAAAAATTCAAACCGTTTCTAATGACCATGAAATGATACCAAGTATTAATGGCAATAGTACCATCAGCTGAAGCAAAAGTAGCGCTTGTTACTGAATTTAAACTTACTTTGAAATAAATTGACCCAGATGTATTTACATCAACTTGATAACCTTTTGAATTAGCAGATTCATATCTACTAATTATTGTTTGGAATCCATTTGAATTCACATTATTGAGAGTTTCAAGAAAAAACCAACCAGATATTGTAAAATTATTTGAATCAAATTGTAACTTTAATGAATCTGGTATGCTTATGTGATTGCCGTTACCATCCAGCCTGACTCCAATAAAGCCTCCGGGCCTAGTGATTGTTTTCCATCCAAAATCTGAACTATTTACATTTAATATTTCAGCTGTGTTCAACTCGAGTAAATCATAAAAATATTTACCGCCTGAAGTATGAGGCAAACCAAGCCACCACCCAACTTTAAAACTGTTAATTGGATGTGAAACATTTATTATATTAGGATAAAATAATTCAGTTTTTTGAATGGCTTTCATTTTATACGCTTTGTAATGTCAGTGGTCTTATTTTCAAAGTATTTGCTGATGAAGCAAAAGCCTGACCGGTTCCATCATTTCTGACTAAGGGTTTAAATGTACCAGGAGGCAAAGCACATGTTTTAATTAATCTTTGTGTGCTTGTTGTATTCCTTATTGCAAATACAACGTCAGGATTTCTATTAGGAGTAATTGAAGAAGTTCCATCTTCATAATTTGTGCTGTCAATTTCTCTAAGAAACCAAATTGACACAGCAGTATTTGCTGTAGGCATTGAGCCGAATGTCACAACCAATTCTACTTCAGCCATAGCATATGAATCTGTTGTAAGTGATACAGCAGAGCCTTTTACAGCGTTTGAATTCGAAGCCAAAGAATTCAATTCAGTTGACATAACTGTATCTGCCGTTCCTCTAATCCATTTTTGTGTAGTTGCCATATTATTTATCCTTCATTCAATGAATCGCTGACTTGGTCAAGTGTTACATTTGTACCAAAAAGGATTTCTGCTCTACTTCCTTGTCTTTTAAGGATAGAATCTTTATCAGAACTTGTCAGAAAATTCAAAGTAATCATTTGGTCAAGTATTTGAATCAAAGTTGGATCGCTAACACTAATTGTATCAGAATTTGCAACTAATGTGTTAAAAACACGAATCCAAAATTCAGCATTTTCATTTCCATCATGAGAAAGTTGCAATAAATTAAATAACATGAATGATGTAACTTCAATAAAAGCGTCTTTAGTGAGTCTTCCTCTGCTAACCAAAAAATCTTGACCTTCACGAACTGCATTTAAAGCGTTTAGACACTCTATATCATTTCTGACATCAATAAATTGTGAATAGCCCAGAGACAGAGGGTCATTCAATAACTCTGCTCTCAAATCATTTAAATTTAAAGCCATTTTTTTATCCTATATCTACTGAACTTACAGTTAATTGAGCTTGATAAACACCTGTTGGGTCTGTAGAGTCAACTACTTGTCTTACCCAAAATCTAAAAAAACCTATTGCTTGACTTAAATCTATATTTGCTCCTCCGCTGTTAGAAGCAGCTTTATATAGCTCATTGCGGCCAGCAATTGGTGTTAAATAATAATTTATTCCTGTAGCATTTGTTGTTAATGCAATAGCGGTTACTCTTATCGCTTGGCCTGCATTTATTGTTATAGTCGCAGTGGGGCTAACCAATGTTTCACCTGCATTATTCGTAAATGAATAAGCAACTTTATAAACGCCAGCTGCTAAATTAGTTGACCCAGCTACCGCCGAAACAGTTGGAGCTGACGCTGGATTTGTAATAGCAGGAGAGCTTGTATTCGAAGCGGGAGATGCTTTGCTTGGAGCTAAAGCACCAGTATAAACAAGACAGTTCCCACCCGATGCAGCATATGTTCCTGGGGAACCTTGATTATCCGCTGCTATTTGCATATTGGCAACAAATTCTGCCCCTCTTAAACCTGTCGATGCAGCCGGTTGAATATATACATCAAGCATCGTTGTTGTTCCAGTATTCAAACCATATCCAGCTGTGCCAGCGGTAGTTGTTGTGCCATTTTGTGGAACAGAAACAGTTGGCAAAATCAATGACTGTGCCCAGGATTCATCTGATAAATCTTGAGTAAGTGCAGCGTTTCTATAAAGTGTGATGATACCTGCCATTAAAAACCACCTATAAGAGAGTTCTTATAAGTTAATTTAAATTAAAAAATATGGTTGACCTGTAATTTTAATTATGCAATAATAAGTATATTTGAACTGAATACCGGCTGCCCATATCTATTGCCATTGAAAGGAGTTGCCCTAAAGTTATAAGTTTTACCCACTACAAGCTTAGATGCTAACAATGTATCGGCTCTTGTTCCACTTGCAATCAAAGCCCCTGAACCAACTTCATACCATTCAATAAACGTTTTATTGTCTGAATCAAATTCAGTGCCACTAGGATTTTTGAAAACATACTTGGCTACTAAATTACTACCTGCTTTGGATGTTGAATCCCCGTTGTCATTAAAGGTAAGTGTTGATGAAAAGATAAATACTTGGTCTCTAAAATCAGAAATAATTGTATTCAAAATAAATTCACCTGTTTTCAAAGCCATGTATACACTATTGGAACCTGGAGTAACCGAGCAATAGTAATTTACCGCCGTTGCATTAGCTATTTGAAAATTAGTTGGAGGCTTGATTTGAATTGACTTATTGGCTGCAATTGTTATTGTTTGTAAAGCACTTAATGCAGTTTCACCCGACGAATTCGAATATGTGTAACCTATTTTGTATGTTCCAGCAGAAAAATTTGATGAATTATCATTTGAAGATAATGTCAAAGATAAGGTCGGATTACTTATATTACTTGTATTTGTATTAGGTGCAGGTTTTAAAGTTATTATATAAGGTTCTAAATCAGACGCAAGTGTAATTATTTCACTAGAATAAACTATTCCAGTATTGAATCCATCAGAAGGAATTACATTGATTAAAATTTTATCACCGGCTTTAAAAATTGCATTTTGAGAAGTGTCACCAACATGAATTTTCTTTTGCGTTAATCTATTGTCATAATTATAAATTTGATTTTCGGTTAGTTGAACATATGTAAGGCCATTGACCGTAATTTTTTTAGCAAATGAAGACGTATCTAAATTAGCCCTGTATCTATACCACTTTATTTGAGTACCAGATTCTGGTAAATCGTTTTCAGAATAATACTTGTATGAAATTGTTAATCTTTGAAAAATACTTGGTTGAATTACAGCACCTTGCAAGTTAAGAGTTCTAGGATTTATTTTTACATATAAATTATTTTCATCAAGTATCAATACAGGAGGAATCGTTGTTTCTGCCTGCTCAATAAATTTTGCATTGTCAAGCATTGAATAAAATAAAGCAAAGTTATCTAAATTCAAAGGTAAAGGATTACCTTGATTATCCAAAGATGGGTCAAAATTTCTGATTTCAACACCAACTCTGTAAACATCTGAATTTTGAACAAATACTGAAACTACATCTGCCTTTTCTTTTTCCCTGAAGAAAGTAATAGAGCCCTCTTCGGGGTTTTGAGTAAATCCACCCAAAACTATTTTACCGTTTATCAAAACTATAATTTTTGAATCATTTGGCCATCTGCCATTCGACAGATAATATGTTCTATAATCATTGGTAGATGTTGTTTCTCCTACGGTGGTAAATAAATTGCTGGGTGTTTTGATGTCAACAGTTACAGTATTTCCAGAAACATCAATATCAAACTGAACAGTGCCAGTTGTTCCATCTAAATATGATGGCCTTGCAACAAAATCATTATTAAAATAAACTGTAATAATATCTGTAGGCAACCAAGTTCTTATTCCACTGCTGTCTGCTTTCAATACAACATATTTAAAATTTTCTGCATCAATCAATTGTGTAGGTAATTTTTGCTCTAAAATTTCATCAGTGAATTGAATGCCTTGTTGCCTGTTTGGCAATGCGCCTTTTCTTGAAACATGAACTGGTAAGAAATCTTCAAATTCAGTTGAATTACCCCTGCAAATGCCCCAAGTTGCTGTGGCTGTGAGTGGCAATGCCGCAGTGGCATTTAACAAAGTCTCGAACATCATTCCTGATATTTTTTGTGGCGGAGTTACTAAAAACAATATTGATGGTGATACTTGAATATGCTTTACATAAGATACTGACGCTGGGTCTAAAGTATTTGTATTAGTATTCCAGCCATCATTTATTTTAATTCTATATTCTAAAACTAAAATTTCTTTTTTAAGAATAAAAGCGTTTTGTTCCCCAGAAGCAATTGAAATCCAATTGGTAAAATTTACTCTATCCTCAGACCACCTAGCTTCGACAGAACAAAATCTACCTGTAGCATTATTTAATGCTGAATAAGAAGCTGATATTTGACTTATCCAAATTGGGTCATTGTAATCGTATACCTTTGTCCAATAAGCGCCATACAAAGAATAATTGCCGCCATGTAAAAGTGAACTTTGAACAGCTGACCAATCTGAATCTGTGGCAACATGAAAATGAATTCCGTCTGTAGAATCAGACATAGTTCTTAGAGCAGATTCTCTATGAGATTTGCCCAGCCCAAAAGTGTAAACTGGGACTCCGTTATCGCCCCAAGCTGCATTTGCTGCTGCTGATGTCAGGGATACATTTGCAAGATTTCTTGTTGTATTATCGCCATCGCTAAATATCATAGATAAAGCAATAAATGTTTTAGCCCATCTTTTAACAACAAAATCTGATACATCACTGTAATCTTTTATTGTATTAATATAGTTAGTTTTATCTTGAGTTGATTGATAATTCACACCCCATTGACTTCTGCTAGATACTTCAATTGACACCCAATATGAATAAATATCATCAAGTCTCAAAGAATTTTTTTGTACTAAATATTTAACCAAATAATCTACTCTGACAGCTGATTCAGCCTGTTGTCCTTGTTTGATAAAAGCGTCTACAATTGATTGATAATTTAAGCCATTTATAACAATTGGGGCTGTTTCTAATAAATTTGATTTAAATCCACGTTGGTACAAAGATGATGCAAAAGTTCTGATATCTGAAATTGAATTTGAATATCCTAGAGACCTATTTATTTCAACATTTGAAAATAACCAAAAATCTAAAAAAGAAGTTTGATATTTATCATTATTATAGCCAGGGTAATTTGTAACTGATGTATTTGCAGTTCTTGTAAATAAAGTTGTAAAAAAATCAGGTAAGAATGTTTTAAGCTTGTATGCTTGACTTACAGGGTCACTCCATGACATTGAAGAGGTATCATCCACTAATGCCGCAATAATAAATTTTACATCAGTAATCAAATTGCCACTATCATTGACGATTGCTCCATAAGTGTAATCTGCAGAATTAAAGTCAACTAGAACTTCAGTTTTCACTGGCGCTACTGGTGTATTAAAAAAAGCTTTGAAGAAAAAATCTTCACCTTGGCTTAATTGCCAAGTGCTATTATCATTTCTTCGAACTAATGTACCGTCATTATAAGCCATGGTAGAGTCCTAAATATTTGTTTTGAACCATTTGAAAATTGGTTTTCGAGCAGGGTCTGAAAGGCTCGTTAGTTGCCCTGAGGATGTTCGTTCTGTCGCAACCAAAGCATAAGTTGACGAGGTGCTCAAATTACTTACTTGTATTATAAAAGAACGAAATCCAGGATATTTAATTTCATTTGCCGTTAAAAGTTCTGGCAAAATATATTGTAATTCATTTGAGTATAATCTAAAATCTCCGATAGAGGCAATTCTTTCAGAATTCAATGTGCTTCCCGCAGGTACAGAATCTTTGAGACTAATTCTATAATAATAACTACTACCTAAATTTCCAGAAGTATTATTAGCCGGATCGGAAGAAGGCGCTGACGCAGCTCCATTAGCAGGGCCTGTACCCGTGTCATCAAAAACAGTAATATTATTTGCTACATCTGCTAAAAGTTTTTCTTGCCCACCTGTTCTTCCATAAATTCTGTATCCCAATGCACCATTGACTGTACTCCATTGCAATCTTACTTTATAATTTTCACTGAGATCATTTTGTGCTGTTATAACAACAGCTTGACTCGAGTGAGACTCGCCTAAATATGTGTATGATGTAATTTTATATGAATAGTTTCTATTTGATAAAGGCACTACAGGAGAGCCTAAAATAGATGCTGACAACCCATTAGGTGGTAAGACTTGAGTATTACTCAGGTTCCATTCAATATTTTCCCAATACCCGATACCCAAGTGAGTAGGCATTTGAAATTCATAAACCATATCCCAATTATTTTCAGAGGGATTTTGTGAGGTAGACCTCTCCAAAACCATAGTTGGCTTGTAAGTGTAGTAAACAGAAGCTTTCATTTTATCAATTGAAAAACTAATATAATTATTGCTATATTTGTAGTAAACAGCAGAAATGGAAGCGTCTGTATCTCCAACAGTTGATGTATTGCTGAAAGATTCAAATGACAAATTGTCAAATTCTAAGTTATCGGTAAATTTTCTTGTCGGCAAGTATGAATTGATTGATGTATTTCTGTAGCCTGACGCAAATTTAATATTTATATTTGATATATTATCAATTGCAATTGGATTTGTAGGAACGCCACTCGATGTTTGGTAAACTTCAACACTCAAAGTATTTCCTAAAGCATTATCATTATTTGCAACATCATCTATTCCAACATACAATGATACTTTGTTCAAAGTTGAAGTTTTAGGAATAAATGTTTGGGCAAGAATTCCATTAACAAAAAATTCACCACCATCAATTACACTTCTGAAATTTGTACACGCATTGCCTTCTGAAGGAGTTTTATCTGTTCTATACCATGTATCGCCTTCATCGTTACTGTACCAAAGACCCCTATTTGTAGCAACAAGCAGACAAGTGTCGCTTACAAATTTGATATCATAAATTATTAAATCTTCTCCATTTATTCTTTCACATTTTTCAAAAGTTACTCCCTGGTCATAGCACCTATAAAGACCTTTTTCTGTGCCAATGAATGTTTTAAAATTTTCTTTGCCATCAATTTCAATTGTAATTGTTGCGAAAGAATAACAAGAAATACCGACTAAATTATGATTTGCAATTGTAAAATCCGATGAGTTTATATCGCCAGGGTCACACCATCTCCAATTAACAATTGTATATACTCCATTGGAAGATAGCAATAAAACTGGGGTAGGTGGCAGATTGCTTTTACCAACTTTTTTGTTCAAATTGAACATTTTATAAAATTTTACATTGGCAGTGATTGTGCCTTCAGTATTCAAGGAAATTTTATTTCTTTTAGCTCCAAACATTTCCCTGCCGACCAAAAATCTAGAATAGTCTCTATTTGGAGTTCCAAATACTACACCAAATAGCCCTTGATTTGTGCTCAGATACAATGCATCTGTCAATTGTAATTTTAAACCACCTTTGCCATCGTCTACATATTTTGCAAACTGGGATTTATAAAGTGAATACACATTCAAATCCTCAAGAATTTCTGGACCTCCATTTTCCCCTGAGTGACCAAGTGTTCTTCGAAATTGGTCCGATTCAAATATAGAGGGGTCAGAAACGCTTGTTCTTACAAATACTAAGCCATCTGATTTTCCATATGCAGAATAATTATATAGTGTTCCCCATGAACCGCTTGAATGGTCAAAAATAGTTTGTGGATATAGATAATTCTTTGCCCATAATCCATTTATTTGCTGCTCGTACAAACCTAAATCTGTGCCAGCCATAAGCAAGCTTGTATTTGTTTCAGATGGCTTAATAAAATAAACTCTTGATGCGTTATCTAAGTTTGTATCTTTTTTCCATGCTTTAGCGGAAATCGTTTCACTAATGGCTTTGTATATCCAAATGCCATTATTAGTTCCTACTCTCAACATATCACCTGAATATGATGGATTATAGATAACATAAAAAGCGTTAGGAGGCGTAGCTGTGTTGTTTTTAGTTGGCTCAATCCCAACGAAAAATGAAGATGAACTATTTCTTGTATCTAAAATATTATTATTAAAATCAAAAAATAGTGCGTTGACAGGGCCACGGCGAGATTCATCTGCAAATGCTGGAATTGGTGGTGCAGGAAAATTATTAAATAAATTAGGTAATAAAATATCTCCCATATCATCGCGCGCATTCAAGCATGCTAAAGATAATTGAGCAATATTATCACCGGCAATAGAATTAAAATTATAATACTGATTAGTTTGTGCTAAAGTAATTTCATCTTCTATACCAGCTACAACACCTCGCTCGACTAGATATATATAAGTTCCTTCTGATTCTGTAGAACGAGGTACGAGCTGTCTTGCCCCAGTCGGCCTATCAGCCAAAAATTTAAATTGTTTAAGACCTGTTGCGCTATAAGTGATTGATATTTTTGCTCTTTCAATATAAGGAGAAGTAATATTTCCAGCAGAATCTCTTCCTGGGGCAAAGAAATCAATTATATAGTTAGTAATGCCAAATGTTTTTGGTTCTGGCATGGCATCTCTGTCCAATACAAAAAAGCTATCGCCAGCTTTTGCATTAGCAGGAATTATATTAGTGATTTCAGTAGCAAAAGTTTCCCGTCTTTTCAAAAAATCAAATTGTTCTTCATGCGGTGTAACACCAGTGTTTGAAATAAATTTATTTAATTTGATAATTGTTAAAAGAACTTTGTCAGTTGGTTGCAAGCCAATTAAAAATGTAACTTTGCCTAATTCAGCATTAATAGAATGTTGGTCTGCAACTCTCAATTCATTGTTAATATCAGAAATATATGGTATTACAAAAGTATCACTGCCTAAATCCCAAGGCTCAGCATAATAATTGATAAATTCATTTTCATACAAATATGATTTACCGATATTTTGAACAGAATTAAATTTAACATACTGAAAATTTTGATTTAAAATATAACTTTCTGCGTTTTCTAAACCTAAAAGTGTTTTTCCATCGGTTGAAATTTCCAATAAATTTTCATCAAATACACTTATATTCGCATTTGCATCAAATATATTTGCAGTTAAATATCTGAACCATGTTATATTGGTAATTTTTCTATTATCAGAAAATACTGAACCAATATTATCAAGCAAGAAAACTGAACTCCCGCTATTAAATGTTTCAGTCCTCGCTGGACTTGAGCCATCGATATTTAAAGTGTATGTTTTTGCACCAGTATTTGTAGTTTGGACTGTTACATTCAGCAACAAAGTAGTTTTTATTTTTACATTTGAAGAATTAAGACCGTCTATCAAAGCTCTAATAGAATATGTTTGTGTATTGTTATTAGTGACGACATTCAAATTTGCGCCCAAGCTTTGCAAATATGAAGGCTCAAAAATATTCAATTGAGTTACAGCTAAAGATGTACCATTCGTATTTAAGTTTGTTAACAAAGTTGTTTGAAGTCTTGAGCCTATGCCTTGGCTATTGGTATAATACAAACCCGCATCAGAAGCTATATACACTAAATCTGCAGCATTGCTATCAATAAAAATAGAATTGATTGCAAATTGATTATTGTAATCCCAGTTGCCTTTCGAAGTTAAAACATAATCATATTCATATAAATAATTAGATGAAGTAACCCTTCTATCTCTCAATATCCAAATATTTGCAGGTGTGCTTAATAAATATTGAGTGCCAGATGATTCAATTAAATCAACAATATTTCTTTCAACCGCACTATTGAATGAATAATTAGACCCTGTTTCGTCTACAGGATTGATATAAAGTTCTTCAAAAAATATTTGGTCTGTACCGTAATCAATTAATTGGTTAGCTGGATTGCTCAACTCTTTATAAACCAAAGTCCACGCACTTCGAGCCCAATTATCACCTGATTCTACAAATATCCAATTGTTATAAAGAAGATTAGACATTCGCAACCATTGATTATTTGCTTGCTTGATGTATACTCCATTTTGAAGTGGGTCTGTTTGATTTCTCAAAAGAATTTTATCATTTGTCTGAAGTGTTATGCCGTCTACAACGCTAGGAGGAGTTGTAAAAATATTATTGGCAAATCCTGTCAAATTATAATTTAATAAAACTCTACAAGTAACTTTCAGAGCATCAGAATAAATAGTTGTATTGAAACCGCTTAATGGATGTTTCCAATACGCATTTGTTTCAGTATCTTGAAGTGTAAATTCTCTTGCACTATGGGATAAATATATTTTTTTATCAGTGAACCAAAGAATTGAATTTTCGAATCCCCTTGTGGAACGAATCCAAAGAATCCCTTTTGTTGGCTCAGAAATTACCACCTTGCTGGAGGAATACTGGCCGGATTGAGGATGTATGGAAAATCCCTTGTCTGAACCGATATAAATTGTTCTATCATAATTATATGTAGAGGGTTGGTCCTCTAATTTAGTTTCATTTTGAGTGACTATTTCTTCTATAGCATAAATAGTTTTATTACCGGCTACAGTATCCCAAACGTTTGTCCACTTCCAATCAGCATCACTTTGACCATCCTCAATCGTTGCTGTATATAGTCCAAAATTGGTTCCAAGATACAACAATGTTGAAAATTTATAATCAATAGTTGTATCTGTAAGACTATATTGTTCAACATGTGTAGTAACTAGAAATGCTGTTGCTTTGAGAGCTGTTGATGTGCCAACTATTGGAAGTTTGAGCCTTTCCCAAAAAATACCATTATCTTCTGATTTATAAATAAAGCCCTGTCTGGTCAGAACATAAACTGTTCTGAAATAATTTCTTTTTGTTTTAGAACCAGTAACTCTAGTAGAAGAAAAAGAGGCTTTACTGTCTCTAAAAAGATTATCGTAAATCTTTACTATTTCTCCATTATCTGGATTCCAATTATCTAAAAGGTTCATTCTATACAATGAACTACCGCCAAAAAATCCACGTTTTGAGCCTATATATAAATTATTAACAACATTTTCCGACCTGAAAATAGTATGTAACTTAGTTGTAAGTTGTAAGTCTTGAGAAGTATCCTCAGGATAAAATATTTGTTTATTACCTGAAGATAACAATCTTTTATATGGTCTGAAAAATGCTGGCTCAAGTATTCTGGCCAAGCCTAAATGGTCAAATTTTCCTAGCCTTCTGATATCAATTTCATTTTTTACAAATAAATTAGCATCAATATTTTTAAGTCTTTTTCCAGATAAAGTGCCTTGTATTTGTCTTCCAACTTTTTCTAAAATTACTTTTAGTATTTCAGTTTCATCTGTTCGCGGAGGATTGAATGAGATTGAACCAGAGCCAGGTCTAACAGTATATAGTGATTTACTAAGAAGAGTGCCATTGATATAAACTATAGGGTCTAAATATTCTGCAGAACTCCATTCAAAATTATCTGTCAAATCACCACCTTCTTTGACTAAGTACACAGGATTATTTCTGATATCAGTGCCTGGTTTTTTAATTAAAGTAATTTGAGAAGAAATGGGAACAGTGACCTGAATTACATCAGTTGATTTTATTGAATTTTTAAGAAAAATTAAACTTTCACTTTTTCGTATACTATATGCAGATGTTGGCAAAACAATATTATTTAATCTTACAACAGGAATTCCATATAAATTATCATTCCAAGGAGTTAACTTTTGTAAAGAAGTTCTGCTTTTTGATAAAAATAGAATTGTCGAGCCTTCAATGGGATTTGCACTTCCAGCTTCAAATGCATATCCGTATAAAATAATATTTGTGGTTAAATTAATTTTGGATGGATTATCAGAACCACCTAAGTGAACATGCTTATAAAATGCTTTTCTCAAAGCCGCTTTCACGGCACCGTCTAAGTTTTGAATGTTATATCTTCTGTCGTCGTATTCTACATAATCAACATAAACATTATTTTTATTACCCGTGTATCTATTTACCTGAACGGATGCAAGATAAACAGCTGTATTGTATGTATCGTAAGCATAATCAGGTGGGCTCGGGCTTACAATCAAAGATTTTGATTCAGTAACTAAGCAAGGACTTGCCACTGCCCAAACATAATATAAATTTTCATTTACATACCTAAAATAAACATATTCATTAGTTTCAGCTTTATATAAACCCACAATTCCATCGCCAGGTGTCACTCTGACACATTGCTCAAAAGCATTTTGAAAATTTAATGAAGTTGTTCCAATAATTCCATTTTCCCACTGTGATGGAAAAATGTCCAAAGTCCAAATAGTTTTTGAATTAAGAGTGCCTGAAGTTATCCAATAACATGAAGCAGACGAATAACTATTTTTGATTTCGGCTGCAGTATCCAATAATGAATGTCTTGACCACGCTTGATTAGCAGCTCCTACAATATAAATTCCATTTTCAGCATTATTATTTTGATTTTTAACTAATACAATATCATTTTGTTGAGTTAAAACTCCATCTATAGTTAGATGGCCAGACAATGCAATATTTGAAGTTGTAGCATACTTGCAAGTAATTACTGGCTGCATATTCATTGCAAGGATTCTACGTCCGTTATAAGAATCTGAACTTTCAAGATAAGAATTAAATAAATTTATTTGTTCTTCTCTAATTTTATCATTTAATTCTGAAGTATGAGAAGCATCATAAGAAAGTTTTGTAACTTCCCAACCCACTCTTACACCTTGACCAATAAATGAATACAATCCACTAATTTGTCTATCAGTGGTGACCATATTTTTTTCATCATTTCGGGCGTATAATATATCGCCTTCTTCATGTGTGTAGAATGAATAGATTGGTGTTATTTTTGCCATATCAATACAACTTAATAAATCCTTGGATTACTTTGAAGGGTCTATTTTTTCTCGCCACTGTTCCACCATTAATATTATCAACATCGCCAGTATTGAATTCAATTGTTTGAACACTGTCACTATCGATAGAAATAACTATACCTACATGGTCGGGCAAAGTATCCTTATCGAACTGAAATAATATCAGATACCCTTTTTTTACTTTTGCTCTATTAGTTGCAGTGTTTGGCAGCCATTTGCCTTGTTTGATAGCCCAATTTTTCATTTGGTAACAAGATGGAGTGGGCATGAAATATCTGTTTTTCAAAGTAATTAAAACTGACCTGAATATTTTCAATGCATTCTCAGAATTATATTTTATGTTTGCCAAATTGCAAAAATTCTTAGCTGCTGCAAAACTTAATCCTGCAGCACAGTAAGGAACCCATTTTCCATTGCTTTTAGTTCCCAACCCAAACAATTTTAAAAATCTAGCAACCTGGTCAATATTGTTACTTCTTGAAGTTCCGACATATTCATCGCAAACTTCAACTAAACTTAAAGCAAAAGTTTTGCCATCGATGACAGATAATTGTTCGAAATCAATTTGCTCATCAGATGAAACTAAGGATTCTAAGTCTATTTCTTGAATTTCGTGGTCAAAAAGTTCATTATTTTCTTTTACTAAAGTTTCGTCCATTTTTACCTCATCCAATAAAGGTCGTCTTTGCCAGTATCTAATTGAACTGCAAATTCATCTACCGAAGCTTTTGAATTTATATTATTAACTTCTCCCACAGAAGTTAATAATATTGCAAATCTGATAGTTTTAGCTTCTTCTTCAAGAGTAAATACAGTATTTGGTGTAATATCTTCATAACTTGAAAGAATAAATCTATTAGTTTCAGTCTCATTTGCTAAATATTTAAATTGAATCTTTCCGCCATTAGGCGTTCCATTGTAAGTCAATAAACCTCTTCTAATTTTCTTCAAAGAGCTTTGCGTATCAAACATTTTACTGAAGAATTTACTTTCTTTTGCTGTAAAGTAAAATATTTTAATATAATCTACTGTAGGTGATATATTCAAAGTTGCAGTAGTTAATACGATTTTGAATTGGAAAAAAGCTCCTGTAAATGATGATAAATTATATTG
>Ga0129336_10000630_pt1 | contig 20862 bp, 26 predicted proteins | sample CPB6_02_DNA_FD_96878 | JGI IMG/M metagenome (GOLD analysis project Ga0129336, IMG submission 96878) | Freshwater to marine salinity gradient microbial communities from Chesapeake Bay, USA - CPBay_Sum_0.6_0.2_DNA | ecosystem: Environmental > Aquatic > Marine > Coastal | place: USA: Chesapeake... | reverse complement strand
GCGGGGGGTTCGGCGGGGGGTTCGGCGGGGGGTTCGGCCGCCGCGGTCGCGACGCTCCACGCCGACGATTTCGGAACTTCGGGGGAGGGGAGCCAGTACCCCAGGATGCCCGTCATGATGGGGATGTAGATCCCTTCGGACCCGGGGTGCGTTGCGGTCATGATCAGCGAAAAGGCCAGCGCGGTGATCGTCACCGTCACCTGGGCCCCGAACTTCATCCAGTCCTTGCGGATGTTCGTCTGGAGCACCCTCGTCTCTATGACGTCCTGAAATTGAATTTGTCCGCGTTCCATCAGGTCGAGCAGTCTCGTTTCGTCCAGCGACATAGTCTGCGTCCTCAAAAAAGTTTAAGACCGGTCGCGTCGTCCGAGCCGCCATGGATTTCGTTCGACGCGTCGAAGATAGGCTCTGCCTGGGGCGCGCGCGGTACGGGCACGGGGTCCTGGTGCCGTGCAACGCGTCCAAGAACTGGAAGGAAGAGCTGATCGAGGAGCTCTTGGACGCGTGCGTGTACGCCGCCGCGGACGTGCTGAAGCGTCGGGGCATCGAGAACGACGACGACAACGCGGAAATCGTCAGACTGATCTCAGATCGCGCCCTTGCCAAACACGAGTACGGCGAGAACACGCAGCACGAAGACGATACCTATTTTCTGGATCTGTGCATGTTTATCGCCAACGCCGCGCTGTCTCAAAAATAATTTCTGTGTAAATACCACTTGACCGATCATGCTCAGCACCCTTATCGATACGTTCATAAACGCCAACGCCGAGGGGGAGTTCATGATCTTGAACTTGGAAAAGGAAAAGGTGGCGGCGAAGAAGAAGAAGAAACCCGACACCGTCACGATGGTGACGTGGGGCATCAGGGTGGTCCTGGACATCATTTTCAGCGTGATCGTGGCAAAGATGGCCTGGGCGTGCAGCAGCTCGATCTTCGTGGCCCTGCTCGCGCTCCTGTTCCCCCAATTCTTCTTCATCTACTACGCGCTGGCCGGCTCCAAGTGCGCCGCCTACTGGGCATAAATCACAACTCCTCCGCGAGACGCTCGACCTCTCGGACGATATCGTCGATTCCTTTGCGGGAAACGAACGAGTGTTTCATTTCCCCGCGGGCGTGCGACTCGAGCTTCGCCGGGGGCCCGAGCATGCGCTTTCTGCACCACCCCGAGCCGCGAACGTTTTCCCAGCCGAACATCGTCATATAATCCAGCGTGCGTTCCTCTTCCGCGCCCTCCTGAGCGTCAAACGTGATTTCGAGTACCCTCCGAACCGGTCCGTGTTCTCGAACCCACATCGCCGACGAGGCGCTGAGCGTCATGTGTTCCAGCAGGCGCTGGTATATATTGTTCGTGTCCCCGACGTATATCTTTCCGTCGTCGAGGAGCAGGGCGTACGTAAAAAATTTCGTTTCGTACCTGCGTTTCCTTTTGCGATACTCCTGCCTGACCCTGACGTTTGCGCTCGCGCTGTCGAGCAAAACCTTGAGGATCTCTTCTAGCTGTCGTTCCATTCTTACACACGTGGCATGCGGGATGTTTAAGTCAAACGCGCGGCTGAAACTCCGTCCACATCCTATACTCGTCGCCGGAGAGCCCGTCGGAGAGCCCGTCGTCGTCGTCGTCCTCGTCGGCGACGAGCTCGAAAGCCGGCGGAGTCAACCTCCTGAACTCGGCGTCGCCGTCCATGTCGCTGTCCGGGATCAACTCGTCGTCCGGCAGCTTGGTCTTCACGGCTTTCTTCAAGACCTTGGCGGCCTCGCGCTCGGCCTTGGCGGCCTGCTTGGCGGCTTCGCGCTCGGCCTTGGCGGCCTGCTTGGCGGCCTCGCGCTCGGCCTTGGCGGCCTGCTTGGCGGCTTCGCGCTCGGCCTTGGCGGCTTCGCGCTCGGCCTTGGCGGCCTGCTTGGCGGCGTGTTTCTCCACGACCTTCTGGAGCGCGACGAAGAGGTCCCGCTCGAGATCGTCCTCGAACCCGGCGCTTTCCAGGACCTCCCGCAGCCGCGCGCTCGTCTCGGCGACCGACATCGCGGGAATGAAACGAACAATAACCCGAAAATCACAGGGGTTCGGTTTTTATGCGATTGGCGTCCTCAGCAAGCACAGCAGGCGAAGCGGGCAAAGCAGCCGTGTCCTGCATCATCCTCGTGACCCTGGATCGAATGTACGATTCGAGGGGGAAGATCGTGGCCCAGCCGGGGACCTTGGCGATCTGCTCGAACTCGACGAGCGTTTTTCCGTGAAACCGTTTGAAAGACCATTTCCCGCGAATCTGCGCGAGGCTGTCCGCCGGGGTCCAGAAATCGATGCGATTGGCCGTCGCGCGCTTGCAGAACTTTTGCGTAAACGGAAAAAACGCAATTTTCGCGGGAAATTCGACGTCGATTATCCCGTCCGCGCCAACCGAAAACTTGGAATACTTTTGAACGTCGCGAAACTTCGACGCGTTTCTTTCCAGGACGTGCGCCTCGACGATGGTTTTCGGGGTGGCGTCGACGAGCGTGGTCGCGGAGCACGACACCACGCTCCCCACGCGGTTCGAATGGTACAGCATTGACGACGCTCGTCACGGCTCGTATTTAAATTGAACATTGACAAAGTTCAGGGTCACCCGGGGGTCTCGAACCGTTATCTTGTCGCACGCGGCGGCCCCGATCGACGAGTTTTCCACGTTGACGTGCCAGGAGACGAACGGTGTGTACCGTATCCCGGGCACAAAGGTCACGCGTTTCGCGGCCCGGATCACGTCGTCGTGCACGTCCAGGCAGCAGTCGTTCGACGCGAAAACAAACGTCAGATCGTCGGCGTCGAACGGGTGCCGAAAGCTGCCGTACCCGTTGACGCACAGCACGAGCTTTTTCGCGGACGCGGCGAAGCTCTCCTCCGCGTCCAGCTCCAGGCGGTCCAGCGAAAGGCCCTCGAAATTCGCCCGTTGGTCGGAGTACGACAGACGGAGGCGCACGTCGCGGAGGCGCCCGCACCTCGAAGCCCTCGACGCGAAGCTGCACGATCTGGCGCAAATCTCGACGCGCTCGAGGTCCGGGTACTCCCACTTGTAAAACGATACGTCGATACACGGGATGCGGGACTTCTCGACGATCGAGATGGCGTTCAGCGATGGCAGCCACGGGACCACGAACGTCGAATCGGATGCGACGTCGTCGATCCGGAGCTCGAGGCGTTTCAGGTTCCCCCCGGCGCGCGATACGGCCGGGCTCAGGCCGGGCGGCACCTCGTCCGCGTGCCGCAACCGGATGGACAGCGTTTCGATGTCTCCAGGGCCGCACGCGTTCAGGATCTTGACGGCGTCGAGGGGCGCGCACGCCAGCTTCAGGTTGCGGACGCGGTGGCGTCGAAAAAACCCGACGAGCGTCTCGTCGTACCTCTTGAACTCCGCGTCCGTCCACAGATCGTCGCGCCCCTCGACGACCCTGAACATCGTCTTGCTGGCAAACATGGCCGACGCCCTCGAAGCGTGATCGCTCGCCGCGAGTATCTTCGCGATCAGCTCGTCGGGCAGGTCGTTCATTTTTGGTTTGGCGGCGCGGCGTCGTGCGTAAACGCTTAATGGACGAATTTCTACACCGACGGTACATCATGTCGTCGCTGCGCATGTCGGTCGTCAAGCGGGACGGGCGCCGAGAGCTCGTGAATTTCGATAAGATCACGTCGAGGCTCGAGCGGCTGTGCTGGCCGCTGGGGGCCAGGCCGTCGAAGAAGTTTGAAGGAGTCCCGCTCGACGTCGACGTCACGCGCATCGCGGCGACCGTATGCGCGTCCGTCGTCGACGGCATCACGACCGAGCGTCTCGACGATCTGACGGCGGACGCGGCGGCCGGGATGGCGACGGAGCACCCGGACTACGGCGTCTTGGCGGCGCGGATCGTCGCGTCGAACCTCCAAAAAAAGACCAGCGACAGCGTCGCCAAGACCTTCGGGGCCATGGCGACGCTCCTGTCGGGCGAATTTCTCGACGCCGTCAAGCGGCACAGGAACGAGTACCAGGCGATCGTCGATTACGATCGGGACTACGATTTCGACTACTTTGGGTTCAAGACCATGGAAAAGCTGTACCTCGCCAAGGTCGACGGCAAGATCGTGGAGCGCCCGCAGCACATGTTCCTGCGCGTGGCCATCGCGCTCTGGGGCGACGACGTCGACAAGGTCCGGGAAACCTACGAGGCGATGTCCACGAAAAAGTTCACGCACGCGAGCCCCACCCTCTTCAACGCCGGCATGACGAACCAGCAGCTCGCGTCCTGCTTTTTGCTCGGGATCGAAGAAGATTCGATCGCGGGCATTTTCGACGCCCTGGCCAAGTGCGCCCAGATCAGCAAGCACGGCGGCGGCATCGGGATCCACGTCTCGGGCGTCCGCGGCAAGGGTTCCAAGATCGAAGGCACGAACGGCGTCTCCGACGGGATCGTGCCCCTCGCCAGGGTGTTCGACGCCACCGCGGCGTACGTCAACCAGGGGGGGAGACGCAAGGGGGCCATCGCGATGTACATAGAGCCGCATCACCCCGACGTCTTCGAGTTCCTCGATCTCAAGCGCAACCAGGGGGAGGAATCGCTGCGGGCGAGAAACCTGTTTTACGCCATGTGGCTCCCGGACCTCTTCATGCGCCGCGTCGAGGCCAACGGCGAGTGGTGTCTGATGGACCCGAAGGCGTGCCCCGGTCTGAACGAGGTTCACGGTCCCGCGTTCGACGAGCTGTACGAGCGATACGAATCGGAAAACAAGTACGTCAAAAAGGTTCGCGCCCAGGACCTGTGGACCGCGATCGTGCGCAGCCAGATCGAGACCGGGGGGCCTTATTTGCTGTACAAGGACTCCGCCAACGCCAAATCGAATCAGCGCAACCTCGGCACCATCAAATGCTCCAACCTGTGCTCGGAGATCATCGAGTACACGGCGAAAGACGAGATCGCCGTGTGCACGCTCGGGAGCCTGAGCCTGCCGGCCTTCGTCCGCGACAAGGAGTACGATTTCCAGGGACTTTTCGAAGCGACCAAGGTTCTCGCGACGAACCTGGACCGCGTCATCGACGTGAATTACTACGCGATCCCGGAAGCCGAAACGTCCAACACGCGCCACCGGCCCGTCGGCGTCGGCGTCCAGGGCCTGGCCAACGTGTTCTTCGAGCTCGGCATCCCCTTCGACGACCCCCGGGCCGCGAAGCTGAACCGCGACATATTCGAGACGATTTACTTCGGGGCGATCACGGCGTCCGTCGAGCTCGCGGAAAAGCACGGAGCGTACCCGACCTACGCCGGCTCTCCCGCCAGCCAGGGGAAGCTGCAGTTCGACCTGTGGGGCGTCGAGCCGGGGGATCGGTGGGACTGGGCCGCGCTGAAGGCCAGGATGGCCGTCGCGGGGCTCCGGAACTCGCTCAGCGTCGCGCCGATGCCGACCGCGAGCACCGCGCAGTTCCTGTCCAACGTCGAGGCGATGGAGCCGCAGACGTCCAACCTGTATTCCCGGCGCACGCTGGCCGGCGAGTTCCCCGTGATCAACACGAACCTCGTCCGCGCGCTGATCGAGCGGGGCGCGTGGAACGTCAACATGAAGAACAAGATCATCGCGCACGGCGGGAGCATCCAGCGCGTCATCGGGATTTACCCGGAGATCAAGGCCGTGTACAAGACCGCGTGGGAGCTGTCCATGAAGTCCCTGATCGACATGGCCGCGGACCGGGGCGCGTTCGTCTGCCAGAGCCAGTCGCTCAACATGTTCGTGGCCGAACCGAACGTCAAGTCGCTGAGCTCGATGCATTTTTACGCGTGGAAGCGCGGCCTGAAGACCGGGTGCTACTACCTGCGCACCAGGGCGGCCTCGAGCGCGATCAAGGTCACGGCGTGCCTGTCGTGCTCCGGCTGACATATTTTCGCGAGACTGTGTAAAGATGGCAAACGTGTTTACAGAGGAAAGGCAGGTCGTGTACCACAGCGTGCTCGGTATTCTGATGGGCGTCGCGGCCTCGAAGCTGTGCAGGCTGACGCACGACGCGATTCACGACGCGTTTCCCGAAGACGGCCCGGTGGTCGCGGCGACGTCGTTGGGAATTCAGTTCGTGATCATCATGACCATCATGCTGATCGCCGTGCACACGCTCCCCGCGTTCAAAAAGGATCTCGGGATGCCGCTGCCCCCCATCATCTGGTCCACGTGGTATTTCGGGGCCCAAATATTCTTTTACGACGAACTCGGGAAGCTCATTCGAGGGGAATACGATTAACGCGCCTTGGTCGGGGGAGACAGATTCTTCTTCGCTTCCTGCCACGCGCTCAGCAGGCTCCGCGCCGCGGCGGTGTCGCCCGCGGCGATGGCCAGTCGGACCCGTTTGAGGGTCTTGACCTTGAGGGCGTCCAAGGTGTCTCCGCGCTGGTACTCCAGCGTCTTCTTCCACGCGGGTTCCGGTTTCGGGCGGGCGGCGGGCATTATGGTTCGACGGTTGATTTTTTTTTGAGCAGGAGACACCACCCGAAGGGCCCGAAGGCTCCAGGCGACAGTTCGACGTCCAAGACCTCGCCGCGATGCACGTCCTCGCCCGACGCGATCTTGACCGTCACCTGCCCCCACGCGAACCGCAGGGGCGAGAACCTCGGCGCGGCGCGCGCCCGGATGAACTCGTCGACGTCCAGCAGCAGCTTTTTGTCGCCGATCGCCGAGCTCATGTCCAGCGTCGCGTACCGCTTGCCCCCGGATTCGGACGTCTTCGCGACGACGCACCCCCGAACGCGCGCGACGACGGGCCCCCCGGTCGCGAGCTCGAGCTGCTCGAACTTCCCCCGTTTCCTGGCGAGAAACGCCATACGCTCGTTCGTCAAAAAGTTTATTTTAACTTAACGATGTCTCTCCTCGCCGGAAAGAAGAGACGATGCTTCACGTGGCGGCCGCTCTCGTCGCGCACGTCGTCGGCACGGTCGTTTCGTACGCCTTTGGCTCGGCCGCGGGGGGGAGGGTGTTCGACGCGGGTCACGCGCTCACGACCGCGCGGCCCGATATGAGAAAATGGGTCGAGGCGGTCACGATCGCGATCCCGTTCGTGTGCCGAAGGCGACATGTTCACAAACCCCTGGTCACGTTTTGCGCCGCGACGTTTTTGCGGGGGATATGCATCGCCGCGACGATCCTTCCCCCGCTCGTCCCGGTCGGAGCTCCGAACGTGCTGATGCTCCTGGTCGGGCACGGGTACGATTACGTTTTCTCGGGTCACGCGGCGTTCGCGGCCTCGTGGATCCTGAATTCTCCGGGCTATCTGGAATGCGTTCTCGGCGCGATCCAGGCCTTTGGGCTGATTTCCACGAGGATGCACTACACCGTCGACGTGATCCTGGCCTGGTTCGTCGCGTGGGCGATCAATTCTTTTCACCCGCGCCCCAAGTTCGCCCTGAGGTACGTCGCGCTCTCGGATCTCGACGACGTCGCCAGGATTCGACACGACGTGTACGCCTCGGAACTCGGGCAGTACGCCGAGCGCGACGATCGGCGTCTCCCCGAACCCCGCGACGCGAACCGGGTGCTCATCGGAGCGTTTTGCGACGACGCGCTCGTCGGGTACGTGGGCGTGACCATGCCCGGGGGGGCGTACTCCGTCGAGACGCACGGGTTCTCGAAACCGGCCGAGAATTCGTACGAGATTCGAGCGCTGTGCGTTTCCAAAGAGTTCAGGGGCATGGGCCTCGGCAAATCGTTGATCCGCGCGGCGCTCAAGTTCGCGAGACGCTCGGGCGGCGAGGAAATCGTCGCGATGGCGCGCGAAGAGCTTGTGGATGCGTACGCGTCGCACGGGATGAAACGGACGAAGGAATGCGCGTGCGTCAACGGGGTGTGGTACCGCCTGATCCGGGGGCGACCCGTCGAGCCGTCCGAGATTCGCGGAATCGCCTGGGAGCTGCCGTTTTCCGAGACGGGGGAGACCCCGTGCTTCCACGGGGGCGCCTCCCTGGCGGCGGTCCGCGAAACGAGCAACGTCAGCGCCGACGTCCTCGACGCCTGGTACGATCCGTCGCCCGCCGCGGTGCGAGCCGCGACCGAGAACGCCGCGTGGGCGATGCGCACGTCCCCGCCGACGAACTGCGAGCCGCTGATCGAAGCCATCGCGAACGCGCGCGGGGTCTCGCCCGACGCCATCGCCGTCGGCGCGGGCTCGTCGGAACTCATCTTCAGGTGCTTCTCGTCGTGGCTCTCGAAATCGAGCCGCGTGCTTCTCGTCGAGCCGACGTACGGCGAGTACTCGCACGTCCTCCGGAACGTCATCGGGTGCGAGGTCGACTCGTTGCGCGTGACGGAATCCGAAGGCTTCCGGCTGGACGCGGAGGCGCTGATATCGGCGTGCCGGCGCACCAGGTACGACCTCGTGATCGTCGTAAACCCCAACAGCCCGTTCGGGACGCACCACGCGGATCTCGCCAGCGTCGTATCGCGCCTCGGAACGGGGACGCGCGTGTGGATCGACGAAACGTACATCGACTACGTCGGAGGGAGTCTCGAGCCGGTCGCGGCCGCGTCCCCAAACGTAATCGTGTGCAAGACCATGAGCAAGATATACGCGCTGAGCGGGTGCAGGGTCGGGTACGTCTGCGGACACCCTTCCGCGGTTCGCGGGATCCGCGCGCGCACGCCCCCGTGGATCGTCAGCCGCCAAGCTCAGGCCGCGGCGATCGAAGCCGTGCGCGACGGGGCGTATTACGCGGCGAGGATCGAAGAGACTCACGCCATGCGCCGGGAGCTGGAGCGCAAACTGTCGGAGATTCCGGGGGTGCGCGTTTTTCCGGGATGCGCGAATTGGACGCTCGTCGAGCTTCCCGTCGAGGTCGCCGGCGTCGTCGCGCGATGCGCGGAGCGCGGCGTGTACGTCCGAGACACGCACCTCCCGGGGTATTGCAGGATCGCCGTCAGGCGGGAAATTGACGCGATCGTGGACGCGATCGCCGACGCGTTGCGTCACAGCACGCGGCAGTGAGGTCTCCCCCCGAACGACGGATCGAAGGCCGCGAGGTCTCTCGCCCGCTCGTCGCGAACCGGGTCGGCGTCGTACGCCTCTAGCGCCGCTTCCTCGAGGTCCGCGTACGACCCAGACCCCCTGACGAACACGAGCATCTCCACGCGGGTCTTGAAAAAATATTCGTACGTGGTCCCGCGCGCGGCGACCGTCCCGTACCGATCGTCGTTCCCCGGGACGGACGCGAACAGCGCGCAGAGCGCGTCGAACAGGTGGGGCTCGTCCCAGCGCCTCAGAACGCACGGAGCCATGGCGAGAACAAAGAACGAAAAACAAGACGGGGGGAGGGCCGGGGCGTCGTCGTATACCACATCGTCGAAGAAAGAATTGCAAAGAAAGAAAGAATCTATGTAAATCAAGTTAAATACGGACATCGAGCGAGGACGACACCATTAATTCGTTTGTTATTTCAATATGAGTCACAGCGCCGATTCCACCCACGCCAAGTTCGAGGGCGAGGCGACGTCCGCGGCGACGTCCGCGGCGACGTCCGCGGCGACGTCCGCGGCGACGTCCACGGCGTCTTCGCCCGACTTTTCGTGCGAGGTCATCATGACCGACCGCAACCGCCGAGCGTTCACGGCCCTGCGGTACTTCATCGAGCGAATGCGCGACCCCACCGACGACGCGACGGAAGTCATCGTGCTCGACCAGGGGACGTCCAACTGCCGGGTCGTCCCGCTGGCCATGGGGGCCGGAACCGTGCGCACGGATGAAAAACCCGACATCGGCTACGACATCGCCGCTGGCCGGATTTCCCTGACGTCGGCGCACAAGCGGTTCCTGTACGATTTCGTGTACGAGGCCATGGACTCGTACGCCGAGATCGAAGATCCGCGCGAATACACTCCGAATTAAATTTTCGACGGTGAGGGTATAATGGACTTGTATTTTCCCGTGCCGACCATGAACTTCCCGTCGTCGAACCCCTACGATACCGGCAAGACCCAAGGGAGCGGGATCGAGGACATGACCACGTGGGCCCTTCGCGCGGCGCACCACTCGCCCAACGAGTTCAACACGGCTTTTTTCAGCAAGAGGAACGTGGACTACATCCAGTCGCGGATCGTCCGGGACGTCAAAAAGTTGTCGGGGTTCACCGTCGCTCGCCAGAGCGATCAGGCCCTCGGCATCATCATGCTCGGGATGTACATAGAGTACTCTAAAAACGCGGGAGGGTCCGCCAACATCGACGCCCTGAACCGCGCGGTCCTGGCCGAGTGCGTGCGTCAGGTCATTTCCGGCATCAACGCCTACTCCGGGTACGTGCGAGACGCGTCCACCAACGCCAAACCCATCCCGCGCCCCGAGAATCCGTCCATCAAGGGCGCTCGGGTGCTGCCCGGGTTCCTCCCCTTGTAACACACACGCTTAAAAATCGGGTCGATACACACGACATGAAAAAGTGCGATCAGTGTAGGAAAAAAGTCGGTCTTCTCGGGTTTGAGTGCAAGTGCGGGAAAACGCTGTGCGCGACGCACCGGTACCCGGAAGCGCACGGGTGCGACGCGATCGTTTCCGAACCGGTGCGCGTCGAAAAAGTCGTGGCGGACAAGCTCAGAGACAGGTTGACGTGAAAATCTCACGAAAAAAATACGGGGGTGTAGTATAATATGCCCGGAGCGATCGCGCAGCTCGTCGGGTACGGCGCGCAGGACGTTTACCTCACGGGAAACCCCCAGATAACGTTTTTCAAGTCCGTCTTCAGGAGGTACACGAATTTCGCGACGGAATCCATCCAGCAGACGTTCGACGGGACCGTCGATTTCGGCAAGCTTCCCACCGTGACGATCGCCAGAAACGGCGACTTGCTCGGCGCGGTGTGGATCGAGGTCACGCTTCCCGACCTCCTGTCGTACGACATCACCCCGACCCCCGCCGAGGGCAACACGTCCAACGTGCAGACCCTAACGGCCAACGTGTACACGGATTCCTCCGGTAATTACTGGCAGGTCCGCACCGGTTCGGCGCCGAATTATTCGTACGCAAACGCGATCGCGGTGTACGACGGCGTGGCGAGTTATTACCAGAACTACAGCGAGCTCGGCAACGTGTCCACGTACGCCGGCAACATCACCACGTGGCCGTACATGATCGTGAGCAACACGGCCAACGCCGCGATCCGAAATTTCACGATTCCGACCGCCAACCTGCGGTACGCCAACGGGATCGGGTACGCGGTCATGAAATCCGTGGAGCTCGAGATCGGCGGTCAGCGTATCGACAAGCACTACTCCGAGTGGTGGGACGTGTGGAGCGAGCTGACCGAAAAATCGGAGAAACTCGACGGCATCAACGCGATGATCGGAAAGTACGACCAGACCTCGTACGCTTCGACGTGGCAGCGAAAGCAGGCGGCGGCCAACACGTTCTACGTCCCGATGCGTTTCTGCTACAATCGGAATCCGGGCATGTACCTCCCCCTGGTGGCGCTCAGCTACCACCAGGTCAAGCTGAACTTCGAGTTCCGAAATTACCTGGAATGCATCAGATGCGCGTACCCCGTGACGGCTCTGACCAGCAAAGCGGGGGCTCTGCCTCTGGCGTTCACGGATTGCAAGATTTACGCGGATTACGTGTTCCTCGACGCTCCCGAGCGGATGCGGATGAGCGAGATCCAGCACGAATACCTCGTCACCCAGCTGCAGTACCAGGGCGACGAGCCCGTCCCGTCCCCGACCGACCCGAACGGGACGGTCAATCGCAAGTACAACCTGAATTTCAATCACCCCGTCCGGGAGCTCGTTTGGGTGTACCAGGCCGCGTCGAACTACGCGGTCGACCCGGTCAACGGCAACGACATCTTCGACTACGAAATCCCCTCGACCGGCGGGGAAGTGTTCGCCAACGCCAAGCTGGTCATCAACGGCAGCGACCGGTTCAGCGTCCGGTCCGGTCCGTACTTCCGCCTCGTCCAGCCGTACGAACACCACACGCGCGTGCCCCAGAAGAGCATCTACGTGTACGCGTTCGCGCTGTCAGACGCCGAGGATATGCAGCCAAACGGGACGGCGAACTTCACCAGGTTCGATTCCGCACAGCTGCAATTTACGCTGAATTCCGCGCTGCCGGCCGGGCGCGTAAAAATCTACGCGGTCAATTACAACGTCCTGCGCGTGGCCGCGGGCATGGCCGGCCTGGCGTTCGCGAATTAATTATCTCCGTGTTAGTCATCATGACGACCATCGGCGCGACCACCCTGGGAGAAATCCTCCCCAGCAGCATGGGCCCGACCACCCTCGACGCCGTGGCCGACATCGTCGCCCCGAAGAAGAACGCCAAGCGCGGCGAGTCCGCGGCGCACGAGAGGCGCGAGTCCAAGGAATTCGAGCGGAAGGAGCACATGAACCAGAAGGCCCACGAAAAACGCGAACGGGTCGCCGCCAAGAAGCCCGCCGCCGCCGCCAAGAAGCCCGTTAAGAAGCCCGCCGCCGCCGCCAAGAAGCCCGTTAAGAAACCCGCCGCCGCCGCCAAGACAAACACGGGTCGCAAGAATCCCGACGGTCTGACGATCTGGAAAGGTCCCCGCGGAGGCCTGTTCGTGATGAAAAAGGGCAAAAAGGTGTCTCTGTAAAAACGTTCGCTCGACCGTAAAAATAATCCATCCTCTTCGTAAAATGAACATGTGGAATGGACTGTCGTTCTTTCCGTCGAAACAGATCATCAAGAACCTGTGGATCGGATCGGAAAAGGACGCCGCGGACCTGTCGTTCATGAAGAAGAACAACATCCGTCTCATCGTCAACGCGACGGACAGCGTTCCGGTGTACGCCAAGGGGATAAAGACGCTGAGGGTCCCCGTGGGGGACGATTCGTATTATTCCGAAAAGATGGGAAAGTACATTCCCATCGCCGTGGTCGCGATCCACGACGTGCTCGCCCACGGCCACGGCGTCCTGGTCCACTGCCGCGCGGGCATGAACAGGAGCGCGACGATCGTCGCGGGGTATTTGATGTTCCAAAGGGGCATGACGGCTCAAAAGGCGATGGCGTTCATCAAACGCAAGAAACCAGAGTGTTTCACTCCGATGAACTTCATGGGTGCCCTGAACGCCTGGGAAACGAAGCTTCGGCTGAGCGGAAAAATTAAATCAAATTCATGAGCTTCCCGATGTCCAGACCGCTTGACAGGAGCACCAGGTTTGCCATCCCCATGAACGACAGTATCACGTGTATGGTCACGAGCGTCCTGGACTCCCTCGTGAGAGGGGATATGTCTCCGTACCCGACGCCCGCGTGCGTGATGGCCGAATAATACACGATGTCCCCCAACGTCACCTTCTGGCTTTTGGGGTCGTCCTCTTTGAGATTTTTCAGCTGCGGCATCGCGAAATGGTTTCTGAATCCGTCGGGAATCAGGTAGTACAGAGTAACGAAAAACGAGAAGATCGTGGCGTGGTACACGACCGCGCTTCTCGCAAAGGTATTTTCGAACGCCCACAGGAGAGAGTACAGGCCGAAACCAACGGCCGCCGAGACCCCGACGGCGAGGGACGCAGATTTGATGTTCACGATCATCGATACACAACGTCGGGAAAAAAAACTTATGAACGGTCTTCGACGCCCGGGGAATGAACAAGCTCCACGAGTTTTCGACCGGTGCGTACGAGACCTTTGACGGAATCGAATCCGTCGTCGAAGAAGTACTCGGGAGGATCGGCTGCCTGAATCGCAACGCGTGGATCGTGGACGACACCGTGGACGGTTTCGGACGTTCCGTGCTTCGAGATATGGCGCAAAAATACGAGATGAAAACAACAGCGGACGCGGGCGCGGTCCACGAGGGGGCTATTGCGTGCGTCGTTGCGTCGAGTCCGTGCGTCGTCCGCCCGCCGTTGATGGTGTTGTCCGGGGGGACGGTTCCCTCGAGTGAATACGTGAACATTTACCAAGAGGGGAATGTTCGCGTATTCGTCCGAAGAGATCTCGCGAGGCGCGTCGGCATCAAAACCATGGAGATGGTCGGTAAAAAAAATGAAACGTCTGATGAATGAACGAGCATCAGTCAACGTGGATCGCCGTGATTGTCATGGCGATCGCCGCGATCGCGTATTATTTCTGGATATCGTCCGAAAAAAAAGATGACGATACGGAAATGCCAGACTCCCCCGAGAAATCTTCGCCCAAACCCGCGCCCAAACCCGCGCCGAAGAAGCCCGCGCCCAAACCCGCGCCGAAGAAGTCCGCGCCGAAGCCCGCGCCCAAACCCGCGCCCAAACCCGTTCAGAGACCGAGACCGATTCCCAGGCCCGTCGCGCAGGTTCCCAGGCCCGCCGCGCAGGTTCCCAGGCCCGTCGCGCAGGTTCCCAGGCCCGTCGCGCAGGTTCCCATGCCGGCGGTTTTGTCCCCGCCCGCATCGCCCGAACGACGACGCCCGGGGCGTCTCAGGGATTCTCCCAGGCGATCCAGGTCCAGAGAGCCACGGCCCGTCGCCGCGGCCGCGACCCTGGCCTCTTCTCCGGCGATGAACAGCGCCGTCGAGGGAAACCAGACCGAGGCGGGACTTCGCCCGTCGGCGTTCGGGAAACACGTGTTTCAACTGCCGGCGAACCCAAAGGGCCTGGTGGTGTTTCTCCCGGGGTGTGCGCGGGGGGCGTTTGGGTTCTGGCCGCGGTCGGCGGCCGGGGGAGACTACCTCGGGTTTCCCGAAGACGTGTCGCACACGAAACAGATTCTCAAAAAGGGCTACGGCATTTTGGTCCTGACCCCGAACACGACCTCGGGCTCCTTGGCGTACTGCTGGACGGACAAGGCCGGAGACGGCGACGTCGTCGTGAAGGCCGTCGCGGATTTCCGCAAACGGCACAACCTGGAGAAAAAGCCGCTGTATTTCGCGGGCGCGTCCTCCGGCGGCGGGATGGCCCAGGGGCTCCTTTCCAGGGGGGCCATCAGGGCCGACGGCATGATCGCCGAGGTCTCGACGAGTCGCGATCCGTCCGCCAAATCCCCCATGACCGTCTGGATCGCGATGAGCGAGCGCAAGGAACAGACGACCGCCAACGGGCGGGCCAAAGATCTGCACAGATTCGGCAAGCCTTCGGGCGTGCTGATATCCCCCAAAAAGAGAGTCACTCCGGAATTTTTCGCCGATCAGATGGCGTTTATCAACAAAGTTCAGTCGGCCCAGATGGTCGACGCGCTCCGCAAGGTTCGGCTGATCGACGAGGCGGGTAACATCCTGGCGGATCCGAAGAATCACCCGTGGAGGGCCAAGCTGCCCCAGATGCTCCCGTGGATGAAAACTTCGCCGCTGTACGCGACCGTGGGCAGCGTGAGGTTGTCCCCGATCTTGCAGGCCCTGATGAACGCGTACTCGAGACACGAGCACACCGCGATGTTCACGACCGCGATTCTCTCGTGGTTCGAGAGCGGGGGCAAAGCGGATCTGAAAAAACTGGCCGATTCTCAGGTCGTCACGAAACCCGCGTATTTTTCCGCCGTGTAAATAACAACGATGTCAATCACGCTCGAACGAGGCAACACGATTCGCGTCCCCGTATCGACTTCCGTACCGTCCACCGCCGCGAGCTCGAACGCGACCGCCAGCGTCCAATCAAAGCTGAACGAAACCACGTTCGCGCAGTACCTCGACGGATTCCAGGAAATCCAGCCCGCGGATCTCGTGGGGGCCAGGGGGAGGGTGCGGTACGCGATCGACACGATCGGCGCAAACGGGAGAATAACGTCGACCCAGTACCGTCTCGGGGGGTGGCTCGCCTCGGTCGAACCCAACCTGAAATACTTTCAGCTCCTGAACCCGTACGCCAAGAAGAAGTGGAGCGTGCAGCTTCGCAGAAAGCCCGGCGAACGGATACGTTTGTATTACATGGCCGCGCCGACGAGCGACGAGACGGCCCTGATGAGAGATCTCCTCGCAAAATTAGAAAACGGTACGATCAGAATTTCCAGAGGACGTTAGCTTGGCGTACCTGAACACCTCGGCCGCGAATTCGAAATTTCCGAGGCCGCAGTCGTGTTCCCACTCGTCAAACGTCTCGGCTCGCCTCGCGGTCCAGAAGGCGCACCGGATTTTTTGGTATTCGCCGGCGTCGGGAGCCTTCATGATCCCTCGCCCCCCGCCCGCGATGTTGTACCCGGACGGGACCAGGGAATCGTACGCGGCGATAAATACCTTTTCCGCGAGGTCGACGTCGGTCTCGGGGACGATCGCCAGGGTCTGGATCTTGACCGACGAGGCGCCGTGTTTTTCTATAGCGCGCCGTACGAGGGACCCGTTTTTCGCGTGCTCTTCGAATCGTTCGCGAGGCAGGCGACGCGTCTGCCCCACGTACGATTTCCCGTTTGGAAATACCAGCCTGTACACGCGATGCAGCGCGCAGCGGTCCATGGCGACAACGATGCCGTTTCCGCGAGTGCCCCGTGTTTAAGTTAAGGGGCGTATCGACGCTTCCCGTTCAAAATGAACGGTTCCTCGAAGACGCCGACGGACCCCTCGGACCCGTCGTTCGTCGCGCCGCCGGCCACGGATCTCGACGAAATCGCCGGCGGCGAGAAGATCGCGTGCGACAGGCGAATGCCGCGAAAAAACCCTCCGAGATACTCGCTGCTTTCCGACACCGTTCGCGCGCAGCTCCCGCCGCACGCGTTCGAAGTGTCCGCGCCCGTCGCCGGCGGCGCGATAGATCTCGACCGCGTGTGCGCCGAGCTGGGGAAGACGCCGCGTCTGGGGACGATCGTGGTCAGTCGCGGGACGCTGCGGGAGATGAAGCGCGGACTTTCCAACGTCGTCGGCGAGCTGCTGCTCGTCTTCGGCCAGCTTCGAAATCCGTCGAAATTCGATGCGAAATCCGCGTTCGCAAGAAATTGCGAGCCGATAGATCACCGCGGGCACGCGTTCGCGTTCTGCCCCGTGGTGATCTCGACGACCGGCGCAGCGCCGGGGGACCAGGGGGAAATCGTGTACCAGGGTGTCGTCGTGACGAACAAGGCCGTGAACCGCCCCGTGGGCGATCCTCGCCGCCGGACGCTCGGGCGGAATCCCGTGTTCGAAGAATCGGTGTGCGTCGTGATGGTCACCCACGCGTACGACCCGCCGATCCGATACGCCGCGCTGGGCCCGCACGCGACCAGGAAGCAAAAGGACGGATCCTTCGACGTCCTCGTCGGGGACGCCTCCCGGAACGCGCACGATTCGGTGTTCGAATGGAACGGGTTCATGAGCTCGCGGAAGACGGAGAGGGGGTGCGGGGTATCGACGTTCGGGTTTACGGACACCAAACAGAGCGGCAAGGACGTCGTGCGTCACCTCTTCCCGTGGCCCATAGTCCACGCCGCGCGCACGATCGCGGAGTTCAGGCGGCGCGACGATCTCCGGAGGTTTTTGCTCGAAACGCCGATGACGCTGGCGGGGAAACGGGCCGCGGCGCGAGAAGAGTGCCCGTCCGGCATCGACGTCCGCCGGTTCCTCTTGGCCGAGCTGCTGCTGAAGGACACGCCGCTCGAACCTCTCCTCGAGGGGCGAAAACCGGCGTTCGATTTCCCGCCCCCGCGTATCGACGAACGAGTTTAAGGCGAGGGCCCGCGCGACTCCCTCAAAAATGGTGTGCGACGACGTCACGATACGAGAGGCGTCCCTCTCCCCGCGGTGTAATTTGTACGCGTACAGGATCGGCGAGGACCGGTTCGACGAGCTGGCGCTCGCCTCGTACTTTGCGTCCGGAAAGTTCGACAAGACGACGATTCATCGCTGGACCGCGGGGAATCTGCTGACGAACCCGCACAAGGCTCAGAACTTCAGGGCGTCGGTGGACAACGCGGTATTTTTGCTGCCGGTCGACGGGCTCGCGAGGAGCGACAGCGTGCGGGGCCACGTGTTTCTCGTGTGCTACGAAAACGAACGATCCGAAACCGTCGCCGTCGCGCTCGGCGTGGCGACCGACGACCCGTTCGAGCTGACGGATTCGCCGTACGCTCAGTTCGTCCTCCCCGTCCACGTGCTGACGACCATGTGCGGAGCGCCCAACGTCTTCGCCGCCGGGAATCGTCCGTGGACGACTCACGCGTCGCTCCCGTCCGAGGTGTTTTTGCTGGTGGACGATCTCGGGGACTCTGACGCGGTCGACGACGACGAGCCGGAATGCGAGTACGTCAGACAGAAACGAATCGCGTCAGAATTTCGGGAGTTGGTGGAACGCTCGAGGTCTCTCAAAACGCCTTCTCCCCTCCTGGAACGCGAGCGGCTGGACAGACTCGACCTGCTCGTCCGCCACCTCGCCGCCGCGTCAAAATCGTGGACCGACTTGCCGCCCACGAGGCGAAAAACGGGAAAGAGGGTCTCGCAAGGCCTCGCGGGGGTTTTGAAGACGTACGAAAAACACGCCGCGATGTTTGGAAAATTATTTCCTTCGTTGTAATCAACTACAATGAACCATCTGATCCTCGTGACCGTCGTGCTCGCCCTCGCCGCAATCTTTCTGACGGGGGCGTGGTTCGCGCGGAGGGAACGTTTCGTCCCCGGGTACGCGCTGGAAAAGAATATCAACGGGTATTCGGCGGTGGTCGGGGACCGTCGCACGATGGCGCAGCAGTACTTTGGCGTCGACGACAGCATTCAAGGTGTTTTTTCCGCGAGGATTCAGACTCCCAAAGAGGATTACATCAAACTGATCGTGCCTGCAGATAACAACCCGTACCGGGCCAACAACATGAAGCTCGCGGCCACGGCCAGGTGCAACCTGGTGTGCTCCAAAGACGACGCGACGTACGTGAAGGCGCCGGGGGTCGGGGCCAGCATTTCCGATCTTGGTCTGTACACCGTCTGAAGATACCGTCCAAGAGGTCGATTTATTTTCTATCATTTTTTGAATGAAGACAACAATCGGAGACGCCGCCCTCGAGTTTTTCGCGGCGAGGATCGACGAATCGCTCGACGGGAATAAGATCTTTTCCAGGTCGAGATTCTTGAACATCGCCTCCGACGCCGCTCGGGCGACGGCCACCGCCATGACCATGGACATCCCGTACCACGCTCAGGGCATTGCGTATTCGAAGATCGAAGCGCGTCTCAACGCGATCGCAAGACAACTCGTCCCGGAAGAAAGCACCGCCGTCGTGGTGTCGTCCATCAGGCGCAGACTCCAACGTCTCGTGGAAGACGAAATGGAAGACGATATAGACCGGGAATACGACATCGAGCTGGACGACGATATGGACCGGGAATACGGTTTCGACATGGACTACGAGATCGATTCGATCGACGAAATGAGTTCGGACGATGAACGCGTCATCGGCACCGTGGTTTACAAAAAGGCACCCGCTGGACAGTCTCCGACGTACGGCATCAAATACTGGTTCGACGGGTCCACTCGGACGTACGAACTCCGTTCCAATACCAAGTACGTCGTCGGAGACGCCGTGTACGTGATAATGAATCCCAAATCCCCCGGGAACGTCCTGAGAATATCGTCTCCGATCCCGAAATCGGCGCGCGCTGTGGGCAAAATTATGAAAATGTCCCCTTCAAAACAAAAACTTTCAGACGGGTTGATTACCATTTCGTACAAGTTCAAGGGAAAACCGGTGGTGCGCAAGCTCGTCATGGGAAAGAACACGTTGCGGTCGCTCGGGCTCGCCAACGATCAGAAAAACGTCGTCGGGAAAACGATTTCCCTCGTCCTGAACGAGCGAACTGGAAAGATCGCGTTCATGTACAAACCCGCGGCGGCATCACCCGCGCCGCCGACTCCATCGCGGCTACAAGTTTCGGGTAAAATCACCCGGTTCAATCCCGTGGAGGTCGCGAGCAACGGGATGCCTATGGTCGGTTCGAACGGATCGTATACGCTTTCTTATACGTTCAAGGGGAAGCCCAGGACGTATGATTACATCGACGTGGTGGCGCCCGAGTCTGCGAAGAAAACAAAGCAGCTGGGATTGGGCGGGGGGCAAAAGGATGTCGGGCGGACGGCCGTGTTGATTCTGGGCGAATCGGGGAACGTCCTGGAGATTAAATCCGTGGGCAAACGCGTACCTGCCGCGGTCAAACCAAAACCCGCGGTGGTGGTCAAACCAAAACCCGCGGTGGTGGTCAAGCCCAAACCCGCGGCGGTGGTCAAGCCCAAACCCGCGGCGGTGGTCAAGCCAAAACCCGCGGCGGTGGTCAAGCCAAAACCCGCGGCGGCGGTCAAGCCCAAACCCGCGGCGGCGGTCAAGCCCAAACCCGCGGCGGCGGTCAAGCCCAAACCCGCGGAGAAGCCCAAACCCGCGGTCAAGCCAAAACCCGCGGCCAAACCCAAACCCGCGGCCAAACCCGCGGCCAAACCCAAACCCGCGGCCAAGCCCAAACCCGCGGCCAAACCCAAGCCCGCGGAGAAGCCCAAACCCAAGCCCGCGGAGAAGCCCAAACCCGAACCCGGGGTCCAGCAAAAGGACTGGACGTGCATCGGGAGCGACGGGGAGGAGGTCGACGCGGTGAGCATCACGTGGGGCTACAGGCCCGAGGACGCGGCGTGGGCGTGCAATTCGTGGAGGCCGGACAGCTGCCAGGGGAAGTGCACCGCCGAACCCGCGACCAAGACCAAGCCCGCGGAGATCAATCCGCTGAACCCGTTGGTGGAAACAACCGAGCAAAAAACCAGCATTTTTTCCAAGTGGTGGTTCTGGCTGATCGCCGCGATCCTCGCGATCGCGGTCGGTTACGGTGGTTACTTGGCATATCAACGGTTCAAGTCCGGCGCGATGGAATCTGCAGATATGGACATCATCAACATGCCGGTGTCCAACACGGGCGAGTTCCCGGAAAACGGCGGCATGGGCGAGTTCCCGGAAAACGGCGGCATGGGCGAGTTCCCGGCGAACGAAAGAAATTACGGAAACGAGTTTGGAAATTACGGAAACCGAT
>Ga0129336_10000629_pt1 | contig 20864 bp, 39 predicted proteins | sample CPB6_02_DNA_FD_96878 | JGI IMG/M metagenome (GOLD analysis project Ga0129336, IMG submission 96878) | Freshwater to marine salinity gradient microbial communities from Chesapeake Bay, USA - CPBay_Sum_0.6_0.2_DNA | ecosystem: Environmental > Aquatic > Marine > Coastal | place: USA: Chesapeake... | reverse complement strand
TGCGCCGTGGCCGAGGCTATGTCGCTTGACTTTCCCCTTACCGGTAAAACCGGCGAAGCCCTCGATCGCGCTACACGTTAACCCACACGGAGCCCGCACCTCGAAACTTTATCACGCCCACGGCTGCACTAACCGCCGCGACTATCTCGAGACCCTCGCAGATAGCCTCGAGATCGACATCAAAACCGTCCTCGTCCTGGCCGACTTGCTCGGCCCATCGGAAGACTTCGACGGCCTCGTAACCTCCCTTCAAGACTACGCCGCCGGATACTGAGGCCCTCACCCGCTAACCCCTTCGGCCCTTCGGGGCCTTTTTGGAGCCCCCATGTTTATCCGACTGTCCAACAACCCCACCCGCGATGCGCAGCTCAATCTCGAGGGCCTGACCCACTACGTCAGCCCGGAAAACCTCCGTTTTCATCGGTCGCGCATTCTCGAGGCTTCGCCCGTGCTTGGCGGCCGGTTCTACATGATCCGCGAGAGCTGCACCCTGGACTGGGAGCACACCCGCCGCGGTCAGCGTTGCGTAGTGTTCGCACCCGATGGGGAGATGGTCTATCACCCATCGCTCGAGGCCTGCGGCTCGAAGACTAAAGCCCTGCGCGACTTCGACGCATGGCTTGCCGCTCGGCGCCTCGAATTGACCGCAGCCTGAAACCTAATCCATGGAGTGGAAGCCATGACACAAGCGCTTTTCGTCCTGAAATCCTCGAACCGCAAAACCGGCCCGATGCCCGTCAGCTATATCGGCCGCGAATCCTGCCCCTCGAGCTGCCCGCACTATCGCTCGAGCTGCTACGCTGAGGGCGGTCCGGCCCGCCTCGCCTGGAACCGCGCCGCTAACCCGTGGCGCGACTATTGCGAATCCGTCTCAGCCCTCCCCGCCGGTACGCTCTGGCGCCACGCCGTCGCGGGTGACCTCCCAGGCCAGGGTTCCCGGGTCAACATGACCGAGCTTCGGCAGCTCGTGAAAGCGAACCGCGGTAAACGCGGGTTTACGTTCACGCACAAGAAAACACCCGGCGCCCTCGATGCTATCCGCTGGGCTAACGATGAAGGGTTCACGGTCAACCTATCGGCCGACAATCTCGCAGAGGCCGACCGCCTCTGGCAGACCGGCGCCGGACCCGTCGTTGCGCTTGTCCCATCGGATGCACCCGCGAAGCTGAAGACACCCGGCGGCCTGTCTGTAGCCGTATGCCCCGCCCAGCTCCGGGACACTAGCTGCACCGAATGCCAGCTCTGCAGCCGGCCGGGCCGCGCCGTTATCGTCGGTTTCCGCGCCCATGGCCCGCGCACCCGGGCGGCCGACGCCTTGGCCCGAATCCCCGTTATCGTTGCCTGAGGAAAATCATGAAATTCACAGCACGCTACCCGGGCCAGTGTGCCCGCACCGGCGCCCCCATCAAGCCGGGCGACCGCATCGAATCCGTCGGACGCGGCCGGTACGCTCTGGCCGACGATTCAGGCTTCGCGCTGGCAATCGATCCGGACGCATTCACCGATCCCGAGGCCGCCCAGGCCGCCGGTCGGTATTTGCGCCAGTCCCTCGAGCGCTCGGTGTCGAACTTCTATCGGACGTCGAGCGGTGTCGAGATGTACCGGAATCGTCGCGGGCGGTGCGAGGACGCACCCTGCTGCGGCTGCTGCAACTATTGAGTTGAACATGACTCGCATTGTCTTCAATCGATTGCTGGGCGGCTGGCTGGTTGTCCGCGGCCCGCATCAGACCCCCCTGTCGGGGGTTTTCCCCACCCGTGCGGCTGCTGCCGCCCATCTGGAGCGCAAACGATGATATCAGTCCCTTGGGAGGCTCTGCTTCCCATTCTCATTGACTCAGCCGCCCGCGGCGACTCGGACGCACGCGAGGAACTTGAACGCCTCGCTCGCGCAATGGACGGATGGAACCGGCGTGCCCCGTCGATCCTGGCCGCACTCGAGGGGGCCGTCGGCCTGCTCACTAGGTTCTACGAATCGCCCAGTTTGGCGCACAGCAATGCACTGGTGCTGATAGACCAAGAGCTGCCCATCCTGCGCGAGGCGCTCGAGCTGGCGCGTGGAGGCATGAAATGAACCCACTGATTTATCAGGCAATGGTGCTGCGTCAGGCCCTGAAGCTGTACGCGAGCGGTATTCGAGTCGGACGCGAATGGACGCCCACCCGGATGCTGAAGGTTGCCTCGGACATTACCGGGCGGACGTACAGGCGCGGCTGTTACCTCGAGGCCGCGGGCGATCTGACCGAATGGATCAGGGGGCAGCAATGACCTACGCGATGAACGGATCAACCCTGCTGGCGCCCTGCGGGGCGTGGCGCGTGCCTGGGGGCGGGGCGATCCTCGAGCAATTCTCGGAATGGGTGGGCGACTGGGCCGATATCGTCGTCATGACGGACGGACGGACGGTCCTGATCACCCGGGACGATGACGAGGCCATCGCGGCAATCTACCCGTCGCTCGATGCGGCATACGAATCCGAACCCAACGAGGAGCTGCAACGTGATTCTGTCTGATTCAATTTTCGCGCTTGTCGAGGCGAACGGCGACGCATCGGTCTACTCGGTGCAGCCGCAGCATCTAAACGACTACCCGGGCAGCACGCTGGCCGCTCGGGTTCGAGAGCACGGACGCCTAATCGCCAGCAAAACGGACGGACGCTGGCGCAGGCAGGGGTGGGAGGTCACCGATAACCGGACGATCTCGCTGCTCGAACGGACGCCGACAGCATGAAAGCACTTGAATGGCTCATCTGCATCCTGCTGGGCCTGATTCTCGGATGCCTGCTTGCAGGCTGGCCTTTTTTCCCACTGTGAGAACAATATGCACACCATGTATCTGTACGAACGCCTGACGTTCAAATACCGAGACGGGTTCGCGTCACATGACAGATGGGGCTTCGTCGGCCCCGTGCGGGTAACGCCGCCCAGGATTACGTCGGACGGAGATGGGCTCGACCATGGGGCGACCTATCTTCAATGGGCGACCATGCCTCGAGGCATGGACTACACCGACGCATCGAGGGCGATCATTCACACGGCCGGAGGCAACAACTGCCGGCATGAATACGATTGCTGCGGGTGCGTTTTGAGGTACGTCAAGGTGATCCGTCGCAAAGGCCGGCGGATTCTTTTCAGAACATCAGAGTCTTTCAACTACTGAGGAACGACATGAAAGAGCACGAGCACATCCTGCTGCCCCTGATCGAGATTATGGAGAAAATGGGGCGCATGACACTGTCGGACATGACCAGGGACCCGAAGGAACTCGGGCGGCTTCAAGGCCATCTGATCGTCGGGGCTATCCGCCTGCGGGTGGACGTTCTGCGACTGCATGACCGATGAGCTACCAGACGCACGGCATGCCCTGCCGCGTGATCAGACGGACGCCAGGGCGCGTTCTGGTCATCGTGGAGGGCTGGCCCTTCCCCCGATGGCTAGATGCGTCTGAAGTGATCAAACGACCGCCGGCGCAGTTCGAGCCGGCTCTTTTCTGAGAGGTGAGCAATGAACTACGGACCCGGAGACGAAATCACCTGGGGGCCATGCATGGGTCATCCAATGGACCCTAGGACGCCAGAGCCAGAGGAGGACGGAGGCACTACGGTGCAGGATGTCATCGACTATCTGCGGAAGCTCGATCCACAGACGCGAGTTGTGATCTACGCGGACGACATCCCGGATCACCCCTATCTCTCATTCATCAGCCTGGACTCGGTCCCCGTGGAGGAACCATGATCTCGACATACTTCAAAACGACGGACGTACAGCGGACATGGCGCCGGTTTGGATGGGTGCCGCCCTCTGATAATGCGGACGTAAAGGCTAAATGGGCATTCTTCAAATCACTCAACACGGAGCGCGATCATGATTCCAGAGAATCTGACCAAAATCAGCAATAAAATAAACTCGGTGACGCAGGACTATCCGGGCGAATTGCTTATTCCCGTTTTCACCGCGCACTTGATTGAATGTGCGATGGTCGTCGGGCTGCCGCCAAGCGAATTGAGGCGTTACTTCAACCAGACAATCGACAAAATTGTGGAAACGAAAGAATGACAAACCTGCGGCTGTATAACGGCCGCGTCCCCATTACCACAGGGGACGCGACGCACCCGATTGAACTGGTGGACTTCCCGGACTGGGATCAGTTCTCGAAGCTATACGGGCATCAAGTAAGCGCTGAGAGCAGGGAGAGATACTTCGACATGCTGTCAGCGCGGATCAAGGGGTCAACCCTGGACGAGGCCGCAAAGATTGGCGGAGTCACGCGGGAGCGTGTCCGCCAGATCGAGGCTAAGTTTTTGCGGCTGATGAGAAAACAATGGGCTTCAACGAAGCCATCGATTTGAAAAGGCCCACTCGGAGATGGTAGTCATTGAAGTCTTCGCCGACTGTCTCCGAGAGCCAATAAGGCTGGCCGGTTTCACGAGCAGCTCGTTCCCCGGTGCCATTCGGATCGTTGTCAGCGATCACGATTCCCCGGACGCTCTGCGCTACGTTCTTCAGATTTCCTGCGCTGAAGCAAACGTGGATGGTGTACCGGACCTTCATGGCCTTCATCACTGCTCGGACGGACAGCGCCGTTGCATAGCCTTCGCACAGAATGTTGATGCCCCTGGCGTCGATGACGAAGGTTGCCCCCTTCGTAATCTGTCCTTGCAGGAACTTCTTGCCCCCTTCGTTACCGATGAGCTGGGCTCCGACGAGCCTCGAGTCGATAGACATAGGGATCACTAGCAGTCCGTTCCAGACGTTCCCGTGCTCATCTGGGAACCCCTTGCGCTCGAGATACGGGTGCTGCCCGGACTTGCATTGATGCAGTATCCACCCAGCCTTCTTCGCTGCCTGATTGGCGGCCTCCTGACGCTCCCTGTCGGCGTCCTGAACGATTCGACGGACGTTCATGGCCTGGACGTCATCGCGCTCGCTGCGCCACATCTCGGGGGCCGTCATGGTCGCCCAGTTCTGGACCCATCCAATGTCACCTAGCCACTTGTATCGGCCATTCCTCTTTCGAGGGTGGTCATCCGTAGGGACTGCGATCCACTTGCCTGCGATCACCGAGTTAATCCGCAGCCCATGCAGCCTTGCAAAATCCTCGAACCTCATGCTCCCACCCTCTGTCTCGATTTAGCCCAGGCAATGTTCCTGCTCTTGATCCACGCCTGAGTCTTTGGTGTTGTTGGAATCGATGCATCTGAGAGATTGCGCGGCCAGGAACCGAACCTCTCCCGATACTTGTGCTTCGCCCAGTTCGGGTTGTACCCGCGGCTGTGAGCATAGAAGAGCAGCTCAGAGTAAAAGGCCTGATTGTTCTCCTTCTTTCCCGCGGTTCCCAGCTCGTGCATTTCGCCTGCCACCGACTCGATCTGGCTCTTTCTCATCCTGACATGGCCACAGGCAGGGCAACTGTCCGCGTTCTTGGGCCAGAGGTGGCCGCACTTCGGGCACTTGGACGCCTCCTTCTTGTCCTCGGACACTTCCTTCTTTGGCTTCTCAACCTTCTGGTCCAGCTCCTGCACGCCATCCGAAAACAGGGCATCCCAGTCATCCTGAAACCGGAGGTAGTTCCCCGAGTGATCGAGCCAGACCGCGAAGTCTTTCGAGTGATGCGGACGCATGACCCGGCCCATCTGCTGGACATGGGACGACAGGCTTTTGCTGAATGGACGGGCGGATACCCCGATCTTGACGTCAGGAACGTCGAATCCTCGAGTCAGGATGTCCGTCGCAATCAGGCCGTGAATCTGCGTGTCTGGCTTGGCAAAATCCTCGATGGCCTCGCGCTTGAACTCATCGTTATCCCTGTAGCTGATCGAGACGAAGTTGTATCCCTTCCTTGCGAACTGCTCGACCAGATCAGCGCCGTGAGCGACGCCAGCACAGAACACAATCGTCTTCTCTGGCTTGCCGAAGATCTCGTGAGTCTTCTTGACCCACTCCTCGACAATGTCCCCTGTGAGCTTCATGCCGCGCTCTGTCACCACATCCTGAGCCCACTCCCCGGCGACCTTCTTCGCGCCGGTCATGTCGATCTCTTTTGCGATGTACACCTTCAGTGGCGTGAGCCACTTGCGCTCGACAAGCCACTCGTTTGTGGCGCCGCACACCACATGCTTGTAGATTTCTCCCAGGCCCTTTGTGAACGGGGTTGCGGTCAATCCCACAACCTTCACATCAGGGTTGGCCTTGATGAACTCTGTCGTCTGCTTGCGGGCGACATGGCACTCATCGACGATCAGGAGATCGACCTTCGGGAAGTCGCTCCTGCGCTCGAGGGTCTGGGCACTGCACACTTGCAGCCGCTCGCCCGTGTCGTACTTCCAATGGCCCGACTGGTACACGCCATGAGGCAGCTTGTACTTCGAGAGTCGCATGCTGGTCTGATCCACCAGCACCAGCCTGTCGAGAACCATTGCCGCCCTCTTGTACTTCTCTCGGACCGCGGACATCAGTGCGATGGCCACCTCGGTCTTTCCGAAGCCTGTCGGTGCGTACAGAAGCTGGGTTCTATGGCCTTGCCTGAACCCCTCTCTCAGTGCCTCAATAACCTGCGTCTGATGCTCGCGCAGTTGAAGTTCCATGATTGCTCCATGACGCCGGGAACCCCCCGGCTTGGGCTCGGGCTGTCGCCCTATCGTTGATCCTCAGAAAACTCTTTGACGAGCGCATCTATTTCTTTCATGGGGTCGATGTCATCGCTCGGCACCTCTGTCATTGACCAGTACCACAACGGACTTCCATCGAACTTGAGGCGCCCGTATTCATAAGCCAATCGAGCGTTTTCGTGATCAAAAAACGTCCGCTCAAACAGAACCCACGCCCCAGCACGATCAGAAGTGTCTCCGGGTTTGCTAATCCTGACTCCACACACAGTCCATGATTTGTTCTTCATGGCGCCTCCGTTTTTTTAAGCTTCGCCTGCAAAGACTTCACCGTAGCCATCAGCTCGGCGTTTCGGTTCTGGAACATGTCTCGAGAATCTCGCAGCGCTGCGTTGTCGATCTCGAGCAATCGAATCTTCTCGCGCAGCTCTGCAATCGTCTCCTGAACATCGATCTTCTCGATGTCGCTGGCATCCCACTGACCAATCGCAATCGCATCCTTGAGGCGCTGGTTCTCGGCAGACAGATCGTTGACAGTGTCGGCCAGCTCGTCCGCAAGGTGATCAGCGCTGGGCTCTTCTTGAGGCTTGGGCTGCTGCTTTGGCTGCCTCTCTTTCCTCTTTGATGTATCGATCTTGCCTTCGGTCCCGTCCTTCTTGATGAACGTCCGAACAGGGGCTTTTGCCTCCTCCCCAAGCGACGCCCTGATCCTGCCGACGGTCATGCTCGAGGACCGGACATGCTTGGCGATCTCAGTGTTAGTCCAGTTCTTGGTTTCTTCCATGGTCAACATCTTGATGATGTTGGCCCGGATGTCCGCCGGCGTGAGCGAGAGACCTCGACCGCCGTTCGCAGAGAACGCATAGATGCGGGCGTCAATCACTGTGCCCTTGTTCACCAGCGCGTTGATCTCCAGCCCGCCGATGCTCTTGCAGGCGAAGTACCGGTGGAACCCGTCTGCAAGCCACATGCTCGAGCCGTCGTTGTAAACGACCACCGGGGGGAACTCCGCTCCCTCCTTCATCTGTTCGGCATACAGAGTCACTGTGTCTGTGCTCAGCTCCTGCCGTGCCTGCGTGTCTCCGTCGAGTCTGATTTCCGATAGCTTTACTTTCATCGTTCCTCCTGAGGCTGGGCGCCCATGATAGCACATGAGTCACGCCAGGGTCATCACATGACATCCCGATCTGAGTTTCTCCAAGGGGTGGTTCGGGGACCACCACTGACCCAGGCTAGGCTCACAGGCCCGGCCCCAGTCCCCCGGAGGCAGCGATTCGTTCGTTGGCGGGCTCGGTACGGCCACCCTTTTTCCCACCAACTACCCCAGTCCCTCGCTGACAGGCTGGGCCGCCACTGCCGGGGTGTCGAGCAGGACGGGTCTTCTCTTCCGAGCCACCGATGCAGGTGCGCTACTAACGGGCGGAGTCCGGCTGGCGTGGAGAACAAAAAAGCCGTTAAGACAGACCCCGGTGGAAACACACCCTTGGCAGGGAGGCACCCCTCGCGGGGTCGGGATCTGACTTAACGGCTCGTGCTTGGTTTCCACTCCAGCGGTGCTGATTGTAGCACCCTGCTGTGGGTCGTCAACAGATTAACAGGTGTTAATGTCGAAAAAAAACGCCCCCAATGAAGGGGGCGAATCTCAACACGAGAGAGAGCACGCTCCATGGGGGAGCGACTTCATCCTAACATGAGCTTCTTGACGGTGTCATTGAGAACGGTGAGTTCAGTCTTCTTGAGTACGTTCCACATGGCTCGTCGGCCGTGGATCCCGTTGTGAGATCCCTGATGGCAGTCCTTGCACAGTGGGATGCACAGGTAGTGCAGGCCCTGCTCGATGTGGTGAGCATCCGAGGGCGCGGCGTGACCGCATACACCGCATGGCAAGGACTTGACGTTGGACAGGTGCTCCCTGTCAACCGCGGTCAGGTTTTTGCTGTTCACTTCGCTCCACCCTCGTATGGCTTGGCCAGACCCATGGACACCATGGCCTGGGCATAGTCCTCGCCAGACTCGAGCGTGACCTGGGCGAGGTAGTAGCCCCACTTCGAGACTTTCTCTGTCTTGATGGTCACGGTCTTGTTGAGCAGCATGGCTCGACCGGCGTCAGCGGCCTCCTTGTACTTTGGATGGCCCCGCTCCGGGGTATCAATGTGAGCCACTCGAAGGCGTTGCTTGGTGGCGATCTTGAACCCGAGGTCTATGTAGACATCGATGGTGTCGCCATCAACTACGTTATCGACCATCGCTTTGTAGGTGTGCATCTGGACTCCAGAGGTGAAGCGGCTCGCGCTTTTGATACTTGTTTCCTTGGATGCACTGGACGGTCTCGAGACAAGTGTGCCCAAGGTAGATTTGCTTGCAGGTTCTGCAATCTGGTTTGGCGATCTCAAGAGATGCGGGACTTCCTTTGACTTCCATAAGTTCCTCAAAACCAAGAAGCCGCAATGTCGCGGCGGGGGGTGAACTTCTGCTTGCTGGCAGCCTTCTTTTCCTTGCGCTTCTGCCTCTGCCGTTCGTTGCGCTGCTCGACGGTCATGTTATTCGGCCGCTCTGCATCCACGCTGCCGATTGTCCATATCCTGACGGGAGACGATACCGTCTTCTGGTAGGAGTGAATGCAAATCTTGCCCTGTTTCTTCAGGGCGTTGATGGCTACGATAACCGTGGACCGCGGGGCCTTGACCTCTTCAACGATCTGGTCTGCCGTCATGTTACTTTTGCTCAGGATGGAAAAAATCCTGGACTGCAAGTCTGAAGGCCGCTTCTTTGGAAGCGGAGACCATGCGACAAAGTTGCTGTCGTCCGTCCAGCTACCAATAACGGCGACTCCACCATCTGTCAGTATCAACATCTTCACTCCTCTTGGGGGAGGGCTGCCATGCGGGTCCCTCCAGTAGACTTCTCCACTCACTGCTGGCATTACTTTGTTCTCGCTCATTTCCTGTGCCTGATTGCATTAGCTGCCGCAGTGAGAGCGACTTTACGCATCCCTTTGCAGCATTCTGCTAATTCATCCAAGAGCTTTGCACAAGACTCTCTTTCCTCTTGTGCAATGCGATGGGCGAATCTGTATCTGGTGAACATCTCGTTTGCCGCTACAGATTCATCAAGAGCCTTGAACCAGACTTGATCAAGCCTGTTTTGTTCAGCTTGATTCATTCTTCTTCATCCTCGATTTCATAGCTTCCGGTCCTTTCATGCTTGGTCATTGACATGAAGATACGGTAGTTATGCCTGAATGCACGGCGCTGCTGATCACTGAACATTGGGTCTCTCCTGTTGCTATCGCATGCATCAATCAGCCTTTCTCTGAATCTATCGGTATCAAAGTCTAGCCAAATGGCATATGCATCGAGCCCCGGCATGGACTTTTCAAACAGGAAAGCCATGGCCGTAATTGCATCTGATCGCAAAGCCATTTCCGTCTTGCCTCGCCGTCTCCTTTCGATAGGCAAAAGGCACGCATCTTTTACCGCCTGTGCAACGACGGCGGCCATTAGTCTTTTTTCTGCCGTCGCATCTGAACTCATATCTTTCATTCGAGAACCTCTCTTCCTTCAATCCTGGCTTTTATCTCTTCTGCCATGGCTGCATCCCGTAGCTTGGATGGATTGGTTTTAGCGAACACGCGAAGGGCGATTGAGCAGAAGGTTTCTATCTGCGCCCACGCGGCCTCGTTCTCCGGATCGGTCAGATCAATCAGAGCGCGGACAGTAGCCAGTGCCTGAACAAGATCTTCATTGATCATGCTAGTGATTGTTCTTGCTCTCAAAATCAATCCCCGCAGAAGCATTCAATGGAATCAACATCGTCATCAAACATCGACCGCTGCTCCTTGGTGAACTTCAGCATCTGGGCGTATGACGGGCGGTCGGTGCGGAACTTGTCCCCTGAGGGCGATGACGCCAACGCCAACGCCTCCATCTTTGCCCACCAGACGGCGCGTTGAGGCTTCTCGGCGATCAGGGACAGGATCTGTGACGCGCCCTTGAGGTAGCAGAGGTCGCAATTGCCATGCATGGTCACGCCGTTCATGTTGGGCAGTTCAAGGTCAAAGGGCTGTCCGGCCCAGAACGCGCCGACCATTTCTTTAGTAACTCCCGCAGGGCCGAGAGGTGCGATTTTCTCTTCGTGCTTGCCGTAGTCTTGATTTCCGATCTTGGCTAGGCGGCGTGGCTCATCAGCCCTGATGCCGAGCATGGAGTCCCACTCTGTCCAACCAATAGACTTCAAGTAGCGATGGATTGCTCGCACCTTCATCTCGACGGTGCAGAACCTGCTGACTGGATTTGGCAAGTAGTTGCGCCTTCTGATGATGGCCTCAAACGGCTCGCCATCACGACTGGCGGTTTCAAAGGTCACGACCCGAAAGCGATCCTTGGTCTGCTCCGCCTCGGCGTACTCCACCCAAGTGATTGGAACACCCCATTCTTTTGAGCAGCGGTCAACAAAGCGCAGTGTAGCCTCGTCCTCCTTGCCTGTGTTTGCAAAGCAGATCTTGGCCTCAGACGGCAGGCCATCGTTGCTTTGCAGAACGCGCCAGAGCATATACGCAGACGTTCTTCCTCCGCTAAACGATATGCAAGTAGGCGCCTCAATTTTGAACAAATCTTTCATTGTTACCCTTCTTCCCCTCTTGCTCGGATGGCTTTGACGCAGTTCTCTGCTGTTACAGAGTAGATCGGTTTTACCCGAGCAATTTCTTTTTCACACACCTTCGCACATGCCTCACGCTCGGCAGCGGCGACAAGTTCGCACAAACGCCAAACAGCCTCGCCGGTCACAACTATCCCAGCCTCCCGCGCCATGCGGATGATGTCGTCGCGGGTCACTTGTTCTTCTCCTTCAGCGCGGCCTCGATGGCTTTCCACGTTTCGACAGCACTTGTGGACCAACATGCAGCAGCCTCCTCATCCGTCAGCCCCTGCCACTCGCGGTGGGGTGGGTGGGTGTAGAGCAAAGTTATGTTTTGGTCGTCAAAGTCACAAACGCCGTATTCAATTTGCTCGCACTCTCCATCAGAGTTGACATACATCCACGCCACCGGCTCCTGCTCCGGGTGCGTTAGTTCGGCGAAGAGAGCGTCGAACCCCTCCAGTGCGGCGCGGAGTGTTTCCATCACGCCAGACATCGGATGATCAACCGTTCCGTTCTCATCTTTGTCCCATGCCTCCAGCGCCTGCTGGGCGGCGGTTCTCAGGTCATTCATCTCTGATCCCCAGTGATCCGGCCAATTCCGCATCGAACCCTGCTGCCATCAACGCAGTGCGGAAAGCCTGAACGTAAGAACCAACTGTCCCGTCGCCCTGCAAAGACACCGACCAAGTGTTTTGCCTCTGGTCGCCATGTTCGTATCGAAACGTGGTCTCGATTGTGATGATGTGACTGCTCATGTCGGGCTGCCTTTCGCGGGGCAGGGCCACGCACGCTGGAGCGCCCGGGTCACCAGAATTTGCGCTGTGTTGTGCAGGAGCGATGGGACCTCGTTCAGATAAGCCTGGACCACGGACCTTGCCTGACCGGCCGTGATGTTGGTCGGGGAGCAATGAAGCACGCCTTCGCCTAAGTCATGAACGCCGATGATGAACCCCATGGCCGCCCCGCTGTTGTACCCGGGCGACTCGCTCAGGAATCGTTGAAGTTTGTTCCCGTCCCAGAACTCCGCGTTCGCAACTGGGGCCAAACAGATCAGTGCTGCACAGATGAGCTTTTTCATTTATTGGTCCCTTTAATGTCTTCTTCAGTCACCGGCTTGAGGGTGTCTTTGAATACCCAGCCGTACCGTCCTTTGCTGTCCGCAACACCATAAGTCACCTTTCGGCCGTCTTTTAATTGGTATTCGTAGAACGGTATGTAAGGCTCTTCCGGCTGCGTAGCTAGTTTTTCGCGCTCTTTTCTAAGTTCTGTAAACGGGTTAATTTTTTTCTTTGTGCTCATTCTTCTCTCACGATTAAGTTGTTTTCTGGGATTTCTGTTGTCCACCAAACGTGGCCGCAAGAGCACTGCCTTCTCCTGCGAATCCACACAGTGTTCTCATGAACCCTGGTCTCAAGAACTTTGGACTTGCCATCGCATTCCAGCAGTACGCAGATCATGCGAACAGCATCACCAGAATCACTATGAATGACACCGCGCAGATGCCAAGCGCGAACCCGTCAACCCAATCAGGGATAGTCCTGTCAGGACAATTCCTTCCTTGATGGCATTGCTCGTCGCAACAAAATCTCATCGCTCTCTCCTTAGTTCTCGTTCAGCCTCTCGCTGTTTGTCCAACGCACTCCGCTCCTGAAAATCGATCTTCTCGATCAGCCTCTGAAACGCAACGCACTGCTTGCACTTATTGCACAGCTTGTCGCAACGCTTATAAACAACGGTGGGGTAAAGCATCACTGTTCCTTAACAAACACGCCGTCTTCTCGCAGCGTTCCCTTCCGGTCCTTGATTTGATCGTAGGCGCTTCTCAGGGCCTGAACCATATCAATCCCGGCAAGATCCGACCCAATAATCAGGGTCACCAAAATATCCCCATAGGCATCGACCATGCCTGCTTGGTCGTTTCGATGGATGGCAGAAAGAAGCTCGTTGACTTCTTCCATGGTTTTGATTGCCTGGGCCATCGGGGTGCTACGAGGGATGATCTTGCGAGCCTCAGCCCAGCGTAGCACCTCCAGTTCAATAATGTTGTAACTCATTTGTGTCTCGCCAGTGAGTTGATTCGTTCGGACAAAACCACGCCGATATCCTTTCCTTTGACCGCAACCATCTGAGCTTCTTCGCAGTCGAAGACAACCTTTGCGGCGTCTGCGATACCGCGGTTGTAGCCGCTTGTGTAGGTGTCGCTACCCTCGAAGATCATCGCCAGTGCGTCACGAATCATCGAAGCTGCCTTTCGCTCTTTGGCCAGAAGTTTTAGCTTCTTGTGCATCTCCTCCGGCACATAGAACGAATACGGGATCATTTTTCTTTCCACGCGGAAAATTCCTTGTTAAGTTTTTGAAGCCTCTGGCGGGCCGACTCATTGGTCTTCAGCTCTGATCTTGACTTCACGCCAAGGTGTTCACGCAACCACTCGGTAGCTGACTCCTGATCCTTGTCAAAGATCTCGCCGAGGTCCACCAGAAAGGACCAGAACTCCTGATCCCTACTGAGGATTCCGGCCTGTCTGACAGACTTCTCTCCAGAGAACTCGTCCTGCCTGTCCATGGGCTGCTCGTGCGCGTCAAGTCGCACCATCACCACCTGATACCGAGCGCCCACCCAGTCCCGGAGAAGATCCTCTGGGACCTCGTCCGGGTGAATGCAAGTAGTCAGGACGTATCCCGTCTTGTCTTGCTTCATGGCGACCTTGACGGCCTCAAACTGGAGCGTCTTCATGATCAGAACGGAACGTCGCTGTCATCGGCGGGAGCGGGCTTATAGGCAGGCTTATAGGCAGGCCTATAGCCAGAAGACTCCTGCTTGACGTATGGCTCAGATGCGCTCATCGAGAGGCAGTCTTGGCCATTGATGTTCTTCCCCCAGCAGGACACAGAGATCTTGGCCAGTCCGCCGTCTGCCTTGCTGATCATGTCATGCAAGAAGTTGACGTCGAGGAAAAGATCTCCGCGCATGTCGGGGTGAGTCGGTGCGCTCTTGCGATTGTTGGGCCAGAGCGTTCCGGTGTTGGGCTTGGGGATGAAGGTCATGACTGCTCCGAGTGTTTGTTCTTGGCCGCAGAGAACTCGGCCATGAGGTCTTTGAAAAAGGCTGCATCTTGCGCCTTGACGGCATCGAACAACTGCTTGTTCTTCTTGAAGATCTGCATGACGTCGTCCGCGCTTTCGGTCATGGCAAGCGCAGTCTTGCAGGCCTGCTCAACCACACCGAGCCAGTCCTGCGAATCAGGCGAGATCGCTACCTTGAGCTGCCACCCACCCTCTTCCCCGACGATGACCTTGGGATGTTTTGGTACAGGGTTCCCAGGGTTTGGTACAGGGTTTGGTACCGGGTTTGGTACCGGGTTTGGTACAGGGTTCGGCGTAGGGTTAGGCTTGCGCTGCGGCTCAGACGCATCGATGACGTCGCTCTCGACAATCTCCATGGCCGCGAGCCACAGATACCGGCGCTGGTAGGACTCAACCGCACCCAGATTCTGGATGGGGTGAGCGCCCTTCAGGTTGGCATCTGCCATCGGGCTGGTGATGACGATGGTGGACTTGTCCTCGCAGTCGATGATCGTCAGGCTGGCAACGTCAGCGGAAAACGTCACCACGCTGGCGAGGTCCAGATCGTAGAAGATCTGCATCGTCTGCGGCAGGAAGTCGCCAAGCTCGAAATACTTGTAGCCGGCGAACTTGTTCTCTCCAGACTTGTTGAGCTTCTGTGCGGCCAGAAGAATCCTGGCCTGCATCAATTTCTTATGTACTGACATCAGTATTTCCTCGGGCGTCCGGGTCGTTTCTTGGGAGTGCCATCCAGCTTGTAGCCGTAGGGCGCCTTGATGCGGGGCTTTGCGGCAATAACTTTCTCGGCAGCTTGCGGGGCAGAGTCTTTGATGGTATTGCCACCAGAAAACTCGATCAGCTTCTCAAGGTAGTGCTTGGCTTTCTGGAGATCCTCGATGCCGCCCTTCTCAGAATGCCGGCTCACATACTTAACTACGCAGCCTTCCAGATAGCCAAGGCCGTTGCTGACGATGTAGTCCCAAGGCTGGATCGACTTGTTCTGGTAGTGCGTGCCGCCAATCTGCATCTTGTTTGCAGACATTTCTTACTCCTTCGTTTGTTGATAGACCTGCCACTGATGGCAGTATTCGTTTACCGGGCAAAAGTTTGCACAGCGCGTGCGCTCTCCCGGGCGGACCTCAACCTCGTAGTCCTTGCCCAGTCGGTCTTTAACACTGTTAGCCTCTTGCTCCGATTCGTGCAGCGACTTCGCCCGGACGTTGCCTTTCTTCCTGACCGCGTAGACCGTGGGCTTTTCCCACATCTCCTGCGGCGTGCATTCCGGCAACTCTTCTCCTGACTCCATCGCAAATTCAAACGCCGAGTGCTGAGCGATCCTCGAGGAAATGAAATCCTCGCGCTCCTGCATCGGCCACAGTCTGATTGGCAGCTCCCTGATGGGAGCCTCTGGATACCCCTCACGGGTGGCCGCATCCCTGCGGCTCCAGTCCCGGATGATCGCAACGATCCCAAGGTCTTTGATGGGTCGTCCCTTCACCCGCTCAACCAGATAGGCGTAGATGTTGAGCTGCTGCTCCCACTCGATCTTCTCGTTCATGACCGCCCATGCGCTGGTGGTCTTGTAGTCCCGGATGCCGATGCCGTCATCGTGGATGATCTGGAGATCCACGGCACCGCTGATCCGCCAGCCCTCGAGTTCTGTGTGCAGCCGCTCCTCAACGACATGGTTGGGATCTTTGCCGTGCTCGAGCACGCCGTGAACCGCGGAACCAAAGATAGACCAGACCATGTCTGATGCATCCTCGGTCAGATCCTCCTCGTGCTTGGCAGTCAGAGCAACAATCTTCGGGCTGTTGATCAACTGTGTAACACTGAGGTTTGCCCGGCCCTTTGAGTAGGTCGGACGGCGCAAGACATTCACGAACGTCTGCGGCAAGTTATGCTTGTTTGTGAGCTTCACATGCCCTCCTGCTGAACGAGGAACGAAGTGTGAGGGAAAAAAATCACCATGTCAACAGATTGTTCTCACTATCTTTCATCTGTTGATTGAAAGGACCCAATGAACCCGATTCAGTTGCTGCTACCCTGGCCTCCAAGCGTCAACCACTACTGGGGACAGCGAGGCAAGGCCCGGTACATAGGCAAGAAGGGGAAGGAGTTTCGCCTAGCCGTTGCTGAGGCTTGCGCCCTGCAAGGCGTGTCAGCGTTCGAGGGCAGGCTGGCTGTTCATGTCTCTCTGTGGCCGCCAGACAAGCGCAGGCGGGACATCGACAACCCGATCAAGGCCCTGCTCGATGCGTGCGAGCATGCCGGGTGCTTCATCGATGACAGTCAGATCGATGAACTACGCATCGTCCGCCACGAGGTTGTTCGTGGAGGAAGATGCGCGGTTCTCGTCTTGCCTATTTGAGGACTTCTCGCCGCAGCTCTTTGACCGGAGACAGGATCTCCTGCTTGAGCCTTTGGAACTCTGTGATGTCCTCGCGGCGCTCCTTGGGCGTCAGGTCCTTGTCTTTGGACTCACCAAGCCTGCGGATTGCAGAGTTGATCTCTTTAAGCTCGGCTTCCGTCTCGTTGATGTACTGATACATGCCAGCAACATCGCCGTGCTTTTCAAGGTATGCGTCCGCCTTGTCGAAGTCTTCCCGGTCAACCATCTTCTTCCATGTCTCGTGCTTCTTGCGAACAGCATCGCGGAAGTCGTAGAACAGATCCTCGTTACCCCGGGGCACTTCCTCTCGCAAGAAGCCGCCAGTGACCGGCTGCTCGCGTGGCGTCGGCGCTGGGCGAGTCTCCGATGCGGCACCGATGCTATTGCTTGCCCACTGAGCCATCGCGCCCGCAGTTCCGAAAAGACCGCGGATGATGTGGTCAGCCTCAATCGGGTTGAGCACGCGCTTGTCCGTACCCGGGATGGCAAGGTACTCGCTGAGCTTCTTGCCAAGCTCTGAGGTAGTGGCCGTGTACTGCTCTGCCGCCTCGACATCCTTGAGGCCCTCGGGGATGATCTCCCGGCCTGTGAAGAAGTTGTGGTTGATGGCCACCTCGAACAGCGGCTTGATACCAGCGGGCACGGGCTCCGGTCCGAGCAGAGAGTCTCGAGCAACCTCGGCCAGAGCGCGACGGAGCCGACGCGCATCCATCTCGTTGTCCGTTCCCTGACGGGTGATCGCGTTGTAGATCAGCTCGGGGATCGCCTTGAAGATGAACGCAGGGCTCGTGTTCATCGGCAGGATGATCTTCGTTCCCGGGATCATGATGTTTCGTAGCTTGGTCTGGTCGTCCAGCTCGTCGTACTCAGGATCTCCGCCGGCCAACATGCAGTACAGCAAGGTCGTAAGAGACAGCATGGATGTCGTAAACGCCAGCCTAGCAAGGGCTTTCTTGCGAGACATCCCCTTGAGCCCGCCGCCCATCAGGGAGTTGACCAGAACGTCGGTGGAGTTTGCGTATGCGCCAAGGAACGGCACAACCTTAACCGCGGCCTGAGCAAATCCAGCAGAGCCATGATGCAGGAAGTTAATCACATTTGCCGCTTGATACAGCGCCTGCGTTTCATCTCCGGTCTCAGCCAGCACCCGCTTGTACACCGCAACCCGCTGAGCCATGTCAGACGCATCGCCAATGTGATCCAGAGTCTGGATAACGGCGCTGAATATGTTGCCGTTCATGACTCCAATGCGGCGCTTGACCTCCGCCTCTGGAGTGCGAGCGGGGCTGTGGAATCCGCCGATGCCAGCGGCCTTCAGGATCTCCACCACCGGCTCAACATCAACGCCGGCTTTCTTGCCAGCCGGTTGAATCAAGCTGGTAAGGAATCCCTTCCAGACGCCGCCAATCAGAGCAAACGGATTCTTGACCCCGGTGACCATCGCGGCCGTCGGAGCATCCTTGAAGACCTGTTTAACTTGGAACGCGCCGGACAAGGTGATGGAGCGACGAACAAGGTTTGCAGCCGCGGCAAGCGGAGCCCACATCTTCAGGTTCAGGTTGTCCATCCCGTAGATCGCCTCGGCGACCAGCGGATCCTGAATCTCCACAACAACCTTGCGCCCGTTGGCAATCCAGTTGAACCGACCCTTATCGGGATCGGGCGAGGGGAAGACCATGATCTTGCCCTTCTCGTTCCGGCTCGCGTACTCCATCACGATACGGTTGGCGGCGAACTGACGGATCCCGTTCATCGTCATCCGCATGACGTTTCTGGTCATGTTGTCGATGATGTTCTGGATCTCGCGGTTTGTTTCAAAGACAACGAGATCGCCTTCTTTCAGATCGACATCAATCTTTACTTCGCCGTTTGGCTTAACAGAGATCAGGTTTTGAGGAACGGGCTGTCCGTTGACCTGAGCACGCACTATTGAAGACGGCTGGATCTTGAAGTCCTTCTGACCTTCTTTTGCACGGAAGTCAAAGACCGCTCGAGGTTGGCCACGTTTGAACTTGCGCTCAACGCCGATGTTGGTCAGGGATCGAGTGGTGGATTGCACGGCCGCTTGGTCTGGCGAATGCAGATCCTCGTCGTCGCGCATGATCCGATACCAAGGCACGTAGTCCTCAATCGCGGCCAGCGTGTCGTAACGAGCCTGGGACAGGAGGCCGACCTGACGCCACACGCGCAGCAGGTTCTGGTTGACCGCGGTCCAGTTATCCATCAGGTCCCGCAGCTCGGGGTGCTTACCCTCCAGTGCGGCGAAGTCTTGCATCTCGTCTTCGGTCATGTTCACCGAAGAGGCTGCCTTTTCGATTGCCTCCAGATCTCGCTTGGCTTCAGCAAGAGCCTCTTTGGCCTGAGCAATATCGTCGGGCGAGGCGCCCATATCGCGCATTGCCTTGAGGTTATCTTTGGCCGCTTCAGCATTGGCCTCTCGGTTGAACAGCTCTTTCATGATGCTGATCGAGCGCTTTGCCTCAAGGTAAGCCTGAATGATGTCGGTGCCCAGTTGCTCGCCCAGCTTTTTCTTCAGGGCAGCTTCAGCCATGTAGACACCCTTCATGCCGAGCTTTGTATCTACGGCAACGAAGTTCCCGAGCTTCTTGTCGAACTTCAGCCCGCCGCGGAAGATGACCTGAGCGCCAATGTTGCCGCTGCGGATGGCGTTATCCAAGGCAACGGATGCGACCACGATGCCCTGAGAATCCTTCAGGGCTCCGCCGTAGCGATCAAAGTCTCGAGACTCGAGTCCAGCTCCGTACCAGACAGATCTCATACGGGCAGAAAGAACTCCATCAACCAGTGCGTTGTTGGCCGACTTCGCCATGCCAACCGGGTTCTTGACGGTTTCTTTGAAGACCTGCTTGGCCTCTGCCGCAGTTCTGGTGACCGCCGTGCGAATCGGCGTCTTGTCCAACATGGGAGTGTTGGGCCTGCCGTAGGAGCGAAGCAGGTCCTTGTCGTCATCAATGTTCTGGAGCCTGACTGAATCAGCGCCTTGTGCCGCGACCATATTCACAAGAGTTGACCGGTTTACCCGCTCAAGTTTTCCGCCCATGACCTGAGCAAACACTTGGTGAACATCGGATCGATTATCAAACCCAAGCACCTGCTTGATCGCCTCCCACATCCTCCGGACAGCACGCTTGAACTTGCTCCACGGCGTTCCAAGCTGCGCGGCCATCAGCTTCTCAGCATTAACCGCCCAGAACTCCGAGGGGTTGATGAACTGATACATGTCATAAGACGGCAGCAGATCAAGCGCGGCTTTGTGATTTTTCAGAGAGGGGTTCTCAATGAAATTCAGAATCGCATGGAAATACTTTTGATGTGTGTCATCTGGGTTCTGCTTGATGGCCTTCATCAGAGCGTTACCCCAGGCCTGCACAACCAGCTTGCGCTGCTCGGGCGTCATCATCTGCTCGAGCGCATGCGTCAGCTCATGGCGAATGGTGGTCGGGCTGTCTACTCCAGATGAGCCTTTGAACAGCGTGATGATCCGATCATGTGGATCAAACTGACCGGACGCCATGCCCCTAGACTTGGACATGGGAACGCTCAGCAGCAGACCCTCAAGCAGCTCTGGCTGTTTGGCATAGGCTGTTTGAATGACATCGAGCACATCCTTGGAGATGTTCCCCTTGTCGTACTCGGTAAGAGCCTTCGCCAGAAACTGCTCTGCGCTGTCGAGCCTGGGCTTGGATTTATTGATTGCCGCCTGAAGCTCACGGGACCTCTGCATGAGATCCGTGACGTTGCGCTGCATGTCGATGCTGGCCTTGCCTTCTGCAACAGCTTTGGGCAGACGGCCAAGCATGGAGCGAAGCCGGGCGTACTCCTTGATCTGATCGTCTCGAATCGACCTTCCGGCAAACAACATGTCTTCGCCGGTCTCGGAGTAACCGAACTCATCGATACGAGGTTTTGCTTTCTGATCAATGGAGAACAGCGGAACCCCGGCGGCCACTTTCTCAAGCATGGCGGGGGTGACATCAAAGCCCGCTTGCCAAACCATGCTCTGCTTCTTGGCTTCCAGCTCAGCCATCGCGTCCGGGTCGAAGGCAAGCTCTTGGCCCGCCTCCATCCGATCCTCCCAGCTCATCTCGTCGAGAAGGCTCTTCTCTAGAATCAGAGGTACATCGGTCAGCTCGCGGCCACCC
>Ga0129336_10000628_pt1 | contig 20882 bp, 19 predicted proteins | sample CPB6_02_DNA_FD_96878 | JGI IMG/M metagenome (GOLD analysis project Ga0129336, IMG submission 96878) | Freshwater to marine salinity gradient microbial communities from Chesapeake Bay, USA - CPBay_Sum_0.6_0.2_DNA | ecosystem: Environmental > Aquatic > Marine > Coastal | place: USA: Chesapeake... | reverse complement strand
AGGAATTGCTCGACCCGCTGCGACTCGACCTCATTCCCACTGGTGAGGCGCCGAGCAATGCTGCTGCCGGCTTGATCGGAGCCCAATCTCCGCCACCGGGCGAGAAGGTAGCGCGTGATTCAGGAGTTGCCTTCTCCATTTCCACCGGCCCCGATTTGGTGGCCTTGCCGAACATCATCGGCAACAACTTCACGATCGTGGAGCAACGCCTCAAGGAAGCCGGCTTCGTGATCGGCGAGGTGAAAGGTCGCAAACAGAATCGCTTGAAGCAAGCCCTCATAGTTGGCCAGGAAGTTGCCAATGGGGATCAGGTGCAGCGCGGCGCAACCGTCGATTTAGTGTTCCCATGAACCTCCTATCGTTGTCTTCTTTAGGGTCCAATCACCGGAAGCTGATGACTCTGGTTTTGTTGATTGGCGGCTTTCTAATCAGTTTTCCCATCACACTGCTTGTGGTAACAATTCCCAGTATCGCCGATTATTTCAACTCTTCGGTGTCGATTATTTCTTGGACAATTACGGGACCTTTTCTTGCATTTGGAGTGTTCGGGGTTGCGTTTGGAAAAGCCGGTGACGTATGGGGGCATAGAAGAGTGTTTGTGGGAGGTTTATTCCTCACCGGATTGTTTGGTCTTCTCAGTGCACTTTCTTGGAGTCCATTGAGCCTGATTGTCTTTCGGATTCTCTCGGCGGCATGCGGGTCTGCGACCGGACCTTCTGCAATGTCGTTTGTGAACCAGATGTTTGAGCCAAACGAACGTATCAGACCGTTTGGAATGTGGAATTTTTCCTGTGCGATTGCCCCAGTTTTTGGCGTTGTCTTTGGTGCACCACTGGTTGAGATCGTTGGCTGGCGGGTGATCTTCTTCGTGCAAGGTCCGCTTTGCATGATTGCAGCTGGAATAGCTGCAAAGACATTGTTTGAGACGGTGAAACAACCAGAGGTCAAATTTGACCTAGGAGGTTCGTGCCTTCTCGGTGCTGGTTCGGTACTCGTTCTCTTGGCGATCAACCGAGGAAGTAGCTGGGGATGGGCCGATCCTCGGATTTCCGGGTTGTTTATCACGGGTTCGATTCTGATCACGGCATTTGTCTTTTACGAACAGAGAATTGACCATCCGCTCGCACCTCTTAAATGGATGAGTAATAGCGACATAGTTCTCCCAATTGGCACTCTAGGTTTGCTGAACTTTTCTTACATGGGAAGTTTCTTGATTGTTGCTCAGTTATTGAGTGACGGACTCGGCTACAGCACGCAACATGTTGGGTGGCTAGTTATAGCTCGACCCTTTTCGTATGCGCTTTTATCTCCGTTTGGGGGAAAGATTGCTGCTCGAATTGGTAATCGCTCGATGGGCATGCTTGGTGCCAGTGCGATCATGTTGGCTGCAGTGCCAATGGGATTCGTACGTGGTCCTGGTTGGGACTTCCTGATTGTGCTCGGACTTGGACTTACGGGCGTGGGCCTGGCAATTGCATCTCCATCGCACACCGCGATCATGTCGTTCAGTGCGGGAAATGAGAATATTGGAATTGCGAGTGCGCTCATGCAATTGTCAGTTCATCTTGGAGCCGTTGTAGGTGGCGCTGTAATGATTGCTATTCAGGAGACCACCGTGGGCCTCGGATTGATGACCAGCTACGGACTTGCACTTTCATCAGGTGCGGTAGTAGGTGCCTCAGCTCTCTTGATGGCAAGCAAGATTCGACAGTGAATCAGTCAGGCGGTGATCGCCTGGATTTCGTCGGCGATCTTCTCGGCTAACTCGTCTTTCTGGTTTTGCTGGCTTTGCAGCACCATCATCTTCGTCATGTCGCCATCCACCTTCACCTTGCCGGAGAGGAAGGCCTGCATTGCTGCCTGCGGATCGCGTCCGAGAAACAGCAATCGGGCAGTTTCATAATCGGTGGTGACGGTGAGATCCGGCTTTTCGACGTGGCCGAGATCCATCAGCAATTCACCCGAGGAGGTGTCGATGTGGCTGTGCAGGGTTCCTTCGCCGAACGGAACCTTGGTGATCACCTGGTTCATCCGCACGCTGAATGGGATCTTCGGAACTTGCCCGAGGTACTTCTCGCGAATCGCGCGAGCCGATTCAATCCATTCGTCGGACAAAAATGGGTGGGCCACGGGGTAGAGGTTAGGAGTTGGCCGCAGCGATTGCATTACGCGACGCGATAGCCACCGACCTCGCTGCCTCGGCAAAGTCGCGACCATCGCTTGCGTACAACACCGCTCGCGAAGAGTTGATGATCATGCCCGTGCCATTCGGCGTGCGCCCTGCACGAACTACTGCCTCCACATCGCCACCCTGAGCGCCTACTCCGGGGATGAGCAGTGGCATGTCGCCGACAATGCTGCGCACTTCGGCCAACTCGGTCGGGTACGTGGCGCCGACGACGAGACCGACTTCTCCCATTTGACGCCATTTTTCGTGTGCGGTGCGAGCGACACGTCGATAGAGCGTCTCACCGTCCTGCATCGTTTGAAACTCACCGCTTCCAGCGTTCGAGGTACGGCACAACACGATTGTTCCCTTGCCGGGTGTGCGCAAGAACGGCTCAAGTGAATCGGTGCCGAGGTACGGGTTCACGGTTACCGCGTCAGCGCCATAGCGGACGAATGCTTCGCGCGCGTAGAGCGCCGCGGTGTCGCCGATGTCGCCTCGTTTGGCATCGAGAATCAACACCAAATGTGGATGGCGAGCTCGCACGTGTTCGCAGAGGTCTTCCAACACGCGTTCGGCACCAATCGCTGAGAAGTACGCAATCTGTGGCTTGATCGCACACACCTGGTCTGCGACTGCATCCACGATGTCGATGCAGAAGCGCTGCAATGCCTCCGCTCCGATGCCGAGATGCGCCGGCAAACGAGAGGGATCCGGGTCGAGGCCGACACACAACATGGATTCCGTCGTGTCCCACGCGACGTGCAACTTGTCGTAGAAACTCATTCAGTCCTCGATCGAGATCGCGCCAGTTGGGCAGTAGTCAGCTGCTTTTTGCACCGCGGCGCGAAGGGATTCGTCGGGAAATTCCCGCAGAAGGTGCAACATGCCGTCGTCACCGAGTCGAAAAACTTCGGGGGCGTGAAACACACACCCACCAGTCACCGCGCAAGTATCGGGATCGACGACGACGCGCATCGAGTCGAGACTAATTCTCGGAATCGAGTCAGTGGCCTGAGCGGTGTCGCTCGAAGCCTGAAAGCACCGCACGCAGCGAGGCCGTGATGGTGTTTGGGTCGATACCGACGCCCCATCGTGTGTGGCCTTTCTCATCCGCCGTCTCAACGTAGGCCACCGCATTGGCGTTCGAACCCTGACCGATGGCGTGCTCCGTGTAGTCGCGCACGTCGAGATCGTCGCCGAACTCGGGGCGAATTGCCTTGACGAACGCGTCGATCGGACCATTACCGGAACCGACGAAGGTTCGGCGAGTTCCTGCGATGTCGATGTGCGCCGTGATCTCTGTGTGACCGGTAGTTGAGTCACTTCGCAATTCGTGGCTCACGAGTTTGTACTGAGGAGTTTCGGGAAGATACTCGGCTTGGAACGTCGTCCACATTGCTGCCGGCGAAATCTCGGTGCCGAGATCTTCGGTGACGTGTTGGATGCGCTGCGAGAACTCAATCTGCAGACGGCGTGGAAGATCAAATCCATGTTCCGACTTCATCACATAGGCGACACCGCCCTTTCCCGACTGACTGTTCACGCGCACCACCGATTCGTAGGTGCGACCGACATGCTTCGGATCAATCGGCAAGTAGGGCACGCCCCACTGGTCGTAATTCTTGGGCAATGCCTCGAAGCCTTTTTTGATCGCATCCTGATGACTGCCCGAGAATGCGGTGTACACGAGATCGCCCACGTAGGGCTGGCGCTCGGGCACGGGGAGACGGTTGCAGTACTCGGCATCACGACGCAATGCGTCAATGTCGCTGATGTCGAGACGTGGATCGACGCCGTTGACGAAGAGGTTCATCGCCAAGGTAACCACATCAACATTTCCGGTGCGCTCACCATTTCCGAAGAGTGTTCCTTCTACGCGATCTGCTCCTGCCATCACGCCGAATTCGGCAGCCGCAACTGCGCAACCGCGGTCGTTGTGCGGGTGGAGCGAGATGATCACCGTGTCGCGCCGTGGAATATTGCGAATGAACCACTCGATGACATCGCCGTACACGTTCGGCGAATAGCACTCCACCGTTGCCGGCAAGTTGAGGATCAGTGGCGTTTGTTTCGTCGGCTGGATCACGTTCATCACCGCGGTGCAAATCTCGATGGCGAACTCAGGTTCGGTCAGCGTGAAGCTCTCCGGTGAGTACTCGTAGCGCACCTGGGTGCCTTCGAGCAGATGCTCGAGTTCCTTGCACAACTTTGCTGCCTTCACCGCGATGTCGACGATGCCTGGCTTGTCGAGACCGAATACGACCTTTCGCTGCAGCGGATTGGTGGAGTTGTAGAAATGGACAATCGCGCGCGGAGCGCCCTTCAGGCATTCGTATGTGCGACGCAACAGATCCTCACGGCACTGCACGAGTACTTGGATCGTGACGTCGTCGGGGATCAAGTCCTGTTCGATCAACAGGCGAACGAAGTCGTAGTCGGGCTGGCTTGCCGAGGGGAAGCCCACTTCGATCTCTTTGAAGCCCATCTGTACGAGGGTGTTGAACATTCGTAACTTGCGCTCGGGGTCCATCGGGTCGATGAGTGCTTGGTTGCCGTCGCGCAGGTCGACAGAGCACCACAGCGGTGCCGTGTCGATCACTCGGTTCGGCCAAGTGCGGTCTTCGAGCACAATCGGCACGTAGGCCTGGTACTTCTCGAAGGGCATCTTCTTCGGGGTGATGGATTTCGGTGGCATGTGTTCGTCTTTCGGCTTGGTGCGGGCAACAAAAAACCCCCTGGCCTGGTGGCTCAGAGGGTTTCGGCGACAGCGAATATGTGGCTGCGCCGCTAACTAAGTAGAAGGCTCCCGTACGCGGTGTTCACGACTTGAAGCCTAGCGGGGTGTTGGTGCGAGGAAATTGGCGAATTGCCACGGGTCGCTCGGGGCGAGCTTGCTGAAGTTGTTGCCGTAACCGGGGAAGAGCTGGTTGCGGTTCTTCAGCGGCGTCCAGTCCACGGGCTTCGACCAAATCTCGCCGATGTAGGGGCGCGTGGCATCGAGCACTTTGCGCCACGGCAGATCGTCGGGAACGCAGACTCCCTCGCTCGGGCAGTCGATCAGCCACTGGGTGGCTGCTACTACCGAGCCAGCCACCTGCAGTGTGGTCGCACTCTGCCCGGGCAGGATCGAGCGTGCTTCGTGAATGGAGAGCACCGAGCCCGTCCACCACGCGTTGTAGTCGTGGCCCATCAACAACACACCAAGTTCGTCACGACCGTCGATGATCTCGTCATTCAAAATTCGCTCACGCGACTGCATCTTCCAGTTACGCATGCGCAACTCGAGGACGCTGTTGATTGCCACATCGGATGGGTGATACGCGTAGTGCACCGTGGGTCGATAGGCATCGGTTCCATCGGGGTTCTTCACGGTCAGGTGATGGCACATCGTGTAGGCCTCGCCATGGCGAATGACCATGCCGAGATTGTCGCCCGACGGCACCCACGAATGCACCCAAGTTTCCATACCCGGCTGGGCGAGACAGATCTGGTTGCGTGGGCCGTCATCTTTGTGCTCGTGGGCGTTGTGGGGCATCCACTGCTCGTGCGTACCCCAGCCAAGTTCGGCAGGCGCCACGCCTTCTTCGTAGAAGCCTTCGACTGACCACGTGTTGCAGAATTCGTCTACTTCCTTCGGGCGATTGGTGATCTGCGTGTCGCGCTCGGCAATGTGGATCACCTTGGTGCCGGTGACCTGGGCAAGCACGTTGAACTGCTGCGCGTCGAGCGCCGCTTCCAGTGCCGGGGCACGATTACCGGCCTTGCCATCCTTCAAGAGTGCAGTGGCGATCTCGGTGAGTCCGAGTTTCACCAAGTGGCTCACCATGCCGGGGTTGGCGCCGTGCTCGACTACGGCGGATGGCCCGTCGTTGCGTCCCCAGCGGTCGATCATTCGACGAATCGACTGATGGCGTACGTACAGCGTGCGGTCGGTGGGGTGTTGCGACGCCATGTCGTCGTACGGATCCCATAATTCGACGGAGGTATTCAAGTAGCGCACCCCGTGATCGCGGCACCATTCGAGAATGGTTGGGCAATCGATGTTCCACGCGAGGTCGAGGAGAATGTCGCCTTCGGAGACCCGTGCGGAAAGGAACGAATCAAGGTTGTCTCGGGAAACGCGGTCTTGTTCGTAAGTGACACCAAGAGCGAGCATGTCGGCCACACGCGAGCGGTTGTCACGGAAGTCAACGATGCGAATCGTCTTTGGATCGATCTTCAGATCCCGCACCAAGAGCGGCACGGTGCATTGAGCAACGGAACCACAGCCCAACACCAGCACTCGCTGGGGGATTCTGGGCTGTGTGGAGGAGGCGGCGCTCACGCCGACGCAATCGGCGACGAGTCGCCAGCGTCGTGGGCGTTGAGCAGCACTTCGAGGGAAGCCTCGATTACGGCTTCGCTCGGAATGAGCAAGTCTTCCCAGTCGTAACGGATGCCCTTGCGGCCGGTGAGCATGGGCTCGATGCTCGTGTGACGATTCTCCAGGAACTGATGAACGAATTCGTTCGTGACTTCAGACTGCATTGAGCACCCCCAATCCGTATTGACCGAAATGCGACCATACAGAAAATGTGCCTCCGCGTCCAACATTTCGAGTCCAGCATTTCTCGTCGGCTCTCTCGTTTGGTGACGCGCTGGTAGCGTGACGCCACGAGTGAATGACTCTTCACCACATCCCCGAGTGAGCGTGCCGACGGGATTTGCCGACCTCGGAGTGCCGCCAAAGATTGACGAGGGGCTTGCTGCTGCTGGATTTGCCGGCCCCTTTGCCATCCAGACTGAGGCAATCCCCGTGGCGCTCACGGGTGACGACGTGTGCGGTCGAGCTCGCACCGGCTCGGGCAAGACGCTCGCTTTCGGCATCCCGATGATGGCCCGAATCGATTCGCCGGCAGCTCCTATGGCTCCCCATGGGCTCGTGCTCGTGCCCACGCGTGAGCTCGCGCTGCAGGTGTCAGAGGTGCTCGGGCCAATCGGTGATCACTGCGGGGTGAAGGTGCTGGCTGTCTATGGCGGTGCGGATCGTGACAAGCAGGTGAAGCAACTCGCCAAAGGTGCAGAGATCGTGGTCGCCACACCATTGCGATTGATCGATTTGATGAAAGCGGGCGAATGCGACTTGAGCGCCATCCAAGTAGTGGCGATCGACGAGGCCGACCGCATGGCCGACGAGGGCTTCATGCCGCAAGTCGAGTGGATTCTTCGCCATGTGACGGCTCAGCACCAGACAATGCTTTTCTCCGCCACGCTCGACGGTCAGGTAGCCACGCTTGTCAAGCGCTACATGAAGTCACCAAAAGAAGTGTCCATCGATTCACCGACGGACACAGTGGGAACGATGCGGCACCTATTTCTCGCCGTGCACCATATGGACAAGGATCGCGTGATCAGCTCGATCGCCAAGACGGCTGGTCAAACCGTGGTGTTCTGCGACACCAAACGATCATGCGACAAGGTGGCAGAAGCACTGCAAAAGCTCGGGGCCAATGCCTCCGCTTTGCATGGCGACATGCCGCAGAGCGCTCGCGAGCGCGCGTTATCTCGTTTCGAAAAGAACGAACTGCGGATTCTCGTGGCCACTGATGTTGCTGCGCGCGGTATCGACATCGACGATGTGGCTGCCGTGATTCATTACGTACCGCCACTCGATGTGAAGACGTATCTCCACCGCTCTGGCCGCACGGCGCGCGCCGGGCGCGATGGTTGGGCAGTGACGCTTGCGGAATACAACCAGCACACCACGTGCCGAATCATTCAGCGTGGCTTGCGCCTCGACATTCAAGAGCCGATCGAAGTGTTCTCGAACGATCCGCGGCTTGCGGATTTGATGTCGTTTTTCGAAAAGAAGTAATCAGCGACTGGCGAGCCAGGAAGGCCGCGTCGACTCGAACGCAGAAATCGCATCAGCCTTCGACATCGTGATGCCGATGTCGTCGAGTCCCTGAATGAAGCGCTCCTGGGTGGCGGTGTCCATGTCGAATCGTTCGGCAATTCCCGTACTCGGAATCTCCACCGACAGGCGGTGCATGTCGATCGTGATTTCGCACGTGGGATCGCTTTCAATGGCGTCCCAAATGCGCGCGACAACCGCCTCGGAAAGAGTGACAGGAACGAGTCCGTTCTTGGTGCAGTTGTTGCGGAAGATGTCGCTAAAACTCGGAGCGATCACCGCGTCGAAACCACCTTGCTGGATGGCCCACACAGCGTGTTCGCGTGAGGAGCCGACACCGAAGCTCGGCCCGGCCACGAGGATGGATGCGCCCGAGTAACGCTCGTCATTGAGCACGAAATTGCGATCGTCACGCCACGTGGAGAACAGTCCTTTTTCAAAGCCGGTGCGCTCGACTCGCTTCAGCCACTCTGCCGGGATGATTTGATCCGTGTCAACGTCGGATCGGCGAAGTGGTACGCCGCGTCCGGTGATCACGCTCACCTTCTTCATGCGAGATCCTCGGGAGTGGCGAATCGTCCCGCCACTGCGGTGGCTGCGGCGACGGCGGGGGAAACCAGATGAGTGCGACCACCGCGACCCTGGCGGCCCTCGAAGTTGCGGTTGCTCGTGCTCGCCGCACGCTCACCTTGTGCGAGCTTGTCGGGGTTCATCGCGAGACACATCGAGCACCCCGGCTCGCGCCAATCGAGGCCGGCCTCGGTGAAGATCGTGTGCAGGCCCTCGGCCTCGGCCTGTTTCTTCACTTGGTGACTGCCCGGAACCACCATCGCGCGCTTGACGCGAACCTTGCGACCCTTGACGACACTTGCGGCCAATCGCAGATCCTCGATGCGGCTGTTGGTACATGAACCAATGAACACGGTGTCGACTTCGATGTCGCGAATCTTCGTTCCCGCCTGGAGCCCCATGTACTCGAGTGCTCGCGCGACGGTGTCGCGGGTGGTCGGGTCATTGAAATCGTCGGGTGCAGGGACCGCTCCATTGATGTCGGTTACCTGAGCAGGGTTGGTGCCCCAGGTGACGTGCGGCGCAATGTCAGCGGCGTCGATGAAGACTTCTTTGTCCCACTTCGCGCCTTCATCACTGACGAGCGCCTTCCAGTCCGCGACTGCCGCATCCCACGCTGCACCTGTCGGCGCGAACTCCCGGCCCTTCAGGTAGGCGAACGTCGTGTCGTCTGGCGCAATGAGGCCCGCCTTCGCTCCTGCCTCGATCGACATATTGCAGATGGTCATGCGACCTTCCATCGACAATGAACGAATTGCCGAGCCGCGGTACTCGATGACGTGACCGATGCCTCCGCCGGTACCGATCTTGCCGATGATCGCAAGGATGATGTCTTTTGCAGTGACGCCTGGAGCGAGCACGCCATCAACGGTGATGCTCATCCACTTGGGTCGAGACTGCGGAAGTGTCTGCGTGGCGAGCACATGCTCCACCTCGCTGGTGCCGATGCCGAATGCGAGTGCACCGAATGCCCCGTGTGTTGCCGTGTGGCTGTCGCCGCACACGATCGTCATGCCCGGCAAGGTACGACCCTGCTCAGGTCCGATCACGTGCACGATGCCTTGACGGGCATTTCCCATTGGGTACAACGTGATGCCAAATTCTTCGGCGTTCCTGCGCATCACCTCGAGCTGCTTGGAGGAAATGGGGTCGGCAACGGGCAAGTGAATGTCGGCAGTCGGCACATTGTGGTCTTCGGTGGCAACCGTGAGGTCTGGTCGGCGAACTGTGCGACCGTTGATACGCAGGCCGTCGAACGCCTGGGGGCTCGTCACTTCATGGACGAGGTGGAGATCTATATAGAGGAGATCGGGCTCATTGGTGCCGTGTGCCACCACATGGCGATCCCACACCTTTTGGGGCAGCGTGAGCGGGGAAGTCACGCCACTATTCAACCGCGTCTTGGGCGGAATTCGGTGGCGCTGCACCGTATTGATCCACACATCTCGGCAATGAACGAACTCGAAACGCCTCTTACCCTCGCCACCTGTGTGGAGCACAGTCTGCACCTCTCCCTCGACGGGTTCGATGAACACCAGGCGCGGCTATACGGAGTCTCGGTGGTGAGTGAGGAGGCCGCCAAGTCTCAGGAAGACGGTGCGCTGCGAATCACCTTTCTTGCCGAGCATGGTGATGTCTACGAGTTGCTTGAGGCTCCCACTTCATCGGTCGTCCGCATGTTCGATGCTGCGGCAGTGCTCACTTCAGGCTGGGCTGCACCGATCAGTGATGAGGGAAGCGACACGCCCCCGAGTCGACACCCCGAGCGTCGACGCGTTCGGCTCGTCGTCGTGGTGTGTGACGACGGTGTGGCTTCGGTACTCAGGTTTGCCGACACTCCCGATGACGTCATCACTGATGCTGGTGCAGCACGCGGGAGTCTTGCCGATGCGGTGACACATCTGTGGTTCGATCCGCCAGTGCATGCCGTGCGCCGATAACTTGATGATGTGACTCAAGGCGAGTTTGGCCCCCACTCTGCTTGGGCTGCCGAGGTGAAACGGCTGGCCAAAGAGCGAGACGCCGTGATCCTCGCGCACAACTACCAAGTCGGCGAGATTCAAGACATCGCCGATCACGTTGGTGACTCGCTTGCGTTGTCCCGTGTGGCGGCAAAAGCCGACGCACAGACGATCATCTTCTGCGGCGTGCACTTCATGGCCGAGACGGCAAAGATTCTCAGCCCCGACAAGACGGTGATCATCCCTGATGCGGCAGCAGGTTGCTCACTTGCCGACACGATCAACGCCGAGCAGCTGGCCGCTTGGAAGGCCGAGCACCCCGGCGCAGTGGTGGTGAGTTACGTCAACACCACTGCTGCGGTGAAGGCTCTTACCGATATTTGTTGCACTTCATCCAATGCCGTCGACGTAGTGAACTCGATTCCGCGCGACACCGAAATCCTGTTCTGTCCCGATCAGTTTCTCGGTGCACACGTGCAACGCGAAACAGGTCGCGAAAATATGCACATCTGGATGGGCGAGTGCCATGTTCACGCCGGCATCAACGGAGAAGAGTTGCGTGCCATGGTGGCGCGTGAGCCGGAGGCCGAACTGTTCATCCATCCCGAGTGCGGTTGCGCGACTTCGGCCATGTATCTGGCAGAGACCGGAGTGGTGCCGAAAGAGCGCACCAAGATTCTCTCGACATCCGGCATGGTGGCGGCCGCCGAGAAGACAAAGGCAAAGAAGGTGTTGGTGGCCACCGAGACGGGAATGTTGCACCAGTTGAGCAAAGCCAATCCGCTCACGATCTTCGAACCCGTCAATCGGGCTGCGGTGTGCAAGTACATGAAGATGATCACACCCGAGAAGTTGTTGCGTGCGTTGCAGACCGGGCAGGACGTGGTGGACGTGCCTCGTGACGTGGCAGACAAGGCGAGGTTGAGCGTCGAGCGAATGATCGCCATCGGTACGCCCTCGCGGACGAAGGAATAAACAAGCCGATGCGCGTGCCCACCGCGCTCCTCGCCGCCGAAGCCACCTGGACTCGGTCGGTGGATGTGGTGGTGTTGGGCTCGGGGGCGGCCGGTTTGGCTGCTGCACTCGCTGCTCGGCCCGTGCGCAAGGTTCTGATCGTCACCAAGGACACGTTGGACGCGGGAAGTACCGCGTGGGCCCAAGGTGGTCTTGCTGCCGTGTTGGATCCGGGTGACACCTTTGCTGAGCATGTACGCGACACGCTGCAGGCAGGCGCGGGCCTATGTGAAGAAGATGCGGTACGTCAGTTGGTCAATGATGCGCCAACAGCGGTGTCATATCTCGAGTCACTTGGTGCAGCGTTTGATCCAGGAGCAGACGGTTCTCACGCACTTACTCGTGAAGGCGGCCACTCTCATTCACGAATCGTGCATTCTGGTGGCGATCGATCAGGCGCCGAAATCCAGCGCACACTTGACATCAATGCGGTGAATGCTGGCGTCGAAGTGCTTGATCACGCTTTTGCTCTTGATCTCGTGATGGGTCGTAGCAACAAGCGCCAAGTGGCAGGAGTGAGAATTGCGTTGCTCGACATGAACGGCGCGGTGACCAGTGTCGGTGTGGTGTATGCCAGGGCGGTCGTCATTGCCACTGGTGGAGTCGGTCAGATATTTGCCAGTACCAGCAATCCGCGAGCCGTGACGGGCGACGGACACGCGCTTGCATTACGAGCAGGGCTGCGAGTACGTGACATGGAGTTCGTGCAGTTCCACCCCACAGTGTTGTGGCAGGGCGTGAACGCCCTCGATCAGCAGACGTTGATCAGTGAAGCGGTGCGCGGCGAGGGCGCAGTGCTACTTGACGCGGCGGGTGATCGAATCATGAAGGGCGTACACCCCCAGGAAGATCTTGCCCCCCGCGATGTCGTAGCAATCGCTATTCACGAGCGAATGTCACGTGCAGTGAACGGTGTGGATGACCACGTGTTTCTGGATGCGCGACCGATCGGCGAGCGATTTAGCGAGCGCTTCCCGTTCATCACCGAAGCCTGTACGCGCGCTGGAATCGACCCGACGAAGGATCTCATCCCCGTTTCGCCGGCGGCGCACTACTCCTGTGGCGGCATTCTTTCGAACATGGATGGTACCACCGAGGTAGAGGGGCTGTTTGCAGTGGGTGAAGTGGCGTACACGGGCGTGCACGGCGCCAATCGACTCGCATCGAACTCTCTGACCGAAAGCCTCGTGGTGGGAACACGCGTGGGGCGCAGCCTGGCCTGGCGACTTCCGCAAGCGGTGCCGAGTGCCGAGATGGCGGTTGGTGATGTCGGCCTGCTCGACGAGAGCCTCGCTGTGCAGGTGCGCCAGACCATGAGCCGGCACGTCGGGGTATTGCGCACTCCCGAGGGCCTTGCGCATGCGTGTGACACTTTGGCCGCGATCGCCGACAAGACGTCGCAAGACATCACGCCAACACGCGCGAGTTTCGAGGCAACCAACATCCTCACGGCCGCGGTGGCCGTGGCGCATGCCGCAGCGGCACGCAAGGAGAGCCGTGGTTGCCACCGACGTTCGGACGTGACGACGCCGATGGATTCCTCTCTGGTTCATCTCGATGTGTCGCTGGTTAGTGGAGAAATCTCGATCGAGGAAGTGGCGCGATGAAAAACGTGCTGTCAGCAAACACGGAGCGTTTGCTTGAGGAACGTGGACTCGTTGTCGACGAAGTACGTCGCGTGGTGTCGCTTGCTCTCGACGAGGATCTCGCTCACGGACCAGACATCACCACGGAAGCCACGGTGCCGGCGCTGCACCGCAGCCGTGCGCGATTCGTTTCGCGTCAGAACGGTCGTCTTGCGGGGGTTCCCGTGGCAATCGCCGTGTTCGAGATGATTGGCGGAGCAGACACGCTTTCGGTGCAGGTGCGCAAAAACGATGGCGAGGACGTGCGGGCGGGGGATGTCGTCTTGACGATCGACGGCCCGACTCGGGTTCTGCTCACCGGCGAGCGGACGGCGCTCAATCTGCTCGGACATTTGAGCGGAGTAGCCACGGCCACGTCGCAGTGGGCGAATGCTCTGCACGAAACTGCAACGCGCGTGCGAGATACTCGCAAGACGATCCCTGGGCTGCGGGCTCTGCAGAAATATGCAGTGCGTTGTGGTGGAGGGGTGAATCACCGAATGTCGTTGTCAGACGCTGCGCTGGTGAAGGACAACCACATCGTTGCTGCGGGCGGAGTGCGTGAGGCATTCGGGTTGGTGCGAGGCCGTGCCTCGGACATCGCCGTCGAGATCGAGGTGGACACTCTCGAGCAGATGCAGGTAGCGCTTGATGCAGGAGCAGACTTGATCCTCCTCGACAACATGTCTACGAATGACATGCGCAAGGCCGTGAGCCTTGCGCAACAACACCGGGAGTCGACCGGCAAAGAGGTGTTGCTCGAAGCGAGCGGCGGACTGACTATCGAGCGTGCGGCAGAAGTGGGATCAACGGGGGTTCACTTCGTGTCGATTGGTGCACTCACACATTCCGTGACGGTTCTCGACATCGGCCTCGACTTGGAGGATCTGGTCTAGGCGACGAGTGAACGCTGGTGCACTTCGAGGCACGCGTTCACCAAAACAGGAACATAGGTTTCCTTCGCCGCATAGATGGCGTTGTGCCCCGCGTCGACGTGGTGCACGCTCGCGTGTTTGATTGCCTCGACCAGACGCTGCTGGCGCTCTACTGGCACCACCGTGTCCTGCAGCGTGAGGATGATCGAAGTGGGGACATCGAGTGCACCGAGCCAGTCGAGGGAGTTGAAACTGCCAAGCGTGCTGACCGCCTCGATGATGTGTCGCCAGTCGTGTGACGACATTTGGGCGACTGCCCATTGCTCGAGCTCCTCGCCACGTCGCTGCAAGTACAACTGCTCCGTCAGCCAGTCGCGTGTTTGAGCTGGGGTGAGTCGAACGAGCGCAGCGAGACCGGTGAGGCCGAGAAAACCGAGACGTTCTTCGCGTGACGAGGTGAAGTGTGCTGCCGTCGAACAGAGCACGAGTCCGCGCACTCGTGTTTCATGCCGCTTCCACACCAACTGCGCGATGGTGCCGCCCATCGAGTACCCAACGGGGATGAAATTGTTAATGCCGAGCAGGTCGGCAAGCGCGGCCACGTCGTCGGCGCAGTCTTCAAGTCGGAACGAGTTCTTGGAGCGAATTCCTCTGCCATGACCGCGGTGGTCGAGAGCCACCACTCGAAAGTGTTTGCCTAGTTCGTCGAATGCAGTGAACCAATTGAGATCTGCCGTTGCAGTCCAACCGTGCAACAACACCAGAGTTGGTGCATTCGCAGGTCCCGGTACTTCACGGATGAACGTCTGCCCACGACCAGGTATGTCGATGAGGCGGCCGGGAGGGAGCTGCATCGTTTAGTGGTGTGCCACCGCTTTGAGCACGCGTACCTTGAGTTTGGCCTTCGTCGGCGTTTCGTAGGTGATGGTGGCACCGGCCTTGGCCCCCATCAGTGCGGAACCGAGCGGCGAAGAGGGACTCATCACGCTGACATTCTCTGCCGCCGGCTTTTCCTCCACGTGACCAATCAAATAGTGCTCGGCCATGTCCTCACTGTCACCGTCGTAGAGGATCGTAACGACGGTTCCAAGGCCAACTGCACCGTCGGCAGTAGGGGGCACGATCTCTGCGTCGTCGAGGATCGACTCGATCTGGCGGATGCGACCCTCCATGTGCCCTTGCTCGTCCTTGGCAGCGTGGTAATCGCCGTTTTCCTTGAGGTCGCCCAGTGCCCGCGCCTTTTCGATCTTGTCGGCCACCTCGATGCGCCCCCGGGTGGTGAGGTCGTGCAACTCGGCCTTGAGCCGATCGTGTGCCGCCTGGGAGAGCAGGTGTTTCGCCATGCGCCAAAGGCTATCTGAGGGCTTTTCTCCGTACGATAAAGAGCTATGTCGAAGGGAACTCATCGCGTTGCAGTGGTTGGTGGTGACGGTATTGGGCCCGAAGTCACCGCAGAGGCGTTGAAGGTAATCGCCGCAGCTGGCGTGTCTCTCGACATCACATCGTTTGATCTCGGTGGAGCGCGCTATTTGCGCGACGGTGAAATTCTGTCCGACTCGACGCTTGCCGAGTTGCGCATGCATGACGCGATCCTGCTCGGCGCAGTTGGCACTCCGGACGTTCCGCCAGGTGTGATCGAACGAGGTCTGCTTTTGAAGATGCGCTTCGAGCTCGATCTGTACATCAATCAGCGTCCATTCAAGGGCACTGCCCCCGGGCATACCGCACCGCACGACTTCGTGGTGGTGCGAGAGAACACCGAAGGCCCTTATGTGGGGGAAGGTGGAGTATTGCGCAAGGGCACACCGCACGAGGTGGCCACACAGGGCAGTGTCAATACCGCGCGCGGTGTGGAGCGCTGCGTTCGCTATGCCTTCGAGCTCGCTGCGTCGCGTCAGCGCAAGCATCTGACACTCGTGCACAAGACCAACGTGCTCACCTTTGCGGGTGACCTGTGGCAGCGCACGTTCAATCAAGTCGCCAAGGACTTTCCACAAGTTGGGACTGCGTACAACCATGTCGATGCCGCATGCATCTATTTCGTGCAGGATCCGCACCGCTACGACGTGATCGTCACCGACAATCTGTTCGGCGACATCCTCACTGATCTCGGTGGCGCCGTCTCGGGTGGAATTGGTGTGGCGTCGTCGGCCAACCTCAACCCTGCTCGCACTGGTCCTTCGATGTTCGAACCGGTGCACGGCTCCGCTCCCGACATTGTCGGTACCGGCAAGGCCAACCCGGTTGCCGCGATTCTCTCGGCTGCCCACATGCTCGAATTCCTCGGGGAGTCCGGTGCCGCCACGCGTTTGCGATCAGCGTGCGACGCACCCGTGAGCGGCACCACTTCAGAGATTGGCGACGAGATTGCCAAGCGAGTGGCGAAGTAGCCGGCGATAGTTTGTAACGAAACAGGGGAGTAGCGATGCCAATCACCACCACGCCAAAAATTTGGATGAACGGAAAGCTCGTCGACTGGGACAAGGCTCAGGTGCACGTGCTCACCCACACTCTTCACTACGGCACGGGTGTGTTCGAGGGAATTCGCGCGTACGAGACGGCGAATGGCCCCGCAATCTTCCGCCTGACCGATCACATCAAGCGCCTCTACAACTCGGCGCACATCCTGGGCATGGACATGCCGTACAGCGTCGAAGAGATCGTGCAGGCGACGAAGGACACGGTGCTCTCCACCGGTTTGCCGTCCTGCTACGTGCGCCCGATCGCCTATTACGGCTACGGCGAGATGGGGTTAAACACGCTGCCGTGCAAGGTGGACATCGCCATCGCCTGTTGGCCATGGGGTGCGTACCTCGGTGACGACGCCGTGGAAAAGGGTGTGCGAATGAAGATCTCGTCGTGGACGCGCCACGATCACAACACCATGCCCCCTGCTGCCAAGACGGTGGGCAACTATGTCAACTCGTCCCTGGCCAAGGTAGAGGCGCTGAAGGCCGGTTACGACGAAGCAATCATGCTTGCGCCCAATGGTCTCGTTGCTGAGTGCACGGGTGAGAACATCTTCTGCGCGCGTAACGGAGTCATCCTCACTCCGCCGCTGTCGGCGGGTGCCCTCGAAGGCATCACCCAGAACAGCGTGATGCGGATCGCTCGCGATCATGGCTTCGACATCCGCGTGGACAACATCGCGCGCAGCGATCTGTACGTGGCCGAGGAGATCTTCGTGTGCGGTACCGCAGCAGAAGTGGGTTCGGTGAGCTCAGTGGACGAGCGCAAGGTGCCGTGCCCCGGCCCAATGACCCGCGCAATTGCCGCCACGTACTCCAAGGCAGTGCGAGGCCAGGATCCGCGCTACGCCGAGTGGTGCGAGCTGGCCAAGAGCTGAACGACCGATTGACCGTCAAAGCGCACAGGCCGGTCAATCCCCGGTGACCGGCAAACCCTTGGTGGGGTGGCTCTTAGGCCTTTCCACACAGGCAGAGCAGTTTTCCACAGGGGTTTTCCACCGTTTATCCACAGATTGCCGGCTGAGGGGTTGTCGGGGGCTGATTTGAGCGCAAGACTTGTACCGATGTTTGGAACGGCTTTCATCGCGACCGAGATCATCATTATTTCGTAGGCGTGCGTCCGCATGGACGTACGCCGAAGCCGCCCAAACGGGCGGCTTTTTTGTTCCCCAAGAAAAGGACCGACAATGACAACACCACAAGCGACACAGCTGGTTGAAGTGTTCGATACCACCTTGCGCGACGGCATGCAGGTGGAGGGCGTCTCGGCCACGGTGGAGGACAAGCTGCGAATTGCAGAGCAGCTCGACCATCTCGGCGTGCACTTCATCGAGGGTGGATGGCCGGGTGCCAATCCGAAGGATGTCGAGTTCTTCGCCCGCGCGAAGCGTGAATTGAAACTGACGGCATCGACGCTCGTCGCATTCGGTTCGACTCGTCGTCCTGCAGGCAAGGTGGACGAGGACGTCACGCTCCGCAACCTCATTGAAGCCGAGACATCGGCAGTGTGCATCGTTGCCAAGTCTTGGGATTATCACGTCGAGCAAGCTCTGCAGACCACCCTCGAGGAGGGCGTGGCAATGGTTGCCGACTCGGTGAAGTTCCTCGGCTCGCACGATCGCCGAGTGCTCGTCGACCTCGAGCATTTCTTCGACGGATACAAGAACAACCCAGAGTTCGCATTGCGCGTGATCGAAGCAGCGGTGATCAACGGTGCCTCCCATCTGGTTCTCTGCGATACGAACGGTGGATCGTTGCCGCACGAGGTGCTCTCGATCGTTGCCGCCGTGCACCAGCACGTAGGCAGCGACGCGATCATCGGTATTCACTGTCACGACGACACTGGGTGCGCCGTGGCCAACTCGCTCGCAGCAGTAGAAAGCGGTGCACGCCATGTGCAAGGAACGCTGAACGGACTCGGTGAGCGCACTGGCAACACCAACCTGACGACGGTGATTCCCAACCTGCAGTTGAAGATGGGTTATCGCTGTCTGCCTGATGGTCGGTTGGAGCGTCTGACTGCGGTGAGTAACCACGTGGCTGAAGTATTGAACCGTCCACTCAACCCACAAGCGCCCTACGTCGGATCATCGGCGTTCGCCCACAAGGCGGGGTTACATGTCTCGGCAATTGCACGAGCGAAGGATGCTTACGAGCATGTTTCGCCGGACTTGGTCGGTAATGGAACGCGATTCCTCGTATCAGAGATGGCCGGAAAAGCCACGATCACGATGAAGGCCAAGGAGTTGGGTCTGACCATGGATGGTCCTGCGGTCAACCAGGTGATCGACGATTTGAAGCGTCTCGAACACGAGGGTTATCACTTTGAAGCGGCTGATGCGTCGCTTGAATTGCTGATGCGTCGAGCAACCGGTTGGAAACAGCCGTTTTTCGAGGTTGAGACGATGCGAGTGATCACCGACGAGCACGCTTCAGGCGAGTTCACCACTGAAGCCACCGTGAAGGTGTGGGTGGGTGAAAAGCGTGAAGTGAGCACGGCAGAGGGAAATGGTCCCGTGAACGCCATTGATAAGGCTCTTCGTGCAGCCCTTCTGTCGCACTTGCCAGCACTCGAGAAGGTGCACCTCACCGATTACAAGGTGCGCATCCTCGACTCGTCATCGGCAACTGGAGCCGTAACACGCGTGTTGCTGGACGCGTCCAACGGTGGTCGTTCTTGGACGACGATTGGCGTTTCATCGAACATCATCGAAGCTTCGTGGCGAGCTCTCGAAGAATCGCTTGTCTACGGACTACTTCACGCCGAATAGGTCGGAAGAAGTAGGCTCGCCAACCAGATGGCCGCGCCGAAATTCACACCCGTCAACCCCACACATCATCCGCGCTCGTACGAGTCGCCGCGCCATGTGCCTGATCAATGGCATCTCGGTCGCCCTGCGGAAATCGCCGGACGTCAGCCCGTTGGCGATCGCCTCGGGGCGCAAGGACCTGATCAGGGTTACGCGCTCACCTTGGCCACCTTGCTGTCGAATGAGATTCGACTACAGGAAGGTGAACGACTAGACGACGCAATTCGCGGATGTCTCGGTATTGCACTACGCCGCGCTTCACGCTTCGGTCGCGCGCCGGTGATTCATGACGTGCGATTCGCATTCACGATTTGGGGCTGGTTCCTCGATCAACCGCCGGCAGATCTCGTCGTGCGTCGACGAAAGTTGTTCGCCGGGCTTGGCAACGTGTTGCACCACTATGCCGAAGCTCGCGACCTCGTGGACATGGTGCCCGAGTCCACCTTCTTGCTCACGCCCGAGCAGGTGAAGTCGGCGATGCCCGGTAGTTGGCGGGCGCTCACCGGCGCCTAAACGGCGAATTTCTCCAAGTCGGCCAGCTCGACGAACTCGAGCGTCCTGATGTGTGTCGATCGCAGATTGACATTTGGCGCTTTGCCCGCCTCGAACGCCTCCTGCCAACGTGCAGCGCACAAACACCATCTGTCTCCGGGCTTCAAGCCGGGAAATTGATAGTGCGGCATCGGCGTGGAGAGGTCGTTGCCCATTCGCTTGGAGAACTCGAGAAACTCCTCGGTCATTACCGCGCAAACGGTGTGTACTCCGTGGTCATCACCACCTGTCTCGCAGCAACCGGTTCGATAGAAACCTGTCATGGGCGAGGAACAGCATTCGCCCAATGGTTCTCCGTACACGTTGACCTGCTTCGTCACGATGGTGAAGGTAGTCGTTCGATGAGCGAAATCGCCAAGCGAGATAGCCTGAATTGAAATGTCTGCGCCTCGCTATCGGTTTGCGCCGTCTCCCACTGGTTATTTCCATGTTGGAGGTGCGCGCACGGCGCTTTACAACTGGCTGCTGGCACTGAAGAACGGCGGCACGTTCGTGTTGCGCATCGAGGACACCGACGAATCCCGTAACCAACCTCAATGGACACAGGGAATCATCGACGCCCTCGAATGGCTCGGCATCCATCACCATGACAGCCACTTTGAAGGCCCGTATTTCCAGTCCGCAAATGCGGCGGAACACATTGCAGCAGCCATGCGTCTGTACGAACAGGGCAACGCATATTTCTGCGATCAGACGACCGAGCAGATTCAGGCTCGAGCGAAAGAAAAGGGCATCACGGGATACGACGGGTTCTCCCGCGACCGTGGGCTCGGCCCCGGTGAGGGAAGAGTGTTGCGTTTTCGTGTTCCCGATGGAAAGACGGTGGTGCACGATCTCGTGCGCGGAGTTGTGGAGTTCGACAACTCGACTATCGAAGACTTCGTGCTTCTGCGTGGCAATGGCACGCCAGTGTTCCTCATCGCCAATGTCGTCGACGATGTCTT
>Ga0129336_10000627_pt1 | contig 20903 bp, 32 predicted proteins | sample CPB6_02_DNA_FD_96878 | JGI IMG/M metagenome (GOLD analysis project Ga0129336, IMG submission 96878) | Freshwater to marine salinity gradient microbial communities from Chesapeake Bay, USA - CPBay_Sum_0.6_0.2_DNA | ecosystem: Environmental > Aquatic > Marine > Coastal | place: USA: Chesapeake... | reverse complement strand
TCGGCTTTGGTGTCACGTACGAAGATGTAGTACAACAGCCCCGCGACCGCGACCGCGATCGCGATCTTGATCAGAGTATCGTTGTTTGGAAACGTCCACTGCATGTGTTACAGAGCAATCATTTTTTTTTGATCACCTTGACATCCTTGTTCTTCCTGTACTCCTTGAATTGCTCCTCGGTCATCGGGGGGCCGAACGTCACGCCGATGTCCTTCGGTTTCAATTTGGACCAGTCCGCGTTCGACCAGTCGACGGACTCGGAATTCGACTTCATGGACTGGACCTGCTTGTCCCACGCGAGCATCATCTCTTTCGCGAGCTTCTTGGCGTCGTCCTCGGAAGACATGTCGGGCGCGCCGATCGTTTCCCTTAAATCATCATCGCAAGATCTTTCGCGCTCCCACGCACCCGACGAAATCCTGGGGGCCGCTGACGTTCGACTGATTCTCGACGTCCGCCCACACCTCGCCGCCGTACATCTCGAAAAAACGCTTCGTGCCCGGAACGAAGCGGCCGTCGTGCACGCCGTCGAGGGCGAACGACGATTTTTCGGGGGATACGATTTCGGGAAATTTCGACGCGATGTCGTCCACGACCTCGCGTCGCACGAACAGCCCGTCGACCCACTCGACGCCCTTGGCCGCCGCGTACCCGTCGGGCCTCGGGAGTCCCTCGAGCTTGGCGTTGTACGCGTTTCCGACGTGCTGGGGGAGCTCGGCGGACGTCGCGCATTTTTCCTTGACCCGCGCCCAGTCGACGGAAGGACGAGGGGAGGGGCTGATCACGACCTTTTCGCCCGATCTGCACGCCTTGAGCGCAAAGATCCCGGGGACGTAGGCGTTGTGTCGGAGGACGAACGCGGCCGCGCACGATTCGTCCTTGTGGAGCCTGTCGAGCGCGTCGTTGAGTCGCTCGACGAACACGAGCTCGGCCGCGAAACCGTTTTCCGCGGCGGTGATCAGCTCGAGCTGGGCGTGCATGATGGACACGCAGCACTGCAAATTCATTTCCGGTCTCCCGTCGGTGACCACGGCCAGGAGGACCCGAGGGAGCGGCGGGGACATTCCGATCCGTTTCCTGGTAGATCCTAAGTGCTTGCGACAAACCTCTCCCGAACGTCTCCCCTGAACATGTTGGTCCCGGTGTGACTGAGGGGCGTCAGGAGGTCCGCCCAGATCTCGCCCCCGATCTGCTGGTACCGCCTGCAGAACGAGTAGTCCTCGCTGAGGAACCTTTTGGTGTCGGGATCGATCATGCACGCGAACATGGCGACGTAATTGTCGATATTCTGGCCCATGATATCGTTCACCGCGAACAGCTCGCCTCTGTACGCCTCGCGCATCCTTTCCAGGACGCGACGCTTGATCATCAGGAACCCGGTGGCCGTGTCCAGAACCCTGACGAACCCGTCGACGATTTCCGTGTCCCCCTGGACGTTGATGTTGAAATCGAGACCCATCTGGCGGACGTCCTCGGGGTCGCCGTCGCGCAGCTTTTCCTTGACCTTGGCCCAGTCGATGGATTTTTTGGGGTACACGGCGCTCACGACGTCCCGGTCGAAATCGAGCAGTCTGAACACCGAGTTCGGATCGAACCCGATGTCCGCGTCGATGAAAAGGAAGTGGGAGTAATCGCTGTACTTGAGATACCGCTCCACGAGCACGTTACGCGCGCGCTCCACCAGGCTCTCGTTACCGATGAAATCGACCTGGAGGGGGACGCCTTTCTTGACGCACAGCGCCTGGAGCGCGATCAGGCTCGCGGCGTACGAATTGGTCACCTGGCACCCGTAGCACGGGGTCGCGAGGTAGACGCTGCGCTGCGGTTTTGGAATCTCCACGGGGCTCCCAAACTCTTCCTGGGGGAGCTCGACGATGTCCGTCACCGGCATATGCATTACAAAAAAGAGCGATGGCGTTAAGCGTTTAAGGCACCGCCGTTCGATCCAGAACCACCACGCAAAAAGATGAGTACGATGATTCGCGCGTTTTTTGTCGTTTCGCACGCGGTTGCGCTCGCGTATTATTACGGATCCAAGGCCGCGGGCGGGGGGTACGGCGACTGATCGACGATCAGGCCTTCTTCTTCGTCTTCGACCGCGTGAGGCTGTCCCTGGTCGTCACCGCCCTGTTGTTGAAAATATTGTCCAGGAGCTCGCCGGCCCTGGACTCGTCGACGACCTTTCTCAGCTCGCCGAGGATGTGCTCCTTCTTCACGCCCTCGACGCGCTTCGATTCCTTCCGCACCAGCTTGCCGTCCTGCAGCGCGCACTCGTCGATATCGTTGGCCTTCATGAACTCGAGGATCACCTCGGCCAGCTCGGTCTTTTTCTTGCGGACGTCCTTGAGCTGCTTGCTCGTCTCGTTGAGCTGATCGTGGACCGCGATGTACTCCTTCACGGCCTCCTTGAAAACTTCCTGGGGATCCATGGCGTCGTGGCGTTTTCTCGTTCGCGAATCCTTAAGCATGTTACGGTCAAAAAGTCTGATCATATGGCAACGAATGAAACACATCCCGATCCAGAAGCACGCCGGACAACCCGTGCAGCTGGTTCACAACAACGGACGAATCGCCAAACGAACGATCATCGCGTTCACGGACGCGTCCATCCGCACGTCGGGGATGGGAATAGGGGTCGCGACGCGCTGCAGCGACGACGGGTACGCGTCAAAAACCACGCTGCGCGCAAAACACGTCGCGCGGGACATCAACGAACTCGAGATGGGCGCCATATTTCTCGCGCTGGAAGCGACCGACCAGGCGGCGGACATCGTGGTGTACACCGACAGCCAGACGGCCATTCACCAGATGACGGGGGTCACCTCGACCAAAAAATACGAGCGGCTGACGCAGCTCATTTTACGGGCGGGGAGGTCGAGGAAGGGCGCGACGTCGGTGTGCAAGGTCAAGGCGCACTCGGGGAACGAGGGAAACGATCTGGCGGACGCCCTCGCGGCGGAAGGCACGCGGAGCGCGTACGCGTTCGAGCTTCCGCGGGACGGCGACGATTTGGATATCTGGCGCGCTCGGCACGTCGAGGAGGAACACGTGCTGTGCGTTCGCGAGACGCCGACCGGCACGCGTATTTTTTCTGATCCAATCTGAATGGTCTCCCAGGACTTCAGATCGGCGGTCGATAGGTACACGAGCATCGTGGTGGTGATAGCCGCCGTCGCCAACGTCCTGAAATTCGCGCTGGCTCGCGACGCCGCCGCGCTGTACACCGTCGCGGTCATCGGCAGCGTGTCGTTCATCGCGCTCGCGATCTACATGAGGTACTTCGCGACCAGCGTCACCCAGGTCATCAAGGGGCTGAAGGCGGGGTGAAAAAAAAAAACGAAGCGTACTGAAATGGCATCCAGAGTCGCAAAAATCGAGAAACGCGAACTCCCCAAAAGGCTGGAGGACAATCAGGTCGCGGCCACGGACTCGTGGTGTCGATACGAGCCCCTGTCGTGTCTGACCCTCGTGGGCACCGAGACGCTGTTCATAGCGTCCGCGTACGTATCGACGTTGCTGCTGCTCGGGGGGGCTCTCCCGGCCGCGATCAACGTCGCCAAGTTCATGGCCGTGTTCGTGTTTTTGTCGTTCTCCGCGCGCATGATCTCGGACGCGCTCAGCGACAAGATCACGATCGCGGCCACCTCGGCCCTGGGCCTGAAGATGGTGTCGCTCATAGCCCCCAAAATCGTGGGCTGGTAGTGTTTTTTTTTTGTACCCCATGAGTACAAATGGTTCTGACGAGAACGACCCTCCAGGGGGCCGTCGGGTTCCCCGTGGCGTACGGGTTCTTGCTGATCACGATGTTCGCCGTCGCGTACAGGGCCATGGGGATCGAGAAAAACTTCGTCATCACCGACGAGATGAAGGCCAAGCCCTGGTTCGCGAGCTTTTACATTTCCCTCATGGCGCAGACCAACGCGATGGGCGACGCGACCCCCAAGACCATTCCCGCGCGCATCGTCTTCGGGCTGCAGACGATGATGGGGTGGCTGTGGGTCATCACGTTCGCGGCCCTGGTCGCCGCGTACGTCGCGGCCTAACCGCCCCGCGGGGCCGCAACCCTCAACACGACGGTGCTCTCGACGCCGTCGCGCAGGGACAGTTTCACTATCGCGTTTCTCCCGAAATCCGTCAGCGGAATCGTGCCCGTGAACCCCGTCCCGCGCACGAACTCGTTCATCGCGTCCAGCAGCTCGCGAACCTGGGGGTGGTTCGCGGGCAGCCCGAGCTCGTCGAATTTCTTGCGAAAGCTGACGACCTCCTCGAGCCGCTTTTCCGTGGTCTTCGGATTCTTCATGACCCTGCCCGCCCCGCGCGCCGCCGCGCTTAAATTGTGATTCAAAAGGCGGGATTCGTCCGCGTTTCGAATGACAATACAGATGCGAAAAAGTGTTCGATCGAGCGATCGAAATCAGTTGGAGTAGGCCAGGCCGCCCATGCCGGACATGATGCGCAGCACGTTGTAGTTCTTGGCGTAGATGTTCAGGGTGGTCAGACCGGTCGCGCCCGCGGCGGTCACGTTCTCGGAGGTGATGTTGGCGACGTCGCCGTTGTTGGCGCTCGCGGTCTTGTAGGTCAGGGACAGGGTGGCGTTATCGATGCGGGAGAAGTTGCAGGTGCCGGAAGGCTGGTGCTCGGCGGGCTTCAGGGCGAAGCTGTACAGGTACACGCCGGCGGGGGGGTAGGCGTTGCACGCCTGGTAGGGCTGCACCTGGTTGAAGTAGCTGCCCTGGCGGGTGGCGAAACGGTCCTGGCCGTTCAGCTGCAGCTTGGCGTCCTTCAGGGGCGCCAGGCGCTCGTCGTAGGTGGAGGTGTTGGCCACGTCGGTGGACACGGTCACGTTGGCGGTGTAGCGACCGTGGGTGGAGCCGCGCAGCACCCACGCCAGGTACTTGGTGGGGTGGTTGAAGTTCAGGCGCACGTTCTGGGCCACGGCGGCGCTCGCGGAGGGGGCGGCGCTCTCGGAGCCGGTGAACTGGAGCTGCTCGATCAGATACTCGTGGGGCAGCTGCGCGAAGCGGGTGCGCTCGGCGGTATCCAGGAAGATGTAGTCCACCCACACGGCGAAGGTCAGGTCGCTGTTGGAGCTGGACACGCCGGACACGCTGCTGGCGAAGGTGAAGTACAGCTTCACCTCGTGGTACTGCAGCGCGATCAGGGGCAGGGCCAGGCCTGGGGCGTGGTTGAAGAAGAAGATCAGGGGCACGTAGAAGCGCTTGACGCTGTTGGTGGCCTCGGCGTCGACGAAGTCGGTCATGCGGCGGTAGTTCAGAGCGGAGTTGTTGTTGTCGCTGCGGAACAGAGCGTCGTACACGCGGAACCAGTCGGCGTAGTGCTTGTCGATGCGCTGGCCACCGATCTCCAGCTCCACCTCGGACAGCAGAGCCTCGGCGGGGTAGAAGGTGCTGCTACCGCCGGCGGACTTCTTCAGGGTGATCTCGCAGAAGATGTCGCTGATCAGATCGCCGTTGCGGGAAATCTGGGTGGACACCTTGTTGCCGAAGCCGATGGAGCCATTGATGGTCTGCTGGATGGACTCGATGGCGAAGTTGGTGTAGCGGCGGTACACCACCTTGAAAAAAGTGATCTGGGGGTTGCCGGTCAGGTAAACGTCCTGAGCGCCATATGCGACGAGCTGGGAAAGACCTCCTGCCATGGTTGATTAGGTACTCTTAGCAGAGAAAATAATTTCGACGAGTTTCGACGCGCGCGGGATTGACTTAAACTTTGCCGGACTGGGGGCCTGGATCATGAGCGACCACTTCCTCCGGGTCTTGACGGCGGTGGTGCAGGGGACCAGGACGCTCGAGGATTTTGCGAGCGTGCTGGTGTCCGCCGCGGTGGAGGACACGCTGCTGTGCGTGGCCAGGGATTACGGCCACGAGTACAGCACGATGATCGAGGCGTACCGCGACGCCATCACGCAGCGGCACACGAACGCGAGCATGGCGTCGGGGGTGTGCCTCGGGCGGAACGCCAACGGGAAGCCGTGCGGGAAAAAGGCCGTGTGTCGCGGGTACTGTAGGTTGCACGTGACACAGGGCGAGGAAGAAGATCTGAAGCGACGCAAAACGGTCGCGTACAAGAACGCCGTCAGGGCGGCGGGGGTCGCCGACCTTTACCCTTACGTTTCATCGAGCTCGTACTGCGTGCAAAAAAAGGACTGTTCGGGGATGCTGTAACGCTCTACTTCTTCTTGAAGGTCTTGAAGGGCTTGACGACCGTGCCTTCCGACACCGTCTTGTACCCCTTCTTCTTCGCGGTCTCGGGGGCGACGCACACGCGAACGCGCTTCTCCCAGGTCTTGCCCGCGGGCGTCTTGCCGCTGCGGGTGGTCTCCGCCAGGACCTGGCCGACGGGGCACTGCTTCTTGGCGGCGTACTCGCCGCGGGGGGCGACGCAGCGCTTGGCGTCCACCACCTGGCCCGAGGGGAGCTTGGACTTGACGTTCACCAGCACCTTGCCGACGGGGCACCCCTTCTCGCCCAGGATCTTCTTGGCGGTGGCGCTCCCGGCTTTCAGGCACCGGTGCTTGCCGCCCACCATCGCGGCCACGTACTCGGCCATCTTGCCGGTGCGGTCCATCTTGGGGGGGCACACGCCGGCCTGCCGGCCCGCGGCGGTCGCGCCCGCGTAGCATTTGCCGGTCTTGGCGCTGCGGTAAGGCTTTTCCGGGGGGCAAGGTTTCTCGGTGGCACGCATCATCGTTCTTCGATGGATAGAAAATTTTTCGAGGCGCGTTGTAATGACTTTTTCGTACGTGATTTCCCTGCTTCACGTGGCGATTTTTGCGTGGGCCCTGGTCGCCCCCTTTTCGAGTTCCGCGACTTTGCGCGCGTCGTACGTGATATTCGCTCCGTTTTTGATGTTACATTGGATATTGAACGACGATACGTGCGTCCTGACGACGCTGGAATGCGCTCTCCGCGGGCTGGACGACTGTTCCGCGTCCTACGTTCACATGCTGATATCGCCGCTGTACAAGATGCACGAATCCGACGCTTCGACGATCGCGTGGGCGTACACGGTCGCGTCGTGGGCCTACGCCGCGAGCTTCACCTCCGCTCGGGACGTGTTCGCGTTTTTCACGGCGTCGTGACGGTCACGCCGCCCACGCGACGACGAGCCTGTTCGCGTTCGTTTCCCTGTCCCATTCGTGCGACAGCGAAAACGGCCTGAGCGCGTCCTTGAGCGTCTTCAGAAACGGGACGAAACCGTGCGATTCCAGCTCCTGGCGGCGCTCGAAGTCGTGGCCGCCGAGGAGCAGGAAGAGCAGGCTCAGGCCGTCGAAGAGGTCCCCGCCCTTGAACTCCAGGATCGTCGCGTCCGTGTACCCCCCGGCCGCGGCCGCCAGGACCTTGTCGTGGAGACTCCCCAGGATCGAGTCCAAAAGCCTGTCTTGCGCGTCGCGAATCTGTTCCGCGAATTCGTGCGTTTTCTGAAAATCGTTCTCGGCCTGGAAGAGCTCCGCGGCGCGGGACACGATCTTCGCCTCGTCGAACAGCGCTTTGACGTCCACCATTATCGAGGGCGCGTTTCCAGTTTCTTAAGCTCAAGAGCTTAACTTTTGCACAAAACACGAATGGAAATATGGATTTTTTCGATGTGCTGAGCGTCAACGGAGTCCCGCCGCGTCGCGCCGTTCTCGCGGACAACGGGTCGCTGGGCCAGAAGCAGCGCCCCGCGGAGAACGAAGTTCCGCTGCTGTCCAGGCTGTGCGAGCTCGCGCGCGCGAGCAGAAACATCGAGTGCCCCCCGCGGTCCACCGCCGCGCTGATGGAGCGCGCCCTGATGACAAACTCCCCGACGTGCTGGACCGCGGCGGCCGACGATATAACGACCGGGGATTTCGACGCCCCGGCGGTCGTCTCGTTGCTGTCCCAAAACCAGTCGTACGCGGTGGCGTTCGCGACGTGTTTCGCGTCCCCCGTGGACGCCAGCCACATGATGGCCATGCTGCGGGTCTTCCACAAGCTCGACCTCCCGGACGAGACCACGGAGACGTTCGGGCGCACGATCGGCTGCCAGCTCAAGACGCTGATCGACGCGCTCGCCTCGCACGCCGGGCTGATCAAGAAGGACATCCGCGAGGCGGTCATGAACGACGTCGGGAAGATGCTCGCGATGTCCGGCGTGCCGACGAACCAGCTCGCGGACGCTCTCCGGGTCGTCTTGGCCACGAAAAAATACGACGCGCTTCGGCTGTTCCTCCACGCGGACATCGCGGCCTGTTTCAGAGCGTGCCCCGACGCGCTCGCGGGGCTCGTCGAAAAGGCAAAAAACGTGGGCGTGCACCACCGATCGATCGTGCTCGCGGTGATCGCCAAGGTGATCCGCGACGACCCCGACGCGGTGCCGCCGGCGGCGATCCGCGACATGCTGGGGGCCGTGCTCAAAACGCCATCGGAAGACGCGCGGGCGCTGCTGGCGATCGCGATCGCGTCGCAGGTCGCGTGTTCCGAAGACGCGATAACAAAAGGGCTGGCGGATGCTCTCGAATGGACGTGTGGGCACGTGATATCGTTCGTTACAACTTCTCGTTAGGGCTCGTTCGTCGTCACTTGTCGTCGCCGTTGTAATTGAATATCACGATATCGTCGATCTCTTCGAATTCCACGAGCGCCTCAGCGTCCGCGGATGACGACTCGGTATCGAACACCGTTTGCAGGAAATCGATCTCGTCCTTGGCGATGCGGTCGATGGCCTCGACCGCGGACTTCAGGTCGGCCACGAGGCGCTCGCGTTTGGTCTTGCTCGCCGCCTTCAGTTTCTTGACCGCGCGCTTGACGCGCTCGGAATCGCTGCCGATGCGCGCGCCGACGGGCTGTTTCGCGGAAAGCGCGAGAATCGTCGTCATGATCGTACACAACGCGCAGATTTTTAATTTATTTCAGGATCAAGGCGACGACGTCCATCAACAACATCGCAAACACCGTGTACGCGGCCGTCTTTTTCACGGCCGCAAAATCGTCGGAAATCGTATCCTTCATGTCCAGCATCGTCGTTTGCATGCTTTTGAGGCTCGTCGGGGCCGACAGCACGTCGCTCGCGAGACCGCGCGCGAGGTCCCAAACGGGAAAATCGGCGGATTCGATGACGTCGTCGTACTCGTCCACGTATTGTTTCAGATCGAACTTCGGATCGTGATACGCCAGAATCCCCTGGACGATCCCGAGCGACCTGAAAAGGTAGACGTACTTGGTCGTGAGCTCGAACATCCGATTGTCGTTGCCCGAGAATTCCGGGAGCTTGGCCAGGTCGCGGTTGAAGTCGTCGGATTCGATCAGCCTTTTGATCTTCGGAATCACGCGGCGCAGCCTCGTCGTCGGGCCGTCCTTGATCACGCCCATGTTCGCGAGAGCCCGAAAGACGCCGTCGATGTCTTCCAGCGCCGCGGATTTTACGAGGTCCGCGATGTGCGGCCTCGCGTCGCCCACGTCGATCACGGCCCCGAAATCGTACAACACAAACGTGCCGTCCGAAAGCACCCCGATGTTTCCGGCGTGGGGATCGGCGTGCACCAGGCCGACGTTCACGATCATCCGGAGGTACAGTTCGAAGAGACGCTTGGCGAGGAACACCGTGGGGCGCGCCGACGTTATTTTATTCGATTCCACAAACTCCGATATCGTGTAATTCGCGCCCGCCTCGTACACCTTGGGAATTCGAAGCCAGTCGACGTCTGCAAACTTTTTCTTAAACAGCGCGGCCGATTTCGCTTCGTTTCGGAGATCGAACTCCGCGGTCAGGACGGGCTCGCACTCTACGACTATTTCCAGCATGTTGGCCGCGCCCGCGACCCCGAGCATCTTTGCGAATTTCAGGACATCGATCAGTATAGGGAGGTCCTGGTCGACCTGCTCCTTGGCGCCGCGTTTGGTGCGCTTGATCGCGACGACGGCCCCGTCGGCCTTGCGAACCCCCTTGTACACGTTCGCAATGGACGCGGAGGCGATGGGTTTTTTGCCGATGTCGTACCCAAACATGTCCGGAGGGGGTTCGTCGTCCCCCGGCACGTCGTTCTGCAGGCGCTCGAGCGCGGCGGCGGTCACGTCGTCCAAGATGTCCCCCCTCGCGGATACGAATTGAGCCATTTTCACGAACAGCACCCCCGCGCTCGACGTATCTTTCGCTATCGTGTCGGCGGCGATCTTGCGGGCGTCCGGGCTCCCGCGCCGAATGGTGTCCACGTTCCTAGAGGTCCGCCACGCGTATTTCGCTACATCGATCGTTCTGACCGCTCGAAACATTTACGTGTGTTTTGAAAATTTTTATTAAGCGAATTGCCGGGCGAACGCCGCGATCGTTTTGGCGTCCCTCGGACCGTCGTACTCCCGCTTGCGCTTGTCGAGACCGATGACGAACACGGTCGGGAATCCCTGGACCCCGAGACCTCGCACAACGTTCTGGTTGCGATCGGCGTCCACGGCGTACACGGGCATGGTGTTCTTCAGGATCGTTTGCACTCGTTTCATGTGGGGGGCCATGGTGTGGCAGTGGGGGCACCAATCGGCTTTGACGAACAGCACGGCCGGGAGGTGCATGTCGCGCTGGAAGGGCAGGAAGCTGGAGAAATCGCTCATTTCGTGAGTTCAGCGCAGAATTTAAATCGCTTAAAATCCACGCGGGCGCGATGCTTTTACACGAAGAAGGAACCATGGAGGCGGCTCTCAGACGCACCGTGTTCGAACACGACTACAGAACCGTCGAGCTCGAATTCCGGATCGGGTTGCACGGCAAGAACGACGTCGGGGAAACGAGGTGGACGAAGCTGAGAAAGTTCCTCGGCAAGGAAACGAAAAAATCCGTCACCGTCGAGAAGATCGCTCGCGGGAACCAATCGCTCGCCCGGGGCACGTCGTCGAGGTACGTCGAGGGCCTCGGATCTCCGCACTGGAATCACAAAAAACGAATCCACGCGGAAGACGACGTCCGCCCGCCGTGGCGTGTCAGGACCGCCGTAGCTCTCGAACACGTGGAACCTGCCCCCGTGCCTCCGAGCGCCTGGTCGATTCAGCGCACGAAGGAACGGTACTCTTACGTCGTCGGGGCGTGGACGATAGACATGACAAAGGTCGCCACCGCCCCCCCGGTGGATATCGACGCGGATCACTCGTACGAAGTCGAAATCGAGCTGACGGACCATCTCGAATTTTTCGGCAAAGAGCTCAGAGAGATCCTGGCCGCCGGGCGAGGGATCGCGGACGATATGATCGCGCGCATGAAATAACATAAGAACGACGATTCGCAGCGCGCGCATCATGAGCTTTTTGTACCGACGTCGACCCTCGAACGCGCGCACGAACTTTTTGTTTTACGAGACCTGCACGCCCATGATACTCACCGGGTACGCGTTTTTCTGGCCGATCGTCGCGGCGACGTGCGTCGGGCTCGCGTTCCTGTCGTTCAGGTCGGTAGCCGGTTCGTGGGCGTGCATCCTCGCGGGGGGGTTTGGGTTCTTGTACGCGCGCGCCGTGCGGACGAAGATATCATAACCAGCGGTACTTGACCGGGATGTTGCCCATCTGCCAGTTGGGAATCTTCTTCGCGGCCGAGACGTTTTCCCCGACGTAAATGTCGAGCGTCTTGCACGCGGATCCGCCGCACGCGTCGTTGACTCGAAACTCTCCCGGGATTCCTTGAATTTCCAGTTTTTTGTGTTTGAATTTTTTGAACACGTTTATCGGCACCGCGACGCTTTTGAACGGTACGAGCACGCTGCCGTCCGCCCCTCTGCTTCCGCCCTCCTTGCCCGTGTAATACGTCGCGGTTCCAGAAAGCCATTCGGCGGAAGATGACGGCTTCGGCGGCTTTGGCGGCTTCGGCTTCTTCGGCTTCTTCGGCTTCTTCGGTTTCGCGATTTTCTTCGGCCTTTTGGGCGCGACCGGGGCGGGCGCCGAAATCAACGCGGACGGCGCGGGTTCGGGAACCGGCGCGGGTTCGGGAACCGGCGCGGGTTTGGGAATCGGTGCGGGTTCGGGGACCGGCGCGGGCACCGAAATCAACGCGGACGGTGCGGGTTCGGGGACCGGCGCGGGCACCGAAATCAACGCGGACGGCGCGGGCCTCGGGACCGGCGCGGGCCTCGGAACGGGCGCGGGTCTCGGGACCGGCGCGGGTCTCGGAACGGGCGCGGGCCTCGGAACGGGCGCGGGTCTCGGGACCGGCGCGGGCCTCGGGACCGGCGCGGGCCTCGGGACCGGCGCAGGCACCGAAATCAACGCGGGTGGCGCGGGTTTGGGAACCGGCGCGGCCGGTGCGGGTTTGGGAACCGGTGGGGGTGGTGCGGGTTTGGGAACCGGCGCGGGTGGTGCGGGTTTGGGAACCGGTGCCGGTTTTGGCGCGGGCGGTGCCGGTTCCGACCGTTGTCTTCGACGCTTGATCAACAAATACGTCCCGATCCCCAGCCCCGCGAGCAACGCCGCGATCGTCGTCACGGCGACGAGTATCGTCAGCGGGGTCATCGTTGTCATACAAGTTGATTTTTTTTGTTGTCGCTGCCTATATGCACCGTGGATACCACGTGCTTCTCGACTACGTGATTCGAGACGTCCCTCTGGACCTGGCCGAGTTTTCTTCGTGGCTGATGGACGGGCTTCGAAGCGCGCTGGAGCGCAAGCGCATCAACGTCGTGCACGAAAGGTGCGAGCTGTTTGACGGATCCAAGTCCCCCCCTGGTTTCGCGGCGGTGTTCCTGCTCGACGAATCTCATTGTTCGGCGCACTGTTACAGCGATTCTGGCATGCTGGCGATAGACGTGTTCAGCTGCGGAAAGACGGCGACCGATAATACGCGCGGCGTGGCCGACGAGATCGACGCAGTTCTTCGCGAAAAGTTTGCCATGGAAAAATTCTCCAGGACCGAAGCCCCCCGGTTCCCCACGAGACCCTAATTTGCGAGCTCCATGTACTTTTTCATCCACGCCTTCCAGTCGTCGCGGACCCGTTTCCCCGTCTTGGCGTTCACCATGTTGTGCGCGTCCACCGTCCACTTGAACAGCGTGTTTCGGTTCGCCAGCGTCGTCGCGCCGAAATTCGTGTCTTTGAGAATCTGCTGAAACCCCTTGCAGCACCCGTCGCACGGGAGAACGTACTGCAAGTTTGTGATGAACGCCGAGTACCGTTTTTTGTCCTCGGACGTGGGACGCTCCGGGTACCGCAAAGCGGCCAGATGTAACATGAACCATACGCCTGGGCCCCACATGGATGGATCGAATCCTGGTTTCATTTCACGTGTACGGTATGCTTAGAACTTTTTAAATTTGTTTTTTGCGCTTTTTCCGCTGGGAATTGTTGATAAGCTCGTCGGGAACGCCGAGTATGGTGAGCGCGTTCTTCGACGCGGCCTGCTCGGCGTCCTTTTTGGTCTTCCCCTCGCCCGTCGCGAGGACTCGCGTCCCCGAGGAGACGCTGACCAGGAACGCGGCGTTGGCCCCTCCCGTCTCGTGCAGGGTCTCGAAGGCTATGGGGTCCATCTCCATCTTGTTGAGATGCTTGACCAGCCTGTCCTTGTGGTTCGTGTCCAGCAAAATGTCGTTGAGGTCGGCGTACGTCCCGACGATGGCCATGATGAAATCGCGCGCGACCGCGATCCCGAGGTCGAGGTACAGCGCGCCGATCAGGGCCTCGAACACGTCCTCGAGGATGCTCAGATTGGCGTTCCACCCGCGCGAGAGCCCCTTCTGGTTCATGATCACGAACTCGTGAAGCCCCAGCCTCCACGCGACCATGGACAAAAACTTGCCGGACACCAGTTTGGTGCGGAGCTTGGTCAAAAACCCTTCGTCCTTGTCCGGGAAGGAGTCGTACAAAAACTTTGCGATGACAAAGTTCAAGACGGAATCTCCGACGAATTCCAGTCGCTCGTACGACTGGGGTCTGTTCGGCCCGACGGCGGATTTCTGCGTGAACGCCGTTTCGTAGAGTTCGAACGTCACGATGGGGAAACCGAGCATGCGCTCGATCATGTGTCTGTCCAGCGGGACCCCGCTGGCGGTCGAGGGAGGATCGTCGAATTCGTCGGGCGCGATCGTGCGCTTGGCGAACTCGGGGTGTATGGGGTGGCCGTGCGGCGGGGGGTACGCCGGCGGGGGAGGTTTGAACGACATGGTTTGGGTTGGTGGTGCGACGCGCGCGCGGCGTTAAGCCGTTTCGGCGGCGGGGGCCGGTTTGGGAATGCGGGGGAGACGGGTCTTGGAGCTCTTGAGCTCCTTCACCTTCTCGCGGAGGACTTTGTTCTCCTCGACGAGGGCCGCGATCTTGGCTTCGAGGGTGGCGATATGCTTCTGCACGCGATCGACGGGACTGGGACGCGAAGAGTTCATACACCGACTTCACACAAAAATAACTGAGAATGAACGAGTCCGCGTAACGAACTCGCGAGTTTATACCCGTCGCGTCGCGGTCCACGTCATCCTGGCATCACGCGCAGCACTCCGAGCGGGTCAAAACCCCACGGACTTAAGATCTCGCCGTTTTTTGCATTTTTAGAATAATGCGCGGCGACGACGAGCGAATCGAGGTGATAGGGCGGGCCATCAAGCAGCTCGACGCTCGGGGGGCCAAGGCCAAGCTCCAGTCGCTGGTGAAGACGTGGAAGCTCGACCAGCGCGATGCCAGCTTCGAGTCGCAGACGATGCACATGTTCGCGACGCTCGGGGTCGACCCGGACGACAACATGCTCGACGACCTGGAAAGCGATCGCGGGAGTTTCGGGCTGAAAAACGTGGACGATCGGGTGAACCAATACGAGCTGGAGGCCATCGGGCTGTACCACAGGCTGCACGAGCTCGGGATGTTTCCCCGCGAGGGCGACGACGACCAGGAAAAGCGCGAGACCCTGCGCGCCGCCGTCAAGGTCATAGAAACCGTCTTCTACGCGAAGCGCGTCGTGCTGTCGGCGTTCCAGGCCAAGCTCGCGATCCACCAGTTCCACGTCGACGAGGGCGTGCTGGATCTCGACAAGGACCTCGACGCGCGGCTCGGGTCGTGGGCCCTGCGTTTCCGGTTCATCGATTCCGACATCACCGGGTTCCAAAACCTGCTGCTGTACCTCCTCGACTCGGCCATGGAAAAGCGGTACAGAAAGGCCAACGGGTGGTTGTACGAGCCCGTCATCCTGGACGGCAGGGACACGCACTCGTGGAAGCCGGTCATGGAGATCAAGGATTTCGTGTACTCGTCGCTCCGCAAGGAAACGTGCTGGGAGCAGTGGAAAAACGCGACGCAAAACATGAAAAACGTGGCCTCGTCCATCGAGTACCTCACGAACTGTCACGACTACCAGCTCCCGGAGCTGGTCAAGCAGCGGGGCGTGTACGCCTTCAAAAACGGAGTCTACCTGGCGGACAAGGACTATTTCCACCGGTTCGACTCCGGGGACGCCCTCCACGATTCGATCGTCGCGTGCAAGTTCGTGGACGCCGAATTCACGCCGTACGAGGACTGGCGCGACGTGCCGACCCCGAGCCTCGACTCCATCATGAAATACCAGGAGTGGCCGCAAGACGTGTGCGACTGGTGCTACGCGATGCTCGGCCGCATGCTGTACCCGCTGAACAGGTTCGACTCGTGGCAGGTGATTCCGTTTTTCAAGGGTCTGGCGGCCACGGGGAAATCGACCATCGTCCTCAAGGTCTGCAAGAACTTCTTCGACCCGACCGACGTGGGGATCCTGTCCAACAACATCGAGCGCAAATTTGGCATCTCGGCGTTTTACGACAAGTACCTGGTGGTCGCCCCCGAAGTCCGGAACGATCTGTGCATCGAGCAGGCGGAATTCCAGAGCATCGTCAGCGGCGAGGACGTGCAGGTCAACGTCAAACACAAAAAGGCGTTTTCCGTCGAATGGTCCGTCCCGGGCGCCCTGGCCGGCAACGAGGTCCCCTCGTGGGCCGACAGCGCCGGCAGCATCCAGCGCCGCATCGTGCTCTTCGAGTTCAAAAAGCCCGTGCGCCACGGCGATACCAAGCTCGGCGACAAGCTCAACGCCGAGCTCCACGCGATCATCCAAAAATGCAACAAAGCCTACCTCGAAAAGGTCAGGCGGTGCGGACACGAGAACGTATGGTCCGTGCTCCCCAAGTATTTCGCGATGACGCGCGACGCGCTGGCCCAAGCGACCAACAGCATCGAGGGGTTCTTGTCCACGCCCGACGTCCGGGTCGGCGACGACCAGTGGTGCCCGATGGACGATTTCAAGAGCGCGCTCAAGGAGTACGAGATAAAGAACAGCATCCCCTCGAAGCGGTACAGCAACGACCTCTTCATCGGCCCCTTCGAAAAGCTCGGCCTGATCGTGTGCAGGGACACGCGCAATTACAGGGGCGTGGAGCGGTACAGAGATTACGTTGTCGGCGTAGACGTCAATATCCACGTCGCCGAAAACGCCCTCGGGTAAAAAATATGTGTCTCAAGTATCATGTTGGAAACGGTGCTGACCCTCGCATTGGCGATCGCTTTCGCGTGGTACGTGTACACCTGCCATCGCCGCGATTCGTACAAAAACGTCCCGCCGCGTTTCAGCGACGACGACGACGACGGGTATCCCGTCGTGCAGTACCCCGGTCTTCCCTTCGCGCGCCCGGCCATTCCGTACACGGCCGACCCCCGCGTGATCAACCCCGAGCTCGCCTCCGCGCCCGCGCAGTTCCCCCAGCCCCGTCTCTTCGGCGCGTTTGGCGTCACGGATTCCGCGGCGGCGGTGTGGACCGGCGGCGCGAAAACCAAGTATATCGACGGGGAAGCTCCCCGCCAACCGCGCGGGGGTCGTCGCGCCAGGACGATTCTCCCCCTCAGGACGAGCAAGCCCGCCAAGCCCGTGGAAGTCGATTTCGTCGAATCCAACATGGGGAGCTTGCGCGCCGGGCCCGTCGAGCTCTTGGACGCCAACCTGACGCCTCCCGGGATGGCGAGGCCGCTGAGCGAGTGGGCGTGGATAAATTACGGGTCGGAGTGAATCACCGGATCATCATCCTCCGCATGTCCTTGGCTCTTTGAGACAACGTGCTCACGTTTTTGTACTCGCCGGGAAGAACCTTCCACTGTTTGTTCATCTCCGACGTCACCTCGGGCATGATCTGTTTGACGATCTCGCCGTAATACTTTTTGATGGCGGGGTCGAGCCCCTTGAACTCGGCGTGGTCCAGGATATTGTGATGCGCGACCAGCACGCTGGTGGCTTTGCGGGCGATCATCAGGTTGTAAATACCGAGAGCGAGACCGGCCACGGACGTCAGGATGAATAGGTAGTCGATCGGGGTCAGGCGCGCGAGGTTCATGGGGCGTTTGTTACAACGAGGATTATATATTATTTTGAAGAAGCGTCGCGACGACGCCCGGTTCTGACGTCAAGAATCGGGCGCCGGCGGAAACTCTCGTAAAATGTAAAAATGCAAAAAAAAACGGTTTTACGCGCGTCTGGACATGACGTGCGCGGAGATGAGCGCGGATCTCCTCTTGGATTTCAAAAACTTATCCTGCAGCGCGTGGTCGTGGATCAGGTGCACGATAAAATCCACAAACCCTTCGAGCTTCGGGAAGATTTCCTCGTTCCATTTGCGCCGATCCCGTTTCAAGCTCATCGTGTGCACCTCCTGGCGCGTGACGCCGTCCTCCACGTTGGTGCGGATGCACTCGACGAGCACGCCCTCGTCGATTTCCAGGAGGTGGAGGTAGGTCTGGATTTGCACGACCTCGTACGACGGCGGTTTTTTGAACAGACGGTTGACCCTGTTCTTGATCTCGATGAGCAACTTTCGATCCGAACTGATGCCGTCGATCTTTCCGCCGATATACCAGGGGAACACGCCGTGCTCGTTTCGTATCGTCCCGGCCTGAATCTTGTAAAACGTCGGGTCCTCGATGCAGTCGATCCCCATGGCGTCCCTGATGTAGTTGAACACGTGAGACTCTCGCGCGTTTCCGTACGTGGTGTACGACGTTTTCCGGAGCGCGTCGTCGACGACGCGGCGCACGTCGTCCTCGATCTTGTTTTCGTCCGCAAAGTCCTGGAACCTGGTCGCCAGCGATGCGTATTTTTCCGCGACCTCGGTCGACGAGTCGGCCGACTTGGCCGCCGCGCGGAGCATGTCGGATACCTCGGGGTGGGCGTGCCCGACGCGGGAGAGAATTTCCTCGTCGGTGTAAATTCCGTTTCGAGCCAGCGCGGCGCGATAGCTCGCGGAGTCCGCGCGCTCCCAGAACGCCTCGGCGGCATCGCACAGCTTTTTGTGGCGATTTTCTCCGATGCACGCGGCCGCCTGGCTCGCGTACACGCACAAATACGGGTGATCGATCGACATTTCTTGGACCCTTTCGAGCGATAAACGCTTTAAGCACGTTTCGACGACTGCACGAAGAAAAATGAAGGTTCCGTACGTGTACGAGTGGGCGAAGATCAGGGGTTTTTTCGGGAGGAAAGGACGCGTGTCCCACCTCCTGTTGGACGGCGGCGTGCTCGGCGTCCCGGACGATTGCGCCGGCGAGTTCATGGGGGCGTACGCCCTCGGGGTCGTCAAGCCGGGGAGGCCCAAACCCTGCGTCGTCGAGACCAAAACCCCGGTGTTCAGGATGTTTTACGACCTCGACGCCCACGTCGCGGGCGAGGCCGCCTGGGGCGCCTACGACGACGTTTTGCGAATCGTGTGCGAAACGACCGCGGCGTGCTTCGAGGGGGCGAGCGCCGACGCCGTCGTGTGCGCGACCAACAAACCGAAAGAACTCGACGGCGGGCTGACGAAGTTCGGTATTCACGTCACGTTCGACGGTATATTCGCGACCCGCGAGACCGCGCTCGTCGCGAGAGAGCGCGTCCTGGCGGCGCTCGCCGACGCGCCGTCGCCGTTCGCGAACGACTGGGCCAGCGTCGTCGACGTCGCGGTGTTCAAGGGCAGCGGCATGCGGCTCCCGTGGTCCGTCAAAAAGGGCGAAGACGATCGATGGTACGTCCCCGTGGCCGAGTACGTCGGCGGCGCGTGGAAGCCTCTCGAGCGACCGGAAACGTCCGTGTCCTCCGCGAGATCCCTGCTGGCGCGGTCTTCGCTCAGGTATTTCGGTCCTCCGACGCCGTGCGCGCCCGACGTCGTCGCCGCTTGCGAGACCGCGGGCAGCACCGTTTCGCCGCGTTCCCTGACGCACGCCTCGCTGCGCGAACACGCGGAAGCCGCCAGGCTCGTCGAGCTCGCCGTGTCCGCAAAGTACCCGGGGAACGTGACGGGGGTGCTCGTCGGGACCCACGCGGTCATATTTCGTCACGATTCGCGTTTTTGCGCCAACGTGAATCGGGAACATACCTCGTCGAACACGTATTTCCTGCTCACGGCCAAGGGGCTGCAGCAGTGCTGTTACAGCCGCAAGGACGTGTCGTCGGGGGGAGAGGTTTCGTGCGGCGAGTTCAAGGGCGAGTTCATCGACGTCCCGAGCGCGCTGACGTACAGGTACTTCCCGCCTTCGTGCCCCCCGCCGATGCCGTCGGTCGGGTCGAAGACGGACCTCGACGCGCTGATGTCCAGGACCAGGGGGAAGACGAAAAAACGCGCGACGGCCGTCGCCGCGCCTCGAAAATCGTCCCCGCTGAACAAACTTCTCGGGATACTGTAAACGATCGTCATGAAGTTCGTCGTCGCGCTCGCGGTCGCAATCGCGGTCGAGGTCGCGATCATAGTCGCGGCGCTGGCGCGGCGGAAACGCGTCGAGGAGTTTGCGAACGAGTCCAAGCTGTGCGACGGGGTGTATTTCAAGGAGATTCCGAATTTTCTCAGCGCGCGGGAGTGCGACGCGCTCGTCGAGGCGTCCGCCGACCTCCGGCCGAGCGAGGTCGGCGGGTCCAGCGTCAGCGTGCTCGACGAGTCCATCCGCCGGAGCATGCAGACCTGGTACCCCCCGGGGGCCCACCGCGTGACCGACGCGATCCGCGAGAAAACGAAGGCCCTGGTCCGGTCCACGGGGTGTCTCCGCGGGCGGCGGGTGAAGTTCGAGCACGTCCAGGTCGTGCGGTACGGCAAGGGGGGGAAATACGACGCGCACTACGACGGCGACGAATGCGAGAAGGGCTCTTGTCCGCGCGACCAGCGCCTCGCGACCCTGCTCGTGTACCTGAACGACGACTTCGAGGGCGGAAAGACGCATTTCCCGCTGCTGGACGCGAGCGTCGTCCCGGAAAAGGGCAAGGCGCTGTTCTTCTGGGTCGCGGACGAGGAAACGCGCGAGCTGTTCGAGAAGACGCTGCACGCCGGGGTCCCGGTGACGAGGGGACGCAAATGGATCGCGAACCAGTGGATTCGTCCCGCCGCCTCGTAAAGAGTTTAAAGATATCTTCGCACGCGAATGGTACAATGGCGTCCAACGACGAAATCCCAGGCGGCATGAGCCTCGAGCCCGACTACATCACCGTTCCGGGCCAAAACTTCGCGCTGGTCAGCTTCGTGGGTCCCAACTGTCGTCAGAAGACCGACAGGCTCGGGATGAAAATTCGCGGCGTCTTCGCGACCAAGGACGAGGCGACCGCGCACGTCAAACGCCTGCAGCGTTCCGGCGATACCATGATCGACATGTTCCTGATGGACATGTACCAGTGGGCCGTGGTGCCCCCGAACCCCGAGGAGATCGAAGACCACGAGTTCCAGGAGAAGTTCCTGCAGGACATGATGAAGGGGTACGCGGAATCCCAGCGCGCGGCCAAGTCCCAGTTCGAGGACCGCAAGCGCAAGGTCATGCAAGAAGGTCTCGACAAGCACCTCCTGCCCCAGGAGCGCATCGAGAAACCGGAGGCGACGCACCTGGAGCCCATCGGCAAGCTCCCGCAGCTGGAAGCTCGTTTGGACGAGGACGAGGACGCCCCCGGCCCTTCCCAGGTGCTGAGCGCTCTCGAGCGAGACGCTATCTGAGCGAGACGCTATCTGA
>Ga0129336_10000624_pt1 | contig 20934 bp, 18 predicted proteins | sample CPB6_02_DNA_FD_96878 | JGI IMG/M metagenome (GOLD analysis project Ga0129336, IMG submission 96878) | Freshwater to marine salinity gradient microbial communities from Chesapeake Bay, USA - CPBay_Sum_0.6_0.2_DNA | ecosystem: Environmental > Aquatic > Marine > Coastal | place: USA: Chesapeake... | reverse complement strand
TGCAGCACATACACGGCGGCTCGCGACAACAGCGCAGAATTCACCTCGAATGACGGGTTTTCAGTCGTGGCGCCAATGAAAGTGAACAAGCCACTTTCCACATGAGGCAAGAAGGCATCCTGCTGACTTTTGTTAAATCGATGCACCTCATCGACAAACAGGATGGTACGTCGTCCCTGGGCCTGGGTCAGCTGAGCCAGTTCCACCGCCTCCCGGATATCCTTGACCCCACCCAAAACCGCGCTGATCGTGACAAATCGCGCGTCAAACGCGTTGGCCATCAAGCGCGCAATGGTGGTTTTTCCAGTTCCCGGCGGCCCCCAGAGAATGCAACTGTGCGGCTGCCCGGACTCGAAAGCCATGCGTAAGGGCTTGCCCAGCCCCAGCAGGTGCTGCTGGCCGATCACGTCCCCCAGGGTGGAAGGCCGCAATCGTTCAGCCAGTGGCTGGTAGTTGGGGGCGGCAGTTGTGGTCATGCGGGCATTGTAGGAGTCGCGTTGAGGCAACTGAGCACTAGGACAAATCCCCTCGGTCGCGCGATGGGCCGCCTGTCCTAATGTCGATCGACCAGGGCATGGGCAATCGTGCCCAGGTCCACATACTCCAATTCGCTGCCAATCGGCACGCCGCGAGCCAGGCGGGTGAAAGCGACACCCCGAGCTTTGAGCGCTTCACCAATGACATGGGCGGTGGCCTCGCCTTCGGCGGTAAAGTTGGTCGCCAGAATCACTTCACGCACCTGGCCGTCGGTAGCTCGAGTCATCAGCTCAGACAAGCCAATTTCCCTGGGGCCAATGCCATCCAGCGGGCTGAGCTTGCCCATCAGCACGTAATACAGCCCCTTGAAGGCACCTGTTCGCTCCAGCGCCATCTGGTCCGAGGGTGTCTCAACCACACACAGCTTGCTGGCATCACGCGCTGGATTCAGACATGTGGTACAGACCTCGGCCTCGGTAAATGTTCGACAACGCTGACAATGCTGCACGTTCTGCGCTGCCGCCTGAAGCGCGAGCGCCAGTTGCTGCGCCCCCGCACGATCATGCTGAAGCAGGTGAACGGCCATGCGGGAGGCTGACTTCAGGCCGACGCCCGGGAGTCGTCGCAAGGCCTGAATCAGCGCGTCCAGTGAATGGGTGTCAGACACTCAGCTCAGAATGGAAATTTCATGCCGCCGGGCAACCCGGGCATACCGGCAGTGAGTTTGCCCATACGGGATTCAGAGGTTTCTTCGGCTTTTCGGACCGCAGCATTGAAGGCCGCGGCCACCAGATCTTCCAGCATGTCCTTGTCTTCGGCCAACAGGCTCGGATCAATGGTGATGCGCTTGACATCATGCTTGCAGGTCATCACCACCTTGACCAGCCCAGCGCCCGATTCGCCGCTGACTTCAATGGTGGCCAATTCCTCCTGCGCTTTCTTGAGGTTTTCCTGCATGGCCTGCGCCTGTTTCATCAGGCCGGCAAGTTGTCCTTTGTTGAACATGTCTATCCTTGATTCTGTGGGTTGGGGTCTAAGGGTTTGATGCTGCCAGGAACGATTTTCGCGTCAAAGTCACGCATCATGTTTTGCACAAGGGGATCCTCGTAGATCAGTTTTTCGGCAGCCGATTGTCGCTGGGCAGCGGCCTGGGCGATGCGCTTGGCTGGGCTATCAGTCACCCAACCGACTTCCACACTCAGGGTGGCGGGATGATCGGCCGTGCGCAGCGCATTTTGCAAGCGCTCCCGGTTATTGGAGGCGTTGAGAGATTCTCGCTCGATCCGCAGCAACCAATGTTCACCGTCGCGCGCTACCAGCTGAGACTGAAGTGCCAGTTCACGCACCAGGGCACTGATCAGATCGCTGGCAACCAGCTGCGCCACCGTCTTGTGCCAGAAATCACCTTCCTCTGTCAGCACCAGAGGACTAACCGATGCGTTGGAGCTGGCTTGATCAACCTGGGACTGAGCCGCCACGCGCACTGGCACGGCCAGCACCTGCTCTGGCGTCGGAGCCGCTGCCGCCTGACGGGGTGGGCTTGACCTTGATTGTGGGCTCTCCAGCACCGGCAGGCTACGCAGACTCGGGGGCGGTTCCGAAATTTTTGCGGTTTGCGCAGGCTGTGGGGTGTTGGCCAAGGGCTTGACTGTCTGTGGCTGGTCCGCTGAAGCTGACGAAGGAACCGCCCTGTCAATGCCGGTTCGAGCCGGCTCAGGTGTTTTTTTTTCAGCCAATGGGGATGAACCGGTGGGTTTGAAAGCCAACAGTCGCAGCAACACCATGGTAAGAGCGGCGTATTCATCCGGGGCCAATCCCAACTCTGCGCGACCCTGCAGGCACAGGCTGTACAGCAACTGGGTCTCATCGGCTGGCAACATACTCGCCAGCCGGATGGTTTGCGGCTCGTCCTGGACCTGGGCAGGGGCCAACTCAGGCACGGCCTGAATAACTGCCATGCGCTGCAACACCACTGTCATTTCTTCCAGGGTGGAAGCCGCACTCAGCCCATTGAGCCGCAGGTTTTCGGCCGTTTGGACAACCGTCTTGCCATCGCCGAGAGCCAGAGCCTCGATCAGGGTGAAGACATGGGTGTGGTCCACGCTGCCCAGCATTTGCCGCACCGTAGCCTCCTCGAGCCGACCGGCACCAAAAGCAATGGCCTGATCGGTCAATGACAAGGCATCACGCATCGAGCCGCGGGCAGCGCGGGCCAGCAATTTGAGCGCAGCCGGTTCGGCCTCTACCTGCTCCTGTTGCAGCACCGCCGTCAGATGCTCCAGCACGGTCTCTGGCGCCATGGGTCGCAGGTTGAACTGCAAACAGCGAGAAAGGACGGTGACCGGTACTTTTTGCGGGTCGGTGGTGGCCAGCACAAACTTGAGGTACTCTGGCGGCTCCTCCAGCGTCTTGAGCATGGCATTGAAAGCCGTACTCGAAAGCATATGTACCTCGTCGATCATGAAGACCTTGAATCGACCTTGTACCGGTTTGTAAACCGCCTGTTCCAGCAAGGCCTGAACTTCATCCACGCCACGGTTTGAGGCAGCATCCAGTTCGGTGTAGTCCACAAAGCGACCGTTATCAATATCGCTGCAGGCCGGACAAACGCCGCAAGGTTCGTCCGTGATGCCACCGGTGCCATCGGCCCCAGTGCAATTCAGAGACTTGGCCAGGATGCGTGAAACGGTGGTCTTGCCCACCCCCCGGGTTCCGGTGAACAGATAGGCATGGTGCAGCCTTTGTGTACTCAGCGCGTTTCCCAGCGCCCGTACCACATGCTCCTGCCCCACCATTTCAGCAAAGCGTTTGGGACGGTACTTGCGGGCGAGTACGAGATAGGACATGAGGGGGATTCTAAGGTCTCAGGTCCTGGGTCCAGTCTGCCGCATTTCCCGTTGGGTGGAGGTTCACAGCTTGCCTAGGGGAACACTTTAGAATGCCCGCTTCATGCCCGTTCAAATACCCGCAACCAGCCGTCAGCAGAACATCGCCCTGGGCATGGCGCTTTTCCTGGTCTTGATCTGGGGCATCAATTTCTCCCTGCAAAAATTTGTCTTTGCCAGTTTCGGGCCGCCGGCTTTTCTCTTTGCGCGCTACCTGATCATGCCCGTCTGCGCCATCCTCCTGCTGTTCTACCGATTTGGGCATCGGCTGCCTCACCTGCCCCGACAAGACCTATGGCTACTGGCCAAGCTAGGGTTTGTCGGACATTTTTTGCATGTCGGGATCGTCACCTATGGCATTCACTGGTCAACAGCATTTTCCAGTTCACTGATTCTGGCCTGCGGGCCAATTTTTACCCTGCTGATCTTGCGTTACCTCGGTATGGAACGTCTGCAACCTGCACAAATCACGGGGGTGGCTGTGGCCTGCATCGGTGTGCTGATCTTTCTGTCGGACAAACTCCTGCGAGCACGCTGGCAAGCCGGCCTGGGTGACTTGACGCTACTGATCGCGGCCAGCTTTTTCTCGTACTACACGGTTGCCTCCAAGCCAGTGATCGATCGGCTCGGTGGGGTTGTAACGATGGCCTATGCCACCCTGTTAGGCAGCCCGCCGGTGTTGCTGGTGACTGCGCCAGCTGCCCTAGCCATAGACTGGCGCAGTATCAGTGTGGCCGCCTGGGCTGGATTGTTCTGGGTGGTCATTGTGTCGGCCTTCATAGGCTGGTTGCTGTGGGGCTGGGTGAATTCAGTTCGTGGCATTGCCCGCACGGCGCCCATGATGTATTTGATGCCGCTGGTAGCGGGCGTCACCGCCTGGCTTGGCACCGGTGAACAATTCACCACCATCAAACTGATGGGAGCTGGCCTGGCTTTGGTGGGGGTCGCCATCGCCCAGTTCAGTCAGCGTGGTCCGCAGATTCCAACCAACCCGATCGACTGATAGCATGACGCGATGAAGCCCAACGCTGAGTCATTCAACCGGGCAGCCCCCACCGATGTCGACTCGACCTATGCCTGGGCTCGCCTGATGGTCGCCCTGCTGATCATGACCCTGGGCGCCAGTGGCATGTATGTGGTGCCGGTTGTTCTGCCGGCGGTTCAGGCTGATTTTGGTGTCAGTCGTGCCGCGGCCAGCTTGCCCTACACCCTGGTGATGATCGGTTTTGGCCTGGGGGGTCTGCTGATGGGTCGGCTGGCCGATCGGTTTGGCATCACCTTCCCGCTCCTGATTGGCGCCCTGGGCCTGGGACTTGGTTTTGGCAGTGCTGCCATGGCCCAGGACATCACGCAATTTTCTCTGGTACATGGCCTCCTGATTGGCCTGCTGGGATGCTCCACCACATTTGCGCCCTTGCTGGCAGATACCACCTTGTGGTTTGCCCGTCGTCGCGGCATCGCTGTCGCCATCTGCGCCAGTGGCAACTATCTCGGCGGCGCCTTATGGCCCCCCATCGTCCAGCATTTTGTTGAAACCCAAGGCTGGAGGACTGCGTATCTGGGGATGGCGCTGGTCTCGGCCACCAGCATTGCCTTGTTGGCGTTGTTGATGCGCCGTCGCCCCCCGACTGCCGCAGCCAGTGCTGGTCCCCTGGATGCGACCAGCCCCTTGGAAAAGCATTCAGATCAGCCGTTTGGTCTGAGCCCGGCCCGTTCCCTGGTATTGCTCACCATTGCCAGCGTCTCATGCTGTGTCGCCATGTCCATGCCTCAGGTGCATATCGTGGCCTACTGCACTGACCTGGGCTACGGCGCTGCACGGGGCGCTGAAATGTTGTCCCTGATGATGGCCGCCGGGGTGGCCAGCCGCTTGATTTCAGGCGCCATCTGTGACCGTATCGGCGGGCTGCGCACACTTCTGCTGGGTTCAGGCTTGCAGGGCCTGGCCCTGCTGTTTTTTCTACCCTTTGACGGCATGGTCTCGCTTTACCTGATTGCAGCAATGTTCGGACTGTTCCAGGGCGGAATCGTGCCGTCCTATGCCATCATCGTTCGGGAAAATTTCCCTGCCAGACATACCGGAAGTTTTGTGGGTCTGCTCATCATGGGCACCATGCTTGGTATGGCCCTCGGCGGCTGGATGTCGGGCAAGATTTTCGATCTCACCGGTTCTTACCAGGCTGCCTTTGTCAATGGCCTGATCTGGAACCTGCTGAATCTAAGCATTGCCTACTATCTGTTGCGCCGTACGATGAAGTCTGAAGGACTGGCCCTGACAAGCCGTCAGCGCGATAAACCTGGGGCCCTTACAATCTGAGGTGACGGGCCTTCCCGCATGGCTAAGCGGCCAACCGGGTCAGGTGGGGAACCAAGCAGCCCTAACTGTGGCGCCAGTGCCGGGGTCGAGGTCCGTCACCCTACCGGGTCGACCAAACTTATCCACGGTTTACCATTTCACCTCAGTGTTTCACTGACAGCCTTCCTTGGGGTTGTAGCCCAGCACAGCCAGTTTCGATTCCTGATACGAGACAGCTGACTCAGCCAATCGTCCATGGGACGACGAAAATGAAATCTTCTTGGATTGGGTACCTGCCTGCCCGGGTTTGAGGCTAAAACATTAGTACTTACCCTCAAACCGTGCCCGGATTCACAGGATTTGCGGAGACTTAGGATAGATTCATGTCCTCGACCCGTTGCAATAATTTTCCCAACGGACTGCTTTGTATTTTTCAGGAGACAACTATGAAAAAGGAACTTCGTCCTTTTGCCCTTGCCAGCATGACCTTTATGGCATTGTGCGCCACACCTATGGTATCCATGGCACAGCAGGTCACCATGATGACCGGACCTCAAGGGGGTGTCTGGGTACCCTTGGGCGGCGCTTTGAAAAATATGTGGGAGAAAGCCGTCCCTGGGCTTCAGATCACCTCGACGCCGGGCGCGGGTATTGCCAATGTGCTGGGGGTTAATTCGGGTAAAGCGCAAATTGGTTTTGGTAATTCCAGCAGCACGGTTGACGGTGTAGCCGGTCGCCCGCCCTACAAGGAAGCGACCACCAAGGTCTGCCAGTTGGGCAACATCTACCCACAGTATTTCCAGGTGGTGGCATTGTCCAACGCCAAAGTCAATTCCTTTGCCGATATCAAGGGTAAATCTGTCGTCACGCAACCCAGAGGCAATACAGCCGAACTGCTGACCGCCCAAGTGCTCAAACTCAACAATATGGATTACCAGGCGCTCAGCAAAGTCAGTTTCCAGGCCAGCTACACCGATGCGGTCTCACTGATGAAGGATGGCCACGCTCAGGTATTCACGCTAGGCACAACAGCCCCGGCCTCGTCGGTCATGGATTTGTCCAGTGCCCGAGATGTCGAATTGGTCCCGGTAGATGACAACACCATGAACGCCCTGAAAAAAGTCAACGCCGGCTACAACCGACTGATCATCAAGGCTGGCACCTATCCCAAGCAGACCAAGGATGTTCCTGCAATCGGTTACCTGACCCATATCGTGGTGGGTTGCGACATGAACGAAAAAACCGTTTATGAAATGACCAAGACCATGGCCAGCAATATTCCTGCCATGACAGCCATCAATAAAGCCATAGCAGAACTTACCCCAAAGATGATGGCGGCCGACATTGGTGTGCCACTGCATCCTGGTGCTGCCCGTTATTACAAGGAAGTTGGTGCACTCTGACCTCACCCTAAGCAGGGATTTCTTTACCGATGCAAGTCGTTTCTGATGAAAACCAGGCCGTCGATCCGACGGCCTGGTTCCTACGCTGGTTGGTCACCGCCCTGGCAGTGACCATGTCCCTGTATCACATGTATGTGGCTGGTTTTGGCCCGCCTGAGGCGGTGATTTTTCGTGGCATCCACCTGATGTTTGCGCTAGGCTTGGTATTCCTGCTCTACCCGCTGAGTAGGCCCGGCCTAGTCTGGCGCGTGACAGATCTGCTGTTTCTAGGACTAGGCCTGGCTGGCGTTCTGCATATCCTGCTGGACTACCAGACCTTCGTCAACCGGATCATCTACATCGACGATCTGACACGACTGGATATGTTTTTTTCAATTGTCATGATCGTGGTGGTGCTGGAAGGTACGCGACGCGTGATCGGCTGGGCTTTGCCTCTGACGGCCCTGGCATTTGTCATTTACTCGGCTGCCTTTACCGGAGTCAAATTTCCGGTACTGATGGAACAGTTGTACCTCTCGACCGAGGGCATTTTCGGCTCGACATTGGGCGTATCAGCGTCCTACGTCATGCTGTTTGTGATTTTCGGTGCCTTCATGGAGAAAAGTGGTACCGGCCAGCTTTTCATGGACTTTGCCTTATCGATCACCGGGGGCAGTGCCGGTGGCCCAGGCAAGGTTGCGGTCGTCAGCTCCTCCCTGTTTGGCACGGTCTCAGGCAGCGCGGTGGCCAATGTGATGGTGGACGGTCCGATCACCATTCCGCTGATGAAGCGTTCAGGGTTCCGCCCTCCCTTTGCAGCTGCGGTGGAGTCGGTTGCTTCCACCGGCGGCCAACTGATGCCCCCGGTCATGGGCGCTGCTGCGTTTGTCATGGCTGAATTCCTGGCCGTGCCTTATCTGCAGGTCGCCCTGTGGGCACTGATTCCGTCCGTCCTGTACTACGCCTCGGTCTTCTTTGCAGTCCACTTTGAATCTCGACGCTTCAACCTGCAAGGCGTACCCAAGGATCAACTTCCCCAACTGGGTCAGGTGATGCGTGAGCGAGGCCATCTGTTCACCCCGATCCTGATTATTCTGGTTGGATTGTTCATGGGCTATTCAGCGCCGCTGTGCGCCCTGATCGCTGCCCTGGCCTGCCTGCCGGTTGCCATGATGCGAAGCCTCACCCGCCAAGGCATTAGCTGGCAGACTGCCATGCGCGCACTGGAAGAAGGGGCTCGCGCGGCCCTCTCGGTTGCGATGGCCTGCGCCTGTGCCGGTATCGTGATCGGTTGCGTCACGATTACCGGCCTGGGAATTGTCTTCACCCAGGTCGTTATTGACCTCGCCCAGAACACCCTGTTCATGGCCCTGCTGCTGACCGCCATTGCCGGTATTGTTCTGGGCATGGGTATGCCAACCACACCCGCTTACATCGTGATGGTGGCCTTGCTGGTTCCGGCCATCATCAAACTGGGGGTTGTCACACCCGCAGCGCATATGTTTGCCTTTTATTTCGCCATCCTTTCGGCGATCACTCCGCCTGTGGCGCTGGCGGTGTTTGCCGCGGCCGGTCTGGCCAAAGCCAATATGTGGGAATCAGGCTTTGCCGCCATGCGAGCAGCAGCACCGGCCTATATTGTTCCCTTCATGTTTGTCTATGAGCCCTCATTACTCCTGATCCTGCAGGATGGAACCCGGTGGTATGAGGCTGTCTGGTCGTTTGCCTCGGCTTTCATAGGCGTTGTTGTCCTTGCTGCCAGTCTGTTTGGCTGGCTGATCACACTGGCCACGCCATTACACCGCGTACTGCTCTTCATCGCGGCTATCAGCCTGATCAAGCCCGGGCTAATGTCTGATGCAATCGGTTTTTCCTTGATAGCAATCGTTGTGATGCTGCAGATGCGAGGCCGCAAAAGCCTGCCCTGACACTGGGAGGTTTCTGCTCAAACCATTACGGTTTTGCGGCCCGCAAGTTGGCTCCTGCCATCCAACTGCAGGGCTCCAATTTGAATTTATCGACCTCGGATAAGCTGCAAAATCTTTGCCCCAAGCGGCCAGAGAAGAACCACCATCGTACCCAGGGCTAGCCACATGGCAATCGGCCGAGTGAAAAAGACCATTGGATCGCTATCCGACTTGATCATCGAGGTGACAAAGTTCTCCTCGAGCATTTTTCCCAGCACGACCCCCAGAATGGCTGGCGCCACCGGAAAACCGTTTTCCTCCAGCACAAATGCTGCCAGCCCAAACAGCAACATCAAGGTGACGCCAAACACCGAGTTGTTGATGGCAAAGGACCCGACGATACAGAACAGAAGAATCGATGGCATCAGGATATTGCTGGACACCTTGAGAATTTTGGTGGCCAGTTTCACAGTGAGCCAACCCAATGGCAACATCACCAGATTGGCCAGGATGAACACCATGAAGATCGCGTAGATATTTTCAGGATGATTGGTGAACAGGGTTGGGCCGGGGTTGAGGTTTTTCATATACAGCACCCCGATTGCAATCGCAGTAATCGAGTCACCCGGAATGCCAAAAACCATGGCGGGAATCCAGGCGCCTGAAACTGCAGAATTGTTTGCCGCCCCTGATTCGATCACGCCTTCGACATGACCTGTGCCGAACTTTTCAGGTTCTTTGGAAAATTTCTTGCTCATGGCATAGCTCATCCAGGCGGCCATGTCAGCGCCAGCGCCTGGTTGCACACCCACCGCAGTGCCCACCGCACATCCACGGACCAAAGGCCAACGGTATTGCTTGAGCAGCCCCCACATACCTGAAAAAATATTGCCAATCTTTTCTGTCACGATGACAGCGGGCGGGTCCATATTGGTCACATACCTCAACAGTTCCGAGACGGCGAACATGCCCACCATCATGGGAATCAGTTCCACCCCGCCCATCAGGTCATTGATGCCAAAAGTGAAGCGAGGATGGGCCGCAGGGTTTTCCAGTCCGATACAGGCAACCAATAAGCCCAGCAGCAGTGACACGGCCGATTTGAGGCGGCCCGCAGCACCGACGATCAAGGCGCCTGAAAGTCCAAGCACCACCAGCCAAAAATATTCGAACGATGAAAACCTGAGGGCAAATTCAGCCAGCGCTGGTGCAAAGAGAATCATCACCAGGGTGCCAAATAAACCACCAATCGCAGAAAACACCAGGCCAGCTCCCAGCGCAAGCTCGGCCTGACCCTTCAAGGTCATGCGATAAGTTTCATCGGTATAGGCCGCTGAAGCAGGCGTCCCAGGGATGCGTAACAGTGCCCCGGGGATGTCGCCTGAAAAAATTGCCATGGCCGTGGCCGTCACAATGGCGGCAATTGCTGGAACAGGTGGCATGAAGAAGGTGATCGGGACCAGCAAAGCGGTCGCCATGGTCGCCGTCAGCCCGGGGATGCAGCCCACAAACAGGCCAAACAGGGCTGAGAAAAAAATCACGGTCAAAACATAAGGATCCAGGATCAGGCTCAAAGCCTGCAGCAAGACAGCCGTCGTCATACCCGCTATCTCCTTACCACTGCCAGGGCAGCAGGACACCCCATGGCAGAGGAACCCGCAGACCCTTGTAGAAAATCAGGTGAATCAACAGAGTGACCCCAACTGACAAGGGAAGAATGAACGCCGGGCGCACCCGCAAGGTCCAGAACATCACTGCCAGCACCAGCGCAGCAGACGGGATGAAGCCCAGTTTGTCCGAGACGAGTATGTAGAAAACAAGGCAGAGATTGGTCAGTAGGAAATTTCGCACATGGGGGCCAGACTTGAGCCAGGGTCCAGGGACCAGCCATTGACCCTTTGCCCGCACCCCGCGCCAGATCAGTCCGATCGCGCATGCGGCCAACAACAAGGCCACCATCGCTGGGAACGCCGCCGGGCCAACGTTTTGTCCAGGAATTTTTGGGTACGCACTGATACTGAAGAGTACGGCCAAAGACAACAAGAGCAGGATCACGCCGCTTACGGCATCATTGATTTTCACGGTGGGCCTTTCAAAAAATGGCGCCGGCGCAGACTGCACACGACGCCACTGACTGGGAACTTGCAAATTTGAACTATTTGGCCAAGCCCAGTGACTTCATCACATTGCCCATATCGGCATCCCCCTTGGCCATGAACTGCTCAAAGCCCTTGGCGTCAGCGTAAATGGTGCCAAATCCACGGCTGGCCATAAAGCCCTGATACTCCTTGCTGTCATAGATTTTTTTCATGGCCACACCCAACTTGGCAGTGATATCAGCTGGCAAGCCCTTGGGCGCAGCTACACCGCGCCAGGCACCAATCATCCAGTCACTGCCGGCAGCTGCCTTCAGAGTCGGCACATTGGGAAACAATGCGGCAGCCTGGTTAGACATGACAGCCAGGGGGCGCGCCTTGCCGGCATCAATCATGGCTCGCGCCTCAGGCAAGGAACAGGTGACAAATTCAATTCCCCCAGCCACCAGATCGGCCATAGCCGGAGCGGCGCCATTGGAGGGCACCCAGGGGACAGCACTGTTGTCGAGCTTGAGATCTTTGAGCATGCCGGCCAGGGCCAGATGCCAGATACCTCCTTGCCCAGTGCCGGAAGCCTTGAACTTGCCAGGATTGGCGCGAACATTCTTGATAAGGTCATCCAAAGACTTGTAGGACGAGTCGGCTCGTACGGTCACCCCGGCCGGGTCCAGATTCATCAGGGCAATCGGGGTGTAGTCCTTGGGGGCCAACTGTGTCAGGCCAGCCCAGTGCATCATCGAAATTTCAACGGTGATCATGCCGAGTGTGTATCCGTCGGGTGGTGACATGGCAATGGCTGAGTGGCCGACCACCCCGTTACCCCCAGTGCGGTTCACCACATTCACCGGTTGCCCCAACTCTTTTTCAAGCAGGGAGGCCACGATGCGCGCTGTGGCATCAGTCCCCCCACCAGCACCCCAAGGCACAATCATGGTGATCGGTCGCGTCGGATAGCTTTGTGCATAAGCCACTGGAGCGGCCAGTGTCACGGCGGCCGCTAATGCGGCCATAGAACGAACAATATGTCGGCGCAGCATGGTGGTTTCCTTTTTTAAAGCGAATAAAGAGAAAAGGTCATACGATACGACCAGCCTCGAATTTAATGGATGAAGCCCCACATGGAAACCCCGTGTATTCCCTGCCCATGAGGAAACTGGCCCCATGACACCTTCGTGGTATGAGCGCTACATCTTTCCACGGGTCATGGACTTGGCCTGTGGCATGCCCATGGTGAGCCAGCAGCGAAGCAAGGTGGTTCCGCTGGCCCGGGGGCGTGTACTGGAGGTGGGAATCGGCACTGGCCTGAACCTGCGTCACTACGACAAGTCGCGTGTCAGCCAGATTGTGGGCCTTGATCCCGCGATGCATCTTCATCCACTGGCCAGAAAGCGGATTGAAGCATCGGGATTGCCGGTTGAGTTGCTGGGCATGTCCGCCCAAAGGATTGCGCAGCCCGACGCCAGTTTTGACAGCGTGGTCTGCACCTACACCCTGTGCTCCATCCCTGACCCCCTGTCAGCGTTAGCGGAAATGCGACGCGTCCTGCGCGCCGATGGGCAACTCCTTTTCTGCGAACATGGACTCGCCCCGGATGCGTCTGTGCGTCGTTGGCAGCACAGACTACAGGGCGTATGGGGACCCCTGGCGGGTGGCTGTCAGCTCTCCAGGGACATTCCCAGCCTCTTGAAAGCGGCCGGCTTTGTCTGGCTTGTGCCCAACTCTGGCTATCTGCCAGGCCCCAAGCCTTTCACCTTCCATTACTGGGGCCAGGCGCTGCCTGCGGTATGAAAAGTGGCCTGGTGGGCTGCCAAACCCACTACAAATTCAGTGCTGGCCTTGCGTTTGAAGGCCTTACAAAACGCCAATTCCCGAACCAACTGGCCATGACGAAAGCCATACCCGCAGCCAGCATCACCTGTAACAGTGGGGCCTGCCATTGGCCATTGAAGGCGTCAAACATGGCAGCCTTGAGCGCGTGGACCACCCAGGTCATTGGGAGCCAAGGGCTGATTGCAGCGAAGGGGCCTGCGCTGAGCTCGATGGGTAACAAACCACCCGATGAGGTGAGTTGGATGGCCAGCAATAACATCGCCAGGGCCGTCCCCACATCGCCAAGGGCACGTGTGAGGGCAATCACAATCATCAGGAAGCCCAGCACGGAAACCATTAAGGTTAGCAAGAGCGCACCAGGATGCGCAATCTTTATGCCCAGCAACTGAATCACCAACAAAACAACCATGGCTTGTGTGATCACCAGCAGCACCGGGCAGGCCACCTTGCCCAACATACGTGCCGTGCGACCAAAGTGAATAGCCTGGCGGGGCAACTCACGAAGCCTGACCAGAAAGACAGCCACGCCAGCTCCCAACCATAGGGCCACAGGAATGATGTTGGGCGCAAACCCGCTGCCGTTGTTTTGGACAGCCGCGACGGCTTCGATTTCCGGAGTGACGGACTGAGCCAGGCCCTGGGGGCTGCCTTCCAGACGGTCCAAGGTATCAGGCAAAGTCTCTATCAGCACACTGATGCCAGCGTTAACCTGCTGAGAACCGGCATGAATATTCGCGCTGGCCTCTGCCAATGAACCAACTCCAGTAGCCAGTCGGACGCTCGCTGTTGTCAGTTCCTGTAATTGGCTGTCCTGAAGAAGTCGCGCCAGCACCGTACGCAAGTTATCACCTGCTTGCTGCACACCCGTGCCAAGCATTGCAATTCCTTGCCCCAAGCGAACTGCACCCTCGGATAAATTTCCTTGAGCAGCCTGAGCAGCCTGGACTCCATTGCTCAATTGCGAGGTGCCCTCCACCATTTTTTCCAGGCCTTCGCTAACCTGCGCAGTCACAAACAAGCTCGACTTTGCCTCTTCATGGTACCTGGATACGCCCTCCTTTAAACTCTGAGAACCAATAGCGAGTTCACGCAAGCCGCCGGCAAGTTCGCGGTGGCCAGAAACCAGGGCCTGAGCACCGTCGTTGAGTTGATTGAGTTGGGTTGCTGCAGGCAAGCGGCCTTCCATGGCCTGTAAACCGCTGCGCAGGTCCTTGATACCACCGGTCATCTGCTGGACGCTACTATCCAGTTGCTCACTGGCCAATGCCAGCGAATGGGCGCCGTCAGACGCTTTTGCAGTGCCTTCGAAAAGCGCCAGAGAACCGGTCCGTAGTTGGGCAACGCCCTGGCGCAGCAATTCCAGCGTGTCCAGTGACCCCATTTCCTTTTGCAATACCAGTTCCCAGCGCTGCTCATTGAGGCTTTCGTTAACCTCATGACCGAGGTCCTGTGCAAACCGGCGAGCCAGAGTAGCGCTCTGGTAACTATTACCCTCAGAAACATAGAGCACCAACTTTCCAGCGCCATGCTGGAGGCCAGGGAGTGCATTCAGACTGAATTCGGGGGGAATGATCAAAGCAAAGGCAAGCTGACCCTGCCTGACCATCTGACGCGCCAACGTCTCATCATTTAGGTCACGGTAGCCAAAGGTTTTTTTGATTTTGAGACGGTCAACAACTTCCTGTCCCACATTAAGGTCCTGCTTGCCGTGGACCAAACCTCGATCCAGGTTAACCAATGCCACGGGCAGCTGATCCGTATGGGCTGCCGGATCCCATAGGCTGGAGAGATACAACAGCACATACAGACCGGGGACGAGTGCAGCGATCAGCGCTGCCCACCGCATCCTTGAAAAGCGCAGGAAAATCGAAACCTCGATTCGAGCAATGATCCAAGCTTGGGACAACAATTTCATTGGAGAAGCGATAGATATGAGACTGGACTTGTTGCCCAAGATCAGCATCGTACGCCTGAAATTTTTATTTGTTCAAATATAGTGGCCTTCGAACCATAGCTGCCGCGCAATTTGAGACACATTACTTTCCAGGAATTGGGGCAAGCCAGCGAACATGGCATAGTCGTAACCCTAGGCTTTTTCGATTTCCGACAAAGCTGAAATCAACAAGTAGGTTATGGAACTCAATTCAGAAATCGTTACCGCACCGCCCCGGGATGCTGCAACTGTAGTCATGCTGCGAGACACATCGCAAGGGCTGGAAGTATTCTTGCTCAAACGTCACACCGACTCGGCCGTACTCGGTGGCGCTTATGTCTTTCCAGGTGGCAAGCTTGATAAAGCTGATGCAGATTTGGCCAATCAGCTTGACCGCGCCAGCCAGGTTTTGCACCACGCGCTGGGAGAACCTGAACTGTCTGTTGAAGTAGCCGCAAGTCTTTATGTCGCAGCACTCCGCGAAGCATTTGAAGAATCTGGGGTCCTGTTTGCGGTCGATGCTGCGCAAGAGCAGCTCAGTCAGGCTACTGAACTGCTTCGCGCAGGAGAGTCATTTGGCAGGGTGTTGAACCAGCTCTCGCTTCGTCTATCAACCAGCGGGGTGCTACCCTGGTCCCGCTGGATTACGCCACGCATGCCCTCGGTCAGCCGGCAGCGTTTCGACACACGATTTTTTGTAGCGGCTGTGCCCACCGGCCAGGTCGCCAGCCACGACAACCTGGAAACCACCCATAGCATATGGCGTACCCCCAGAGCCGCCTTGCAGGACTACTGGGACCGGCAGATCGATCTGGCCCCGCCTCAGATCATGAGTTTGGCGCATCTGGCACGCCATGCCAGCGTAGCCAGCGTTTTGCAGGAAGCAAGCCAGAGACTTCCGCCCCTGATCGAACCGGAGCCTTTCACTCAAGACGGTACCCGAGTGCTGACCTATCCCGGAGACCCCCATCATTCGGTGGCCACGCGCGCTCTGCCTGGCCCGACTCGTTTGTACCACCGCCAGCAACGCTTCGAACCGGAAGGTGGATTGGCCGCGCTGCTGCTATGACCTGTTCACACCGTCAAACAGCGCGTTTTTTTCTGGCAATAGCCTTGGGCAGCGCTTTCCTGAGTCGAATCAAACCCTTGCTGGCCAATTCATCCTTGCGAAGTTGACGCTGCGCATCCAGCTTTTTACCCTCAGCCAGCCACTGCGCAAATTCTTCAGGCGTTTCGAGCGTGATTCGGCCCAGCGCCCCGGTCCGGAAATCGTGGATGAGCAGTTCGGCAGCCTTCTGGACATTCACCTTGGCCCCGGCCACCAAAGCGCCCCTATGTTGGCCGATCGCCTGCAGCAGGTTCTCATCGGTCATGGCCGGCACCTGCTGAATATCCAGTTTGTAGCGCTCTGCCAGCAGCCCGGGGTAATGCGATTGCAGGTATAGCAGCAATTCCAGCGCCACCTCCTCATCATCAAAAGCGTTGCGCCCCACCGCCCCGCTGGCCGCCAGGTTGTAGCCGCTCTGGGCCACGATGATCCGGGGCCAAAGCAGACCCGGGGTGTCAAACAGATAAAAGTCATCTGCCAGCGCGATGCGTTGCTCCGCTCGGGTGACACCGGCCTCGTCCGCTGCCTTGGTGACCCGCTTACCCACGAGACGGTTAATCAGAGTGGACTTGCCCACATTGGGAATGCCGCAGATGAGCACACGCATCGGCTTGAGCATGCCCCCACGCTGCGGTGCCAGCACATGACAAGGCGCAATCAGGCGTTGCACGGCAGCTGGTTCAGTGGTGTCCAGGGCAATTGCGCGCACGCCGGGCTGTCGGTTGAAATGGTCCAGCCACAGCCTGGTTCGCTCCGGATCTGCCAGATCCTGTTTGTTGAGCACCTTGAGGGTAGGCCGACGGCTGGTCAGCTCCGCCAGCAAAGGATTGGCACTGGAGCCGGGAAGACGCGCATCCAGCATCTCAATGACCACATCAATGGCCTTGACCCGGGCGACAATGGCTTGTCGAGTCAGGTGCATATGACCGGGAAACCACTGAATCGACATATTTACGCTTCTAAATGGCCCTGAACCAAGTTGCGGACAAAGCTGATTGGCAGGGCAAGCTCATCGCTCGTTGTATTTTTTGCTGTTGCCGCGGGCCTGATGGACAGGGTACTTTTCAGCATTGACCAGCAGCTTGGCCTGGGCAGCTGCCATTAGGTCAATATCCAGCTTGTCGCACAGTTGCAGAAGATAGAGCAGGACATCGGCCGCCTCCTGCTCAACCAGTTCTTTTTTCTGCGTCGAAAGCTGCTGACTCTGGGCATCGGTCAGCCACTGAAAATGTTCCAGTAACTCCGCAGCTTCCACCGACAAGGCACAAGCGAGGTTCTTGGGCGAATGAAACTGCGCCCAATCCCTGGCCTGAGCGAAATCACGCAAGGCGAGGTTTAGCTTTTGCAGGTCTGCGCTCATGATTGAAAAATATTTTGGTCAGGCTGTTGTTCTATCAAATTGTATCGATCGTACTCAATAGAATGTCCGCATGTCGACTTCTCCCCTCCAGGCCGATCAAAGCTCTGCAACCCGGCGTGGCATTTTGCTCATGAGCAGTTCAACGGCTGCCTTCGTTGGAAATGATGCCTTGGTAAAGTTTGTCAGCCAGAGCCTCCCATCCATGCAACTGGTATTTCTGCGCAGCGTCATGGCCAGCCTGTTGTTGCTGGCAGTTGCCCACGCGATGGGCACCACCCGAGACCTGAATTATTTGCGACTCAAACCGGTTCTTACGCGTACCAGTCTGGATGCCGTTGCCACGCTCACCTTTCTCACGGCATTGTTCCAGCTTCCCCTGGCTAACGCCACGGCGATCAACATGGCCACACCTCTGTTCATCACACTATTGGCCATGGCAACCCTAGGCGAGAAAGTCAATACTGTGCGTTGGGTCTGCATTGTCGTTGGCTTTTGTGGCGTGGTACTGGTCATCCAGCCTGCGGCCGATAGTTTCAATCTCTATGCACTGATTGCGGTTGCGGCAGCCTTGCTGCATGCCCTACGGGATACCAGCACACGCTTTATTCCAGCCCATGTCCCTTCCATCCTGATAACACTGGCCACCGCATTGGGCACCACGCTGCTTTCTGGCCTGTTGTCCCTGGTTCAGGGTTGGCAGAGCATCTCGGTGCTTCAGCTCGGTTTGCTGGCAGCTGCTGCCGGTCTGATCGCAACTGCCTATTACCTGTTGATTGCCAGCATGCGAATCGGAGAAATTTCGGTTGTTGCGCCCTTTCGATACACCAGCCTGCTTTATGCGCTCTTCCTGGGGTATCTGATATGGGATGAAACTCCTAACTTGCTGGCTTGGACAGGAATTTTGCTGCTGGTGGGAGCCGGGCTTTACATGCTGCCGCGCCAGAAAAAAAGCCCCCGAACTGTCCTCGAAGCGGCCAGCGACTAAACCGTAGCCCTGAGCTTGCTGGCGGTACATCCTGTTGGATACCCCTGGCTGCCATCGGCTAAATCATATTTGTCACAATAGACTAATTGTTGAGTTGCACCTTCTCATCTTTCCATGAATTTTCTCCATCAATTTTTAAGCACCAACACCACTCAGAACTGGTTATTTGCGCTTGGTGCGCTGCTGATCAGCATGCTGATCTTTGAGCTCATCAGACGTTTGGTATTACGGCGTCTGACTCGAATGCATCGCCCGGACAATATGGCCGGTCAGCTGTTCATTGCCGTGATCTCTGCCACCCGTATCTTGCTGTCGGCCGCAATCGGCATCTACATCGCCATGCAATTCCTGCAGCTTTCCACAGCGTCAGTGAAACTGGTTGACCGTGTCTTCCTTGTACTCCTGCTCATGCAATCGGGCTTATGGGCGGGTCAAGTTCTTGACTTCTGGTTGACTCAAAGATTCATGCCGGACAAGTCCAATGTGGATGGCGCCCATGCAATGACTTATTCCCTGTTGTCTTTTCTGGGTCGGGTCATCTTATGGAGTTTGGTCATCCTGCTGATACTGGATAACCTGGGCATGAATGTGACTGCGCTGGTTGCCAGCATGGGCATTGGTGGCGTTGCCGTGGCATTGGCCGTGCAGAATATTCTCGGAGACTTGTTTGCCTCACTGTCAATTGCAGTTGACAAGCCATTTGTCATCGGTGACTCGATTGTGGTCGACGATCTTGTGGGAAAAGTCGAACATGTTGGACTCAAGACCACCCGAATTCGAAGCCTTAATGGTGAGCAAATCATCTTCTCCAACAATGACCTCCTCAAAAGCCGGATCCGCAATTACAAACGGATGGAGGAACGACGCGCCCTGTTCACCCTCGGCGTGACCTATGACACACCCCATGAGGAAGTTGCAAAGATCCCGGGACTGATTCGAGCCACCATTGAAGCCCAGCCTGGCGTGCGGTTTGAGCGGGCTCATTTCAAGAGCTTTGGTCCGTCATCGCTGGATTTTGAGGCGGTCTACTATGTGCTCAGCCCGGACTACGCTGCCTATATGGATGCCCAGCAGGCAATCAATTTACAGCTTTTGCAGATCTTCAATGAGCGAGGAATCGAGTTTGCTTTTCCGACGCAAACGCTTCATCTGACGGGCACACTGGCTCCATCCCCCACGCATCAGTGATTCAGGTCAATCTGACTGGCTGATCCAACCATTTGACCAACGCGTCACTGACTGCCTTGGGCTCCTCCATAGTGCACATGTGGCCACAGTGTTCAACGATAGTCAAGTGCGATTGGCTGATCGCCGCAGCCATCACTTCATGCTGGGCAGGACCACTCCAGCTATCTTCACGACCCGTCAGCACTAAAGTTGGGCACTGAATTTTTGCCAACAAGTGCCCCGCATCCGGTCGGTTCAACAAAGCGTTGATCTGTGCCGCAAACTGTTGCGGGCTTCCACGCTCCAACATATCCAGCACAGCGGAGAACAATGGTGTATCCAGGCGATCTGGATGGACCATGCCGCGGGCCCATTGCTTGGCCATGGCCCGCATCCCCTCCTCCCGGGCTATTTTCAGCAAGGCCATGCGGCCGGCTTTCTCCTTCTCGCCGGCTTGACCGTCAGCCAACCGGTGGGTCCCGGTGCTCAACAAAGCCACTCGTTCTACCCGCTGTGGTGCCAGGCGCATGACTTCCAGAGCGACACGACCCCCCATGGAATGCCCTGCCATCGAAAAAGATTCCGTTGGCGCTTCATCCAGTACCTGTTGCGCCATGCTGGTCAGCGTATCTCGCACGCCCCATGCCGGCACAACACAGTTTGTGTGTTTGCACAGGACTTGCACCTGAGGGTCCCACACCGCCGCATCACAATTCAGACCAGGCAACAGCATGAGGGTATTAGACATGTGTAAAGACCTCGGTATCAACTTCGCTGTTGCTCTGCGCGCTGTATCGGCTTCCGACAACCGTGTCTTGATTGACGAGACGTCCCACGCGGGTCAAGATTTCCTCCGACAAGCTGACATCAGCTGCGCCGATGTCCTCCTTCAAGTGCTCCAGGCTCGTGGTTCCGGGCAATGCGATGATGTGTTTTGCCTGATGAAGTACCCAAGCGATGGCCAATTGAGCAGGTGTACAAGCTGCTGCTTGAGACAGCGCCTCAAAGGCGGGCAAAAGTTTAAGGTTCGCCGACCAGTTGTCGGGCGAAAATCTAGGCATGCTGCAGCGAATATCCTTAGGATCCAATGCGCGGATGTCAGGTGGGCTGCTGGTCAAGAAACCCCGCGCTGTCGGGCTGAAAGCCACAAAGGCTACCCCGAGTTCCTGACAGGCCTGCAGCACTGCTATTTCCGGGTTGCGTGTCCATAGGGAGTATTCCGTCTGCAAGGCGGTGATGGGATGGATGGCATGGGCTTTGCGCAAGGTCGCAGCAGAAACTTCACTCAGGCCTATCGTTCGGATAAGCCCCCGTTCGACCAGACGTGACAACTCGCCCACACTGTCCTCAATGGGAACTTTCTTATCCCAGCGATGTAGGTAATACAAGTCAATCACATCTGTTTGCAGGCGACGCAAACTGTCTTCACAATTGCGGCGCAGGGTTTCAGGTCGGCCGTCAATCACACGAACCAGTTTGCCGTCGCCAGCCACATCCACCCCAGCCAT
>Ga0129336_10000620_pt1 | contig 20991 bp, 20 predicted proteins | sample CPB6_02_DNA_FD_96878 | JGI IMG/M metagenome (GOLD analysis project Ga0129336, IMG submission 96878) | Freshwater to marine salinity gradient microbial communities from Chesapeake Bay, USA - CPBay_Sum_0.6_0.2_DNA | ecosystem: Environmental > Aquatic > Marine > Coastal | place: USA: Chesapeake... | reverse complement strand
GTGCTGAAATATTGGACAAAACTGGTGGTACTCCAGAGGAAATTTCAGCCACTTATCTGCGTGATACCCGGGTAGATACATTATACAACCTTAAGGTTGACCTTTTAAAGAAAGGGGCTGACCGTTTTAAAGCCAAGGGAGACAGCCTCAGCCGTGTATTGGAAGGGGTGCTGCGTACAGAAGTTATAAAAGTGAAGCCCACGCCAAGCAATCGTGATTATTTTGACGCCGGTTTTGCCTTTTATCAGGGTAAAGATTACACGCGTGCGGACAGTATTTTTGCCATCTATGTTACAAAGTATCCTGATGAATCTTTTGGATACATGATGCAGTATAACATTCAACGGGCTATTGATACAGCCATGGAAAAAGGGTTAGCAGTTCCATGGGCTGTCAAGTACCTGGAATTTCTGGAGAAGGATACTGTAAAAAACAAAAAGAATATTATTGGGGTAGCTGCTTACCTGGCGGCCTATAATGCCAATATCTTAAAGGATAAGGACAAAGCACTTCAATATTTGCGTAGGATGTTGTCATTGGATCCAACTAATGCTGCCATCCAACAGAATATATCAGTGCTTGAAAAGGCTCCAGCCAACAAGCCTGAGCCCCCCAAAGAGGCGGCTCCAGCTAACCAGCCAGCCAAGCCTACTGGAAATACGCCCTGACCCCCTTAAAACATAAGGTTTTCTGATGCCCTCACCCTAACTTTGCGGCCAATAAAAAAGGGCTATGTTCTATTTGCTGCAGGCAGGTGCTTCTTCTTCTAGTGCAACCACTTATCTGCCCCTTGCTCTACAGGTCCTGATCGCAGTGGGGTTAGTGGTTTTTTTGATGGTCCTGACACATCTGTTAGGCCCCAGTCGTAAAACTTCCGATAAGCTTCAAAATTTTACAAGTGGTATCGAATCACATGGCGATGCCAGACAGCCTATGGCTATCAAGTATTTTCTGACTGCCATTCTTTTTGTGTTATTTGATGTGGAGGTGATTTTCTTCTATCCTTACGCGGTGAATATACAAGGATTGGGATGGTCAGGCTTTTGGGCCGTGTTATTATTTGTAGGTTTTTTCCTTTGTGGTTTTCTATACATCGTCAAGAAGGGTGCGTTGAATTGGGAAGATTAACGGTTTTGTAATCAACTGATCGCCTCCCTACTTGTTATTTATAAAAAATGTGTTGAATATGAGTCGTCCGGTTTCTTACAATTTGGTTCAAAAGCCGCTGGAAAAAGATATCAGCGTAGCACCCCTGCCCGATGGACACCAAGGAGAGGGTTTTTTTGCAACTTCACTGGATAGCGTAATTGGACTTGCCCGTAAAAATTCCATTTGGCCCCTTCCATTTGCCACATCCTGTTGTGGTATTGAATTCATGGCTACGATGGGTTCCCATTATGATTTAGCACGCTTTGGATCTGAACGAGTTGGTTTTTCGCCTCGTCAATGTGATCTGTTGATGGTCATGGGAACCATTGCAAAAAAAATGGGACCTGTAGTTCGGCAGGTTTATTTGCAGATGGCTGAACCCCGATGGGTCATTGCAGTAGGCGCATGCGCCAGCAGCGGAGGAATATTCGATACATACAGTGTGTTGCAAGGGATCGATCAGGTAGTACCTGTTGATGTGTATGTACCGGGTTGTCCTCCTCGTCCTGAGGCCATTATCGATGGGGTATTGCGTATACAGGATCTAGTGGGTAAGGAAAGTCTTCGCAGGCGCAATAGCGAACATTATAAAGCGCTTCTCAACAGTTACGGAATTCAATAAATGATTTTCATCGTATGGCTTTGACTAACGATACAATACAACAGCGGCTGCAGGAAAAATTTGGGGAAAGTGTATTTGCTTTTCGTGATAGTCACTGCATGCTGGAGTTTGCTGCGCCAAAGGAGTTGAATCTGAAGGTGCTCAATTTTCTTTACGACGATGCGGCACTTCAATTTCAATTTCTAACTGATTTGACGGGGGTGCATTACCCCTCCAATAAGGGAGGTGAGTTGGCTGTTGTCTATCATTTACACAGCCTGAAAGAAAATGCAAGACTCCGCTTTAAAATATTTGTTCCAATTGAGCAACCAGAGGTATACACCGCTACTGGATTATTCTCCGCTGCTAATTGGATGGAGCGGGAGACCTATGACTTTTTTGGTATTCTATTTGTGGGTCATCCTAATTTAAAGCGGATTCTGAATGTGGATGAGATGGATTATTTCCCGTTACGCAAGGAATTTCCGTTAGAAGACCAGACTCGCATTGATAAGGACGACGAAATGTTTGGACGAGGGGGAACAATAAAATAAACTGATTGACGCGAAAGTATATGAGTGAACAGCATATCAAATTACCCGAGGGCTCCATTGAGAAAACAACCACCACGCTCAATCTGGGGCCTACGCATCCGGCCACACACGGGGTGATGCAAAATATCCTGGAGTTGGATGGAGAAAGAATTGTATCTGCTGATCAAACTATCGGCTATATCCATCGGGCCTTTGAAAAATTAGCTGAGCGACGTCCGCTTGCTCAAATTACAACGCTTACAGATCGATTGAATTATTGCTCTGCACCGCTCAATAATATGGGTTGGCATATGACCTGCGAAAAGTTATTAGGAGTGCAGACTCCCAAGCGGGTAGATTATTTGCGTGTTATCATGATGGAGCTGGCCCGCATTGCAGACCATTTGATTTGTAATTCAATCATGGGGGTAGATGCCGGTGCTTATACGGGCTTCTTGTATGTGATGCAGTATCGGGAATTGATTTATGAAATTTACGAGGAAGTTTGTGGAGCGCGCCTAACCACAAACATGGGTAGAATTGGTGGTTTTGAGCGCAACTTTACTGATAAAGCTTTTCAAAAGCTGGAGAAATTTTTAGAGGAATATCCCCGTGCACTGAAGGAGTTTGAGAACATGTTCCAGCGCAACCGAATTTTTATGGATCGCACAATGGGTGTAGGAGGAATTTCAGCCGAGCGTGCGTTGAATTATGGATTTACAGGGCCTAACCTTCGTGCAGCTGGTGTTGATTATGATGTCCGTGTACAAAGTCCTTATTCCAGTTACCAGGATTTTGATTTTATCATTCCAGTTGGGTCTACTGGGGATTGTTATGATCGTTGGTTAGTTCGTGAGCAGGAAATGTGGCAGAGCTTATCGATTCTTGGTCAGGCTTATCAAAAAATTCAATCGTTCAAAGGAGCAGAGGCAGAGGTATATCACGCAGATGCACCTGCCTATTACCTGCCTGAGAAAAAGGATGTATACACCAAAATGGAAGCCCTGATCTATCACTTTAAGATTATCATGGGTGAAACTGAAATTCCCGCAGGAGAAGTATATCACTCGATTGAAGCGGGGAATGGTGAATTAGGATTTTATTTGATCAGTGACGGCGGACGTTCACCTTATCGTTTACATTTTCGCCGTCCCTGTTTTATTTACTACCAGGCTTATGAGGAGTTGGTCAAAGGTTCTATGTTGAGTGATGCCATCATGACTATGAGTAGTTTGAATTTGATTGCTGGAGAAATGGATGCTTAAAGTATAAAGATGAAACTAAGTTTTACAAGCGAGCAATTACAAGAAGTACAGCGGCTGGTGAGTCGTTATCCGGAGGGGCGTGAGAAAAGCGCTCTTATTCCTGTTTTGCATCTAGCCCAAGACACATTCGGGGGTTGGTTGAGTACTGAGGTAATGGATTATGTAGCCTCCCTTTTGCAATTGAAGCCCATTGAAGTATATGAAGTGGCTTCTTTTTATTCCATGTTCAATCTTTCTCCGGTTGGAAAGCATTTGCTGGAGGTTTGTCAAACGGGTCCTTGCATGCTCAATGGCAGTGATTCCATTGTTGAATATATCTACCAGCGATTGGGAATTCGTCCAGGTGAAACTACAACAGATGGCCAGTTTACTTTGAAAACTGTAGAGTGTTTGGGAGCCTGTGGTTATGCGCCGATGTTACAATTGGGAGAACACTACAAAGAGCATTTGACCAAAGAAAAAATTGATGCACTGATTGAATCCTGTTACGCAAAATCAGCCGCACTAAACTGAATTAACGAATGGGAAGAAAATTATTATTAGAAAAAGCGCACGTCGAGAATATTCGCTCTTACGAGGTTTATCGAAAAGAGGGAGGCTATCGTAGTGTGGAGAAAGCGCTTAAAACGCTATCGCCCGATCAAGTAACCGAAGAGGTTAAAAAAAGTGGATTGCGTGGTAGAGGTGGTGCGGGTTTTCCTACCGGAATGAAATGGAGTTTTCTGGCTAAGCCAGAAGGTGTTCCCCGTTACCTGGTGGTGAATGCAGATGAATCAGAGCCCGGTACTTTTAAGGATCGTTATCTAATGGAGTTCATCCCTCACTTATTGATTGAGGGTATGATCACTTCCTCTTATGCGTTAGGTTCTAATCGGTCTTATATCTATATCCGTGGTGAATATGCCTGGATCACCCATATTCTAGAGCAGGCTATTGAAGAGGCACGTCAACATGGGTGGCTAGGAAAAAATATTTTAGGCAGTGGATTTGATTGCGATATCTATGTGCAGCGAGGTGCAGGTGCATATATCTGTGGTGAGGAAACGGCGTTATTGGAGTCGTTGGAAGGTAAACGGGGTAATCCACGCATAAAGCCACCCTTCCCAGCTGTAAAGGGATTGTGGGGTTGTCCTACCGTAGTTAACAACGTGGAAACTGTTGCTGCGTTAGTGCCCATCATTAATGAGGGCGGTGAGGAGTATGCAAAAATTGGAGTTGGAAAATCTACAGGTACCAAACTTATCTCCGCATGCGGCAATATCAATAAGCCAGGCGTTTATGAAATTGATATGACCATATCGGTCGAGGAGTTCATTTACTCTGATGAATATTGTGGAGGCATTCCACAAGGAAAAAAATTGAAAGCCTGTATTCCAGGCGGTTCTTCTGTTCCCATTCTTCCTGCTAATTTATTGTTGAAAACAGCCAAAGGCGAAACGCGGATGATGAACTATGAGAGTTTGGCTGACGGAGGATTTGCTTCTGGATCCATGATGGGTTCCGGTGGTTTTATTGTAATGGATGACAGTCAGTGTGTGGTTCGTCATACCTATACACTTGCTCGTTTTTACAGACATGAAAGTTGTGGACAGTGTTCGCCTTGCCGAGAGGGCACTGGTTGGATGGAAAAAATTCTTTGGAATCTTGAAACAGGTAAGGGATGTTCCAGTGATATCGATCTACTCTGGGATATCCAGCGTAAGATAGAAGGGAATACCATTTGTCCGTTAGGCGACGCGGCGGCTTGGCCAGTAGCTGCTGCGATCCGTCATTTTAGAGACGAGTTTGAATGGCATGTTACTCATCCGGAGGAAGCACAAAAGCGCAATTTCGGATTGGCACACTATGCGGATCCGCTGACTGCACCTGTGGCTTAATGGTTGAATAAAAAAAGAAATTGATTATGGCAGACGAAATAAAAAAAGCACCGGCCCCATTAAAGGTAACCATCGACAATATCACGGTTGAGGTTCCTGCCGGGACTACTATTTTAAATGCCGCTCGGCAAATTGGCGGAGATGTTACTCCACCAGCCAAGTGTTATTATAGTAAACTAGAGGGAAGTGGTGGTAAGTGTAGAACTTGTTTGGTGGAAGTAGCGGCTGGATCTGCTGCTGATCCTCGTCCAATGCCCAAGTTAGTTGCGAGTTGTCGCACGACAGTAATGGATGGAATGGTTGTAAAAAATATTACAAGCGAAAGAGTACAAGAGGCGCGTGCCGGCGTTGTTGAATTTTTATTGCTCAATCATCCATTGGATTGTCCGGTTTGTGATCAAGCAGGAGAATGTCATTTACAAGATTTAGGATATGAACATGGTAAAGAGGGTACTCGATACCAATTTGACCGTCGAACTTTTGAAAAAGAAGATATTGGACCTACGATACAGCTGCATATGAATCGTTGTATTCTTTGTTATCGCTGTACCTACGTGGCAGATCAACTGACTGATAATCGGGTACATGGAGTATTGGATCGCGGTGATCATGCAAATATTTCCACGCATATCTCAAAGGCAATCGATAATAACTTTAGTGGCAACATGATTGATGTTTGTCCAGTAGGGGCTTTGACCGACAAAACATTCCGTTTCAAAAACCGGGTTTGGTTCACTAAGCCGGTGGATGCACATCGCGATTGTCCTGATTGTTGCGGCAAGGTTACATTATGGCAGCGTGGGGACGAAGTATTGCGTGTGACAGCTCGTAAAGATGAGTGGGGAGAGGTACAGTCTTATGAGGGTAAGCCAGGATGGATATGCAATACCTGCCGTTTTGAAAAGAAAGCAGCTACTGATTGGGTGATTGAAGGACCAACTTCCATCAATCGTCACTCTGTGATTTCACAGGGGCATTATTTGGGTTTACAAAAACCAAAAGAGACTATTCAGGAAGTAATGGGTGGGCTGAACCCACGCTTACTCATGGATATTCATGATGTAAGTGAGGTAAATAAACTAGAATTGAGTCAACTGCCCGGTGCTGCCACCAGTGCTAATTATAAAAACGAATCAACTAAATCAGAATAATGGTGATAGGTGCTGTTACATTATGGTTTATACTGGAAAAAGTCATTTTGATTGCTTCCATCATTGGGCTGTCATTTTTTATAGCCATGTACACCACGTTAGCCGAAAGAAAGATTGCAGGTTGGATGCAGGATCGTCACGGGCCCAATCGAGCGGGTCCCTTTGGTATTTTGCAGCCACTCGCTGATGGCGGTAAATTGTTTTTTAAAGAAGAAATCACCCCTGTTACCTCTAACCGATTTTTATTTTTACTCGGGCCTGCGCTAGCCATGATAGTAGCGTTGGTTACAAGTACCGTCATTCCCTGGGGTGCACCGGTTGTAACTAGTACGGGTACCATTTCTCTTCAGGTTGCTGATGTAGATATGGGCATCTTGATTGTATTCAGTGTGGTCAGTGTTGGGGTGTATGGCATTATGATTGGAGGGTGGGCCTCTAATAATAAATTTTCATTGCTTGCTGCCATACGCGGTGCTTCACAGATGGTTTCGTATGAACTGCCCATGAGTTTGGCATTGATTGCTGTGTTGTTTATGACGGGCTCTTTAAAGATGAGTGAAATCGTATCGTATCAAATGGCTAATGGATGGAATATCATCTATCAACCGCTCGGTTTTTTGATATTTTTTATTTGTGCACTGGCCGAATGTAACCGTACGCCTTTTGACTTGCCTGAGGCTGAGAACGAATTGAACTTCGGCTATCATCAGGAGTATTCTTCAATGAAGTTGGGATTTTACCTCTTTGCTGAATACATTAATATGTTTGTCAGCAGCGCTGTGATGGCTACTTTATTTTTAGGTGGTTATGATATTCCTTTTGTCAATGAAGCCAATTGGGGGCTAGCGCCCTGGTTGTATTCATTGATTAGTTTTAGCGTGTTGATGGCAAAAGTTAGCTTTTTGCTTTTTGTATTTATTTGGATTCGTTGGACTATTCCTCGTTTCCGTTATGATCAATTAATGAATCTGGGCTGGCGCAAATTAATACCGCTGGCACTTTTTAATATGGTATTGAGTGCGGCTATTTTATTATGGCTTAAATCATAAACCGAAATGTGTAACTGACTATGCAACTCACACAACGAGCAAAACCGGTAGATCGCAGTCCCATGACTTTTTTGGAAAGTCTGTATCTGTGGAATATAATTAAGGGGATGGGCATTACCCTCAAGCACATGTTCCTTAAAAAAGCCACTATTCAGTATCCAGAGGAAAAGCGTCCTTTCTCACCTGTGTTTCGCGGCTTACATGTATTGAATCGGGATGCAGAGGGGCGTGAAAATTGTACGGCTTGTGGGCTTTGTGCCGTGGCATGTCCTGCAGAAGCTATCACGATGGAGGCAGCAGAAAGAGTGCCTGGTGAAGAGAAATTATACCGCGAGGAGAAGTACGCGGCTAAGTACGAGATCAACATGCTGCGTTGTATTTTTTGTGGTCTCTGCGAGGAGGCTTGTCCAAAAGATGCTATTTACTTGTCTCAAACTTTTGCACCTGCCAACTATGCCCGCAAGGGATTCATTTATGGAAAACAGGAGTTGTTGATTCCTCATCCCGTCGAGCAACCCGAAGCGTACCAAAAGGCGCTCGGCGATCGTCAACCCGCTTCTCGAAACCAAAATCAACCTGTAGCATGAGTATTTCCGCTATTTTATTTTGGGTGCTGTCGGTAGCTGCTCTTTTTAGTGCACTCATGGTGGTAACCAGCCGTAACCCTATTCATAGTGTAATCTGGCTAATTGTTACCTTTTTTGCAATTTCCGGCCATTATATTCTATTGAATGCCCAGTTTCTGGCCATAGTAAATATCATTGTCTATGCGGGGGCTATCATGGTGCTTTTTTTATTCGTGATCATGTTAATGAATTTGAATAAGGAAAGTGAACCTGCAAGACATCGCTGGCTACAGCTGGCGGGCGGCGTGAGTGGCGGGGCTTTATTGTTGGTGTTAGTAGCCGCACTTAAAGACACAGAGTTAAAATCCCAGCAATCCTTGATGTTGGAAGGTAATACTGGCCTGATCAAAACGTTGGGGCAGGAATTGTTTTCCAACTATGTAATTCCCTTTGAATTGAGTAGCATCTTGTTTTTAAGTGCTATGGTGGGGGCGGTATTAATTGGTAAAAAAGATTAATCGGAACAACATGCCAATCAATTATTATTTATTCTTAGCCATTGCTCTTTTCTCCATCGGAGTGGTTGGTGTTTTGACTAGAAGAAATGCCATCATCATATTCATGTGCATTGAGCTGATGTTGAATGCGGTTAATCTGCTGCTTGTTGCTTTTTCAAAAATGCACTACAAACAAGCGGCTGCCGCTGCTATCCCTATTGCCAATCCGGGTATTGATGGGCAGCTTTTTGTTTTCTTTATTATGGTGGTAGCCGCCGCTGAAGTAAGTGTGGGGCTGGCTATTATTGTTATGTTGTATAGAAATATTCACTCGGTGGATATTAATTTTCTAAACCGATTGAAACACTGATCAAACTGAACGCTTTATATGCAATCCTCTTTTCAACTTGCTTTTTTAATTCCATTGCTACCCTTGATAGGCTTCTTGATCAATGGGCTGGGGCGTAATCAGCTCTCCAAGCAATGGTCCGGACTGATTGGGGCTGGTACAATTATGGGATCTTTTCTAGTCAGTTTATTTATTTTTCAAAGTGTTGAATCCGGTAATACTGCCGTGGTTTCTTATTTTGATTTTATTCGAATTGAAGGATTACGTATCCCCTTTGCTTTTCAAATAGATGCTCTGTCTTCCTTGTTTCTTCTGATCATTACTGGAATTGGATTTTTGATTCATGTTTATTCTATTTCTTATATGCACGAGGAATCCTCTTCCTCTTTTGCACGCTATTTCTCTTACTTGAATTTGTTTGTCTTCTCCATGTTGCTGTTGGTATTGGGCAGCAATTATGTAGTCTTGTTTATCGGGTGGGAGGGCGTAGGACTTTGTTCTTATTTACTGATTGGATTTTGGTTTAAAAATCAAGTGTATACCAAAGCCGCCAATAAGGCTTTTATTATGAATCGTATTGGTGACCTTGCTTTTTTGCTTGCTATTTTTTGGTTGATCATCAAAACTGGATCTGCGTCCTTCCAGGAGGTATTTGAATTTGTACAGGGTAACCAGGGAACTGAAAAGTTCACCGCAACAGATATAACAGTTGTCAGCTTACTATTATTTATTGGAGCTACTGGTAAAAGTGCGCAACTTCCCCTTTACACTTGGTTACCTGATGCCATGGCGGGTCCTACTCCTGTTTCTGCCTTGATTCACGCGGCTACCATGGTTACCGCGGGTATATACATGATTGCGCGTAGTAACATTATTTATTCACTGGCTCCCTTTACGCTCACGCTGATCAGTTGGGTAGGATTGGCTACCGCATTGCTCGCTGCTACTATTGCATTGAGACAGTATGATATTAAAAAAGTATTGGCTTACTCTACGGTGAGTCAATTAGGTTTTATGTTCTTAGCCTTGGGTAGTGGTGCCTATGTAGCAGCAGTATTTCATGTACTCACGCATGCTTTTTTCAAAGCATTGCTTTTCTTGGGAAGCGGTAGTGTGATTCATGCCATGGGAGGTGAACAGGATATTCGCAAAATGGGTGGACTCTCTGGTAAACTTAAAATCACTTATGTCACGTTTTTGATTGGTTGCCTAGCTATCGCAGGACTTCCTCCATTGAGTGGGTTTTTCTCTAAGGATGCCATCTTGTTAAGCGCCTTCCTGCATCAGCCACTGCAATATGGCATTGCGTTGTTTACTGCTTTTCTTACCGCATTCTATATGTTCCGTTTGTTATTCTTGACTTTTCATGGTTCATTTCGAGGTACAGCCGAACAACAAGCACATTTGCATGAGAGCCCTGCTTTAATGACCATCCCGCTTATAGTATTGGCATTGCTCTCTGTGGTGGGGGGATGGATTGGTATACCTGCTGTATTAATGCATGAGGCAGATTGGCTAGGGTCTTTCTTGGCCCCCGTTTTGAGTTCCTCCACACACGAAGTATCTCATGCCACAGAATGGATGTTGATGTCTCTTTCTGTGGTAGGAGTATTACTTACTATTGGATTTGCCTGGTTTCTTTTTCGCAATTACAGGGAGCGTGAATCAAAAGGGCTATTACGATTTTTCGAGCATAAATGGTATGTGGACGAACTTTATGATCGTCTTATCGTAAAGCCAATTTTTTATTTGGGTCGTTTACTAAAGGAATGGGTTGAGCCTCGATTTATTGACGCCTTGGTTAATGGAGTGGGTAAAACGGTGCAGTTGGCCGGAAGACAAATCCGTTTTCTACAAAGTGGGCAGATTGGAAGTTATGTGTTGCTGATGGTGCTTGCGATGGTAACAGTGCTCTTGGTTCAATTTTTTATCAGAAAGTAAAAGCGTAACACGCAAAAAATATGGTTGTTCTATTATTACTTTTAATCCCGCTGATTGGTGCTTGTTTTCTTTTTTTATACAAAGGAGATTATCGGTTTGCTTCTAATGCAGCCCTTCGGGTATCCTTGGCATCACTGCTGGTCATGGGGGCCCGTCTCTTTTATTGGAATACACCCGAGATGCTAACTTTTTCTGTTCCCTGGCTAACCTCACTGGGTAGTTCTTTTTCCTTGCGAATGGATGGGTTGGGAACTATGCTCAGTATATTAACTACGGCATCCTACTTCTTACTTTTTTGGTATTTGAAAGATCGATCCATCGAGCGACCTGCCACCTTTTTTGCATGGCTATTGCTGGCACAGGTGGGAATGTTGGGTGTTTTTTTAGCAATCGATTCGTTATTGTTTTACTTCTTTTGGGAGTTGGCATTAATTCCTATGTATTTCCTCGCTTCCCAATGGGGTGGAGTTAGAAGAATCCCGGTTACGTTTAAATTTTTTATCTATACTTTTTTAGGGTCGGTGTTCATGTTGATCGGTATTTTGTATTTGCAATCCAAAACAGCCGATCATTCTTTTGCATTAGAGAGTATCAAAAAAATCAGATTAAGTAGCGATCAGCAATCCTGGTTATTTTGGCTGTTTTTTATTGCCTTTGCTATCAAACTTCCTGTATTTCCATTTCATACCTGGCAGCCAGACACCTATGAAGAGTCTCCTACACCCGTTACGGCTATTTTAAGTGCGGTGATGGTAAAAATGGGAATACTCGGATTATTAAGATGGTTATTACCACTTTTTCCTATCGCTTCTTACATGTGGGGAGATGTAGTAATGTCAATGGCGGTGGTCGGTATAGTTTATGCTTCATTTCTGGCTATGCAACAAACTGACCTAAAGCGTCTTGTTGCTTACTCCTCCATTGCCCATATTGGTTTAATGACGGCGGGTGCTTTTGCCTTGAATAATATGGCATACCAAGGACTCCAGCTACAATTATTTACCCATGGTATTAATATCCTGGGTATGTGGATCCTTGCAGATCTTATAGAGCGTAAAATGGGTACACGTAAAATTGATTCACTGGGTGGAATTGCACAGCAATCACCTACGCTTACTATCTTTTTTGTGATCATTGCTTTGGCCAATATTGCACTTCCACTTACCAATGCATTTGTCGGTGAGTTTTTATTATTCAATGGAATTCTAGCCACTCCTTCTAATTATTATTGGGTGTTTGCTGGGGTAGGTGGCTTAGGTATCATCTTCTCTGCTGTTTATACACTGAAAATGATACGGGCTATTTTTTATGGCGAAGTCAATGCTATTACTCAAAAACCTATTGTTTTAGAGTCGCATGAATGTTGGGTGTTAAGTGTTATAGTGGGTTTAATCCTATTCTTTGGAATTTATCCGCAACCCCTTCTAGATATGACGGCTGATTTTTCAAAAGAACTATTTAGTTTAACTGATATTACCTCCTTATTCCGCAAATCCTAAGCATCCTCTATGAACGCTTTACTTGTTTCTGCTATCCTGGGAGTTTTATTAATGCTCAGCAGTGTATTTATAAAAAATAAATCATACATACACACGCTTGCATTGGCTGGATTGGCTGGTTTATTCATGCTTAATTTGGCTGAACTCAATGGGTGGTTACTTTTTGAAATTGATCTCAAAGGAATGCTGCGTTTTGATCGGTATGCTTTGGTGATGAACGCCATTATGCTGGCTTCGCTTTTCTTTTACCTGCTCTTAAGCGGTCGAGCAATGGAAAAAGTAGGTCCTCATTATGCTGATTATCTCGCTTTATTATTTTTTATCTGTGCCGGACTTTTTATGGTTACGGGGTATGCTTCCTTACTGATACTTTTTTTGGGAATCGAAGTGATTTCTATCCCCTTATATATTCTTACAGGAAGTGATAAGCGTAATCTCAAGAGTAATGAAGCAGCATTAAAATACTTCTTGTTGGGGTCCTTCTCCACCGGATTGTTGTTATTGGGAATTGCATTCTTTTATGGGGCCCGTGGTAATTTTAGCGCTACGGTTTCTGTGGATCCTACCGTGGTTGGTTCTTCCCTCCAGCTAGCCTCGCTATTATTGTTGTTATTCGCGATGTCATTTAAAGTTTCCGTTGCACCTTTTCATTTTTGGACACCTGATGTTTATGATGGGGCGCCCACCGTATTTACCTCATTTATGGCTACCATTGTAAAGGTTGCTTTGTTTGCTGCTTTTGTTCGTCTTTTTGAAGACACCTTTAGTTTACAATTTTCTATATGGCAGCCTTGGGTTGCGGGTTTTGTGGTGTTAACTCTGTTAATTGGAAATCTCACAGCTGTATTTCAGCAAAGTGTCAAGCGAATGTTGGCTTACTCAAGTATTGCGCAGGCCGGATTTATGTTGTTAGCCGTCTATGCAATAAACGGAGATAGTAAAGAGGGGTTATTGCTTTATGCCGCCTCCTATTCACTTGCCACCATTGGAATATTTGCCGTGCTTTCCCACCTGCAGGATTATACATTTGATGGATTTAATGGCCTTGCCAAAAAACAACCCGTTGTGGCGGCATCACTGGCCATCTTTTTTCTATCCCTCGCGGGAATACCACTAACGGGAGGATTCCTAGCCAAGTTATTTATGATTAAGGCGGCTTTGGCCTACCAACCTTGGTTGGCGATTGTAGCAGTAATCATGGCAGTGGTTTCTGTTTTCTATTATTTCCGCGTGATTCAAGCCATGTATTTTCGTTCAGCAGATGATCAGGAAATGATGCCCGAATTTCCAAAGTCTTTCCCAATTCTGCTGCTTGTTACCGCATTGCTGGTTGTTTTATTGGGCATTTTCCCGGAGACCCTTCTAGGGCTCCTGTATTTTTAATCGCCCCCACAAGCCGTTCATCAAGCTTTTCTTTGTGTGGAGTAGTTCGGATAGTACCTTCATCGTTCCATGATGCAATTCGCTGATATTTTTTCACTCGCATTCAGAACCATTCGCGGTAATAAATTACGAACTGGTCTGACAGTTTCTATTATTGCCTTTGGAATCATGGCCCTGATTGGAATTATCACGGCTATCCAGGCCATGAATCAAAAACTCACGGAAAGTTTCTCCACCATGGGGGCCAACGGGTTCACTATTCGTTATAAACAACGAAATATCCGATTTGGACAAGGCGGAGGTAATAACAACTCCGAAATGAAAATTAGTCAAAAGGGACAGCGCAAGGAGCGTACGTCTAATCTTGATAAAAAAATCACGATTAAGCAAGCTGAACTTTTTGTAGACAGTTTTCAATTTCCTGCTACCATTGGAATCGGTATCAGTGGAGGGCGTAACAGTATTATTTCTTATGAAACCCGAAAAACCAGTCCTAATATTTTTTTGCTGGGTGGCGATGAAAATTATCTCGCATTAAATGGTTTTGCAGTGGAAGTGGGACGAAATTTCAATCGACTGGATATTCAATCCGGTCGAAATGTTTGTTTATTGGGCTATGACGTAGCTAACAAATTATTTAAGCAAGGTCTCCAGGGTTCTGTCAATAAAATTGTTCGTATTAACTCTATTCCTTACCGCGTACTCGGGGTACTCGAGAGTAGAGGATCCTCTTTTGGATTTAGTAGGGATAATGTGGTGTTGACCAGCTATACAAACATGGAACGAAATTTTAACACAGGGGGATCCTACAATATAGCTATTCAAGCTAGCGATATAAATCAAGTGCCTGCAGCAATGGGAGAGGCTGAAGGATTATTTCGCTCAATTCGAAGGTTGAGTACAACGGAGCAAAGCAATTTTGTATTGGATCGGGCCGACAGTGTTGCGGAAAAGGCCATGAACAGCCTTGGGTTTTTAACCATTTCTGCCACGGTCATTGGTTTAATTACGCTGATTGGTGCTGCGATTGGGTTGATGAATATTATGTTGGTTTCTGTATCTGAGCGAACTCGGGAAGTGGGGTTGATCAAGGCGATTGGTGGTAAACGACGTGCTGTGAGCCGGCAGTTTTTACTGGAAGCAATCATCATCAGTATACTTGGTGCCTTTTTTGGAATTATCCTTGGTGTTGCCGTGGGTAACCTTTTTTCCTACGTACTTAAAACTGGTTTTGTAGTTCCTTGGAATTGGGTGTTCTACGGGATTGTAATTTGTACAGGGGTGGGCTTGGCTGCTGGCATTTACCCCGCCCGTAAGGCTGGAAAACTAAATCCGATCGAAGCCTTGCGATACGAGTAATTTTCGGGTGGTTTTCCCACATTTTATCCTCTTTTTGTTGTAATTGTTGAGCTTGCAGATCAAGTTATTATCAATTTTTTGCTGAAAAATTTGCCCTTTTCAAAAAATCCTTAACTTGAACGCTCCTTCCGTTGGGAAGGAATGAATAGTATTTAACAAACACCTATAACTCAACAAAAAAACAACGACCATGGCAGAGACTAAACCAACTGCAACAGCTGCTTCAAAGGCAACCTCCGTTCAGGCGAAACATGACAGTAACATGATTTCATGGCTTGCCCCTCTAGTTTGTACCCTAGCTGGTTATGCAATCTGGCGTTTTATGATGGGAAGCGCAGATGGATTTTCTGAACCCGATTCAAGTGGCGGATTTTGGCCCTCACACAAAGGACCTAAGGATGCATTTCACCGTATTTACGAAGGAGGTATCATCGTTCCTTTGCTAATCGGAATGTTTTTGATGGTAGTTGTTTTCTCTATTGAGCGCTATCTGACTATCCGTCGTGCATTGGGAAATGGCGCTATTGCAGATTTTATCCGCAAAGTGCAATTCCAATTAGCTAGCAAAAACGTGGATGCTGCAATCGCTGAGTGCGACAAGCAACGCGGTTCTGTAGGAAACGTAATGAAAGCAGGTTTGCGTCGTTACAAAGAAATGATCACTGAAGGTGGTATGTCTACCGACCAGAAAGTAATCGCTATCCAAAAAGAAGTAGAAGAAGCAACAGCGTTGGAATTACCCATGATGCAAAAGAACCTCGTGTTCTTATCTACGATTACTTCTGTAGGTACCTTGATCGCCCTTTTGGGTACGGTATTAGGTATGATTCGTTCATTTGCTGCCCTTGGAGAAGAAGGGGGTGGTGGAGCTGCTGCTGACCTGGCGGTGGGTATCTCCGAGGCCCTTTATAATACTGCATTGGGTATCGGTACTTCTGCTATTGCCTTGATTCTTTACAACGTATTTACTACAAAGATTGATTCAATCACGCACGGTATCGATGAATCTGGTTTCACATTGACTCAAAGTTTTGCTTCTTTATATAAATAAGCGAAACAACAACTTAGTGTGTAACTGATTCTTCACGAAAAAACTAATTCATCATGCCCAGTGCCAAGATACCCCGGAGAAGTACGGATACCGATATGACCCCGTTTGTGGATATCGCGTTCCTGATTCTCTCCTTTTTCATCATGGCCACCAAATTCAAGCCACCTGAGCCTGTAGAAATTACTACGCCTGGTTCAGTGCTTTCTCAGAAACTACCTGAGAACAATGCTGTGATGATCACGATTGACTCCTCTAACAAAGTATACTTTACCGTTTTGTCGGATCGCGATCCTTCTAAATATGATGCGATCATTCAGGGTTTGAACGCTAGCCAAAATCTAGCGTTGAGTCCTGCTGAGATGGCCAATTTCAGAAAGACATTCTTGGTGGGAGTTGACTTTGCTAACCTCAAACAGTTACTGGCTACCGATTTTCGCGATCAAGCTAAAATCAAACAGCCAGGAATTCCTGTTGCAGATACTCTGAATAACCAGCTTGTCTGGTGGATCAAAGAAGCCAAAGCGGCTTTTGCCGGGGAAAAGCTGAATTACCTGATCAAAGGTGACGGGCTTTCCAAGTATCCCACATTTGCAGCAGTTGTTTATGCATTGAAAAAGAACGAGGAGTTCAAATACAACCTGGTTACTTCACTTGACGACGTTCCTCCCGGAACGGAGTTATACAAGTCGGAGCAAATCAAGAAATAAATTATAACCACTAACGACACTTAATTATGGCAAGTATAGATACCGGTGCGGAACAAGGTGGCAAAAAAGGCCCAGGCGTCAAGAAAGCAAAAAAACTTTCTACCCGTGTGGATATGACTCCCATGGTGGACCTTGGCTTTTTGTTGATTACCTTCTTCGTTTTCACCGCTACCATGAGCTCGCCCACTACCTTGGACCTGAACATGCCTAAGGATATTAAGAAGCAGGAGGACCAAACAGAGGTTAAAGAATCTTCTGTATTGACCATCATGCTTGGCAAGGCAGATCAGGTTTATTACTACGAAGGAAAACTAGTGGTAGATGCCACAGGTAATAATTTCAAGCAAACCACGTTCAAAGGTATAAGAGACATCATCGTCAATAAAAAGAAAGAGGTGATGGATCGTTACTATCAGAGTCCAAATCCTGAATGCGAAGCGAAAGCCAAGGCGGAAGGGAAACCCATCAGTAATTGTGCTGACAAGGATTTTGTGGTAATTATTAAACCCAGCGATGATGCCACTTATCGAAATACAGTAGATATATTGGACGAAATGACTATTAATCAGGTTCGTACTTACGCCATGGTAAAAATTGCCGATGTGGAATACGAATTGATTAAGAAGACAGAAGAATCCAACGGCATCAAATAGTTAACGACAAAACAGCGAGCATGGAAGTCAACAAAATACTATCTGCAGATCTGTTGGACATCATATTCGAAGGACGAAACAAAGAATATGGGGCCTACTATCTGCGTAAAACTTACAATGAGAGAGTCAAGCGTGCCTTGATCATTACGGCTTCAATTGCCGGAACGATCCTGCTGATCTCTTTCCTGAATCAAACCCTGGGAGATCGGGGTGATACCAAAGTAAAGATCAATGAAATGACTTTACAGGATGTGAAGCAAGAGGAAAAAGAACCCCCGCCGCCACCTCCTCCGCCTCCACCTAAGCAGGAACCTCCAAAGGTGGAAATGAAGCAGTTCACTCCTCCTGTAATCAAAAAAGACGAGGAAGTTGAAAAACCACCACCACCACAGGAGGAATTAAAGGAGGCTAAGATCGATGTGGTAAACGTAGAAGGTATCAAGGATGAAGGGTTGGCTGCTCCAGTCGATATTGATCAGGGTCGTCAAATCGTTGAAGAAAAAATCGACGATAATAAAATCTTTGATAAGGTGGAGATTGAAGCTAGTTTCCCTGGAGGAGACAGTAAATGGCGTCAATATCTGGAGCGTAATGCCAACGGGCAGGTAGCTACTGATAACGGAGCTCCCGAGGGTACTTATACCGTAGTGGTACAGTTTGTGGTGGACAAAGAAGGAAATATTTCTGACGTGCGCTCACTCACTAACCACGGGTATGGAATGGAAGAAGAAGCGATGCGTGTAATTAGAAAAGGTCCCAAGTGGAATCCAGCCATTCAAAATGGACGTCAAGTAAAGGCGTATCGTAAACAACCAATTACTTTCCGCGTTGAGGCCGAATAATCTCTAACGATTTGCTTTGTTTGTCCCCTCCTTGGAGGGGACATTTTTTTATACCCCCCCCAAGGGCTTTGTGTTAATTTTGTAACATGCATCAATTGTCGGGTTGGGATGATACCATCGTAGCACTAGCCACACCTCCGGGAGTCGGGGCCATTGGGGTAATTCGTGTAAGCGGTCAGCAAGCACTCTCGATTGTTAGCAGTTTGTTTCCCTCCAAGGATTTAGCTACGTTGCCCACACATACGGTACATGTTGGTTTGTTGCAAGTGGGTAATAAAGTATTGGATGAGGTAGTAGTAACTCTTTTCAAATCGCCGCGTTCATATACAGGGGAGGATGTGGTAGAAATAAGTTGTCACGGCTCCCCATTTGTGCAAAGACAAGTGGTCGATGCAATTGTGCAACTAGGAGCGCGGTTAGCCCGTCCTGGAGAATTTACACAACGCGCTTTTTTAAAGGGTAAGCTTGATCTCACACAAGCAGAAGCGGTTGCCGATCTTATTGCAGCTGGAACGCAAGCCGCACAGCGTGCTGCTTTACAGGGGCTACGTGGTGGTTTTTCAGCGGAATTGAAACAACTCCGTGAACAGCTCATTCAGTTTTCGTCGCTCTTGGAGTTAGAGCTTGATTTTTCGCAGGAGGATGTAACATTTGCCGATCGCACACAGCTGAAAGATTTATTAACGCGGCTGGAGTCAGCCACTGATGCCTTGCTGGCTTCGTTCAAATTGGGTAATGTGATTAAAAATGGTGTGAGTGTGGCAATTGTGGGAAAGCCTAATGCAGGGAAAAGCACTCTCTTGAATAGTTTACTGAATGAAAACCGAGCTATTGTTAGTGAAATTGCCGGCACCACAAGAGATACTATTGAAGAAGTATTAAATATAGAGGGCGTTTTATTTAGACTAATAGATACTGCAGGTCTTCGTGCCAATACTGTTGATCAAATTGAACAAGTGGGTATTGAAAGAAGTTATGAAAAAATGAGAGCGGCCGATCTGGTGCTTTATTTATTTGATGTAGCCGATCCTGCTGAAGAAGTGAAGCAGTGGGCGATGGATGCGCAAGAACAGGGATTACGTTTTCTGTTGGTTGGTAATAAAATTGATGTAGCGTCTGCCGATTCCATTCGTGCACGCTCCGCTCAATTACCTGTTTCGCCACTATTCATTGCTGCAAAAGACAAAACAAATTTGGATGCACTCAAAAAATCAATGTTGCAGGAAGTATTAAGTGGCCACGTGTTGCATGAGAATATTGTTATAACCAACGAACGTCATTTTCAGGCTTTGCAGCAGGTGGCTATGGCCTTAGCGGATGCAAATAAGGGAATCGAGGAAGGACTGGCCAGTGATTTAGTAGCCTTAGAGATACGAAGATGCTTGCAATATCTAGGTGAGATCACTGGGGAGATTACCAATGAGGAGCAACTTGACTTTATTTTTAGTAAGTTTTGTATCGGAAAGTAACTTGATGAAAGTTCTATTAAAATAATCCTGCGTGGCAGCAACTGGTTTTCTGCAAAACCCTATTGAGTATTTAAAAGGAGTAGGTCCTTTACGAGCCGATCTGCTAAAAAAAGAATTGGGCATATTTACCTATGAGGATTTGTTAAATCATTTTCCTTTCAGACATATTGACCGAACCAGTGTGAGTGCCATTGCTGCATTAAAACAAGAGGCAGATTTTGCACAGGTGGCCGGTGTTGTATTGCAAGTAGAAATATTGGGGCAACGTGCTGGCAAGCGGTTAGTGGCACAATTCAAAGACAAGACAGGGATTATGGAACTCACCTGGTTTAAGGGGATCAACTGGATCCAAAAAACCATTATTCCCGGTCAATCATATTTAGTTTACGGACGCTTGGGCTTTTTTAATGGACGTCCTCAGTTTGTTCATCCAGAAGTTGAACGAATTGACGCGGCACAACCTATAGAGAAAAATTACTTGGAGCCCGTTTACTCAACTACGGAAAAGCTTAAGGCAAGGGGATTGGGAGGAAGGCAGTTAGCCAAGTTGACGCAGGCACTGATCACTCAATTATCGCCTGCTATTTTACCAGAAATTTTCTCTTTGACTTTAGCTAAGGAATTGGGCTTAATGGGAAGACTAGAGGCGTACCAACAAATTCACTTTCCATTTAATGCAGAAAAAGCCAATCAAGCTTTGAAACGATTGAAGTTTGAAGAATTTTTTATTGCCCAACTTCGGATACAGCTGGTTTGTGCGCAACGACATCATCAGTCTGCGGGTGTGGTGTTTGAAAAAGTGGGAGATGCATTCAATCGTTATTACTCCACCTGCTTACCATTTGAATTAACAGGTGCACAAAAACGAGTCTTAAAAGAAATTCGCACCGATACAGCAAAAGGTAGACAAATGAATCGGTTGCTCCAGGGGGATGTGGGGAGTGGTAAAACAATTGTAGCACTGCTCGCGATGTTATTGGCAGTCGATAATGGATACCAGGCTTGCATCATGGCGCCCACTGAAATTTTGGCGCAACAACATTTTGCCTC